>Ga0335069_10006550_pt1 | contig 16919 bp, 19 predicted proteins | sample Lox_Sample_11_FD_206714 | JGI IMG/M metagenome (GOLD analysis project Ga0335069, IMG submission 206714) | Soil microbial communities from Loxahatchee National Wildlife Refuge, Florida, United States - Lox_Sample_1.1 | ecosystem: Environmental > Terrestrial > Soil > Wetlands | place: USA...
GATCGCCGGCAACCTCAAGGACATGTTCCGCAACCTGGTCGCGGTCGGCAGCGATATCGACGAGCGCGGCGCGATCCGCACCGGCTCGATACTGGTCGAGGAAATGACGATCGCCGGCGAGTAACGGCGCGCCGCTCGCGAGGAGCCCGAGATGGTCGACACCTATCACAAGCGCAAGATCGGTCAGCGCACGCTCTCGCCCGAGACCCAGATGATGGGTTACGGGTACGAGCCGCACCTCTCGGAGGGCGCGCTGAAGCCGCCGGTGTTCCTGACCTCGACGTTCGTGTTCCGCACCGCCCAGGACGGCAAGGACTTCTTCGACTACACCTCCGGCCGGCGGCCGCTGCCGGCCGGCAGCGCCGGCGGGCTCGTGTACTCGCGATTCAACAACCCGAACCTCGAGGTGCTCGAGGACCGGCTCGCGCTGTGGGACGAGGCCGACGCCGCGCTCGTGTTCTCCTCCGGCATGTCGGCGATCGCCACCGCCTTCCTCGCGCACCTGAAGGCCGGCGACGTGCTGCTGTACTGCGAGCCGCTCTACGGCGGCACCGAGACGCTGATTGCGAAGGCGCTGCCGAACTACGGGATCCGCCACGTGGCCTTCGACGACGGCCTGTCGCATGCGGCGGCAAGCGCCGCGGGCAAGGCGGCGATGGCGCAGGGGCGGGTCGCGCTGATCATGACCGAGACGCCCGCGAACCCCACCAACGCGCTCGTCGACCTCGGGCTGATGGCGACGCTCGCCGACGAGATCGGCCGCGCCCAGGGCCACCGGCCGCTCGTCGTGACCGACAACACGCTGCTGGGACCCCTGTACCAGAATCCCCTCAAGTGCGGCGCCGACCTCAACGTCTACTCGCTGACCAAGTACGTCGGCGGGCACTCGGACCTGGTCGCCGGCGGCGTCACCGGGCGGCGCGACGCGGTGCAGCCGATCAGGCTGCTGCGTGGCGCACTCGGCACGCAGCTCGACCCGAACTCGGCGTGGATGCTGCTGCGCTCGCTCGAGACGCTGAAGCTCAGGATGGAGCGCGCCAACCACAACGCGCAGCGCGTCGCCGAGTTCCTGGCGACGCAGCCGAAGGTGCGTTCCGTGCTGCACCTCGGGCTGCTCGCCGCGGGCGATGCGCGCCGCGCGCTCTTCGAGCGCCAGTGCCGCGGCGCGGGCTCGACGTTCTCGTTCGAGGTCGAGGGCGGGGAGGCCGGCGCGTTCCGCTTCCTCGACGCCCTGCAGGTCATCAAGCTCGCCGTCAGCCTCGGGGGCACCGAGAGCCTCGCGAGCCACCCGGCGGCGATGACCCACTCCGGGGTCCCGGCGCCGCTGCGCCAACGGCTCGGAATCTCGGAGTCGATGATCCGCGTCTCGATCGGCATCGAAGACCCCGAGGACCTGATCGAGGACGTGCGCCAGGCGCTGGCCAAGGTCTAGCGCGTCGCGCTGAACTCCTTGAGCGTCGTGCCGCCGAGCTCGCGCTGCACCGCGGCGTCGAGCCGGCTGCAGGCCGCCTCGGCGGCCGGGACGATCGCGGCCTGGCGCAGCGTCATCGCGCGCCCCGAGCCCCCGTCGCGCACCGCCGCGAGCACCTGATCGAGCGTCACGCGCGCCGGGTCCCTGGCGGGCAGCAACGCCTCACCCTCGGTGGCCTCGAGGAACCCGGCCTCCTGCAGCGCGTCGATGACCGGTCCGAGCGCGCTGCTCGGGACCGCCAGCGTCTCGGCGAGCGTCGCGACGCGACAGCGCCCCTCGCCCGACTCGAAGGCGCGTGTCACGAGGTACATGACGCTGAGCGCGAGCCGCTCGCGCAGCCGCGCGGTTGGCAGCACCTCGCGTTCACCCGGACGCAGGTACTCGGGGTTCTGCAGGTAGAAGGCGAGCAGCGCCCCGGTCAGCAGGATCAGCCAGTTGAGCCACACCCACATCAGCGCGAGCAGCACGATCGCAAAGCTCGCGTACACGGCCATCATCTGCGTCGAGTAGGCCACGAGCTGCGTGAAGCCGAAGCTCGCCGCGACCCAGGCGGTCGCCGCGGCGAGCCCGGCGCCGAGCGCAGCGCGCAGCCGCACCGTGGTGTTCGGCACGAACGAGTACAGGAACGTGAAGCCCGCGGTGACGATCACGAGCGGCCCGAGCTTGCCGGCGGTCGCGAGCACGAGGCCGAACGGCGGGTGCGCCGCGAGCCACGCGATCAGCGTCTGCGTCGCGAGCGAGGCGACGAGCCCGAGCGCCGCGACCATGACGATCGGCCCCACGATCAGCACCGACAGGTACTCGCTGAAGCGACGCGCAAAGCTGCGCGGCCGCTCGACGTGCCAGACGTGATTGAACGACTCCTCGACCTTCTGCACGACCGAGATCACGGTCCACAGCAGGAAGGCGAGGCCGAGCGAGCCGAGCACGCCGCCCTGCAGATGGTCGACGAAGCCGAGCACCCGCTCCGTCAGCTCGGGGCCCCGGTCGCCGAGCGGGCGGAAGAACTCGGCGATCAGCGGCTCGACCTCGCGGTGAAAGCCGAAGGCTTTGACGATCGCGAAGCAGAACGCGAGCAGCGGCACGATCGACAGCAGCGTCGTGTACACGAGGCTCATCGCCCGCATGTTGAGGTCGCCGAACACGAGGTCGCGCACGAGCGCGTAGACGTAGCGCAGCACCGTCAGCAGGGCCCGGCCGGGGCGGCCGAGCGGCACGTGCGGCGGCTCGAACAGCAGCGTCTCGAGGCGGTGAAGGGTCGGCAGCATCGGGCCTAGCCTTGCACCCGGCGGTGCGCGCTGGCAAGCGCCGCGGCACGGACTTAAGCTCGGGCGTTCCCGCCGGGAGGCCTGTGTGGCGAGCGGTTATCCGCAGCGGATCGTGTGCCTGACCGAGGAGACGACCGAGACGCTGTACCTGCTCGGCGAGGACTGGCGCATCGTCGGCATCTCGGGGTTCACGGTGCGCCCGGCGCGCGCGCGGCGCGAGAAGCCACGGGTGTCGGCGTTCACGAGTGCGCGCATCGACCGCATCCTGGAACTCAGGCCCGACCTCGTGCTCGGCTTCTCGGACCTGCAGGCCGACATCGCCGCCGAGCTGGTGCGCGCAGGACTTGCGGTGCACGTCTTCAACCACCGGAGCGTCGCGGGCATTCTCGCGATGGTGCGCACGCTCGCGGGGCTGATCGGCCGCGAGGCGGCGGGGGATGCGCTCGCCGCGCGCCTCGAGGAAGGCCTCGCCGCGGTCGCGCGCGCGGCGGCGGCGCTGCCGCGCCGGCCGCGCGTCTACTTCGAGGAGTGGGACGAGCCGCAGATCTCGGCGATCCGCTGGGTGTCCGAGCTCATCGAAGTCGCGGGCGGCAGCGACTGCTTTCCCGAGCTCGCCGCCGAGCCGCTCGGCCGGGCACGCATCATCGCCGATCCCGCCGAGGTTCCGCGGCGCCGGCCGGACCTCATCCTCGGCTCGTGGTGCGGGAAGAAGTTCCGCCCGGAGCGCGTCGCGGCGCGACCCGGCTGGGCCGAGGTGCCGGCGGTGCGCGACGGCGAGCTGCACGAGGTCAAGTCGTCGCTGATCCTGCAGCCGGGTCCGGCGGCACTGACCGATGGCGTCGCCGCGATCGCCGCGATCATCCGGCGCTGGGCCGAGCGACCTAAGGCGCCGTCAGGCGCTTGAGCGCCTCGAGGTACTTCTCGCTGGTGCGCCGGATGATCTGCTCCGGGAGCCGCGGGCCCGGCGCGCGCTTGTTCCAGTCGAGCGTCTCGAGGTAGTCGCGCACGAACTGCTTGTCGAACGAGGGCGGGCTCTGGCCCGGCACGTAGCTGGCCGCCGGCCAGAAGCGCGACGAGTCCGGCGTCAGCGCCTCGTCGATCAGCACCAGCCGGTCGCGGCCGTCGACGCCGAACTCGAACTTCGTGTCGGCAATGATGATGCCGCGCGCGCGCGCGTGCTCGGCGGCGAAGGCATAGATCGCAAGCGCCGTGCGGCGCACCTGCTCGGCGAGCTCGCCGCCGATCGTCTCGGCGATCCTCTCGAAGGGGACGTTCTCGTCGTGCTCGCCGACGGCGGCCTTGGTCGCCGGCGTGAAGATCGGCTCCGGCAGCCGGTCGGCCTGCTTCAGTCCCTGCGGCAGTCGCACGCCGCAGATGGCGCCGGTGCGCTGGTAGTCCTTCCAGCCCGAGCCGATCACGTAGCCGCGCACGACCGCCTCGACCGGAAGCGCCTTCAGCCGCGAGACGACGACCGCGCGGTCCTTGAGCAGCGCGCGTTCGGCGGGATCGGTGACGAACTCCTCGACGCGACGGTCCGAAAGGTGGTTGGCGACGATGTGGCGCGTGCGACCGAACCAGAAGTTCGAGATTTCCGTCAGCACCCGGCCCTTGTGCGGGATCGGGTCGGGCAGCACGACGTCGAAGGCCGACAGCCGGTCGGTGGTCACGATCAGCATCAGGCCGTGATCGAGTGCGTAGACGTCGCGCACCTTGCCGCGGTGGAGGAGCTCGAGGCCCGAGAGGTGGGTCTCGAAGACGGTCGGTGGGCTGTTCATCGGACGGTTGGCGCCTCGTCGCTGCTACCATGAACGGCCGGGCCGCCACGGGCCCGGCATTCTGGCAAGTCGCGGAAAGCAGGGTCAAGAAACTCGATGCGCTGGACTGGAAAGATCATCGGCGCGCTGATCGGCCTCGCCGGCGGCCCGGTCGGCGTCGCGCTCGGAGCCCTGGTCGGCCACGGCTACGATCTGTCGCAGGACGCCGGTCGCGGGCCGGGCGGCCACGATGCGGTCAGCATCGGGGAGGCCCTCTTCACGACCGCGTTCGCCGTCATGGGCTACCTCGCGAAAGCCGACGGCCGCGTGTCCGAGTCCGAGATCGACGCCGCGCGCCTCGTCATGCGCCAGATGCACCTCGACGCGGACCACGTGCAGCGCGCGATCGCGGCCTTCAACCGCGGCAAGCAGCCAGACTACCCGATCGAGGCCGAGATCGCGCGGCTGCGCGCGCTGTGCGGGCCGCGCCACGACCTGCTGCGCATGTTTCTCGAGATCCAGGTGCGCGCCGCGCTCGCCGGCAACGACCTCAAGGGACCGGTGCGCGGCCTGATCATGCAGGTGGCCGAGCGCCTCGGCTTCAGCGGCCTTGAGGTCGCGCACCTCGAGGCGGCGCTCAGGCTGCAGCAGGGGTACGGCTGGTCCGCGCCGGCGCCCGGCGCCCGGCTCGCGAGCGCCTACGAGGTGCTCGGCGTCGCTCAGTCGGCCAGCGACGAGGACGTTAAGAAGGCGTATCGTCGGCAGATGAGCGAGAACCATCCGGACAAGCTCGTCGCGCGCGGGCTGCCGGAGTCGATGCAGGACCTGGCGAAAGAAAAGACGCAGCGCATCCGTGAAGCCTACGAAGTCATCTGCGAAGCCCGCGGGCTTCGCTAAGGGCCCGGCCGGCGCTGCGCAGGTCCGCATTCCGGCGGCGCTCTCGGCGTTCTTCCGGGTCGCCGATGCGTGGGAGCTCTCCGAGATCCAGCAGTGCAAGCTGCTGCGGTGCCCCTCGTCCGCGGTGCTGCGCCGCTACCGCGTCGGCCAGGGGCCGCGGCTGACCCCGGCGCAGCAGAAGCGCATCCAGATCATCACCGGCATCCACGCGGCGCTGTCGAAGAACGGCGTGTCCGGCGAGCGCGCGTTCCGCTGGATCCACGAGCCGCGCCGCGAGGCGCCGTTCAAGGGCGAGACGCCCGTGCACTACATGATGGACGGGGGCGTCGACGCGCTCGTTGCGGTTGCGCACCTCCTGTCCGGTCGCTGACGTTCCGACCACCCGAGGACCGCGTCCCCGCATGCAACCCTTCATCGCCCCGTCGATCCTGTCGGCCGACTTCGCGCGCCTCGGCGAGGAGGTCGAGGCCGTGCTCGCCGCCGGCGCCGACCTGATCCACTTCGACGTCATGGACAACCACTACGTCCCGAACCTGACGATCGGGCCGCTGGTGTGCGAGGCGCTCAGGAAGCGCGGCATCAGCGCGCCGATCGACGTGCACCTGATGGTGCGCCCGGTGGACCGGATCGTGCCGGACTTCGCCGCCGCCGGCGCCAGCTGGATCACCTTCCATCCGGAGGCCAGCGAGCACGTCGACCGCACGCTCGGCCTGATCCGCGAGCACGGCTGCCGGCCGGGCCTCGTGCTCAACCCCGCGACGCCGCTGAACTGCCTCGACCACGTGATGGACAAGGTCGACATGATCCTGCTGATGTCCGTGAACCCGGGCTTCGGCGGCCAGAAGTTCATCCCCGGCGCGCTCGCCAAGCTCGCCGCCGTGCGCGAGCGGATCCGCGCGGCGGGCCGCGAGATCCGGCTCGAGATCGACGGCGGCGTCAAGGTCGACAACATCGGCGCGATCGCCCGCGCCGGCGCCGACACCTTCGTCGCGGGCTCGGCGATCTTCGGCGCCAAGGACTACGCGGCCACGATCAGGCGCATGCGCGAGGAGATCGCCGCCGCCGGCGCGCCGCGCGCCTGAGCCCCAGACGACGACGCCCCGCAGGGCGGGGCGTCGGGCGGGCGGGGTGGCGCGGTGCGGTGCGCGACTACTCCTCGTCCTCGTCGTCTTCCTCGTCCTCGACGCGCGCCTTGGCGAGCTTCTCGCGCATCTCCTTGGTCGGCACGACGACCGGCCGGGTCTTCATCTTCGGCCGCGCGCCGAACACGACGATGGTCTTGCCGGTGGCCTTCAGCAGCCCCTGCTCCTCGAGCACCTTGAGCACGCGGCCCGCCATCTCGCGCGAGCAGCCGACGAGCCGCGACAGCTCCTGCCGGCTGACCTTGATCTGCATGCCCTGCGGATGGGTCATCGCGTCCGGCTCGCCGCACAGGTCCATGATCGCGTGCGCGACCCGGCCGGTGACGTCGACGAAGGCGAGGTCGCCGAGCTTCTTGTTGGTGCGGTCGAGGCGCGTCGCGAGCTGGGTCGCGAGCTCGAAGATGAGTCCCGGGCTCTCGGCCGCGATCTGGCGGAAGCGCGGGTAGGTCATCTCGGCGAGCTCGCAGCTCTGGCGCGTGCGCACCCAGGCGCTGCGCGTCGGCGTCTCGTGAAAGAGGCCCATCTCGCCGAAGAACTGCCCCTTGTTGAGGTAGGCGAGCACCATCTCGTTGCCTTCCTCGTCCTCGATCATCACCTCGACCGAGCCGCTGATGATGTAGTAGAGGACGTCCGGCAGGTCGCCCGCGTGGATGATCACCGTCTTCGACGGCACGGTGCGGATGCGGCAATAGCTGAGAAAGCGGTTGATCGCAGGCAGATCGCTCAACGCTTTTACTTGTTCTTCCATCCGGCTGTCCCTCGTTGCGCCCGCGCCCAGCGATTTGCGATTCGGCAGATATAGATCATAACGCTCTGAATCGCAAGCCAAAGACCGAATGCCGTGCCGCGAGCGCCTAGATCCAGTAGGCGCTGCGGGTCATCAGCTTCGACGTCAGTCGCATCAGCGCCGCGACCGGGGATGGCAGCGCCGCGCCGCCGCGCTCGAGCGCGTTCGCGCCGTGGCGGACCTCGTCGGCCTTCATCTGCTCGAGGATCGCCCGGCTCGCGAGGTCCTTGGCCGGCAGGCGCGCCAGGTGCTCGTCGAGGTGGCCCTCCACCTGGCGCTCGGTCTCGCTGATGAAGCCGAGGCTGACGCGGTCGCCGGCGAGGCCGGCGAGGGCGCCGATCGCGACCGCGCCGCCGTACCAGAGCGGGTTCAGGACGCTCGGCCGGGAGTGCAGCGCCGCGAGGCGCTCGGCGCACCAGATGAGGTGATCGCCTTCCTCGCGCGCCGCGTCGAGCAGGAACTCCCGCACCTCGGGCTCGCGGGCGACGAGCGCCTGGCCGTGGTAGAGCGCCTGGGCCGCCACCTCACCTGCGTGGTTGACCCGCATGAGGCCGGCCGCCCGCCGCGCCTCGTCAGGCTCGAGCGCCGGCGCCGGGTCGCCGGGCGGGGGGGCCGGGGTCGGGCGGCCGCTGCCGCCGATCGCCGATGGCTCCGCCCATGACGTCCTAAGTCCTTGATCTATAACAGATAAGAGACGATCCAGCGGCGTCAGGGTGCGCAGCGTGTCGGCCATCCGGTCTCTATTATATGGACCTCCCGGCCCCGCCCGCCCAGCCCGTCGGCGGCCATGCCGCAGTGCAATGCCGGCCTTTCCAAGTGCGGTGCCAGTGGGTAAACTTCGCGGTCTTTCGCCGATCCCCCGAGTCGACCCATGAAGACGGTTTTCGAGAATTCCCGGACGGTGCGCCGCGACTGGTTCGTCGTCGACGCCTCGGGCAAGACGCTGGGCCGCCTCGCGAGCGCGATCGCGATGCGCCTGCGCGGCAAGCACAAGGCCGCCTACACCCCGCACGTCGACTGCGGCGACAACATCATCGTCGTCAACGCCGAGAAGGTCGCCGTCACCGGCGCCAAGCTGCGCGACAAGATGTACTACCACCACACCGGCGCGATCGGCGGCATCAAGAGCATCGCGCTCGGCAAGATGCTCGCGGAGCACCCGGAGCGCGCGATCGAGATCGCGGTCAAGGGCATGCTGCCCAAGGGCCCGCTCGGCCGGAAGATGTACAAGAAGCTGCACGTGTTCGCGGGCGCCAAGCACCCGCACGCCGCGCAGCAGCCGAAGGCGATCGAGCTCGCCTGACGAATCCGACTTCCAAGGTTAGACCATGCCCGCTACTACGTATTACGGAACCGGCCGCCGCAAGTCCTCGACCGCGCGCGTGCACCTGAAGCCCGGCTCGGGCAAGATCACGATCAACGCGCGCTCGATCGACGAGTTCTTCGGTCGCCAGACCGGCCGGATGATCGTCCGCCAGCCGCTCGAGCTCGTGCAGATGGCGAGCCGCTTCGACGTCGACGTCGCGGTCGACGGCGGCGGCATCACCGGCCAGGCCGGCGCGATCCGCCACGGCATCACGCGCGCGCTCATGCAGTTCGACGAGTCGCTGCGCAAGCAGCTGCGCGTCGCCGGCTTCGTGACGCGCGACGCGCGCGAGGTCGAGCGCAAGAAGGTGGGCCGCCGCAAGGCCCGTCGCGGCACGCAGTTCTCGAAGCGCTGACGCGCTCCGGGTCCGGCCGGGCGGCGACGCCCGGCGGCGCCGGTCTCCGCTGGACCGGCGTTCGGCCCGGGCAGCGGCTCTCCCGGATTTGGGGGATCGTCTAACGGTAGGACAGCGGACTCTGACTCCGTCAATCTAGGTTCGAATCCTAGTCCCCCAGCCAAACCGAAGGGCCCGCTCGTGCGGGCCCTTCTGTTTTGCGCCGGCGGCGTGCCGCGGCCGCGGGCCCTTGAACGCCCGGGCGCCGGTGCCTATCGTGGGGCCCGACGCAGCACCTTGGACCGCCGCGCACGACCGGCCGGCGTCGCCGGGTGGCGCGCCCGCAGAGGGGAGGCCGCGCATGCCGCTGGAGTCACTGCTCGCGGCGCCGTTCGCGACGCTGTCGGATGCCATCGGCGCGCAGGCCGCCGCGCGACCCGATCGCACGGCGCTGGTGCACGGCGGCGCGCGCCTCAGCTACCGCGAGTTCGACGCGCGCATCGGCCGGACGGCCGCCGCGCTTGAGCGCGACGGCGTGCGCCCCGGCGATGCGGTGGCGATCGCCGCCGCGAGCTCGCCCGACTACCTCGTCGCCTTCGTCGGCGCGTTGCGCGCGGGCGCCGTCGCGGTGCCGCTGCCGGTCTCGGCGACGGCCGAGGCGCTCGCGCGCATGCTCGCGGACGCGGCGCCGCGCGTCGTGTTCGCCGACGCGCCACTGCCGGCGCCCGGCGGGAACGCGGCGGCGCGCACGGTCGCACTCGGCGACGCCGCCCCCGGCCCCGGCTTCGAGGCCTGGCTCGGGTCCGCGCCGTCCGCCGCCGCCGCCGTCCCGATCGAGCCGGACGCGGCGTTCAACATCCTCTACTCCTCCGGCACCACCGGCACGCCGAAGGGCATCGTGCAGTCGCACCGCATGCGCTGGCAGCACGTGCAGCGGGTCGACTACGGCGACGACGCGGTGACGCTGATCTCGACGCCGCTCTACTCGAACACGACGCTGGTGTCGGTGATCCCGACGCTGGCGCGCGGCGGCACGGTGGTGCTGATGGAGAAGTTCGACGTCGAGCGCTACCTGGAGCTCGCCGAGCGCCACCGCGCGACCCACACGATGCTGGTGCCGGCGCAGTACCGCCGGCTGCTGGCGCACCCCGGGTTCGGCAGCCGCGACCTGTCGAGCTTCCGGATGAAGTACGCCACCAGCGCGCCGTTCGCGGCGGCGCTGAAGGCGCAGGCGCTCGCGCGCTGGCCCGGCGGCCTGACCGAGTTCTACGGCCTGACGGAGGGTGGCGGCGTCTGCGTGCTCGCCGCGCACGAGCGGCCGGACAAGCTGCACACCGTCGGCTGCCCGGCGCCGGGCAGCGAGTTCCGGGTGATCGACGAGGCCGACCGCGAGCTGCCCGCCGGCGCGGTCGGCGAGATCGTCAGCCGTTCCACCGCGATGATGAGCGGCTACCACCGGCTGCCCGAGCTCACCGCGCAGAGCTACTGGCGCGACGCGGCCGGCACGCCGTGGCTGCGCACCGGCGACGTCGGCCGCTTCGACGGCGAGGGCTTCCTGACGCTGCTCGACCGTCGCAAGGACCTGATCATCTCCGGCGGCTTCAACGTCTACCCGAGCGACCTCGAGGCGGTGCTCAGCGCGCACGCGGCGGTGGCCGAGGCCGCCGTCATCGGCGTGCCGTCCGAGCGCTGGGGCGAGACGCCGCTCGCGGTCGTGGTGCTGCGCGCGGGGGCCGAGGTCGGCGGCGAGGAGCTCAGGCTCTGGGCCAACGAGCGGCTCGGCGCGACGCAGCGCCTCGCGGCGCTCGCCCTCGTGGCGGAGCTGCCGCGCAGCGCCATCGGCAAGGTCCTGAAGCGCGAGCTGCGCGCGCGCTACGGCGCGGGTCCCGCCCCCGTCTGACGCGCCGGCGGGGCGTCAAGCGCAGCCCACTCCCCGCGGCGCGCCGGCCTCGGGCAGAATGCCGGCAACCACCGAGGCCGCCCCCGTGCCACGACTGCCTGCCGGCCCGCTGCGGGGCGGCGCGATGCTGCTGCTGATGGTCGCCAACACGCTGGTGCACGGCCTGCCCCTGATCGCGCTCGCGCTCGTCAAGCTCGCCCTGCCGTGGGCGGCCGGGCGGCGCGCGCTGGGCAGGCTGCTGACGGCGATCGCCGAGGACTGGATCGCCTTCAACACGCTGCTGCTGCGCCGGCTGCAAGAGACGCGCTGGCAGCTGAGCGGCCTCGAGGGGCTGAACCGCCGGGGCTGGTACCTCGTGGTGTCGAACCATCGCTCGTGGGTCGACATTCTCGCGCTGCAGGCGGTGCTCAACCGGCGGGTGCCGTTCCTGAAGTTCTTCATCAAGAAGGAACTGCGCTGGGTGCCGGTGCTCGGGCTCGCCTGGTGGGCGCTCGACATGCCGTTCATGAAGCGCTACTCGCGCGAGGAGCTCGAGCGCCGGCCGGAGCTGCGCGGCGTCGACCTCGAGACCACGCGCCGCGCCTGCGAGCGCTTCCGCGACCTGCCGACCTCGGTCATCAACTTCGTCGAGGGCACGCGCTTCACGCCCGAGAAGCGCGACCGGAGCGGCGCGCCCTACCGGCACCTCTTGAACCCGCGCGCCGGCGGCATCGCCTTCGTGCTCGGCGCGATGGGACCGATCCTGCACGAGATCCTCGACGTCACGGTGGCCTATCCCGCGGGCGGCGGCGGCTTCTGGGACCTGTGCTGCGGGCGGATCCGGCAGATCGTCGTCGAGGTCAGGCGCCGGCCGCTCGAGCCGTGGCTGTCGGCCGGGGACTACGCCGGCGACGCGGCCTTTCGCGGCCGCTTCCAGCAGTGGCTCGCCGGGCTCTGGGCGGCGAAGGACGCGCGCCTCGCCGAGCTGCTTGGCGACGGCGCGGCCCGCTGAGCGGCCGCGGCCTCAGGGCTTGACGACCTCGACGCCGGCGTCGGTGCCGACCAGCAGCAGGTCCGCGCCGCGGCGCGCGAACAGCCCGTTCGCCACCACCCCGGCGAGCTGGTTGATCTCGGTCTCGAGCGCGGTCGGGTCCGTGATCCTGAGGTTGTGGACGTCGAGGATCACGTTGCCGTTGTCGGTGGTCACGCCCTCGCGCAGCACCGGCTGGCCGCCGAGCCGGACCAGCTGGCGCGCGACGTAGGAGCGCGCCATCGGGATCACCTCGACCGGCAGCGGGAAGCGGCCGAGCACGTCGACCAGCTTGGAGCGGTCGACGATGCAGACGAAGCGGCGCGACGCGGCGGCGACGATCTTCTCGCGGGTCAGCGCCGCGCCACCCCCCTTGATCAGGGCGAGGTGCCGGGTCGCCTCGTCGGCGCCGTCGACGTAGAGGTCGAGGTCGCCGGCCGAGTTGAGGTCGACGACGTCGATGCCGGCGGCGCGCAGCAGCCGCGTGCTCGCCTCCGAGCTCGACACCGCACCGGCGATCGGGATCCGCTTGCGGGCGAGCGCGGCGATGAAGTGGTTGACGGTGGAGCCGGTGCCGACGCCGAGGATGCTGCCCTCGGGGACGTAGGCGAGTGCCGCTTCGGCGGCGGCGCGCTTCTGGTCATCGGCGGCCATCGGTGCGAAAACCCCTTGTTTTCAGGCCTCGCGCGGCCGCGCCGGGCGGCGCGCGAAAGTGCGGGATCCAGAAACGACTGTGCCCGCTTTCGCGGGCACAGTCGGTGAAGAGCGGGGATCTTCGGTCAGCGACCCGGAGGTCTTCAGACCTCGATCCCCTGCCACTCCAGAAGGCTTACTTCTTTTTCGTCGCCTTCTTCTTAGCAGCTTTCTTCTTCGTCGCCATAGTAGTTCTCCATGTCGGGTTAGTCCGGGGACGGAGTATATACACAAAAAGTCAAATTACAAGCAAGTGACTCGTCGTTGTGCTAGCACCACGCGTCGTTCGCACCTCGCGAGCAGAGCGCAGATGCGCGCGATCCGCGCGCGCTCATGCGAGCGCGAGCACCTTGCGCCACTGCGTGGCGGTGACCGGCATGATCGACAGTCGATTGCCGCGGCGGAGCACGAGCAGGTCCTCGAGGGCGCGCGCATTCGCCTTCAGCTTCTCGAGCGTCACCGGCGCCGCGAAGCGCCGCACGAGCTCGACGTCGACCATGTACCAGGTCGGCGCGGCCGGATCGCTCTTCGGATCGAAGTGCGCGTGGCGGCGGTCGAAGGCGGTCGGGTCGGGGTAGCCGGCGCGCGCGATGCGCGCGACGCCGTAGATGCCGGGGACCGCGCAGCTCGAGTGATAGAAGAACGCGAGGTCGCCCTTCTGCATCTCGTCGCGGATCATGTTGCGGACCTGGTAGTTGCGCACCCCGTCCCAGTGGGACCGGCGGCGCGGCGCCTTCGCCAGGTCGTCGATGCCGAAGGTCGTCGGCTCGGTCTTCATCAGCCAGTATTTCATCGGCGCGACGCTGGCGTGGGCAGCCTGCCGGAAGCGGCCGGCCGCCGGGGAAGGGAAGCGGCGCCACCCGCCTGTGCCGTCAAGGGCCGTTGCTCTCGAGCCAGAGCAACAAGTGGGGCGTGCTGCAACACTTTAGGCTTTCCGTTCGGGACGGACTTGCACACTGTTGTCGCAAGCAGGATGCCCCGGGGTTAACGCATTAGGGTCGAGAGGTACTCACAACCCGAGTCGAACACCGCAGGCGGCGCCGACCTCAGACTACCCCATACCTTGTGACGGACGGAAGGGCCGGACGGAAGAGTTGCGCCCTGCGGCGCTGGCACGGATCGTGCCCCCGATCACAGTTCCAGCTGCTGGCCCCGCTCGAGCGTCGCCTCGACGCGCTCCCGCAGCTGGCGGACGCGGTGCACGACGTCCACCTCGAGCGTCGTGTCGCGCGAACGGCCCTTCAGGAGCTCGTTGGCCATGTTGAGCGCCGCCATGACGGCGATCCGGTCGAGGCCGATGACCTTGCCGCTGTCGCGGATCTTCTTCATCTCGGAGTTCAGGTACTCGGCCGAGTCGAGCAGCGCCGCGCGCTCTTCGACGGCGCAGGCGAACTGGTATTCCTTCTCGAGGATCCGGACGCTGACCCGGGCCAGACTGGTCTCGCTCAAGCGCCGTGCTCCATCGACTTCAGGCGGCCGATCATCGCCTCGACCCGGGCCCGCACCTGCTCGTTCTTCTGCAGGAGCGCCGAGCGCTCGGCGGACAGGCTCTCGTGGCGCGACTTGAGCGCGCGGTTCTCTTCCTTGAGGTGCGAGACCGTGACCATCAGCTCCTCAAGGCGCTTCTCGAGCCGCTTGAGCTCCAGGTCCAGCGCCGAACGTGCGGTCCCCTCGGTCATGGCCGCACTATAGGCGCGGCCCGTCCCACGGGTCAACGCGGTAGAATTCCCGCTTATGTTGACCGTCACCTTCGACGAACTGGACGATGCGCTGGCCGCCAGCGGCGCCGCGCTGACCGCCGCCGAGACGCACGGTGCGCTGTGCGGGATGCTCGCCGCGGTCGCGCGCTTCGATCCCGCCGCCTGGGTCGACGGCGTGCTGTCCGACGCGGGCAGCGGCGAGGACGCGTTGCGCTCGCGCAACCTGCTCGCGACGCTGGCCGTCGAGACGCAGGCCGCGCTCCTGAGCCAGGACCTGGACTTCGAGCCGCTCTTGCCCGACGACGAGCAGCCGCTCGAGCGGCGCGTCGCCGCGCTCGCCGACTGGTGCGCCGGATTCCTGTACGGCGCCGGCACCGGCGGGCTGCGCGCGGGCGAGGGGGCCGTGCCCGCGACGGTCGAGGAGGTGATCCGCGACTTCGGCGAGATCAGCCGCGCCTCGATCGATGCCGAGGAGACCGAGGAGTCGAACGAGGCGTCCTACGCCGAGATCGTCGAGTACCTGCGGGCCGGCGCGCAGCTGGCGTACGAGGAACTGGAGGCGCACCGCGCCGGCGGGGAGCGATGAAGAAGGACGAGTTCGCGCGCCGCCGGCGCCAGCTGATGCGCGAGATGGGCCGCGACGCGATCGCGATCCTGCCGGCGGCGCCCGTGCGCCGCCGCAACGGCGACGTCGAGTACGCCTACCGCCAGGACAGCGACTTCCACTTCCTGACGGGCTTTCCCGAGCCCGAGGCGGTCGCGGTGCTGATCCCGCACCGGGCCGAGGGCGAGTACGTGCTGTTCTGCCGCGAGCGCGACCCGGCGCGCGAGCTGTGGGACGGCGACCGGGCGGGGCAGGCGGGGGCGGTGGAGCGCTACGGCGCCGACGATGCCTTCCCGATCGGCGACATCGACGAGATCCTGCCGGGGCTGCTCGAGAGCCGCGCGCGCGTCTGCTACACGATGGGCCTGCATCCGGAGTTCGACCAGCGCGTGATCAGCTGGGTCAACGGCCTGCGCGCCCAGGCCAAGCAGGGCCTGCACACGCCGCAGGAGTTCTTCGCCCTCGACCACCTGCTGCACGACATGCGGCTCTACAAGAGCCGCCCGGAGCTCGACACGATGCGCCGCTCGGCGGCGATCGCGGTCGCGGCCCATCGCCGCGCGATGCGGCTCGCGGCGCCGGGCGTCATGGAGTACGAACTCGCGGCCGAGCTGCTGCACGAGTTCCACCGCCACCACGCCGAGATCGCCTACGAGCCGATCGTCGGCGGCGGCGCGAACGGCTGCGTGCTGCACTACCGCGCGAACGCCGCGCCGCTCGCCGACGGCGACCTGGTGCTGATCGACGCCGGCTGCGAGTACGACTGCTACGCCTCCGACATCACCCGCACCTTCCCGGTCAACGGCCGCTACAGCCCGGCGCAGCGCGCGCTCTACGAGGTGGTGCTCGAGGCCCAGCACGCGGCGATCCGGGCATGCCTGCCCGGCAACCACTGGAACGACCCGCACGACGCCGCGGTGCGCGCCATCACCCACGGCCTCGTGTCGCTCGGGCTGCTCAAGGGCAAGGTCGCCAAGCTCGTCAAGGACGGCGCCTACCGCCGCTGGTTCATGCACCGCACCGGGCACTGGCTCGGGCTCGACGTCCACGACGTCGGCGACTACAAGGTCGGCGACGCCTGGCGGGTGCTCGAGCCCGGCATGGTGCTGACGGTCGAGCCGGGCCTGTACATCGCGCCGGGATCGCGCCAGGCGCCGAAGGAGTTCCGCGGCATCGGCATCCGCATCGAGGACGACGTCGCGATCAGCCGCGGCCAGCCGGAGGTGCTGACCGCGGACCTGGTCAAGCACCCCGACGAGGTCGAGCGCTTCATGGCGGGCGGCGCGATATGAACGCGGCCGGCGCCGACGGGCGCTGCGACGTCGCGATCGTCGGCGGCGGCATGGTCGGCGCGAGCCTCGCGCTCGCGCTCGCCGCGCTGCCGCTCGAGGTGGTCGTCATCGAGGCGGTCGAGCCCGAGGACGGCGCGCAGCCGAGCTTCGATGCGCGCACGATCGCGCTCTCGAACGGCACGCGGCGCATCTTCGCCGGGCTCGGCGTCTGGGACGAGATCGCGCGCGAGGCGACCGCGATCCGCCGCATCCACGTCTCCGACCGCGGCCGCTTCGGCAGCGCGCTGATCGACGCCGCCGAGCAGGGCGTCGCCGCGCTCGGCTACGTGGCCGAGAACCGGGTCATCGGCCGGGCGCTGTGGCGGCGCCTGCGGGCCGCCCCGCGCACGCGCCTCGTCGCACCGGCGCGGGTCACCGCGGTCGCGCCCGGCAGCGAGCGCGTCGCGCTGACGGTCGCGGGCCCCGGCGGCAGCCGCACGCTCGCCGCGCGGCTCGCGATCGCGGCCGACGGTGCCGGCTCGCTCGTGCGCCAGGCCGCGGGCGTCGGCGCCGAGCGCTGGGACTACGGCCAGACGGCGCTCATCAGCCTCGTGACGCCGCAGCGCTATCACGACCACGTCGCCTACGAGCGCTTCACGCCGGCCGGGCCGCTCGCGGTGCTGCCGGGGCCCGACGGCAAGGTCGTCGTCGTCTGGACGCTGG
>Ga0335069_10006551_pt1 | contig 16916 bp, 13 predicted proteins | sample Lox_Sample_11_FD_206714 | JGI IMG/M metagenome (GOLD analysis project Ga0335069, IMG submission 206714) | Soil microbial communities from Loxahatchee National Wildlife Refuge, Florida, United States - Lox_Sample_1.1 | ecosystem: Environmental > Terrestrial > Soil > Wetlands | place: USA...
CATAAGTCGTGGCTCCTTCATCAAATGAATAAAGAAGGAGCACGCGCAGGTGCTCTTGTGGTTCCTCGTCACTGAAGGCAAGCGTGGACCCGACGGCTGCCAGAAAGACCCAAAACAGCAGTCCGGTCGCCCGCAGATGGTAATTCCGGGTATAAGGAGCGGAGTGGTTCCCGCTCTGTCTTCGCGTTATCACAATCCACCTGTTCGAGACGCGGCCACCCAGGGTGATCACCCCCAGAAATGCAACACCCGTGGACTGCGGCAACTTGCTTAGAAGCTGTTTCAAAACCCCTTGTTGGTTCGTGCAACCATTTGATTCTAAAATGGATGCAAGGCGCTTTGAAACCATCTCTGCACACCCGGTTTGTGCAGCGTGGCACCTTCGGTCGCAGAAGTCTGTATTGAATACAACTTAGTGAGAGGTGGTGTTGCGTGGGAAAGGCGAACACCTAACCCGCTACAGATGAACGTGCCGCCCCTCGAGTTGTCTGCCGATGAGCGCGCAATTCCTCCCCTTTTGACTTGCCAGTTCGCGCCCCCTAAGGTTCCCCGGCTATCCCTAAGTTCGCGTAGCTGTTAGTATTTTACTCCCAGCATAATAGGAAGGGAACGGTCAGATTTGACAGGTCGGGCTCCGGCGCCCCGGACTCAGTGACAACAACCGGTTCGTGGGGTCGATGGCAGATTGTGGGCTGCGCACCGCGTGGGAAGATTTCTCCCCATGAAATTAGAGAGGGGGACTTCACAGGTTGTGGATAATATCGTGGGCATCGCCATCCTGATTCGCCGCTTCGCGGGAGCCAGACGACCCCCTCAGAACGTCCAGCCTAACCCCGTCGACACTCCGCATCATTTCAGTTCACAAGATCAGCCAGGCTTAACTTGGCACATCCGGAGGAGTGCTGAGACGCACTCACATCTGATTGCCCCGCTCAAAAGAAAGGGTCTGAACCGTTCTCGACTGGTAGATATGCCAGTAGCGCGCACCAGTCTCCCTGAGTAGGATCGCTTGGTGAGCTGCTCTCCAGCTTGCGCTGAGCGCATGTAAGGTCATGGAGATGGGTAATGCATGATCAAGACATACCACAAAGCCTCTGCAACGCGACACTCTGCTACCCGCTCTCCCGCGGAGCCTGAGCAATATTGAACAGACAGCCGCTTGCGGGTGTGTTAGTCAATTTTAATCCGACGCCATATTCTAATTCCAGGGCAGCGAGACAGGCATAAAGAACGTCGACCGTCTGAAGAGGGAGAGAAGAATTATGATCAAGCCCTTCACAAAGCTGGTTTTGTCAGCAACGCTGCCGTTCCTGCTGGTTACAACCACAATGCCGCTTTCGGCGCAACAGGGGGCGCCGGGATATTCGGGACAAGGCGTGCCGCTATCGGCGGGGGAGTTGGAACAACTGGCCGCGCCCATCGCTTTGTACCCGGACGCCCTGGTGGCGCAGATTCTTGGAGCTGCGACCTTTCCGGACCAGGTTGCTTACGTCTCCAACTGGCTTCATCAGAACCAGAATCTAACCGGCAACGCTCTGATGCAGGCCGTAGATGCGCAGCCGTGGGATCCGAGCGTGAAGGCGCTGACTCAGTTTCCTTCTGTGCTCGACAACATGGCAAAGAACCTCAGTTGGACTTCCGCGCTGGGCGAGGCTTATCACACCCAGACCGCCGACCTCATGACGGCCGTGCAGGTTCTGCGTGCCAAAGCTTACGCTGCCGGCAATTTGAAATCGGGCTCGCAGATCACGGTGGTGCAGCAATCGCCGCAGGTCATTGTGATTCAATCGCCGAGTCCGCAGGTGGTGTATGTCCCCGTGTACAACCCCACGGTGGTTTACGGCTATCCCTACGTAACCCCCGGTTACAGCGCTTCCACCGTGGCGGCCACCGGCGCGATTGCCTTCGGAGTTGGCATCATGGTGGGGTCGATGATGAGCAGTTCGCATTACGCCTGGGGGTATAGCAGTTGGAACTGTGGCTGGCACAGCACCACCGTGGTCTATCGTGGCGGGTCGTACTACGGTAATTCGGCGTGGCACGGCGGCTACTATGGCTCCAACGGTCCCGGCGGCGTCTCGCACTACGGCACCAGATATAACCCGTCCACCGGGGCGTATGCGCGCGGCGCGTCAACTACAACACCCTATGGCACTCAGAAGGTCGGCCAGGCGTACAACCCGAACACCGGGGCCTATGGCGCCACCCATCAGACTTCCAACGCCTACGGGAACTATGGAAGCTCGGCAGTTTCAAAGAACGGCCAGACTGCCTACACGCAGCACCAAACGACCTCGCAAGGCTCCGTGGGATCAGTGCAGACTTCGAATGGGGGCAAGGCGGTTGCAGGGACGGGTAAGTACAACAGCGCTGCCGCAGGTCAAGCCGCCAACGGCAACAAGTATGCGACGGCGAACGGCAATGACTACAAGAACACCGGAGGCGGTTGGCAAAAGGAAAGTAACGGAAGCTGGAACAATGTCCAGAAACCCAGTAGCGGGAGTTCCAGTTCTGCTGCCGCTCGGGGTTGGGGCCAGCCGGAGAAAAGCAGCGGGTCATCGGCCTTCAGCGAAGGCGGCGGAGGGTGGCAGTCCCGATCAGAAAGTGCACGCGGTTCTGCGAGCACGGGCGGCGGCCGCGCCCGTAGGTAAAACCATGCTGAAGCTGCAAAAGAGGTCACGTTGCTGAGCGGTGGTGGGGAACTGTCTTACAGTCAAGGTTCGGGAGGGTAGGTATGGGGCTCGAAATCCGAAGCGTCCGTATTGCGACCTGGGTGGTAGTTCTGGCGATAACCATTTTCCTTGCCGCCTGCGGCAAGTCCGAGAAACCGGCGTTTCGAGTGTTTGCTTCACCCGACGAGGCTGGTAACGCCCTGCTGGAAGCGGCAAAGGCAGGGGACCAAAACGCCGCGCTGACCATTTTCGGCCCGGGGTCGAAGGAGATCATCTTCTCGGGCGATGCCACGGAGGACAAGGCTGCGGTCGACGCCTTTGTGGCGGCCTACGGGGAAATGCACCGCTGGCGGAAGGTGGCGGACGGGGCCCAAGTCCTGCTGGTAGGAGCTGACAATTTTGCCTTCCCGATTCCGTTGAAGAAGAATGGGGCCGGGCAGTGGTATTTCGACGCGGCGGCGGGAAAAGACGAGATTCTGGCCCGCCGTATTGGCCGGAATGAACTGGCCGCCATGGACGTATGTAAGGCGCTGGCCGACGCTCAGTCCGAATACTTCTCACAGCGCCACGATGAGGGAACGACGAATCAATATGCCGTGAAGTTCATCAGCGACCCCGGCAAGCAGAACGGTTTGTACTGGAAGTCGCCGGAAGATCAACCCAGAAGCCCCCTGGGGCCGCTGGTAGCGTTCGCCAGTGCCGAAGGATACGGCGCCGAGTCGAACTCACGCGCGCCTTTCCATGGCTACTACTTCCGCCTGCTGAAACGGCAAGGCAGTCACGCCCAGGGCGGCGCGAAGGACTACGTGGTCGACGGGAAGATGGTCGGTGGATTTGCCTTCGTCGCCTATCCGGCTGAGCACGGCAACTCGGGGGTGATGACATTCATCATCAGCCGCGATGGCGTGCTGTTCCAAAAGGATTTGGGGAAGACCACAACGGAAACAGCAACCGCGATGAGCGAGTTCGATCCCGATCCCAGTTGGAGCCCGGTAGAGGAAGGACCGTCTTAGTCGGACGCCGGCAGCGCCGGGAGAAAGTCTGCCGGGAGCGAGCCAATTGAGTGCGGCAGAGGCTCCAGCACCCCCACACCACGGCAGCGACTGGCGCCGCGCTGAACCAGACGCGGATTTGGCGCAAGGGGCGCGTCCATCGTTTCCGGGGGCGGCCCACCCAAATCTGAAGATCCCCAATCAAAAGGAGAGTTCCCATGAATCAGAACCTAGAGATTACGCATGGCAAACAGTCGATCCCATATTGGGCCGTTCCGGTCTACAAGCGCCTAATGGTCATTGCGGCGCTAACGCTCGTCGGGAGCGCCATGGCGATGGGGCAGGATGGCGATATGCAGCAAAAGCTGGCGGCGGCGAAGCAGTCTATTGCTGAAAATCAGCAGAAACTGCGCCAATATCAATGGACTGAAACAACCGAGCTCACTCTGAAGGGTGACCCGAAACCTCCCACTCAAAAACTTTGCCAGTACGGTCCTGACGGGAAAGTGCAGAAGACTCCCATCGGTCCCCCGCCCCCGCCCCCGAGCGGCGGCAGAGCGAAGCAGAGAATTATCGCCAACAAGACGGCAGAAATGAAAGACTACATGGGAGATGTGCAGGGTCTTCTGAGCATGTACGTGCCGCCCAATCCGCAAAAGATGCAGCAAGTCCGTGATGCCGGCAATTTCTCCCTCAATCCCGCCGGTGGGGTGGTGAACCTGGTATTCGCGAATTACGCCCAGCCGGGTGACAAGCTGACTCTCACGTTTGACCCTGCCACCAAGAAAGTCACCGCCTTGGCCGTCAACACCTACATGGGTGAAACGAAGGACGCGGTGACGTTACAGGTACAAATGGGCAGCCTGCCGGATGGAACGAACTATGCGTGGAAAACAGTTCTCGGCGCCACCGCCAAGCAACTGGTGGTGACCACAACCAATTCGGACTACCAGAAACTGGGCGGGAACTGACGCCGGGACCGGGGGAATCCTGGAGGGCATGCGTCCCCCTCTAACCCCTCCGGCAAAACAGCCTTCCCCACGGCAACTGGTGCTTCAAGCGTGCCACGAAGGAGGAGTTGATTCGGATCCCTTGGCAGGTCAGGGCCGGAGGCGCCACCGTCATGAGTGAGATAAAGTCGTTAGCAGCCGAAGAGTTCTCCATTACCCGCGGAGGCCCGCTGCATTGGCTTCTCGTTCGTCTGGGAAATGCTGGGGAAGAGCGCCAGCGGGTCATCCTCAGGGCGTTCTTCGTCGTCCTTGTTACCTGGTTTCCCCTGCTCATTCTTTCTCTCATACAAGGACGGGCCTATGGAACGCAAATCACGATTCCGTTCCTTGGTGACTTCGCTGTGAACGCACGCTTCTTGATTGCCGCTCCGATTCTCATCCTGGCGGAATCGGGAATTGATCGGAGGTGGCGACTCCTTGTTGTGCAATTTCTTAGGGCGGGATTGGTGGGTGAGAAGGAACTGCCTGCTTTCGAGGCGGTAATCGCAAGAACCAGCCGGATGAGAGATCGCGTGCTTCCCGAGGCCTTGATGCTCGTTGCCTCATTCTTGCCTGTCTTCATCCTCAAGACCGAGGCGCTCATAAGTGGTGTCTCGAATTGGCACACTATCGGAGTAGGGTCAAGCGAAGTGACCCTGGCCGGATGGTGGTTCAACTTGGTGAGCACTCCATTCTTCCGTTTTCTGTTGTTGAGGTGGACGTGGAGGATGTTTCTGTGGACTTCCTTCCTGTGGCGCGTTTCAAGGATCAATTTACGTCTGGTGGCAACGCACACGGACATGGCTGCCGGTCTCGGCTTTTTGTCGGAGGGTCAAAAGGCGTTCAGCCCCATCGTTTTCGCGGGAGGAGTCGTAATTGCTGCGCAGGTGGGAAATACCATCGCGTATCAAGGAGCAACCCTGGCCTCCCAAAAACTTCCCATGATTGCCTATGGCGTACTCGCGATCATCTTCCTGATTGCTCCTCTTCTGGTTGTTCTGCCCGTCCTGCTCAAAACCAAAAGAAAAGCGCTGCGTGAATACGGGGCACTGGTGGCAATCCATAACCAGCAATTTGATGAGAAGTGGATTCAGAATAATGAGCCATCGGACCAGTTGATTTTAGGGAATCCCGATGCGTCTTCCTTGTGCGACCTTGGAAGCAGCTTCGCCGTTGTAAGGCGAATGGGGCTTGTCCCCCTCGATAAGCCGACTCTTATCACTTTGGCATTAGCTGCGGCATTACCCATGGCTCCAGTTGTCCTTTATGCGACACCAGCCGATGAGGTGATCCGTATTGTGCTGAAGATGCTGGGTTGACCCTTGAGCCCGCCGAAACGTTCGTCGCAATAAACCAAGCCGTGCAGTTGCATTTCGCAGGCAGGAATGGGAAGCTCAGTGCTGCGCCTCTGGGTGGGAATCGGTAGGAATGAACGCTGACATGTGTCTCCCATCCCGGTTCAGGTTGGAGGAGGGAACGTGACGCGCTATACACCCAAGGTGTGCTTGATAGCTTTGCTCCTCAGTGCTAGCGTCTGCCACGCCCAAACCCTTACTCCGCGGGCCTATGTCATTACTCCCGTGCATTCCAATGCCATCACCCTGACCTATTCCTATAGCACTGGCAGCACGCTTTTTGATCCCAACCTCCCGATTACCGATGCCAAGGCGACATTCAGCGCCCCAGTCATCAGCTACTATCACTCGCTGGATTTCTTCGGCCGCTCCGCCAATATCGCCGCCATCGTGCCGTACGTAGTCGGAGACTTTTCCGGGAACGTGCTGGGGAATTTCTCATCAACGCACCGCTCCGGCCTGGGTGATCTCGCCTTCCGGTTCTCCGTGAACCTCCTGGGGGGGCCGGCAATGTCTCTCAAGGAAATGAGTTCGTGGCGTCAAAAGACCCTGGTGGGTGTCAGCCTGGTGGTGACAGCCCCGACGGGGCAGTATGACCCGACCCGCCTGATCAATCTGGGCACTAACCGCTGGGGATTCAAGCCGGAACTGGGTTTATCCAAGCGCCGGGGTAAGTTGATATTTGATGCGTACGGAGGAGCCTGGTTCTATTCAACGAACCCGGAGTTCTTTTCCCGCAATCAATACTTCCCAGGGATCAACACCCTGTCGCAACAGCCCATCGGCGCCACCGAAATACACTTCAGCTACGATGTCAAGCCCCGCTACTGGGTCTCTTTCGACGCCAATTACTGGTACGGCGGCCGCTTAAGCCTGAATGGGGTCGAGCATCCCACCTCTCTTCTATCCAGCTCAAGACTGGGGGTGACGGGCTCCATCCCGGTGACCAAGCATAGTGCGGTGAAGCTCAGCTATAGCGACGGGCTTTATATTCGGCTAGGAGGGAACTACCAGACCATCTCAATCGCCTACCAATACTCCTGGTTTGGCAAGCCGAACTAAGTTCTTCAGGCTGATGCCCGTGCCACCGCTCGCTGACCGGCTGGGCTTGCACCCCGCGAAGCAGCATGGAAAGATCTTGCGCTAGGCGACGATCTTGCGGAGTGAGCATGCTGCGTGGGCCTGTAGGCCGCGCTTCAAAATTCATGTGGCCTTATCCATCGATTCGGCCCTACAAATGTGCTCCTTGTCACTCGTTAGTAGTTCTCGTTCGAAGAGAGCGGCGCCCACGGGGAGCAGGCATTTCATGCAGATTGATTCCCATCTCCCATCAGGACATCTAACGGGCTTCACCGGGGCTTTGCATGTTCCTTGGACCTCCGGTTACTCAATTGTGCTGAGAAATTGAAATTAGAGCATCCTCGGCGACGCAATGTCTCTTCAAAATTGCACAGTTTTCCGCAACCCCTTTATTTGCTTTACATAGGTCATGCGCGCCTGCCCATCGGCCTCTCCGAGACAACATCGCTGACCACACGGTGGGTTGGGGGAGTTGTGATCAGACATCGCTCAATAGACTGTTACTTCTGACAGTGGCCTGTCTCAACCGCGTGGCGCACTATGAGCGAGCATGTGAAAGTGTGTCGCGCTCTTCCTCGGAGGCTTCACTTCCTGCCCGCGACACCTTTTCACATGGCTTGAAAGTGACCCCAAGGGCTGATCAACTATCTCTCGATGAGTCTAGAGTATGCAGGATTCCAGGGCCCGTAGAAACCCGCTTATCACGGTTCCTTCCCCCGGACAATTCCTGCCCTTCCCCTTCGCGGCGGCCCGCCTTCAATCGCAGTTCCCTTCGCAAATCACCGCGCCCGACTCCGTGGCGACGAACATCGGCACACTCAAGTATAACCACGGTGCTCCCGGCAAGGAGACGCGAAGGCTCTCCCGGAGGTTTGAGACCTTGCGCGCACGCTTACCGATGAATTCCCAGCCAATCGCCGGAACTCCCGGTTTCCGACCAGCCGCAAATGCCTTACGAGGGAAAAGGCAGCAATAGAAATTTATGCCGACTCAAACTTACACCTCCTTCGAGACTTTCTTCGACGCAAACAGGCACGCCAAGTTGCGCCCGATGGTTCTCGGGTTTGATCGCAAGAAATGGATGCTCACCCACCTGATTGTTAACCACTTGAGCGTTCAATGGGGCCAGGCAGGCGGTAAAGCAGTTGTCGAGGGTGCCGCGAAGCCGGGTGGGCATACGATCTTTCTCCAGACCCAGGGGGCGCCGGCGTTCTCGGGCAATGGGCGCCGGCTCGACGGACTTTCGCTAATGGTCGCTGGGCCGGGGAACGAGTTCTGCCTGGCTGCCAATGACACCCTGAGAAGTTGGTGTTCTCTCTATATTCCCAATGAGAAGCTTGCCGGCGCAAACGGAGGCACGACGGCCGCGGACATTTCAAGGAGCGGGGTTTTTCAATTGCCGCACCGACGGATGGAGAGATTTCGGTCGGTCATTGAGATGCTTGACAGGGCCGTGCAGCGGGCCCCCACGGCCTTCACTTCGGAAGCAGCGCAAAGCGCGACAGCGCAGAAGCTGGTCCGAGCGATCCGCCGCGTGCTCTCCCTGCCGCATGAAATTGAACATCCCCCTGGCCGGCATCCGGTTCCGCGGGGACAGATTATTCGCCTGTCAATGGATTTAGTCGATCAGCATGACGGCGAGTACCTTTCCGTTGAACAACTCGCCACGGCAGCCGGGGTCTCGGAGCGGACGCTTCGTGAAGTGTTTCAGCAGTACTTCGGCGTAGGACCCGTGCGATATCTGAACCGGAGAGCACTCCACCAGATTCGAAGAGCACTCAAGGCCGCTGATCATTCTGTGGCGACGGTCACGGAGATTGCGACTCGTTTCGGCGTTTGGCAGTTCGGCCGCTTCGCCCGGGATTACCGTGTCCTCTTCGGTGAACTTCCCTCCGAGACTTTGCGCCACCTGCATTGAGCACTTTGCCGAGAGAATTCAATGCGGAGGGCAATTTTAGCCTGGCAGCTTGATGGTGCCGAGGGATTGACTCAATTTTGCCGAAATTGAATAGACACTCAGGGCCCACTTCCATACGCTCAAGTGGGGGCAGCTAATACGCACGCGATTCGCAGCTAAATCGCTGTGATCGGGACAATGAAAACAATCGCCATGATCAGGCCAGAGGACATCGGCTCGCTTACCGATTTCAGCCGGAATACGAAGGCCCACCTGAAAAAGCTCCGACAGACGGGTCGGCCCAAGTTGCTGACCGTCAATGGCAAGGCTGAGGTAGTCGTACAAAATGCTTCAGCGTATCAGCGATTGATCGAGACGCTGGAGAAGCTCAAGCGGAAGTGACCTGGAAGATCCTGCATTGTTGCCGTGTCTAAATTAAACCATGCACTAATAGGTAAAACACTTGTGAATGCAACCCCCAGACAGTTAAAGGAGAAAACCGATGGCAAATAACGACAACACGAAGATTCCTCCACAACATGATCTAAGCCGGCGCGCCATGCTCAAGCTCGCAGGTGCCGGTGCGGCGGCGGTCGGCCTTTCCGCCACTGACCCGACTCCGGCGCAGGCGCAGCCTGCCCCGGAGATGCCCACGAATCCCTACGGCGGGGGGCCGAGCAAGGGCCTGCAATTCCCGCCTTATTACCAGCCAACACCGTCCGTCCGGAGCCGCATGAACTACTTCCCCGGCAGTGAGCCCATCGGGCCGGATGAGATGCGCATCTCGTTCGTCGGCAGTTGCCCCTTCCCACCCCGGCGCGACCAGGCCGGCACGTGCATCATGGTGGAACTGGGCAACGGAGACCGCTTCTTCTTCGACTTCGGGCCCGGCTGCGTCAAGAACATCCTGGCCATGGGCGTCCCCGTCCCAAGCATCAATGACATCTTCATTACTCACCTGCATATCGACCACTACCACGACCTGTCTTATCTCCTCCCATTCTCGGCTTGGTGTGGACGATGGAGGATGCCGCTACGGGTCACCGGGCCTTCCGGTCGCACGCCGGATCTTGGCACCAAGGCCATGGTCGCCGGCATGAAGCAGATGCTCAAATGGCACCTGGAAGCCTTCGATAGCTGCCCGATCGGGGATGGCTACGAGGTTGAGGTCAACGAGTTCGACTGGAAAGACGAGAACGGCATCTGCTACGACAAGAACGGCGTCACGGTCCGCCATTGGCGGCGCTCTCACACCAAGGACGGCGCCTCGGCTTACCGCCTGGACTGGAACGGCCTGTCCTTCGTGTGGACCGGCGACGGGCGGCCAGACGATCTGACGGCCAAGTATGCCAAAGGCGTGGACGTCTTTGTCACCGAGCTCCAACCCGATCTGGCGCACATCAACCAGCTCAAGTATGGCCTACCCGAATTCCTCTTCAACTACACGGTGGACATCCACCACACCGTGGGTTACGCCACGGGATATCTCATCAACCAGGTCAACCCGCGCTGCGGTATGGCCACCCACCTCTGTTTCGACGATGACACGCTCAACGAACAAAGCGCCGACATTCGCGCCCACTGGAAGGGACTTTTCCTCTATGGCGCGCCGGACGTGGTGACCGTCAACGTGACCAAGGACGCCATCTGGCAACGAGATGCCGTGCTGCCGGCATTCGCGGGCCAGCCCTTGCCGAATCCCACCCTGCTCTTCGGCGATCCGCTGCCCCTCGCCACGGGCCAGGGCGTCGTCCCACAGCCCCGGTTGCCGCGCGAACAACAGCAGGAGCAACTGACACGCGACCTGGAAATCGATCCGCATAAGTATTATCCACCCGACGTTTACCGCCAGCCGCTCACCAAGCTCCCGAACCCGCAATTGGTCGATCTCATGGAGATGGCGAAAGTGATGGGAATTGACATGAGCAAATTCAAGAAATAACGGAATCGCCCCTGTGTCCCGCCGCGCCCGTCGCGGCGGGACGCTCCGGGGCCGTGGGGTGGCTGCTCCTGGTTCTTTTCCGGGCCGACACCATTTGGAAAGGAAACCTCCCATATGGAAATCGTAAACGACAACGGCAAGACCGTTCCCATGACCATCCTGACCGGCTTTCTCGGCGCGGGAAAGACGACGCTGCTGAATCGCATTCTGGCCGGCCATCACGGCCTGCGCGTGGGGGTCCTCGTCAACGACTTTGGCTCCATCAATATCGACGCCGAACTCGTTGTCGGGGTGGACGATAACATGATCAGCCTGTCCAATGGCTGCGTCTGCTGCCAGATTCGCGACGACCTCATCGAGTCGGTCGTCGCCTTGCTCGCGCGCCCGGAGAGCGTTGAATACATCCTGCTGGAAGCCAGCGGCGTCGCCGACCCCGCCGGGATTTTCGCTACCTTTACGGATGCCAATCTGCGCGACCGGGTCCGCCTGGACAGCGTCACTTGCGTGGTGGACGCAGACCAGGTCTTCGCGCACCCCGAGTATCCCCCGCTGCTGGAACTCAAGCTCCTTCAGGTCGGCTTTGCCGACATGTTGATCCTGAACAAGGTGGGTTTGGCCGGCCCCGAACAGGTCGCCAAGGTCAGGGCCTGGCTTGACGCCCATTTCAACCGTCTGCGCATCGTCGAAACCAATTTTTGCGAAGTACCCTACGAGATCCTGCTGGGTGTCGGGCGCTTCGATCCGGCTCGAGCCGGCCTCAAGCCGCATGCCGGTGAGCCTGGCTGCACCGACCCGACCTGTCATGACGTCGCCCATGGGCACGACAAAAACGGGCGGGACCACTCGCAGGTATTCAGCACCTGGAGCTACCAGACGGACCAGCCACTGGCGCTGGAGGCGCTGCGGGAAACAATGCGGAAGTTGCCGGGGTCTATCTACCGGGCCAAAGGGGTGGTCTACACCACCGACGCGCCACTGCGGCGGGCGGTGCTGCAGGTGGTCGGCCGGCGCGTGGACATCTCGTTACAAGACGAATGGGGCCAGCGCGCCCCGCGCACGCAGATCGTAGCCATTGGAGCGGCCGGCAGCATCGACTCGAGCCTGCTGGAAAAGACCTTTGCCTCCTGCATTTCGGTCGCAGCCGCGAATGCGTAGTCAGCGATCTGCCCAGGAGGGCCACACAGATGGCTGAGGCCACGTCCAACATCGAGTTCGCTCACAAAATTCACGAGCAGGGCCACCATCCTTCATCCCCAGGCCACCACCAGAATCCATGGGTGGAGGTTGTTGAGGCCGTAGTGCTCGCGATCGTCGCCGTCGCCACGGCGTGGAGCGGCTACCAGGCGTCGAAGTGGGATGCCCGCTCGGCCCAGTACTACAGCCTCGCGTCCCGTACTACCGTGTTATCGCAGGTGAAGGTGGCCATGGCGAGGCAGGACCGCCTTTACGACATCACGACCTTCAACGCCTGGCTGGATGCGAAACTGGCTGGCAAGGAGAAGCTCGCCGCATTCCACGAGCGCCGCTTCCGGCCCGAATACGCGACGGCGTTCGCGGCCTGGATGAAACTGGACCCGAGGAACAATCCCTCCGCGCCACCCGGCCCCATTTTCATGCCGGAGTACTCGAACCGAAACAGTCAGGAGGGCGAGAAGCTGGCGGATGAGGCGAAGAGTCACTATGAGCTGGCCGTGAGCTCGCGGGAGACCGGCGACAGGTACGTAAAGGTCACCGTGTTGCTGGCCACCATACTGCTGCTGACGGCGCTCAGCCAACGCTTCGGGCAGCCCGGGCCGCGCACCGTGGTATTAGTGATCTCCGCCGTTATGCTGATCGTAAGCTTCTTCTTGATTGTGACCTTCCCGCGCGCGTAGCGCACGGTCTTCTCAGGTTCGAGCGTCAGCAAGGGGGGTAGCGAGGTAGCCGGATTATGGCTTCCTCGGCGGCTCTTCCTCGGGATGGGACATCGGAAGATGAACTTTGCGTACGCGGAACGAGAGACGCCGCGGAGGAACGCACCAGACGTGCACCTCGCGCTTCCCTGCTCGAATTCTCATGTGATAGGAGAGGACACCATGAACAGTTCTGGTTGGAAGCAAGCCTGCCTGCGGGGCGCCCTAGCCATTACTTTGCTGGCCGGATACGCCCATGCTCAAAACAACCGACCCAACGCGACGCAGCGCAGACCCAACATCGTCTTCATCCTTGTCGACAATGTCGGGTGGGGCGACTTCTCGGTCTACGGGGGGAGCACCCCAACACCTCGAATCGACAAGCTGGCTAGCGAGGGTATTCGCTTCACCAACTACACCGTGGAGTCGCAGTGCACGCCTACGCGCAGCGCGATCATGACTGGCCGCCAGTCCGTCCGTAGCGGCACATTCAGGGTGCCGTACCCGGGGGAGGGCAAGAGCGGCTTGGCGCCCTGGGAGTACACGATTGCTGAGCTTCTCTCGGACTCAGGTTACGCGACGTCGCTGTGGGGAAAGTGGCATCTCGGTGAGGTGGAGGGCCGGCTTCCGACCGACCAGGGTTTTGACGAGTGGTGGGGCTATCGGAACAGCGCCGACGAGGCCGGCTACACGGCGTACGCTGCATTCAGGGCAATGGCCGCAGCCAGAGGTAGAGAGACGCCCAAGCTTTGGGAGGGCAAGAAGGGCCAGAGGTCAACCGCAGTCGGCGAACTGGACATGAAGGTGCGCCCCCTGCTTGACGAGTTGATCGCCGGCAAGGCCACCGACTATATCAAGCGCGCCGCCAAGGGCGACAACCCTTTCTTTACTTACATCGCCTTCTCTCATATCCATCCACCCGAGAAGGCACACCCGGACTTCGACCAGACCGACCCCAAGCGGTCGGGGTTATACGCGGACCTGATCGCAGAGATGGACCATCGGGTCGGACAGGTCATCGACTCGGTAAAGGAAGCAGGGATCTCAGACAACACGCTCATCGTACTCTCCAGCGACAACTCGACCATCTTTCTCCCGTCCTTCGCCTTCGGCGGCTCGAACGGCCCTTGGCGTGGGGACTTCTCCACCCCGCCCACGGAGGGCTCGATGCGGACCCTGGCAATGGTCAGTTGGCCCGGCAAAGTGCCGGTCGGGGTAGTCACGGACGAGATGCTCTCGGCTCACGACTGGTACAAAACGTTCGCGGCCCTCGCGGGGGCCTCCGACAAGGTGCCCACCGACCGCCCCATGGATGGCGTCGATGCTTCCAAATTCCTGCTCGGAGAGAGCAAGACCACCGGCCGGGATGGCCTGTTGTTCTTCGGACCTGACGGGTCGATGATGTCGGTCAAGTCGCACAATATCAAGGTGTGGTTTCGATATAGCGAAGGTTTCGACAAACCGATCGTCGCGCCGCAGTTCCCAATGGCCTTCGATCTCGGCAGCGATCCTGGCGAAAGAAACAACCTCTTCGTCGACAAGATGGACATCGGCTGGATGATGGAAATCCTTTTTCCTTACGTCATCCAGTACGAAAAGAGCATCGCCCGGTACCCGAACATCAAGCCGGGCGAGGAGTTCAATGGATATGGGAAGTGACTTTCAGACGAGAGGGAGAACCCCAATGAGTTTTCGAATCAAGTGTGCAACCAGTATCCTTGCTTGCATCGTTCTGGGAAGCGCCCCGCCCGCATGGGCACAACAAAAGGGGCAGTGGGTGCCGGGGCAGTTTGGTCTGAATGCCGGCGTGATTCCCGATCCCGGCATCACCTATGCCAACATGGTTATAAATTACTCCGCCGGCCAATTAAATGGCACTAACGGGAATCCCGTTACAGGGATCACGGGGAACTATTCGTTTTGGGTGGATGAGAACATCATCTACTACGTCCCGAAACAGAAGATCCTCGGCGGGTATTTCATGCCCTATGTCGCGTTGAGTTACGCCAGCGGCTCCTTAGTGGCGGACATTACCGGGACCAACCTAAGTACTAGCGGGGGTGGAGGAGGTTTTGCCGATATGTACGTCCAGCCGGTGAACTTCGGCTGGCACTTTGCGAAGCGCGTGGACTTCAACGTCGGATATGCTTTCGTCGCTCCCACGGGCCGATTCGTCGCCGGAGCCAGCAACAACGTGGGTTCCGGATATTGGGGTAACAATGTAACCAGCGGCACCACGTTTTACATCACCAAAAACCAGGGAACCACCGCCAACCTGGCAACCGATTGGGAGATCCACGGGCAAAAGAGTGGCACCAGCGTCACCCCGGGCCAGGCCTTTACCGATGAGTGGGGATTGGGTCAGGTTCTTCCCCTGAAGAAAGACCAGAGCCAACTGGCCCAACTTGGCTTTATTGGGTATGACCAATGGCAGGTTTCAGCCAACAGTGGCTCCTATTTGGTGGCAGGGATTCCTGTTTCGGCGGGCTTGCTTCCGTACTACTCCGTCCATGCTATGGGTTTTCAGGCCAACTACATTCTCCCGGCAAAGGATTTTGTGCTCTTCTTTAAGTACGAAGATGAGTACCGGGCCCTGGCCCGTCCAGAAGGGCGCACCATCGTGTTCGGACTTTCGTACACTTTCCGCATTCCCAAGCCGCCGCCGCCCACGCCACCGGTGTCCAAGCCCTGACAGGCGGCGGAGCGAGGCGATGCCACGACGTAGCGGCGGGTCTACCCCACCGTCGGGAGTCTCTACATTTGCAATGCGGGTCAAAATGCTCAAGGGCGATGCAGCAAGTCAGTCATAGGCTGTTGGTTGGCGCGAATGAACCCCGAGCGCGGCCGGTCGAGGTCAGTGATTACAGCAAGAACCAGGGTGATGGCCAGTGCCAGCACGCCCACGGAAAAGAGATTCCGGCGTCCGTTCACGCCGAACGCGTATCCCACCAGCATAGCTGCCAACAAACCTACCAGGGCATTTACGTAGATCACACTTTGCGGCACATGATTTCGGAATGCCGTCCAGCGCGTCGCTTCCAGATCGATGGCCTGATTCAACGATTGCAGCAACAAGCCCACTTTCGCGGGGTTGGGGTCGCGTTGCGCGTAAGCAGCCGCCCGAGTCCAGAGTTCCGTCTGCAAATGGGTGGTTTGTTGGTGCAAATTGTCGAGCCGTGCGAGATCATTGCCCGCCGTCCCATACAGCACCCGGACATTGACGTACTCGCGAAGAAGCCCCGCGATCTCCGGCCCTTCCGGCGCGGCGAGGAGTTGCGCACGAAGCAGGGACGTGCCGATGGCGTTGGCCTCGTCCAGGACAAGTTGCTTGCGGACCTCAAACCGGGACACCGCCATCGACATCGTGAATCCCAGCAACAGGCCGAGAATGCCCAGGATGGCAGCTTCAACAGTAGAGATTTGTGCCTTGGTCTGGGCGGGAGTGCTGCTCTCGACCTTGCGTCCCAGACGGAAGCCTGCCTCGCTGGCCACAAGCATCAACGTGAAAAAGGCACATTGAATGATGACCGCATGCGTTCCGTAAAGGAAACCCTCGTTCACAGACTTCTCCCCCAACGATCCCACCTTCTGATTGTTCGGAATACTGTGATTTCCGTCAACGCTGGACCCGGCTAAGCCGGAATTTCAACCCTCGACCCTTCGGCGCCCCCGATCCCTTACGCCTGCCGGCACCTGGACGCAAATGTGGATGGGCTTTGCACCCCAGCTTAACAGCCATACTGAACCTCTGACAGCACCTCACAACTGTCAATTTTGCCAGTGCGGGAGACATGAGACTGACATATCATTTTGCCCATGGCCGAATCGGCGTCCATGACCGGTCAGACTATCTCCCACTATCGAGTGTTGGAAGAACTCGGGGGGGGTGGGATGGGTGTGGTTTATAAGGCGGAGGACCTGAACCTCCACCGGTTTGTGGCCCTGAAGTTTCTTCCTGACCGCCTTGCCCAGGGCGATCCCTTGCTGGAACGGTTTCGGCGGGAGGCGCGCGCCGCCTCGGCACTCAATCATCCCAATATTTGCACGATTTACGACATCGGTGACGTCAACGGCCAGCCCTTTATCGTCATGGAAGT
>Ga0335069_10006552_pt1 | contig 16916 bp, 15 predicted proteins | sample Lox_Sample_11_FD_206714 | JGI IMG/M metagenome (GOLD analysis project Ga0335069, IMG submission 206714) | Soil microbial communities from Loxahatchee National Wildlife Refuge, Florida, United States - Lox_Sample_1.1 | ecosystem: Environmental > Terrestrial > Soil > Wetlands | place: USA...
GCCCTGCGCATCAATCTGCCGCCGCGCAGACTTAAAGGCGCTAGCAAACTTATTAAAGAACCCGTCCGTAAGTCTCGCATAGACTGTTCCGTCCCACACTTTTCCTGACTGACGCCGGTCTATCTCGTCATCGGATATGCCTAAGGTCTTAACGTCGCAGTGTTTGACAATCCCCGTCTCCGTATAGCGCAGATCGGGCATGGGCTTGGCGCCCTCGGGAAGCACCCGAATGTTAGCGCATCCGCGCCGTAGCAGGTACCTGTATGCAAATGCCTCATTCAATTGATTGAAGAAGCCTTGCTTCCTCTGCCCATCCCGGTGATCGATGAAGTGTCTCACTGCCTTGTCCTTTAGTACTCGCCAGGATTGGGCGTCCAGGAGCCTCAAAGCATCTTCATAAGTTTGGTAGTGTTGTTTCTTGTACTTTTGTCTGCGACAGGATTCTTCGAAATCGTCGAAGAACGAATCGTTGGGATATGCACATCTAACAGCGCTTACCAATTCTCGAACCCTAATCATGTGCCTTTACAATAGATTGACGGCGAACGGTGTCATTAGGAACTATTTTTTAACCTCATTGAAGAATTTCTTCAAATCGAAGCCTAGCCCGCCCACCTTCGGCTGTAAAATGACCGCATCTACTAATGCTCCTGCAACCCCTCTCCGCATCCGTTTCGCCGCGTGAAAATCCGACAGTCGCTTCTTCCCGCCTATGTCCTCAAAAAGTCGCCGAATGAGTTCGACAACGTCCTCTGGAGACTGGCAGATGGCACGGAGAGGCACCAAGAGAAGAGCATCACGATCCTTCGGATCGGCGCGCATGAGGCTTAAAGATTCGCGGAATGTCGACGGATGGCGTGTAGTGATGAGAATAGCTGGTAGTATTTCAGTCGCATCTTGGCCATTGATACGATGCCAGGACAAGACTTCATCTTCAAAGTGCAGGCCGCGCGGGCCATGTATCACAACCGCGTCAGAACTCGCGGCCAGGTCGGCCATGCGAAGCAAATTCTCTCGGACCGTGGTGCCCAAGGGCTCTTTCCAGCCATAGTCCAGTAAATAAACGTAATAAGCCTTCTCCGCACTTTCCGGTATTTGGCCCAGCGAATGGATGTATAGTCCCATAGTCGCGTTCGGCTCCCTCTAAAGCATTCCATCACAATTAGCGTTCGAAGCGCATCAGGTCGAGCTGGACTGCTGGTTGCGGTGGCACCTGGCAGCGATATTCCCCCCGCGGCTTTTGTTTGACATTTCAATGGCAAAGAAGAAGCAGGACCGCTGAGAACCCTGACGGCCCTGCTCAGCGCAGTTGGGGGCCTCAGCGGCGTTGGCCCCGGCCTCTTGAAAGCTCCCTTATTTTGGCGCTGGCTTCGCGGGCAGCCTCCGACAGCGCAAGCAGATCGAGCGTGCCGTAGCTGGAGCCGTCCTTCCACTGCTCCCCCTCCTTGTAACGGATCTGCGGGGCCGAAGCGCTGTAGAATTCGCCGTTGCTGCCGTTATTGCGCCAGACGGCGATTTCGACGTTGCCGACCCTGACCGTCGACTCGGGCCTGCGGCCTGGGGTTGGAGCGTCGTCGGATTCCGGGCCTTGAGAATTGGATTGAGTCATGGTGTCCTCCGATGGTTGATAAAGGTTGCATTATACCGGCGTCCATACAACTTGCAAGTGTATTTTAGCCGCGACCGCGACCTTGGCGATTGTGTACTTCAGCGGCGTGCTCGGCGGTCTGGCGCGCGTAGGATTCGCCGTTTTTGGCAGCTTTGCTGCTTAGTTCCATGAGGCGCTCGGCGACCTCCTGGGTTCGCCAGCCGCGCTGCGCCGCCAGCAAACACCAGAAGAAATCCGCGCGGCTGATATCCGGCCCGGTCTTGGCGTGGTTGAGTGGTGCGTTGGCGAGGCAGAGCTGATAGTCCGGCCAGCTCCGGCGGCCGGAAGGTGGAACTCGAAAGGGCGGGGTGGTCCTTACCGGGTCGGGCGGGGCAAGGAGGCGCAGATGCTCAAAGTGGTCAGGCCTGACAATGTGGCCGAGGATGGCCGACAAGAGCTTCACGTTAGGAAAATCGGGCTCGTAGAGGCGCTTGTAGTTAACCGTTCCGGCGCATCGCGACGCGCCGGAGGCACCGGGATCGGCGGCGATCCCCTTTCTCAGTCTGCGGGCAAAGTCCTTGGCGTCAGCGACCCCGGAGACGGCGACCCACGCCTGATGATTGCCGGGGCTGGTGCAGAGCGTCAGAAAGGCGATGTTTTCAACCAGCGCCAGCTTCGCATTGTCGAGGTCGTCAAGCTGCACCAGCGTTACTTTCCCATCGGCGCGCGGCCGCAGGATCAGGCTGTTCTGCCGCTCTGTCAAGCCCGGCAGGAGGATCGGCAGCGAGTTGAGGACTTGGGTGATGGACTGGTGCGCGCGAAAGCCGCGCTGGACGCCGTCGATATCAAGGAAGGTCACGTCGAAATGCTGTGCGCCAACACTGGCGAAGGCACCCAGCATACGCAGGGCTTGGGCAAGGTCTTGCATAAATTGCTCCTTTTTGCGATTTACCTCTCACCGATGCTGGAGGGAAATCGCGAAAAGGAAGCCGAAAGCTCAAAGGGGCCTGTGGTAATCGTCGTGACCGCGCCGTGGCTTAAGAGCCCAGCAAACTGTACCTTCAGCGCTCCCGCTGCCCACCTCCTTCCTCGCGCTCCCTTTGTATCCGGTTCGTATACAATCCTTGCGAAAGAGCCGCAGTTGCGATGACTGCCATGCGGGTGAAGCGCCATCTTCGCTCAGGGTCCTTGACGAATTCACCGATTATGAGCGGGGAGAGCATACCAATCGTCTTTAACCAATGGCCGGTCGTGCTTAGCCCCGTGTGCGGCTTATAGATCGGCCGCCGCTCGTGGGGCCTGTCGGCTCTATCCGTGGCCGGCAATCGGCCTTGCACTTCTGGGTTGTCCATAGACAGTTACTATCCCGTCTAGGTTGTAATAACATATCTGCAGCTACATGCAAGAGTCGAACTTGAGCTGTCCCGGAAAGGGACGATTCAGAAGCCGGGCGGGGGTTATGTGCAGGCTCGTGAAATGGGATCATCCGTGCGGTACAGAAGTGCTGCTACGTTGCTCGTCACTTGAGAGGGCCATAATTACGGAAGAAAGAGCGCCCTGGCGCTAGCGCGCGCGGAAACCGTCTGGCAGCGTGTGGTTGATCTGAATGAACTGATCTCTAGGTTCTTGGCTTGCACGGAGCTGCAAGCGAGTCAGGCAGGCTGCGCCCTAGAGTCGGGCATTGACTTAGCCGAAATCCCCCATTAGTTCGGAGGCGAGACATTCTCACCTGGTTCCGATGCCCTTCAATTCTTTCGAGTACCTATTCTTTTTCCTGCCAATAGTCTGGCTGAGTTATATCCTCTTGCGGCGCACTCGACTTCGCTCTGTCGTGCTGGTGACAAGTGGCTATGTCTTTTACGGCTGGGCGCAACCTTGGATCGTCAGCCTGTTATTCCTCTCATCGACGACCGATTTCCTCATAGGCCGGTGGCTGGATCGCACTGACCGTCCCAAAACGCGCAGGATGCTGTTGATACTGAGCCTGATTTTCAACGTGGGACTGCTCGGAGTGTTCAAGTACTCCGGGTGGCTCTTCGATAACTTCAATGCTGTATTTACGGTCCTTCACGTGCCCATCCACTTGCCGGCGCTGAAGCCATCGTTGCCGCCTGGCATTTCTTTCTACACATTCCAGAGTCTGAGCTACATCATCGACATCTACAGACGCAAGTTGCATGCTCACCCGAAACTTTGGGAATACTGGAGTTTCGTCGCGTTCTTTCCTCAGCTCTTCGCCGGGCCTATCGAGCGAACAGGGCATCTTCTTCCACAGCTCACACATCCCCGTAAACGAATCCAGCCGCGCATGATCGAAATGGGAGTCTTTATGATCGCCTGGGGCCTCTTCAAGAAGCTGGTGGTCGCCGATAATATGAGCGGAATCGTCGAACTGTGCCGCGACAACATGGCGCTCCACGGAGCCGGTGTGCTGCTTGCACTGGCCTTTACATTTCAGATTTACGCAGATTTTTCGGCGTACACCGACATCGCGCGGGGGAGCGCGAGGCTGTTGGGAATCAGCCTGCGGCGGAACTTTATGACGCCCTATTTCGCCCACAATCCAAGCGAATTCTGGCGACGATGGCATATGTCTCTCTCTACCTGGATACGGGACTATGTCTACATCTCGTTGGGGGGCAACCGATACGGACCGGGCCGCACACTGTTTAATCTTGTGGCGACGATGTTTCTGGCAGGTTTATGGCACGGGGCCGGGTGGTTCTTTGTGTTGTGGGGCATATACCACGGGGCATTGCTGTGCGTCTACCATGTATGGCCGCTCGACCGCTGGCTGGAACGCGCTTTTGGAAAGGCAGGGCGGGTGATTTCAATTCTGTGGATGTTTGCCTTGGTGACGTTTGGCTGGGTTATTTTCTACCTGGGGGAGATCGGCCATTTTATGCGCGTGTTCTATCCCAATAAGCCCGGAGCGCCTTTCGTTTCGGGCGCCCAGATCGCTTATGGCATCTTTCTTTTTGGATTGCCGTTGATATGCACCGATTGGCTCGGATTTCGAAAACACCGAGAGTTCGTGGACCTCTGGCCGCACCTGACGGCCAGGGCGAAGGTGCTCGTCTACCTGTTGATTTTCTACGGCATAGTGATTTTTGGGGCAAGAGAGAGCCATGAATTCATATACTTCCACTTTTAGGGCCTTCCGTCCCCTGCTCATTGCATTGGCGTGGGTCGTCGTCGTTGAGGCGACGTCTGAAGCACTCCTGCCCGCGGACTTGGCGTTACTGGAGAGTCCTTTATTGCACATGAGCTACCGTAAACCAATCCGCCCGGAGCGTGTCAATACCGTCGCCAAAATCGCGTTGGCGGAACGAATGCCGGCAGACATCATCCAGGTAGGTGAAAGTACAGGCCTTGCGGGAATCCAGCCCGAGCTGATCAACCCCGCACTGCCCGGCGGATTAAAGCTGCTGAATCTTAGTACCCAGCTTCCCGCCGAGTTCGCCGGGTTTCAGGCCGTAGAGGAAATTGGTCTCCGGACCCATCCCCATGCAGGATATGTGATGGCAGTGATTTCACCGCTGCATTTGGGGGTAGTCACCGAAGGATTCGGCGATGATATCGCGCAATACTATGTCCGATTTCCAGTCTGGAAACTTCTTTCGTCCCTGAAGGCTAGGGCGTTCATTATCAATTTAGTGTACTACCATGCGCTATCACCACGGAGTCTTTATACGATAGTGGGCAACGCTAACAACGGCGCTCTGTCCACGTACCTCCAAGATAGGGTGGCGTGGTATCAGCATAGCGGCGGTTGGGCTGCCATCTCGATGCAACAGCCGTTCAAGCCTCACACATGTCGTCTCACGTACGATTCCGGATTGGCCTTCGATCGGCTCCTGCGTCTTTACGCGACGGCAGCACAGCACCACGCCCGGCTCATCCTAGTGCTTGCGCCAGTCCGATGCACTCCCGATGAATCTACAACGACGCTCGAACGCGATGTTCGACGGTTCCTGACCTCGCACTCGGATATTATCGCGCCGATGCCCCTATTGACTGTGGTGCCTCACGAATGGCTGGGGGACGAGGTGCATCTGACCCCCGAGGGCAGCGCACAGTATTCCCACATTCTTGCGGAAGCACTGTCTCATTACCTACCCGCAGCCGGCGCACGCGCCAGAAGGCCGTGAAGACAATAGGAGGGTCGATTCGTCTATTGGCACTTGCTGCGAATAGACCGATAGAGATTCATCACTTTATTGCTCTTCGTTTGGCCACTACGCGGCGGCATCGTCTGCCACTGTCGCCGCGTCGCCCAATAGGCACTCTTAACATCTCTTGTCCGCCGTGCGTAATACATTCGAAACCCTTCCTGGAAACGATCCCAGGCCTGAGACGGCACAAATTTCTCAATTGGCTGAAGCTCATCAAATCCCAGATATTGCAAGGATACCCTTAGTAACGGCTCGCTGACAACAACGCCATTGTAGAACGAAAGGGGAAAGGGCCTATCGTTTCCGAGAATATCCCCGGCCATTTCTGTCGTGTACAGTACGCAGGCGTCCTTGATCCCGGAATGAATAAGCGCCCATAAGAATACACCTTTCCGCGCACGGTCGCACATAAAAGCAAGGAATTGTAGGGGGTCGCACTGGTGGTTCGTAAAGACAGTACTGATCATGATATCCACTTCCGCTACCTCCGCGTCGCCTTTAAACTGATGATAAAGGTTATCATAGACACCTCGCGTGAACTGCACGTTCGTGCCAAGTAGACCGTTCATCCACTGGAACAGACCAGTGTAGTCGCTCCAGTCGTAGCCGTAACATGCTTTGGCACCCCGCTTGGCAAGGTTGAACAGGTTCAAGCCCGCGTTACAACCTATTTCGCCAATTGTGTAGTTGCTGATCGGGTGGGCGCTGTGTGCGCATATCTGATCGGCCACATAGTTATAAATGTCGCGGTACTCCTGATTGCAGCGTCGAAAATAAGCAGCGTCCGACGGAGGTCTGCGCTTACCAACGTTGAACCGTGGCGCGTAGACGTTGAAGTCCGTGATGGCCGTCACATTTCTGTAGTCATCGTGTTGATTCTGTCCTTCACCCACTTCAACGTCATCCGCAAGGATAAAGGGTTGATAATTCAGATCGCCCCGACGTATAAGGCGAATGCCTTCGTCAAGTTGCTTTTTGTCTAAAATGTAAGGGCGTAGGTCCATGGGCGAGCCTCTCGAATGGTGAGCAGGGGGATAATACCGTTGATCCTTCGATGGTCAAGGTCGCTCTTGATGTGAACTGCACGACACTCTACGTGCGACACATTGCGAACCTATCGGCCTACAAACATTCCAAAGGCCTGCGGGTGACTGCCTACTGATATGTTACTAATAATAGCATTAGTTGCTGTATCTACCACAGACAGCGTGCCAGAACTTACATCATTGGCAAAGTACGCTCTTGTTCCATCCGGGCTGACGGCAATGCCATAAGGGTAGTCGGCATTCAACAGGTTTGTAAATGTGCCGTTTGTCATGACGGAGACGGTCCCTGACCCATTGTTAGTTATGTAGACTGTGGTGCCATCCGGAGTGATAGCCAGACCAAACGGGCCATTGAGGTTTGAGTTCGTGATTCTCGCAGGCGTGGCGTTCGACCCGACGGTGATTTTGGAAAGACTATTGTCGCCTTCATTAGCCACATACGCATATTTGCCATCGGGCGTAACGGCAACACCGGCGGGCTGTGTTTTTACGGAATATGGATAGCCGGTTCCGGTAATTACGCCATTGATTGAAGTGTCAATGACCGATACGGTTTGGTTGCCATAGTTCGTTACATACGCCTTGGTGCCGTCTGGGGTCACAGCGACCCCGACAGGCTGACTAAACTGGCCCTGCCCGCCCCCACTATTAGTGATAGTTGTATACAATGACGGATGCGGGCTGCTCGTCAGATCGATGACCGACACGGTATTGTTTCCCTGGTTCGTAACGTAGGCCCACGTATTATCGGGCGTGAAGGCCACACCAATAGGCTCGCTGCCCGATCCCAGGCTGATGGTGTTGCTGAATGTGGGCGTGCCCCCAGCAGCATTGATAACCGTAATCGAATTCGAGCCATAATTCGTCACAAGCACCCACTCACCGTTTGGCGATATCGCGGAGCCTATTGGCGCGGTACCCGTGGTGATGGTCGTGACGGTGTCTCCGGTGATTGTGTCTATGACTTGAACGTTGTCGGAGCTTTGGTTAGTGACGTAAGCATAAAACGGGTACGGCACGCGTGCTAGGAACTTTCCGAAAGCTTGGGGGTTGCCTCCCACGCTGAAGGTGTCGATGACGGTATTATTTGCGGTTGCCGCTGCGGAGAGGCTGCCGGATGTGTTGTTGTCGGCGAAGTAAGCCCGTGTACCGTCTGAATTAACTGCAATGCCCTGGGGATAACTGCCTCCAAATGGTGTTGTAACGGTGCCCCCCGCAATCATAGAAACAGTGCCAGATCCGTAGTTCGTGACATATACTCGGCTGGAGTTCGGTGTGATCGCCACGGCGTAAGGCTCATCGAATGATGAACTTGTTATGGTGGTCGGACTTGTGCTTCCTACCGCAATCTTGGAGACATTGTTGGACCCGGACCCGTAATTCGCAACATAAACGTACGAGTCGTCGGGACTGACCGCAATGCCGGCGGGGCTGCTCCCGACGCCGATGGGGTAGCCGGTACCCGTTGTGGGCGTATTGGTGGAGGTAGGGATGACAGAAACGGAACTGTTTCCGTGGTTGGTGACGTACACGGTAGTGCCGTTCGGCGTGACTGCAACCCCGTACGGATCAACGAATTGAGAGCTGCTAATGGTCGTCTTCAGCGTCGGCGGAGCCGTCGTCATGTCAATGACAGACACTTTGTTGTTTCCCTCGTTTGCCACGTATGCCGTTGTGCCATCCGGTGTGAATGCGACGCCCATAGGCTGATCAAAGCCGAAACCTGTACCGAGAGTGTAGGAGACGCCAGGAGAGGAAAACAGGTCATCTATAACGGAGACGGAGTTTGAGTTTGAGTTGGTAATAAGGACGGTGCTGAGGTCCGGAGATACTGCAGCGCCGAATGGCGTCGTACCCACGGAGATCGGCGATGTTGAAAGGGCATCGCCCGTGGCGTTGTCAATCGCGGAGACATTGTTGGAACTTTCGTTGGTTACAAAGGAGATTGAATCGGCGGACGGAGGCGTCACGAACGCCCCGAAGGAAGGGCCACTATCAGAAATGCTTACGCTATCAATTACCTCGTTGATTGCCGGATTGATAATCCAGAGACCCTGTTCAGTTGATACATACAACGACCCGTAAGCGTTTGGCGCATCGAAGGTGTTATATGGCACCAGATTCACGCCATCAGGATAGTCGCCCACAGAAATGCTGTTGATACCTGGACTGGTGGTATTGGCAGCGAAGTAATACACTACACTGTTGTCGTAGTCGGACACGTAGACCGTTGAACTGTCGGGGGAGAAAGCGACGCTTTGGGGCCATGCAGATGAGCCAAGAGAGACATTGTTGGCGGTGCCGGAGGTGGTGCTGGTAGAAAAGTAGGAAACGGAGTGGCTATTCTGGTTTGCCACATATACGGTGTTTCCGTCCGGTGAGACACTAACGCCGATAGGGCCGTATTGGGCCGTCACATTGCCCAATACACAGGGGGCAGGGGTAGAACCGCAGGCGGTGGTAGTCGAAATGACCGCGACGCCGCCGTTGGCACTTCCGCCGTTGTCCCACGCGACATAGGCCTTTTGCCCGTTCGGCGTAAATGCAACACCGTTTGGCTGGTTGGACACCTGAATGGTCGAGATGGCGTATGTCGATGTGTTTATGACATCCACCGGGCAAGTGCTCGAACACCCGTTATCGGTTGTTACATAAGCCGTAGTGCCGTCGGGAGATATGGCCACGGCGACGGGATTTCCGGCAGTGATTGAGATGGTGCCTACGACGGAGTTGCTTATTGTGTCGATGACGGATATCGAACCGTAGTGGCCATGGCTGTAGTTGCTGTTCGCGACCCATACTCGGCTTCCGTCCGGTGTAACTGCCACACCGGTCGGCTCCGTTCCGACCGATATTTGCGATCCCACTGTAGCGTGTGTCTGCGTGTCGACAACTGAGACTGTGTTCAAGTCATAGTTGGTGATATAGGCATACGCTGCTTCGGCCGTACTAGGGCAGAGGAGTCCCAGTAACAATGACAGTAAACACAATGTCGATAGGATGTGTGGCGCTTTGTATTGCATATCATTTCGTTTTGCTAAGGGGTGGGGTGGTACCCTTTTTACGCCAGAGGCGCAAAAGGGAGTGTAGAGGGCTAGTTATGCTACTGTGTATGCGGCAGTGATCACGGCTCGCGCAAACATACTATGGCGTAAGCAGAAAAGCAACCGGGGAGTTGTGGTGGACTTTGTTAAACGAGAGAAGTCTGCGAGAGCGATTGGGAGTTGATTATGTTAGTCAGGCAAGATGACGTTAGTCGATGATATGTGCTTCAGCCTGCACAAACACCAATAAAGCCAGAGTTACTTTCTGCTCTTCCTTGTCGGGCAGGACGGTGAACGACCTGTTGCATTTCTGCATTACGGGCTCATGAACAGTGACCGCATCACGCTGCTGGATCGCCTTTGGGTGTAGGGTGTGATAAAGGACGTTATCACATGCTTAATGCCATCGAGAATTCGATGTTATCCGCGAATAACTGCCATGGGATTGTTGGCAAAAGCATCAAACGACAAATCGGTGTAGTGGACCACGCTGCCGAGGAAGCGCTCGTAACGCTGCTTTTCCTGCTTAGCTAATTCTCTGTCTTTGTCGGGGTGATTATTAATCACCGTTACATGCAAGACCTGATCCCTGTTGGTTTGAGCGCGCTTGAGCAGATATTTAATATGTATGTCAGCATCAGGGAAGGAATACCCGCAAAAGACGATGTGGTTCACCTTACGGAGCGCCACGTCCGTCCGATTCCAGATGGAACTAAGAAAGACGTTGCTGAGATCCTTGTAGAAGGTGGGTGGAACGATCAGCGGAGAATACACGCTGCCGCAAACTGGGCATGTCGCGTCGGCGACGGCGGATATCAGACGGATTACCCCTTTTTCGTTAGGAGTGAGCGTGAGTTCATTGCAGACTGGACAGAATAGCCAACTCAATGAACCGTGGGGTTTGAATAAGGAGACGCTCTTATTTCGCCGGGGCCTCCGCCAGTCGCCGGGATTACCGAAATTGCGCAAGTCCACACCATAGTCGATGTCTATGTCGTTCTCGTATTGCTCATCGAGGGCATTATCGATGAGGATGTCATAGTTGGTCGAAACAAATACGACGTTCCGCAGCTCGCCCGCCTCACGTAGGGCCGAGACGAGCTTTCGATGATGTTCGGCTCGTCCTTCAAGCGTCGCGTCCAAGACGCGCGCGACGAGGAGCACTAGGTACTGGGCGATGAATCGCAAGCGTCCGCTGTTGGTTGCCCGGTTTTCAATATCGAAATGCCGGAAAGCTTCCTTGCGCATGATCGCGAGGTCGGTGAGGCCGAGAACTTCTTCGAAAGTGGGAAAATCGATCTTTTCCATGTCGCCGTGATCAACGTCGATGTGGAACATCTCCAGGAAGAAGGTCGCCAGCTCCCGGTCCATATCCGCGTGGCTATTCCTGAAGAGATCGGATGAGAAATACTTCCGAAAGAGCTCACCCTGGAGCGGTGCGCCCTCCGCCTTCGACGCTCCTGCGCCTAAGAATATGGCCGTGTTCACCATATACAAACTGCTCCTTCACTTCTTCTTAAGCCAGGGCAGCGTCGCTGCCTGGTAGGTCCGGAATTCGCCCAGGAAACTCTCTGCCCATGCGGTAGCCTCCGCAACGGCCGGCTCCAGTTCGCCCTGAGCGTATACAAGCTTGTGCCAATGCCGGTGCTTCGCGTAAGCATCTTCAAACATCCAGGTTGCGCCTTTGCCATCTTCCTGCAAGACGACGGTCACGCATTCGGCGGCCTTGGTGACGTGCGGAATCTCGTAAAGATGGCCAGACGCTTCGGTGTTCTCGATCAGCACAAATTTTGAGGAGAGCGCGTACCTCATGACCTTCTGTACGACGCTTTCACCCGTCTTGTCGGGCTGCTCCTTGATAATGTAGGTGTAATAACCGAGTTCCTGCAGCTTGGATTCGATTCGTTTCAGACGCTCCAGGGCGGGTCCCGTGTCCTTGCCGAGGATCAGGACAGAGTCGGAGTTTTCCAGGATTGCATCGGCACGCTGCCACACCAGATCGAAAGCTGCCTTGATTGCCTCGATGACCGATTCGACGGCGGTGCCGCTGGCAACCTTCAGTTGCCAACGCACGAAGATGTGGACATCATCGTCATCATCGCGGGAGGGATGCGATAAGGGATGGCCCTCATGCGCGAGGCGGCGAACGGCGCGGAGCATGGCGTCGGCGAACGCGTACGCGGAGAACTTGTGCTCCCAGTATTTCGTGTATAGGTGCTCCTGGATTTCACAAACAAGAAACTCGCCGTCGCGCCAAAGCGTCGTCTCTGGAAAATAGTCCGCCAACACCGGAACTCGCACATCTTCGGGCATCGCCAGGAGGTCAAGGTGCCTCAACTGGTCCAGGCCGATGAAATCGCCGTCGCCGTCGCGGAAGTCTTCCCAGCCGTCCGCGGGCGTGATATCTTCTTCGAAATCGTCTTCGCTTCCAGAAGACATGCAAATCCTTTTTCGTGATCCGGATTATTGGAGGCAATCGTTAACGATTGCAAACCATTTGATGCTAACAGGATTACGTCCCATAAAAGAGGTTATGGTATGGGGCGCGATCCGAATCTAACCAAGGGCGGATTGCCTTTATCGATTCGCAGGACGCCATATCCGCGGCCGTTCATCAATTACTCGGCCGCGAGTGTGTGCTCCAGTCGAAGCGGAGCAATCGTTTCCACGGCATAACCGATCGAATCATGAAGGCCAGATGCCTCGAATGCATGGTAGCGAATGCGGCACGCATCACATCTTCCGCACGCCAGTTCACCGCCCTGATAGCAAGACCACGTCACTTGCAATGGCGCACCCAACTGATGACCTAACGCCACAACTTCTTGCTTGGTGAGATTGACCAATGGCGCTTCGACATCAATGCGCTTGCCCAGAACCTTACACATCTTGAGCGAATGTCGCAGCAGGTTCGCGAACATCCGGTAAACCTCCGGCTGGCAGTCAGGATAGTCAAGGCTGTCCGTCCTGTTCGTACCGATGACGATTTTGGCCCCTTCAAAGTCCTCTGGCCTTTCAAGCACTACGGTTTCAGCCCAAGCTGCTGCAAGGGACAGAAACGTGAAGTCACGGCCCGGCGGGTATGCACTCGGAACGTAACCCTCGGCCCAGCCCGCCTTTCTATCGAACTCGACTAGGTCGTCGTGGGTCCGTGCAGATCGGCTAATCTCGCCAAACCCGCGTATCTCCAATGTCCTGTGGTCGCGCGCTTCGAGCCAAGCAGCCACGGCATGTGCCGACCGTAACTCCCGCTGCATGACTTGGCCATAGTTTATCGAAAGCAGATATAGTTCATAACCTTGTTTTTTGGACAGCGCCGAGGCAATGCACGAATCAAGCCCTCCGCTGATCAGGGAGACCGCAATTGTTCTCATACGATAGAAAACCTCTTCACGATTTTGGATTTTACAGTCGCGCCAAGACGTACTCAGCTACCGTCTTGAGAAATACACCATCCGTATTGCGGCGCTCTTCGATGAGTTGACGCGCCTGGTTCACATTGTCCGACGCTGCCGCTACACAAAGATAAGCCCAATCCTTACTTCGCGGAAAGCTTGAGTCGTTCAATCGCTGTTTACAGTATGCAATTATTGCAGGGCGCCCCCCGACATAAGCCTCCGCGGATTCGAGCCAACGCTCCCAATTCGTCCTCGTAAACTCGAAGAGCTGTTCATGCAACGCAGAATCTAAATCTGCGTAGTTAAGAAGTGTCCACTGAACTGCAAGGCGAGTCTCATAAGGCGAATTAGGCCGCCGCCAGGCTTCCTCCAGGTATTTTCGCACGTCAGGAAGATCCTGTATCTTATTCAAGAGACTGATCCCTAGGAAGGCCACCTGGTCGATTGTCGAATCGCACACTAACCGCAAATGCGGCCAGTCGCTGGGCTTGACAAGCTTACGAATCGAATCGATTGGATTAGGAAAGACGGCGGCGGCTCGACAAAGGTCAGCGGGTAATATGTTATCTGATCGAATGTCATCTATCAGTTTGTTAGCGAAATATTCAATCGACTGTGTTTGTCCGGACCGAATGTCATCCATCAGTTTACTGCCTAAATATTCGACCAGAGCTTGAGTCATCTTTTTTAGCCTCCGTCTTCGTCGGTAATCCCGCAATTTGCGGAAGGGAAACGGACGCCTGTAAAGTCCGCTCGTGCTCTTCCACACAATCAGTAGAAAGATAGTATTCGACGCCAGAAATTGAAATGCGATAGCGCCCGGGAGAAAGTAATGATAACTTTCGTCGTCGAAAGGAAAGCCGCTGTGTTGGAAGTGGTGCACGATGAGAAACATACCTAACACGATAAATGAAACCAACACGGGAATATCCGCAAAGAGAATGAACTGACTCGTCGTAGCATGTCTAGCTGGCACTTTGGCCTTGCTCACATCTAGGCCTTTGAGGGTGAAAACATCGGCACCAAGAAAACAAAGTGCAATTGCCAGGGCGGCGAATAGGTGGTGCGGAAGTTGCTTTATCCAGAGGCAAGCAACAAACAAGCTTATCAGAGAAGAGAGGAGCGCTACGTTTAGCAGAGCGTAATAATACTTGCCGCTGCTGGTGCTAAGAAAATCGTCCCTATTCATCATCTGGTCAAACCAATAGATGGATACCAAGAGAAGGCTGGAAACGAGAGCACCCAATTCCCATCGCTGCGCATAGGTCTCCAGATTCAGGTCGAGGTTGCAGGGAGTGAATTGGGAAAATATCCAGTATTCCTTTTCGTCAAAACGCAGGACTGCCAAAACCACAAGGACGAGCAAGCAGGTGTAAGCAGCAGGCCAAGTCCTGTTCAGAAAACGACCGAGCGCAACGAAAAATGCGATGATTAGGAGACCGACTCCTGCCGAGATTTGCCCTTCGAAACATGACAGGACCGCTGACGCTGCGAGGAAGAGGAGTAAGAGGGTATGTATAGCAGGCCAACGGCTCTTAAGCAGTCGATATACCACAGAGCAAGCAGCGGTGATTAGGATGCCGATTCCGACGATAAGGAGCTCCATCTGCCGTCACAATCGACCGGCTATCGTCTGCGCCTGCCGGTCTATGGTACAACCTGTCTTCGATCCAGATTTCTATCACGAATTGCGCAACAGTTTCGTTCTGGATAGAGCCGTCCGGACAAAGTGCGCCAACAGACCGCTCTCAATCGCACTCGACAAGAACAGAATCGGGAGACTTACATAGAACATCCACTTTACGCCCTGCCAGCCAAAAACCCAATAGCTGTAGAACTGTCCGAATACTGCAGCCACGCCTCCCGCCAAACACAGGGTGAAGAGGCTTGTGGACTTATAACCTCGCATCATAAATACGGCTTCCGCTCCCAGCCCGTGAAAGACGCCCCAGCCCAGCACGTAGGCACCCGACGGATCTCCGATGAGAAGCTGCCCAACGGTCGTCAGGAAGGACGTTATGAAGGCTACACCCGGTTTTTTCAAAACAGCGAATGCGATGAGGTGGCCAAATTGAAACAAACCAAGAAGAGAGCCGCCGAGCGGCCCGGTCGCCGCGGTCAAGGCCGTCCACACTTGCGCGAGTCCAGCGTAGGCAGCGGCGGAAACTGCCGACAGGAACGCCATTACGACGTAATCGTACGTCCCGTAGGTGATCCGGGGCCGACGTTCTGTCTCGGTGGCGTCCGTCATTTGTATTCCCGGAGATTTTAACCGGTTTACATATGCAAAATCAAGCCCCATGAAATCAGCAAGTTGCCGACGAGGAAGAGCATGCCGGCAGCGCTCCATCGGGATTCCCACAGGAACGTTCTCCGGCGCCGCAACGCGAATCCTCGCGCATCCATAGCTAGCGCAGTCTGTTCGGCCCTCCGCACACCGATAAGAACCAGGGCAAAGACGTACCGCGACCAGATAAGCCACACTGCTGCGAGCGGCACCCGCCCCGACAACCGGGTTTTAAGCGCTTGAGCAATAGCACTGGCTTCCGTACCCATGACGGGAATCGACCGCAGCATCAAGTAAATAGCATATGCGAAGGGCACCGGTACGTGGACTCGTATCAAACTGACGATTATGGCCTTAATCTCAGTCGTGGCCAGGAAAAGCACGAGGGCAAAAACAGAGCAGAAAAGGCGAAGGGAGTACACCGCCGCATCGGTCAGTCCTGCCGTAGTGATGTGAAGGAATCTCCAACGAAACAGCAGGCGTTGTGACTGGCCACCCGCCAATGGATACAGGAAAAGATGAAAAGCGAAGAGGAGCACTGGGATCGTCAGCAAGATTCTCCAGTACTTTATCACCTTGCGAAGCGAGGACCCGCCAAAAAGGGCAAAAGCGAGAGCAATTGTCGTGGCGAGCCAAAAAAGCTGGCGCGGGGTAGACATGACACCAGCGACCACACTCGTATTAACGACCCAGGCGAGCTTCGCGAGAGGATGTATGGTTTCCAGTGTGCGCTTAACCGACATATTCCGAAAGCACCACGTTACTGAAAAGCTCCTCGACAGAGCGCGGGTAGTGCGAGCCGAGCCGCTGATCGCTACAAAGCTGCCGCCAGGCATTCAACACCGCGGATCTGCCGCTGAAATCGCTCTCGGACGTTTGCTCAAAGAGCGCCGGGATGGCACCTGAATAGGCCGTCCGGCCGCGGTCTAGCAAGTGTACAACATCGCCGAACTCGTAGATGAACCTGGCATCATGGCTGACAATTAGCGGCGTAATGCCCTGCAAACAGAGGCGCCTGAACAACTCTCCGAGCAAATGGCTCTGCTGCTCGTCCTGACCGAGGGTCGGCTCATCGACGATGAGTACATTCGGGCGCCGCATGATGCAGATTCCGATAGCAAGACGGCGCTTTTCGCCAATAGTTAGTGCGAAAGGACTGGAATCGCGCACGTTGGTCAAACCCAACTGCGACAGAATTAGCTGAACCTTCTCGCGATCAGAGCCTTTCGGTACGCCGAGTAGGCGATCTGTCAGTAGAAGTTCCTCGGCAACGGTATCGCAAAGAAAATGATATTCCGGATTTTGAAAAACGAGGCTTACCTTGGCCCGCAACGTCGTGCGATCTACTCTCTGGTCCTTCCAATAAGCCTTACCGGAG
>Ga0335069_10006553_pt1 | contig 16915 bp, 28 predicted proteins | sample Lox_Sample_11_FD_206714 | JGI IMG/M metagenome (GOLD analysis project Ga0335069, IMG submission 206714) | Soil microbial communities from Loxahatchee National Wildlife Refuge, Florida, United States - Lox_Sample_1.1 | ecosystem: Environmental > Terrestrial > Soil > Wetlands | place: USA...
GTCTGAGCTACTCGGGCAAGTTGGTTACATCCCAAGAAATTTCAGGAAGGCGGAACTCGGCTGTTTATAAGTTCCTGCTTCCATTTGATTCCATTTACGGACAGCCAGCAGGTGCTTGCCACCAGCTGCCGCAACCGCACCAGAAGCCGCCGCGATAGTAGTACCTTGCGGCCAAACGATGGCAGGCAATGTTACGAGCATCGCCCATGTTAAGTCGTAAACGTACAGTTCCCATGCCTTTGGTTTTGGGCCGAAAATTCCACTGACGATTTCATTAGCCTCGGTATACCCTTTGGCGTACCCGGCCTCGCTAGCCTGAACGTCCAGCCCGCATCCCACACCATAAAACACATAAGAAGCAGCTACTGCAATTACGCCTGCGATCATGGTTACCCTGCGTTAGAGCCGAAGCCTACGCCGCCGGGGGCTCCTGTTATTTCTTCTGGCATAGAAGCTTTCTCTAGAACCTGACGCATTACATCTCGTCCGGCTCTGCCGATATTTTCTTGATCCACTAGTTGGGACTTCTGGTTGAATTGTTGTTGGGCAAGCTGGCTTTGAGCCTGTGCCTTCGCGGCAACCTGAGCGCCCGGCTGCATCTGCTGCCAACGTTGCTGATCTTCCGGAGACATGTCAACTATAACGTCGCTGAAGTTCTTCCAGTCCGAGACCTCGAACAACATACGGAGGACTTCGACGATGTCAACCTTCTTGCCTTGAACGCCCAACTGATTCTCGGTCTGTTGGTTCGTAATGAACTGGATCATGATAGGCAGAGCCTGAGCCATGTTCTTACGAGCCTGAAGCTTCGAGCCAGCCGAGATATTGAAGCGGACTCCCGCATTCAGAATCTCGATGATGTCATTCTGGCCTTTCATGTACTCGTTCTGCAACTCTTCGCTCAAGATGTACTTGATGGTCGAGGTGGGCAGCAGCGAACGATTAAGTTCGTGAGCCGCGTATAAGAAGGGTACGATAACTTGTGTTGCCAGTTTCTCGACGAAGTCGGAAATCCGGTTGCCCTGACCACCAGAGAGCAGGTTCGCTCCTGCGGCAGTCCGGGCAAGGTTCGAGTGTCCGCTTGATCCGGCGAACCCGGTTGCAGATTCGCCTAGGGCGGCGAACTGCTCGACTCTGTTCTGAGACAGCGTGAGATGTTCTCCCGCTTCTGGCACTGCGGGCTGACGCTCTAACGGAGAGAAGTCGCCCTGTGCATCGACTTCCACGATCTTACCGGGAGCGATGCGAATGTTTTGGGTTGGAATGCTCTTGCCTTTGACTCGGACGTAGACGCCGTTCAAGTTCAAAGTGGCTTGGTCAATCCACGTGTTAGTGATGCCCTGCTGCAAACGCTGCTCTGGGCCGATCACCTTGGCAAGCCCGATGCTCCAGAAAGCTTCCGGAACATCCCACCAACCGATAGACAGGAAAGGTATAGTGCCATAAGGATTGTTGTCATTGCAGATGACAAGCTTCTTATTCAGCACAACGATGTAGCCGTCCGGAGTCCAACGCTCTAGAACTTCCAGAGGCTGAGAGAACGGATCAATGGTCTGCTCATTGTATCGAGGATCAGACCTCGCATCCCACATGGGGTTGCGCATCATGTTCTCCGCCGGAGACATTTCAACTTGCTCTTTGGGCGGTAGGAACAGGTCCAACAATTTCTCGCGTGACGGGATATTGAACCCCGGACGCTCGCGCAGTTTATCCAGTTCGTTCCATGTCAAGTACAGACGATGGATGACGTACTTGGCCTTGCGGATATCAGGAACTTGAAGGCCCGGATCGACAAGAACTTGGCGCAAGTTAACAATGTGCTCAAACGTAGGACGGTCAACGTAATCTGTTACAATCTCTTCGTCGATCTCATCATCGTCTGGATGCGCAGTAATAGAAGCGCTGCCGATCTGAACCGTCGCAGCGTTGTTCTTGCGCTTGTAGATTTTTCGGTCTTTCTCGAACGACTCCCAACCCCACTTCCAGATGTTGGTCCCGAACAACAAGGCGTTGATAACTCCAAGGCGAATCTCTTCCTTGAAGCTGATCTCTTCCAGCTGGTAGGCAAGCAAGTCGCCGATGGCGTCTGCCACCGCTTTCTTGGTGCCGGGGCGGTTCTGCGTCATGAACGGAGGATTGTCATAGAACAGTCCGTTCACGATTTGCGGAGTCAGTGCGTTGACCGCGTGAGCGACGGTGAAGAAGGGGATATTGGCCTTCTCCGTCATCGTGCCTTCCCAGTATCTAGCCGTGAAAGGCGATTGATACAGGGAGTTAGCTGCTACCCAAGCCATGACGAACTGCTTGGACATTTCAAAGTTCTCTGCCCGCAGTGCGTCCTGAATTACGATCTTTAGAGCCGGATCATCGGACCATAAGCCCGAATGGAGCGCCTCTTTTGCCTCATCAGGGCGTATAGGACCGTACGCGTCAATACCCGGCTTTTCTAAAAGCATGTCCTATCTCCCGATCATATCCCACAAGGCGTCCGGAATCCGGACAGGTTAGTTGCCTCGGTTGCTGTAGTTGCCAGAGGTTTTGGTTACACCAGCACCGACGCTGGCGCTACCCACAGGCTTGTTACCTGTGCCCGGACTCGCTTTACCTCGGCCCGCAGGGATGTGAACGTTCATGTCGGTAACTTCGCCGACAGGAGAAGGATCGCCACCAGTTGTCATTCCGGTGACACAATCCACGCCGCCCATATATGTCATGGAGCTGGCAGGGCCGTTGCCCTCGCCGCGATTGGTCTCGACAGGAAACGCTTTCCCGCCTTTACCCCAAACGCTAGGGGTCATATCCCCATCAGACTCAAGAGCCGCATTATCGCACGCAGCTTCGACCAGCTCGTTGTGACCCTCGGCCCAACCGTGGGGCTTGCTGGTAACTACAACGTCAGACCCTTTTCCGCCCACAACGAACTCGTCGCCGCGCACGTAATAGCTGTCAACTTGTTGAATCGACTGACTTACCAGAGCATTCTTCTCTTCAGAAGCCATTTTAGTTTCCTCTATACCTTTTGTATGAAGCAGCGCTTAAAGCCCGCTTGTGTTAAGTAAATATCGAACATATCAAAACCACTTTAGGGGATCAGCGAACGATCCTTGTTCTGTGTTTTGTGTTACTGGTTCTGGTGCTGTAGGCTCAGGATCGACTAGCGGTTGAGGGACTTCTCCCATTCCAAGCCGCCCGAACGCATCCGACGGTACTTCATTATCGGTCAACCACGGACCATACATCAAATTGTATTCCGCTTGGGCTCTGGTCGTTGGCACAGGAGCCACTGGCGGCATGTTCTTCGCGCCGGGCAGATTTGCCATCGACAAAGCTTTCGTCATCCTCGGACCATACTTAGTTTGCCGCGAGATCACGTCCGGGATGTCGTTCTTTGTCTGCTTGTACAGCAGGCACTTCTGGAACTCAGAGTACAATTCTTTCAGGTACGGTAGGTGTGCTACGAACCGCAGTTGGTGGTTAACCAAGTACGGATGAAGCGACGCCATGCGCGTCATTTTCGCGCCTTCCTGATTCTCTACTTTGATCCAGTCGATCTTGCTGCATACCGCAATAACAGCGGGATCGCCTGTCTTAAGGGCCTCGGAGATGATCGTGGGTTCCAGCATCTGGCTACCCGACGCGTTCTCAACTCCTATTACGAACGGTCGCCATTTACGGGCTTGAGCTACAACAGCTTTAGCCAAGTCCATGGGAGTAAAGCGTTGGCGGACTAGGTCTATAACGACCATACCACCGCGTTCGTCCCATACCACCGTAGCGCACGTGCAGAAATCCCTTTTGTTCTTGGGGTTAAAAGCGAAGTCCCAAGTCTGGGAAATCGGCCCCCGCATAGGCATTTCTTGGATCGGAATTGTGTTGCGATAAAGCAGAGGCAGATCGAATGCCGTAGCCGTCTGGATACGGGGATTTTGGTTGTACTGCCCTTCCATGACGAACTCATCGTCGCGCCATTCTGTCAGCAACTTCGAGTAGTCTAGGATACGCGGAAGCAGAAGATCGCAACCCTCTTCGCCAGCTTCGACGTAGGAAACTTGTTTACCTTCGTCCTCGATCCGCTTCCTAACCTCAGGCTTGATGACTACTGCACGTCCAATGAGGTAGGCGGTCTTGAGGACCTTGTTGGTCAGAATCTCTACACACGGGCCATCCGTGGTTACAGTGATCTCGCCAACGTTCAGCTTTTCAATGTCGTTGCCGTACATGTCGTCATCAAGATAACGCGTGCCTATCTTGTAGACGTAGCCCCAAGGACGAAGGGTTTTACGGTTGATGCTGAAGTCCTTGACAATCTTAGCGCACTGCTCGACGGAGGTAGCGTTATCGTTTGACACCACGTCGTCTGCGATCATTACCTCGTAGTGGCGTCCAGAAATGTTACCGCCAATCGAGATCGCGTTGACCGTGCTCTCTTTGCGCTTCGTGCCTTCATTCTTCTTGTACCACTTCGGGCAACGATAGCCTTGCGAAATGACGAAGTCTTCGTCGGCCACACACCACTCTGGAAAGAACAGATTCATCAGAGACGGCGAGTCGTTCTTTATAACGAAGTGTCCCTTAAGCTCTTCCAGCAAGCCTACGGCCAGAGGATCAGTAGCCGTCAGGAAACAGATACGGATATTGGGAAAGTTCAGAATCCACTGTACCGCCTCAGCGATACCTGTGGTTGACTTCATCCCGCCGCGAGGCCATAGTAAGCCTCGGGTCTTCAAGTCTTTATCTTGGTCGGCAAGAGCTTTGTTCTTATCCTTCTGGACAAAGAACCTGCAAATTCGACCGTGAGTCTCTTCGACGATCAGGTTGTTGGCGTGCGGCTGGCCTGCGCCTTCGGGGTTCGTCTCCCAAAGGAAGTAGCCTACAAGCCAAAGCAAGTCCTGTTCACAACGTCGGACAACTTCGAGCCCTATCGGACTTCGTAGGAAAGCTTCGCTGCCGTTGTTCTGGATATACTCGGCGTATGACTCGCGCTCCGCCAGCAACAGATCGTACAACCGTTGGTGGGGAACTTCTCGCAGAGACCCGAACTCTTTGGTCAGGCTCGATGCAGTGTCGGACATTTAACCTACTTGCCGCGATTCTTAGCCGCCATCGAAGCCATCTTCTTAGCCCCGTATTTCTTTCTACCGATTGATGCGGCTAACGCGCCCGGATTAGTGATGCCGGGTTTCTTAGAGAGTTTGCTTTTGAGGGCTTTGAACCGCGCCCCCGTCCCCAGTTTGGGCTTGGGACCCCCCAGAGAATGACGGACTGCCATTTGAAATCCCCTGCGCCATCTGTTGGACGGCTTTGTGAACTTGTTTCGGTGTTCCTTTGACTTTCAAAGCCATCTTAACTGGCTTGCTTTTCTTTCGAGGCTGGCTGCGTTTACGCTTCGGTCGTCCGCCGAGGACTAATCCCATCTTCATTGTTCGTCCTCATCTTTTCGTCCGATTCTGGAGACATATTCACAGCATCCCTCTGGGTCTACTTTGACTCGCCCGTTTTTTAGACGAGGTTGCTTGGACAGTTTCATCATATCTTTTTGCCCACAAGAACTATCACTACGACGGAAGTACTCGCAGTTCTCGCACTCGAATTCTCCGAGGTCTCCGGACGCTTCGTATCCCGTACCGGGTTCGCCCTTTACTGAGGCTGCGTTGATTTGTACAAGTTTCTTTCCGCCTAGTGCGTTCTTCACAGTCATTTTAAACTCGTTTAGCTGTTTTACTAAACAATTCAGAAACCCGAACTAATCCATCTTCACAAACAGCTATTTTCGCTTCTGGCCAACGGGACTGCGCTTCTTCGACAGTCATTTCTTCGTAGCAAAATCCGCTATCGGTAGTTTTAAATTCGCTCATTGTGTCTCCTTGCGGGCCTGCGACAAAGCCACGGCTATGGCCTGTTTGCGGCTTTTTACTTTTGGCCCTGTTTTAGAACCGCTGTGAAGAGTTCCCTGCTTGAACTCGTGCATGGTCAACTCGATTTTCTTTTTGGCTCTGGCACTCTTTGGTGCCTTCTTTTTGCCGCCGAGTGTGTGTCGAAGTGCCATTAGATTTGACTCGGATTGCGATCTGCTTTACGCTGATTAGTTATAAAAGACCCGCGATCGGACTGGTCCATTTGCTGTTTCATTTCCGGAGTCACTTGCTCCGTGCCGACTGATCCTCCTCCGATCGTAATGTCCGGATTCTGGAGGACTTTATGGGCTTGGCTTTTAGGAACTACGACCTCGCCTTTGTGAACCTGAGCCTGTCCGCTTTTCTTTACTACGCCCCCGTCCTCAAAGCTAGAGGGGGAGGCCATACTAGGGTTTGGCAGGTTCTCCTGCGGGTTTGGGCTAGACTGAGGAGCCGATGGCGGTGTAGCCATCGACGGGCCTTCGTTGCCCTCGGACTGACCAGCGTCGCTGCCAGAAGCTTCGTCTTGGAAGTGCTTCTTCATGTGCTTAGCGGCGCTATCGAAATCGGGGTGATGCTGCATTTCTTTCTTATCAGCATTGATGTGGTGCTCAAGAATTACACCACCCGACTTCGACTTATGAACGGTAATACTATGAACTGTTTTCTTAGTGCCTTTGTGGGCTGCCAGCTTTTTCGTGCTGCCGCTACCCATAGCACCTTTGACTCGGGTTTCCGCCTTGTGCGAGTCCGGATTCTTATTAGCCGGGACAACTTTCTCGCCTTCGTGCAGCATAGCAAGACCATCGTTAGGGACGCTGTCAACGCCATCCTCATACGACGGAACTCCCAGAGGCTTGGTCATAGTCTTGGTGTCGATTCGCTTCTCGCCTTTGCGAGAGCCGTATCGAGCCGAAGGATTAACCTTGTCCATCTTAAAAGGACTCGTGGACATGCCCGGAGTACCAGACGCTTTGGGAGTAGAAGCAGGCGACATAGTCGCGTTCTTATACTCGTCGATCATCTGATTCTTTGCCGCAATACCCGCTGCCTCGTCGCTCTGAGGCTGAACTAGCTTGGAACCCGCGCTGCCGAGGGCAGACGCTACCTTGGAAACTGGATTATCCATTGTCTATACCCTATAATAAATTTCGGCAACAGCGGCCCCGCTTGTCAATCCTGTAATGATCCAATCGTGCCATCCCGGAGGCGCATTAAAAATGAACTCTGTCGGAGGCGTGGCTGCTAACGGAACACTTTGCCACAGAACTACACCAGTGGAACCAGTAGAAGTGACTTCATTAATTTTTATCACTACTCCGCCAGTAAATGCCGTAGCAGCCGGAGTCAAAACAATAGCCATCGGTCTAATACCGATACCACCTACATACTTTGATCCGCCGCTGGCTCCGCGCCAGTTTGTACCAGCGCCCACTGTGGTATCAGTGTCCAAAAAAATCGGATTTGCTGTAAAATTGTTAGCCATGTTGGCCTACAGTTTCTTAATTTCGTTTGCTACTGCGCCTTGAACGGCCTTCTGTGTATATTTAACCCACAGCGCTTTGACCTGCCGTGCAATCGACGGGCAAAAGACTCCTACGGCGAAACCACAGGCTGCGCCTTCGAGAAAACTCATATATCCTCCGATAATGTTAGAGGCAGGGCGGAGGGTTACTCCGCCCCTAAGACTAGGTCCTTTCGACGGTAAAGTCGAACGGTCCGAGAGAATCGGACGTACCGACGCTTGCAGTCGTAGTGAAGTAGAAGTTCAAATCACTTTCCTTCAAGCCAGTCGCTTGGTTAGTAATGGTAGTCGGTCCGATATTGGCTGGAGTTCCCTTACCAGAATGGCCGTAGTAGTAGCCACTCAGCGTGCCAGAGATCGAATCCCACTGAAGGATTGCTTCTAGGAAGAAGTTGAACTTCAGCGCAGCACCCGTGGCCATCGTGCTCGTAGTTGCAATAGCAACCTGACCAGTGCCTGTAGCGGCAGTAAAGCCAGACTGAAACACCGAGTTGGTCACAGTATACAGCGTGACTGTGATGTTTTCCGACTGCGCCGAGTTAATGACGCCGTTGATCTTGACGGAAAACGGACGGCCATAATCGAGAACTCCGCCGTTGACATCGCCAGCAAGGGCCGGAACGACTAGAGCGTTACCAGCGACCTGAGAAGGCGAGGGCAATCCAGCGTAGGTTCCAGTCGCGGGAACCTTATAGGTAGCTTCCGCAGTAGACGCAGGAACGATAGCGGGCAGGTTTTGGAAACCTGCAAATGTATTCATATTAGCCATGTTTTTTTATCCTTTGAAACTTGAATCCTTACCACTACAGCGAACCGGGGGCTGACCGCCTCTACCTATCGCTAAAATCCTGTGAACGTTAGCGGATCAAACTGTTGCGCAAACCTAACGTCTTGCTCAGAAAACTGCATCTCGAAGTCCATCGTTTCGGAATGATCTTTGAGACCATATGTGTGGAGACCGACGATATCTCCGTTGTCGTTGTATATAGCAGCACCGCTGTCACCCGGAATCGCTCCCAAGTTCGTTTGGAATACTCCTAATTGGGCGTCGATATCGCTCGGATCATTCGTTTCTATAACATGCCCGTCTTTACGGACAGGAGGGTATTGATGGCCTCCAACACCGTAAGACCACACATGTTCGCCAAGTTTAGCTACCTGCACTTTATACTCAGCAATATTCCTGAAAGCAGGGCCATTCAAAAGCAGGATGATGTGATCGGCACCATCATCTTTATGACCTACCACCTGTTCTTTACTCATGCTCATGTCAATCTCGACGTATTTTTCGTCTGAGTAGCGAACAGTGTCGAAACAATGTCCAGCTGTTAGTATGGCATGAGGCCCTATGGCCAATCCTGTGCAAAACCCTTCACCCGTCGATGCTTCTTTGCTATCGAAGAATTCGATGGCGTGGGTCGCCGCTTGCTGTTGACTGGTGACTTTTACTACGGTTCTTTTTTGAGTTGCGATCTGTGGTCTCCGCGCCGGAGAACCAAATATTGCAGAGTTAGCGTTATACAAAACAAGCGCCAACATGAAAGAGGCGAGAGTAACAGCAGCGTCTCTAAGTATCTTCATCGGTCCTCAAGGCAGAGCACGGAATTAAAGTCGCCCTCTACCGAGGCCCTCTGCTCGACTGTATTATTCCGGAAAGTAGTTACCGCCCGGACCTAATTTTTTGTTACGCTTAGCTCGTTCTTCTTCGGTGACCTTGTGATCCCGCATGATTTTCTTGAAGTAATCGCTGTTGTCGAGAGCCGTGTAGAGGGACCAGCAAACGGAACACGCAATCGGGAAGTCGCGGGAGATATATCGCGGGACCGGAGCGCCGGGGGCCGGATTTCCAGAGTCGTCCAGATTATAGACGAATACTCCGCAGGCCGTACAACGCCAAGGTTCCCAAGGTCTAGACGAAGGGACCTGCTCGGCGGGCACATCTGAAATGATGTCGTCCTCGCTCATGACCCCTCTTTTTCGGAGGAACGCTGATCGGCTAACAAACCGAGAAAGCAGTCAGCGCACCACGGGAGTCTTTGGAGCCAGTCGATTACTATACCTTTTTTTAGAATCTTACCGCAGTCAGAGCACGTACTCTTTTTGAGGAAGTGTTTGAAGTATTCACTTGGCATTCTTCCTCGCTTTGTCTGGCTTTGAAACTACCAGCTCAACAGCCTTGCCGTCTGGGGTATAAAACCCGTAGCTTGTCAGCCAGCGGTTCGCGGGCGATTTGGCGAGGGAAAGGATACCAAAGACTTGCTCACAAGGCGGTTCGGCAGCGGACTCTAGATCGTCGTCCGATGGCTCGCAGGAGACGTTTGGGTGGGAGTGAATCGTCCCAAGCAAACTCTGGCCGTTCACCACATCCCCAAACTCCCACGGGGTGTTCATTTCCAGCTCTTCTTCGTCGCCTTCTCCGAAGGAGCGGTCAATCACGGTTATTACGAAATCTTCATCTTCCCGAGTCCCCCACAGGAACTCGCCGTATTCAAGAGGATAGAACAGCTTCGCTCTTGACAGGTAACCACGCAGAACGCCATCATCAATCAACACCCTCATGGCTTACCCCAGATCGGTTATTTTTTTAGGCTTCTGGTTGCGGAGGTTTTTGACGTTCCCTTTTTGGTTACGTCTATTGAAATGTCTTTCGAGGATCAGGAGCAGTTCCACAAACTCTCTGGTGCTGGGCGCATCTTCGGCACCGCGTTTATACTTTTCGATGGCGAACTTAGCGGCCTGCGCGATAAAGTCGGAACGTGCTTCTCTGTCTTGTGCCATAAAATTTGGTGGACCGTCCGAGGCTCGAACTCGGGACTCAAGCGTGCAAGGCTAGCGTGTTCCCAACTATACCAACAGCCCACTTTGATCTTAACCCCGGTCCACCTTACTAGTTTAAGAGTTTTTCAGACTCTTCGTTCAGTAGAACCGGGGCTCGTGTTAGATTTCTTAGACCTGTTCGATGCTCAGTTCGATCATCTGAACAGCGTTCGATGTGCTCGTTGTAGCAAAGGTCCACGTCAGGCCGACAGCGCAACTTGTAAGGTTCGCCGAAGCCACTACAGTTGTCGTAGTTGCCGCAGTCTGAGCTGTACCAAAAGACAGAATCTGGAGTCCAACCGCCGTCAGGGTAGACGACAGCGAATCCCACAGATACGTTCCTTCATACGCCCAGTGAGCCGAAACGTTACCTAAAGTAGCGCCCGAACTCAGAGTCGCAAACTTTGTGCCGCTTGTAACAGTGGTAATATTTCCAGCATATACCGCAATCGTTGCTGCGATAGATGTCGCGGTTGTGCCACCACCAGTAACAACGCCAGAGGCTCGAACTCGGAAAGGACGACCATTAAAACTTGACGCATTAAAGTACGGCGCTGTTTCTCCAGCCCATGCAGCAGATCGACCGCTTCCAAAGACTTTGGACTGGTTGGCGTTGGGGTCCATCGGAGACTGCGAGCCAAGGATTTCTGTTCCTTGAGGGAGAGTGATAATCGCTGGACTGCCATTAGACAGCAAAAATGCCGTCTCAGTGGACGACGTAGTCGTGAACGATGCGGGCAGAGCAAACGCGCTCCCTGTGGGATAGCTCTGGGAAAAAGACTTAATTGTGTTGGAATTCATGGATGTTCCTTAAAACTTAAATGAGCTAAACGGAAGCTTCTTCTTCTTCCCTAGCAGCCTCAGCGAGACGCTGCTCCTCTGCTTTTTTGGCTTCTACAACCGGGTAGCTGTCATCGGGCAGCGTGTATATCTTGTCCTTCTTTACGTCGTAGTGCCCGCACAGAACGCCGCCGTGCGCCAAAATAGAAAATCCTGCTGTTGTAACTTTATTACAAAAATAAATATCGTCCGTGGTCATAGTCAGAGCAAGATTGTCGCCTTTTGGCGTGTATTCTTGAACAGTCTTGAAATAAGGTTTCTCGATATGACGAAAGACTTCGGTGCGAATCATCATACACCCGGTACCTATACTTTCGACCGGGAACACATCATTTACTTTCCAGTCCCACGACCCGCCTTGACCATTTTTCCGGTAAACGACGGGAGTGGATAATTCTTCCTTCGACATGTAGATGCCGCCGCAAACCGCGATCTTGCTGTCGGGATACAGACTCGGTCCCCTAGTATCTAAGACATAGCCGAGTCGCTGGATTGCGCTTGGAGGAAGCACAACATCGTCGTCCACGAACATGACGTATGTGGCGTTGTGTTCCAAAGCCCAATCGACAATCTTGTTGCGAGCTTCACCTACCTCGACACCCTGCATGACGACGTGCGTAACAGTGGTATTGAGGGGATACGTCTGGGTCGCAAGAGCTACGCCCCACAGGGGGGTAGTCGGTCTGCCACAAAAAGGCAATCCGACGGCCACTCCTACTGAACTAAAACCGATACCATTTTCAGCCATTGCCAACTCCTAGAGTCTGGACTACGCTGGACAAACTTTGTGGACGAGGACAAGCCCCGCGCTCATCTCATACATCTCGGAGTCTTGGGTCTTATCTATGTGCTTGAAACATTTAGGACAACGACTACCATACAAACGGTCGTAGAGCCGGATCGCGGCGTCTTTCCAATCGGTTACAAGGCGACGATCATTCATAATTTGAGACGGGGGCTTAATCTTGGCCAGACTAAGCACCCCTATTGCGAAGGCCGGATTATCCATCCGAGCAACAGACGTGACACCACTGCTGGATCGAGGTATGTCGTCTGAACCCGCTTTAGACTCCAACTCAGGCGGTTGCCCCCTGCTGGAAAGGCGGTGCTTTAGGCCGTGGTAAGAAACCTGTTCAGCCACATCGCAAATCTTTGGGAGCCATTTTTCACGGATTAGGTGTCGGCTCCGGTGTTGCAACATTTGGAAGATCGGGCTCGACTTGAACGAGCATCATGAGGGTCAAAGCCTCAGGTCCTAGCCTTTAGACGACCGACCTATATGGTCGGGGTGGTTGGAATCGAACCAACCTGATCTCCGTTCCAAGCGGAGTGGGCAGCCACATACCCGACACCCCGAATCTCGGGGCGCGGCAAAGCGACCCCGTTTATCTGGGTTGCTGTTGCGGTCGTGGTTGTCGCAGGCTAAGCATTTTCTTCTTTTTCTTTCTGCTGATTATACCACTCGGTCCAAGTCTCGGGCACATTGCCATCGAGCTGGGAATCCTTCTCGTACTTCTCTTGAGTATTTCTGATCGTATCAGACAGGTCCAGCGCTTCGAGCTTCAGAGTCGCGTAGGCATGGACAAGCGGATTAGAATGACCAAGATAACGCCGAATACCATCGCGGTTGTTCTCGCGGTAGGCGTCGTCCATTGCATTCTGCGCCTCGGGCGGCATCTTCCAGCCGTACTCATCGAGGCTAGCAGGTCTGGCTAACGGCTCGTGTGGGCAGATGACGCAACATCTCTGCAAGTCATAGTACTCACGGCAGTTAGGACAGTAGCGCATAAATTTGGGCCTGAATCGAAATACTCGACGGCGACGTAAAGTGTGTTCGCACAGGCCCGGTTCCCGTGACTTATAGGGTTGGCTCTCGGCAGGAAGAGCAGGCCGCGACGGGCGACGCGGGAAGGAAAAATGTAGAGAAACTAATCCCTATTAATAAAAGCTCTGCTCAAGACAAAAAGTTGCACCAGCGCCCAACTATTTTTGTGGGTACGGTGGATTCCCGTCTGAAGGGTGGTCCCAAGGGTCTCCCGTATCCACCGGGTGATCCATCCCTAGGGTCCCCTCTTTGGTCGGGCAAATCTCGAACTTGCGGTGCAGGCCGGGACAATGAGGGCAAGTATAGAGAGCATCCTCCCCACCTCCCGAGAATCCGACCGCCGTCTCTTTGGTGGAACTAGCTCCGTCGAAAAGGTATTTAGACACTTGGCTCCTCCGTAGTGCTGTCTAATAGCTTGCTGATCTTTTTGTTGATCTCGCTAGGTTTGTAGTCGTCCGTAAATGATTTATTATCAACAGCTTCGTCCAAGTTAATGCCACCCGAGACCTTGGCGAAGACCACGACACACGACCCCGCCTCCTTCTGCTTGCGTAGCTCCTCGAACGTATTCCAGCTAACCCCAAGCGTCTCAAGGACATACATCATCCCGCTCACCTTGACCATCAGGTCATGATCCTCAGGCGAGGGCAATATGGAAAACGCGTCAGGGCAGTCAGTATCCATGATTTGACCCGGTGTAAAGGGCGAGTGGTTCATTCTGGGTCCTCTTCCTGATGAGACTCTACCGTCTTAAAGCCCACGGCCTCGGAATCCGTCTTAACCTCCCGAGGTTTGTCAGCGGCGGTATATACGTCGAGGACATCAGCGGTTGGTTCTAGGGCTAGGGCCTCGGCGGCGGTGCTAGCTTTGACGTACTTTTTGATGATGTAGTATTGAGGTTTCATGATTCCTTTGGGACCTATATGTAAAAGCTCGAAACGGTACGATAAGTTGCAGGGTAAGAGAGAAATATGCGGCATCTAGGTCACTTCAGTCGGGCGTTGATGGCTAAGGGGGCTTCCCCGGCGCGCCCGCACGCGCGAAATAGGGTCCCCTATCGCATAAACATAACGCGCACACGCACATACGAGCACACGCGTGATAATTACGCGCACATACGCGCGATTTAAAACGCGCACGCACGCACACACGCACGCTTGCCCGCATGGGCGAATAAAATCTTGCGCTTGCAAGTGCTTGAAAATACGCGCACGCACGCGTGTTGATTTATATAATCAACACATTCCCGCACGCGTGTTATATTTATATAAAAAATTTTTTGCCGAAAAAGAAAATATCACGCGCACAGGCACGCTGGTGCACGCACGCGATTAAACCGCGCACACGCGTTCTATATTAGCCCGGTTACTTTGGTAATCACACTTTCGTGCCATTGACGCCTGCCCACGGGTGTTATAATATATACGCGTGATTAAAGCATTACGCGCACGCGAGGCGAACGTCCAGAACTGGACACGCGCAAGATACGCGCACGTACAGATGCAAAATCGTGTAAAAATTACACGGTCGCAAGTGCCGCATTTTCAGCAACTTAGCGATTTTTCGGCTCGCAAGTCGTTGAAAACACAGCTAGGAAAATTTTACACGAATCGTGTAAATTTTACATACTATGAAAAATGGAAGTCGTTGAAAACAAAGCACTTAGCGTTTGGCGCGGCAGTTGCAGTAGCACTTGCGTCCGGCACGGTAGCAAGCGGCAGACGATACGCCGATAGTCTACAGCCTGACAACACGGAGAGTACACTATGTCACAACCCAATCAGCCCACGTATGAGCAGCTTAAGGCACGTCTAGAAGCGGCAGAGAAAGCTCTTGCTGTCAAGAATGCGCCTAGGGCTATCTCGTTCAAGGTCAGCGAAAAAGGCGCGGTCAGCGCGTATGGCTTAGGCCGTTTCCCAGTCACGCTGTACGGCGAGCAGTGGGCGCGCCTGTGCGACGCCATGCCTGCGCTGAAAGAGTTCATCGCAGCCCATGCGTCGGAACTGTCCACGAAGGCCGATAAGGCCGCCGTGGTCGCTGCCGAAGTGAAAGCCTAGTCAGCGGGTTTCCACGCTGCGGCTATTCCCCCTAGCCGTAGCAGTGGGCATCCGAGGGCATGGCCCAAGAGAGCGCACACTACGCGTGTACGTTGTCCGCCATGCCTTCGCTAGCCTAATCCGTCCAGAATCTGGACATGTCGAGGGAGTAGTGTATGGCTCAACCCGAGGTAATCGGCACTAAGACGGTCATGGTCAATGGCCAAGCTCATACCGTGACCGTGTATGCGCCAGTCCAGCACGTCAAGCGGTATCGTGCTCGCCTACGCTCACAAGCTACGCGCAAGGATATGCTAGACTTGCTGGCCTCCCTGCGTAAACAGTTGGCAGATATGCAAGTACGCGCCTAGTTGCGCGTAGGGTATTGGCATAAGTCGATTAGGACGCAACTGCCTATGGCAACGTTCCGCAGCCAGTATCCTATGGGCAACTAGCCCGACAATGCGAGGTCTGGTATGGCGAAGCTAGGCGAAGTCTGTCTAAAATGCGGACAGCCTATGGCCGATGGCGAATTGGTAGTCCTGTCATTCGGCAATGTGGCAGTCGAGCATGTCCAATGTCCATCCGTGGTTGTAACCGAGGCGAGCGAGTATCTGCATACGCTTATGCACACTTTGCGCCCCGTCTCACAGCTCTAGGGTAGGTTAGTGCGAGGGCAAGGGCTAGCCCTAATCTAGCTCTTGAACATGCATTAACGTGCATGGCATAACAGAATACGGCAGAATCTGGGGACCGCGAGGGTCGCTGTCGAGTCGGGCGCGAGGATAAACCCGGACTAGATCGTTCGGGATAGGGCAATCGCGCGCAGGACGAGCAAGAGGCGCGGAGTCAGAATCGGCGAGGGGCTGTTATGCTTGAGCGACGAACTAGGCAATAGCCTGAGTGAAACAGTGTCGCATGTCTATACGTGGGATGATGCACAGCCGTGGAAGGACAGGCACTTGGCTGTCCAGAGTACAGGGATATGTGCTAATGCGCTTGAGTAGAATCAAGCGTTTGCCTTGGAGCATAGACAGCGTGCAAGGACTGCTTAACTCATCCGGCATCGGTTACCCCGGTGCGGTATCTGCCGACTAGCATGGGATGAACTACAATACCCCATCGTGAGTTCGTATTGCTCAGCCGGGAATACCCGGAAGTTTTGTGTCTAGCTTGCGCACGAGGGAAAGCTTCGGCTTGTGTGGCAACACTCGCCTCGTGCGTAAGACTATGCGCAAAAACAGGATGCGTGTGCCTAAGACACGGGAGCAGATCGTGCGTGAGCGTATGGCTACATGCACTAATCCGCGCATAAAACGCCTGCCTGCATATACCAGCAGTTCAGTCCATGCGTATTCCGGTGGGCAGTTTGAGTCCAATCGTCGGAGGCATTGATATGCCTGATTCATGCTTTACGCTTCGTCTCAACGTCACGCCTGAGATGTACGCCAAGGTCGAGGAATGGGCTAAGTCTCAGAATTGCTCTCGGGCAGAGATGGTCAGGGATATGATTCAGGTATTTCTTGACTCGCCCGCGCCCGAGGAAACTGTCCAGATTCCGGATAAACCTTCCCCGGTGATTCCGTCACGCGCGTTTACTGTACGTGTTAGGAGGTAATCATGGCCTTCCAGCCAAACGAGTCTGATCGTGATATGTGGATAGCACATAAGGCAAAGGCCAAGGTTACGCCTAAGCTATCCTACGAGGAAGAACGCAGGGACATGCTTGTGCGCGAGATTGAGCTGGAGATGGAGAAGTGCCAGCCAAACTGGGTCTATCTCGAAGCCTTGGACAAGGAATTAGGCTATTGGAACTCACGCGTCGAAGCCAATAAGCCAAAAGTCAGCAACTTCTGGTCTTTATTCGGAGAGTAACTCAGCACTAGTCTGGGAGGTACGATGATTATGCCAGAGCACGAGACGTTCTGGACTTTGCTCGGCGATGTAGCCCATTGGGAATTCGAGATTTTCGTGACTA
>Ga0335069_10006554_pt1 | contig 16913 bp, 16 predicted proteins | sample Lox_Sample_11_FD_206714 | JGI IMG/M metagenome (GOLD analysis project Ga0335069, IMG submission 206714) | Soil microbial communities from Loxahatchee National Wildlife Refuge, Florida, United States - Lox_Sample_1.1 | ecosystem: Environmental > Terrestrial > Soil > Wetlands | place: USA...
AGCGAACAAGTTGCGGAAAAAAGAAGTGGCCAGGTAGCTCAGGTGGTAGAGCGCAGCCCTGAAAAGGCTGGCGTCGGCGGTTCAACTCCGTCCCTGGCCACCATCTCACCTTTAGAATCAATAACTTACAAACACAGTAACGTTCAGTCTGTCCCATTCTGTCCCAAAAAATTCTGGCTTGCTCGGGAAGTTGCCTCAGACTTCACCAGTGGGTTCAACGCTGCTTTTCAACTTCAACTTTCTCCGAACGCCCGCCATGCAGTTCATTGCCTACAGAACGCAACCGGCGCTGCGCAAGGGGAACCGAGGGCATGGCCGAAACAAAACTGCACCGACTCCACGGTGTGGCGGCAAGAAAGCCGTGCCCTCTTTTCAAATTCCCGGCGCTTCTCCACGGCGTGGCGGGCGCTGGTCGATCCTGCTGCCGGGCTCATGTCATTGGCAGATCGACCTATTCCCGCACAAGGTGTGTCAGCGAACCTTGCTTTCTAAATTGCTGATGGGAGGGCTTGGCGTCAGTACTATGCCAAGCCCCCTTTTCAGTGTTTCTTTAGGCGTTTGACGATTTGATCGACATCTTTTATCGGAAGATCGGAACGGGCTGTTCGAACGCGCTTTTCCGAGTATCCCAGCAGACGCTCTAGCACCACGGTCAGATTCTGACGTTCGTCGGCCAAGCGTTTCATGGCCTTGGCCAGCGGTGCCGCATCGTAAGGATCCTCCTGACTCCGTCCATTCATGATGGGAGCACGATGCCGTCCCGCAGCCGTATCTGCTGCTTCACTGAGAATCGCCAGTTCCTCATAGCTGATTTCGCGAGCCGTAAGATTTCCGCCGGCACGGTCGCGCCGCCCGATCATTTCTTCCAAGTATTCTTTGGCAAAGCGCAGGGCTGCCAGATCCCGCGTTTGACCCAACGTTTTCTGGGGAATTCTGGCGGGCTTCGAGCGGAGGCGACGAAGTTCGGCCATGCACTTTGTTAGGCGTTCAATGTAACCGGGGCGTTCAGGTACATCGAGATCATCCTGCGCGCGTTTTTCGGAGAAGAGCGCGATCGCTTCGGTGACACCTTCCATGGCTTTCTTGCACCGACTCTTATGGAATGCAACGTAGGCTTCGCTTATCGCCAGCGGGCTCCGCGGGCCACGATCATCCACGTAGAACCACATCAATTCTCCACAATGCTCTTCAACCCCCTTCTCTCGGAGAAACTTCGCGAAAACAGGATCGCGACGTTCGAGCTCCTGGATGAAGCGCTTCTTGAAATCCGACTTCTGTAGGTTAAAAGCTGGGACAGGCGGAGACAACTTACGCGCCTTCTTGAAGCGCCTTTTGAAGGCTGAGACTTCTTTCGGCGAGAGTTTTTTTCTGGGCATCGAGATCAGTAGATCTTACCAAGGAGTACCAAGGAGTCGAGTCCAGGCGCTGAAGGAGAGATGGAAGGCCGCGAACTATTTAGCCAGTTTCAAAGGGCTCAAAATTCGTCCGGGTTCCAGCAGCCCAGCCCGGCAGGCCCAGATTTCCTTTTTGGTCTATTCCATCTCCCAGGTGCTCATCACCCGCGAGACGTGCGCTCCACCCCAAAAACCGTGCGAATTGATCGCGTGCGATCGCATTCAGCCGCATTGTGATCAGGTCGCTGGATCAGGCGCGCACGTCTCGCGGGCTGGGCTAGCCTGCACCTCGACAGGCTGAAATCTATAACCACAGAACCGACAGACAATTGCTTCCGACTTGATGATTTCTGCGCAGTCGGGACATTTTTTCGAAAGGCCATCCACGGCAGAACTATACTCGCCAGCACTTTGGGTTGATGCAGAACTGGTGGGAGTACCGCTTTTCGCGAAGAGCACAATCGATGCGATTAGCGCGACCACGGCGCCCAGGCCGTACTTCTCAGCACTTTCATCATGCCGTTGAGCTAGGTCAGGAAACATCCGATCGCTCGCACCCATGTTGAACTCACTAAACCAAGCAAGTCCAAGGCCTAGAGCGAGCACAAGAGTCAAATATGCTGCTAGTTTCATCGTAGGAAAAACCTCCTCGTGAGAATACTCGGTAGGTCTCGCGGGCCAGGTCTGCGCGCGTTATGGGTTCTGCGGGATTCTGGCCTGTGCACGTGGCGCGACCGGTCCGTAGGTCTCGATGAGCCGATCTGCCTCTTGGCCTACGTTGGCGTAGCCTTGAACGATCAGAAACCTACCAACGAGCAGCAAGATGCAGGTGGTTGCGGTCGTGGTGACCTCGAAAATCTCGGCCTCATTATACGCGGGCTGAACGTTGTGGCCTGTGAACCGTCGGCCTAGCTGAAGCACCCCTGTATGCGCGTAGCTGCATAGCGCAGCCCAACCACGATTTTTCAGGCCCTCGAAAAAGTTGCCCGCGCAGTAAGCTCGATCGATCGCCTGTGATAACGCAAGCATTCCGAGCGGGATCGCATCATTACGCTCGAAAGCCTCAAGCTCCAGATCCGTCGCTGGCAGGTTAATCCAGAGTCCGCGAAACATGCTCTCCACGATGCTCCGCGCCAGTGCAAACGCAGAGCCGACTTTTCCATTGCGGACCAGCGATAGCATCGCCTCGTGATGTTCGACCATCTGATCCAGAAAGCCGATAACGACGACCGTGCGCAGATTGTCTGGGTAGCCATTGCGAGAAAGCAACATCTTGGCAGCTCGAATTGCCTCCTCAACTTTTTCGAGGTGATCACTCGTCGCTTTGGTCATGAAGTTCCCTCCTCGATTCTTGGCTGAGCGCCGAAGCACCGCAATGACGGCAGAAGTTACTATGCCGATGGTCGCGCCCAACACAAACTGAATCATGATTGAATGCTGGATCAACTTTCAGGAGAAAGTCAACACGCGGTTGAAGACCGTGGAGTTCTCAAAGGAGTAAGATTACTCTATTCATATTCATGTAAGAGGCATAATCATTGACAACTGTTGAAAAGGACAAGCGCCAGCGCGCACCGGTTAGTGATGCAATTATTATTGCTGTGGCCCGGCTGGTAGATGATGCGCAGTCAGAGACGCGAGCGCCAAGTCACTCGGACATAGAGTTTCAGATCACCCGTGCTGGATTGACCATCGGCGACCCGAAGTCGCAAGGCCAGATCGTGGGCAAGGCAAAACGCGTTAGAGGAGTGTTGAGCTGGGCACTCGAGCATGCTCCAAATAACGCCGAAGTTTTTGTTGCCGCGCTGATCGCGGTAATTCGTGCGCAAGGTGGATTTCGTAAAAATTCCCCGAACTTTGTTGGCGAAGATGCGCTTACTGACGCGATTTCCTCGTTTAGAGCTGAAGGTTACGTGCTCTCTGGAGAAGGCGAGCTCTACCCTCTCAGCATCGACACGCTCACTGGACCCGGACTAACTGATGCTCTCGAGGCGTACGTTCGCCGCGCGCGGCGAGGCAGCGAAGATGCGGCACTCTTGATAGGAACCAGTAAAGATCTTCTGGAAGCCACCGCCGCGCATGTCATCTCAGAACGATTTGGTACGTATCCTCAGCAGGCAAACTTCCCGACTCTCCTAGGGCAGGCTTTTACGATCCTAGGCCTTGCAACGCCGCAGACGCCTGTTCAATCAGGAGATTCCCCTCAGCGTCGACTGGAGCGCTCTCTTTATGAGGCAGGGTGTTCTATAAATGCTTTGCGGAATAAGCAAGGAATCGGACATGGACGGCCATGGCTTCCGAGCGTAACAGACCACGAAGCCCGTGCGTCAGTGCAGCTCATAGGTATTATTTCTGGTTTTCTAATTGCGGCACACAAGACGAAACCATGAATCGATGAGCTCAAGAACTTCCTCTGGAGACGCTAACGAGACTCACGAGTCGGTCAGATACGTTACACTGCATCTGCTTTGAGTTGACTTTGTAGGCACGAGGCCCCTTTCATGAGTCCAGAGATCAAGCCACAAGGCGGCGACGTATTCATCGTCGATAACAGCGACAGCAAATGGAAAGTTCGTCAGTACCTGCATGAATGGGCAGAGATCTCAACTTCTTTTGATGTGGCGACAGGCTGTTTCGAGATTGGATCTTTTCTGGCCCTGGATGGCCAGTGGCAAAAATTGGAGAAGATCCGCCTTCTCATGGGTTCGGAAACGACCCGCCGCACGCGTCAAGCACTTCTCGAAGCACTCAGGGCTGGCGTCACTTCCCAACTTGACCTCAGCATCGAGAGGGAGAAGGACAAAAACGACTTCCTAAATGGGGTACCCGCGATTGTAGACGCTCTTCGCAAAAAGCAGATTGAATGTCGCGTTTACACTAAGAAGAAATTTCACGCAAAGGCATACATTACCCATGCAAAGCTCTCCGTAGTGGGTTCGGCTGCGTTGGTCGGCTCTAGCAACTTTACCCAGCCTGGCCTTGAAGACAATGTTGAGCTGAACATCCAGTTGCGCCGCGAAGTAGAGGTGCTGCAGCAGTGGTTTGATCGCCATTGGGTGGACGCCGAGGACATCACCTCCGAACTGATAGAAGTCATCGACCGCCAGGTCCAGGAGTACCCCCCCTTCCTTGTCTATGCAAAAGCTCTTCAGGAATTTTTCAAAGGTCATGAGATGACCGCTGGTGAATGGGAGCAAAACGCGTCACGCATTTACCGGATTCTCGACCAATATCAGAAGGAAGGCTACCAAGCGTTAATGAAGATCTCGGGCCAGTATGGCGGCGCCTTTCTGTGTGATGGCGTTGGACTGGGCAAGACCTTCATCGGCCTCATGCTGATCGATCGACTCGTGAATCACGAGCGGAAGAAGGTGGCGCTCATCGTTCCGAAGGCTGCGCGGGCTCCGGTATGGGAGAGAGAACTTCGCAGAAGGCTGCCCAATCTTTACGGTGCCTTCAGCAATCTTCTTGTGCTGAACCATACCGACCTGAACCGTAGAGCCAAAGACATTGTCGATGACATTCAGAAGGTCAAAGAGGCCGCCGACGTGATCGTCGTGGACGAAGCGCACCACTTTCGAAATCCTGGAGTGAAGGGTGAGGGAGATCTGGCGCCATCACGTTACTGGAAACTGTTCGAGCTCTGCGCCGGTAAAACGGTCTTCTTTCTGACCGCCACCCCGATTAACAACAGTTTGCTTGACCTCCAGCACATGATTGAACTGTTCAGCCAACGCCAGGCCGACTACTTCAAAGCAGCCCCCCTAGGCATCCACTCGTTGCCGGGGCACTTCCGCAAAATGGAGCGTGCCCTAGAAGCGGTGGTGGCTAAGAGCGACGGCGACGGAGTCGTCATCAACCAGGCCGAAGCGGAGGAGGTGTTGCGTAATGATGATTTGTTTCGATCGCTCGTCGTGCAGCGAAGCCGTGCTTATGTCAAAGCCAGTCAGCTGCAGCACGGCGCTACGCAAGTCATTTTTCCCAAGCGCGAGCCTCCCACGGTGGCAGATTACTCCGTGAAGAAAACATACGGCCGACTTCTCTCAATGGTCGATGAGGCATTTTCTAAGAGCAAGCCTCTGTTCTCCCTGGCAATTTATTTTCCGTTGGCATTCTTCAAAGGCGAGATTTCACTCGAGGACAAGTTTGAGGAAGGCCGTCAGAAGCAGGTGGTTGGCTTGATCCGTATTCAGTTTCTCAAGCGTTTCGAAAGCTCCGCATTCGCGTTTGAGCAGTCATGCATCAGCCTTCTCTTTAAGCTGCTCGCGTTTGTGACCAAGCACAGCACGGAAAAAGCTGAGATTAAACGTCTGGAGCGATGGAAAGCACAGAATGAAGAGCTTCTCAATTATGTCCAGATCGGGCAGGCGGCACTGCATGGGGAGGAGGCTGTCGAGGGCGAAGATTTGATCACCGAGGAAATGCTGGACGTTGTCAACAAGCTCCCGAGAGAACAGTACAGAGTTGAGGAGATACTACAAGAGAGTTTTTTGGACCTCGACCAGATTGCTAAGTTCGTAGAGGAACTTCGTAAGTTCAGGCCTTCACACGACGACAAGCTTCGGGCTCTCATAAAACTCCTCAAGACGGATCCTGTTCTCAAGGAGCACAAAGTCCTGATCTTCAGCGAGTTTATGGCCACGGCACGTTATCTGAAGCGCCAGCTTGAAGAAGCCGGCATTGCTGGTGTAGATGAAGTGGATAGCGATGACAAGCGTGATCGTGGCGATGTGATCGAGCGATTCTCTCCCTATTATAACGATTCGTCCAGCTCTGACCTTCAGGCCGCCGGAATGGAAGAAAGCCGCGTGCTGATTTCGACCGATGTATTGTCCGAAGGTCTAAACCTGCAAGATGCGACTAGGCTCATCAACTACGATCTTCACTGGAATCCCGTACGGCTCATGCAACGTATCGGTCGCGTTGATCGCCGCATGAACCCGGAGGTTGAGGAACTCCTATTGGCAGATCATCCTGACCAGAAAAGCCTCCGCGGCACAGTGGCTTACTGGAACTTTTTGCCACCGGATGAATTGGATGTCCTGTTACGGCTTTACAGCAAGGTGTCGCATAAGACGCTGCGCATCTCGAAAACCTTCGGAATCGAGGGTAAGCGATTGTTGCGACCCGAAGATGACTATGAGGCCCTCAAGGAATTCAATCACGCTTACGAGGGCAGCACTACGAAGTTGGAGGAAATGCACCTCGAGTACCAAAAGCTCCTCCAGAATGATCCCAGCCTGGAATCGCGGTTGAACAACCTTCCGGGGAGGCTTTTCAGCGGCAAAGCCCATCCGAGACCCGATACTCGTGCAGTCTTCTTCTGTTATGCCTTGCCCGCCCCTCCTGCACAGATCAAGGGCAAAGAAGAGCAGTTTGCTGAGGATTGGAGCGAGGAAGCCGGCCACACGCGCTGGTACCTCTCCAATGTTGAAGGCGATAGCATCGTCGAAGAACCGTCCCAGATTATTGATTTCGTCCGGTGCCTACCGAAAACGCCGCGGCAGCAGGTCATAGGCCAAAAAACCCTTTCTGAACTACGCATAAAGGTCGAGAAGCACATCAAGAATACCTATCTCAAGCAAGTTCAGGCCCCGATCGGCGTCAAGCCGATTCTGAAGGCCTGGATGGAAATGAGCTGAGGCTGAATGACACCCGATCAGGCGCATCTTCGCTCCATCAAAACATTTCCCCAATTAGTTTCTTACCTGCGCGACGAACTTGACTGGCCAATTGCGACAGATGATTTCGACGAACTCACATTCGAATATTCGGCCGACGAGCTTGGCCTGGATCATGCTACGGCTGTGAAGGTCAAAGAGATCAAGCAATTGCGCCCACTTACTGCGAAGCAGCCGTGGGGAATCTTTTTCGTGAATTTCGAGCCGAAACGTCTCCCCGTCGTTGCGCTCCGACGCATACTCAGCACGCTGGTCATTCGAAAGCGACAGTCCGCAAACAAGTCACAGCAAGCATCGTGGAGGTTGCATGATCTCCTGTTCATCTCCTCCTATGGGGAGAGCGAACACCGGGAAATCACCTTCGCTCACTTTTCCGATGACAGCGTCGCTGGAGATCTACCTACTTTGCGGGTACTCGGCTGGGATGACGAAGATACAAAGCTGCACGTGGATCACGTTGAGGCAGTGTTGAGAGAGAAGCTGCACTGGCCGTCCAATGTTTCAGATCTCGAGTCGTGGAGAACCAAGTGGTCCTCAGGTTTCACTTTGCGGCATCGCGAAGTGATCACCACATCCATAGTGTTAGCCGAACGTCTGGCCGACTTGGCGCGCAGCATTCGCAAGCGTACTAACACTGTGCTGAAGGTCGAGTCGGACACGGGGCCCTTCCGCAAACTCCACGATGCCTTTAAGCAAGCCCTCATCCACGATCTTAGTGAAGATGACTTTGCCGACATGTATGCGCAGACCATTTCTTATGGCCTGCTTACTGCACAGGTATCGCGCCCAGCCGGCTTAGTTGCCAACAACCTGTCCGATATGGTACCGGTTACGAATCCCTTCCTGAAGGAACTTCTTGAAACATTCCTGACCGCAGGCGGTCGCAAGGGTAAGATCGATTTTGATGAGCTCGGCGTCAGTGAAGTCGTCCAATTGCTACGCGATGCGGATATGGAAGCGGTTCTGCGTGATTTCGGCGACCGGAACCCGCAAGAAGACCCCGTCATCCACTTCTACGAACTTTTCCTTAAAGAGTATGACGCCAAGAAGCGTATGCAGCGTGGTGTGTTTTATACCCCACGCCCCGTAGTCTCTTTCATCGTTCGCAGCGTGCACGAAATTCTTCAAAAAGAGTTCGGTCTTGAAGACGGACTTGCGGATACGACCACTTGGGACGAGATGCTCGTACGAAAAGCAAATCTCAGGCCGCCCCAAGGCGCGTCGGGAAGCGAACCGTTTGTGCAGATTCTCGATCCGGCGACTGGGACCGGGACATTCCTAGTGGAGGCAATCGACGTCATCTATAACACGATGGAGGCCAGGTGGAGCAAGCAGGGCTATATGCCGCTTGAATTCCAGCGCCTTTGGAACGAATACGTCCCTAAACACTTATTGCCGCGACTGTATGGCTTCGAGCTGATGATGGCGCCGTACGCGATAGCTCACATGAAGATCGGGCTGAAGCTTTTCGAGACAGGCTACCGTTTTGAAACAAACGAACGCGCGCGCGTTTACTTAACCAACAGTCTCGAACCCGCAACCGACTTGGCAGAGCAGCGAGCATTCGAACAATGGGCTCCAGCGCTTGCGAATGAGGCATTGGCTGTAAATACGGTAAAAGGGCACCGAGCCTTCACAGTTGTTATTGGCAATCCGCCGTATGCCGCAGCCTCAGCGAACTTCGGTGAGTGGATTTGTCACTTGCTGGAGGACTATTACTCTGTGGATGGAGCGCCACTAGGCGAGAAGAATCCCAAGAATCTCCAAGATGACTACGTGAAATTCATCCGTCTGGGGCAATACCTTCTACGCGAAACAAATTCAGGTGTCTTTAGTTTCATCACCAACCACGGTTATATTGCCAACCCCACGTTTCGCGGCATGCGACGCTCCCTTGTCAATGACTTTGGCATTTGGAAAACACTGGACCTTCACGGGAGCACGAAGAAAAAAGAGTACGCGAGAGATGGAAGTTCTGATGAGAACGTTTTCGATATTCAACAAGGCGTGGCAATTTTCCATGCAGTGAAACTCCCGATAAAGCGACCTATCCTCTCACATGCGGATTTATATGGCGACAGGCAGAGCAAGTACACCATTCTTCAAGCTGCATCGGCAGGCTCGATATCCTGGCAGACAGTCTCCGCTATCGCCCCGTTTTACCTCTTTCAACCGCAGGATACCGACGTTCGTGCTGAATACTATGAGTACATGAGCATCGCTGAGTTGATGCCACTAAAGAATTATGGGTTCAAGACGCACCGCGACCATTACGCGATTTCCTTTACAGAGGAAGAGATGATTGCCCGTATTACAGAATTGCGCTCGAAGCAGGTCACGGATGAGGAGATTCGAAGAAAGTACAACGTAGGAGAGACCGTTGACTGGAAATTGGAACGCATTAGAACACGGCTTCGCGGCAACCCACAATGGAGAAGCGCTATCCATAAATGCTGTTACCGCCCCTTCGACTTCCGTTACTGCTACCTAAGTACTGACATGATGGATAGACCGCGGTTCCCGTTCATGAATCAAATACTTGCCAAGAATCACGCACTAGCAACGACGCGCACAGTTGAAATCCAACGTGGCTTTGAGCATGTTGGCTGTGTAACGATCCCAATGGATCATCATGCCATCTCTCTCAAGGAGAGTAACTATCTATTTCCCCTGTATTCATATCCGCTTGATGGAGAGCTTGGTATTGCAGAGCGCACACCCAATTTCGCGCCTCAGGCAATGCGGGCGTTGTGTGCGAAGGCGAACATCAAATTCAATAATGAAACCGGTTTCCCAGAGAATTTCACCCCCGAAAACGTTTTCCAATATGTTTTTGCGGTGTTGCACAGCATGGCGTACCGGAAGAGATACGCGGAGTTCCTGAAGATTGATTTTCCCCGTGTGCCTTTGACTGTGAGTCTAGAACTTTTTTATGCCCTTACGAAACTCGGAAAAGAGCTCATAGCTCTGCACCTATTGCAATTCTTACACTTTGACAATCCGACTGCCATGTACGAGGGTCCTTCAAATCCCGAAGTCGAGAGAGTCTCATACTTGGATAAGACGGTCTGGCTTAACAAAGCGCAGACGTGCGGATTCAGCAGCGTGCCTGAGAATGTCTGGGATTTTCACATCGGGGGTTATCAGGTGTGCGAAAAATGGCTCAAAGACCGCAAAGGCCGCAAACTATCGAAAGCTGACATCGAGCACTATCAGAAGATAGTGGTCGCCTTGCACGAGACCATCCGCATCATGGCGGAAATCGACACAGTGATTAACGCGCACGGCGGCTGGCCTGGCGCTTTTGTCAATCAAGAAACAGCGAGAAAAAGTACATTTCACTAGCCGGTTCGTAATGAGCAAACAGATCCGCAAGACCAGGTACGAAAAGAGCGTTAGAAAAACCCTGGTTGAGTTGTTTTAGTTGATCGGCCCGCTGTCTCTTACCAATGTGCCGCAACCGCACGGCAAACATATTGCACCATCGCGTGATGAAGAGGACGGAAGAGGCTGTCCCACGCCGCATCTGATAGAGGCGGGGCGTAGGGGCGCAAACTTTTCTTGGTGCGATCGATAAGCGGTTGAAGACCACGTTCGTGCTTCTGGCCTTGCTGGCTGCTGAATAGGCACCGCTCCTTGGCCGAGCAATCACTGCACTTGCCTTTGGTACACGCGTCGCACCGGCAGGTACAGCGAGTCGCGCGATCTTTATTCTCTCCCTCCATCTCGACTGCAATCTCGGGGTCCTGCTGCTTATAGGTCAATGTTGACACCGGCTGCGCGAGATCGAAAAGACCCTGGGTAAGCTTTCCAACCGGCCCCAGCACTTCTTCGATGAAAGCCTCGTTTTCAAGTCGGGCACAATAGGCTTTTGCAGCTCCCGTACTCTCGCTGAAAAACAAAGGATCGTCAAATGGCAAAGGTGGTGTTACCGCCCGGTCCATTCGAAGCTCGTCCGCACCGAACATCTCAATCAACAATAAATCTTTCATAGATCCTTTCTAGGTGGTCGGCAAGGCTTGCCGCGCCCGGTCCAGTTCTGCCAAACATTGATTAAATTGTCGTTCAACAATAGGTAGCTCCCGCGATAGGCGTTGAAGCTCGGCTCGGTGTGTAGCAAGGTCCGATTCAGCTTGTTGGAATGCTGCGAGCTGCAGCTCGTAGCGACGCTGTGCCTCTTCTCGCTGGCGTTGCGAGGTCTCGTTCGAGCGGTAGTCATCAAGTGCTTGTTTTCGCTCTGCGGCCCGACGACTCGCCAACTCGGCACGCTGTCGCTGTTGGTCAATCCTTGTTTTCAAGCTGCTGTATTGACTTACCTTCATCTCCGTGCCACGCTGCTCAAGCTCGCGTTCTAGGCGCCGTAGTAACTGTACTTCCCGCGCTTGCTCATCCTCGGCAAGCAACGCGGAGCTGGCGATTTTCTCGAATTCGGATTCCCTCATTGGATTGCCTTCTTCTTGTCATCTATAGCGGCACAGTTTTCGAGTACCTGATCGATGTAACCCTGCAGAAATTTCCGAAGAGGTTCTGACCATGTATTTGGGTCTCTAGGGTCCGCGTTCTCAATGAAACTCTTGTGTTTTGCACGGCTTTCGGAGCGGCGAAAGGCTTCACTTAATGCTCGGACCCTAACTCCAAGCGCGGAGCTGGCGGCTGTAAGATTTCCCGCGAGCGTGCTCGCGTGAAATAACTCGGTCGCATCGTTCAACAATCGCAGCAGACGGTCATCGCTGCCTGCCAATCCAGCGATGTCATCGACACCGACACATTCGTCTAGGTGCTTCTGGATGTCAGTTGCGTTTAGTTGACAGGCGACGGCAATTTCCTCAAGCGTAGCGCCCAATTCCGACATAGACCTGATCGCTGCGCGATTGGGAGATAAACAAATCAAACATTGTTCATTAATAGTGGGAACATCAAACACGTTCTTCTTACCGGACATACTACTTATCCTCCTCCTTGCGCCACTTCAAGATGGCGGACGCAGGAACACGAAAATGACCTCTCGGACCCACCCTGGACGCACTGATGACGCCATTGCGCACCAGTCGCCGGACCCGGCTGTGACTTAATCCAACCAGATCCGCAACCTCTCGCAATCGATACATGCGCTCTAAGGGGACCGTGACCGGCCGTGGGCCTTGGTGGCGCAATATCCACAGCAGAGGTGACGGGTTGGTTGAGTCTATCGGCATCTAGCTTCCAAAAATCATTTCAGATTGGTCGCCTGAGCGGTAGACCACAAAACGCTCAAAATCTCGGCCCTTTTGTGTCCGAGCGGTCTCCTCCTCCCATGGCATCGCCACAAAAGCCATTCAAAACAAGTTGCGTTTGTGGAATTGGCCAGAGGTGATCGGGCGTGATCCTATTGATAGCGGGGCCGAGAACTCCGGCTACGTTGGAGTTCGCTAAGGTTCCCGAGTAACTCGAAAAAATATCAAGAGCACATTTTGGAGAATAATATGACAAATCGCAGCTACAAAACACGCATCTTCACTTGCCTTTCCTGCGGCCGGCAAATCGCACGCCGCACGGTCAAGAGCATCTCCTACCTGGACCAGCTCAACGAGCATGGCCGCCCAATAACACGGGTCTTCTTGGATGCTGAGCTCGATGCGGCCGGTCAGCCCGATTGGGCGCGACCGCACGACTGCCCGGTTCAGATCAAGCGTGAACCACAACCTCCTGTCGTTGATGACGATTGGGAATCACTCCTCGGGGAGGAAGCGCAGTGAGCAAGTTAACGAACGATGACTTAACCATGTTCAACGGGCTGGGTGTCAATCCAGCCCTGTTGGACCTCGCTAAGATCGACCGCGTAACTGATGCCGAAGCGCGCGAGCTTGGGCTGACTGGTGGCGGCGATCTGGCGGGCATCATCTTTCCTTACCGTAGTGGGAACGAGACGAGATATTTTCGGGTTCGCAGAGATCATCCTGGCGTCGGCGAAGATGGCAAGTACGTGGCCAAGTACATGGCACCGGCTAATGGACCCGACCTCCCTCGACATCTTTATTACCCACCAGTATCGGCCGAGCTGCTCGGCGACAAGACCGTGCCGGTGGTCCTGGTCGAATCCGAGAAAGCGAGCTTGGCGCTAACCGCATGGGCGGAACGCACCGATCAACACTATGTGACCATCGCCATGGGTGGCTGCTATGGGTGGTCGGCAGGCAAGGATGAGAAGACCGGGGAGAAGATTTTACATACGGACTTGCAGGTCTGCCGCGATCGCCGTACCCACATCTTGATGGACTCCAACAGTGCTACCAGCGCGAACGTACGACGGGCACGCCGAGAGCTAGCAGCCGCATTATCGGGGATTGGCAGTCAGATCCAGATTTTGGATCTCCCTAGCGTGGACGGGTGCAATGGCCCCGACGATTTTGTCGGCCGGCAAGGCGACCAGGCTCTTGCGAATCTTTTCGATAGTCAGCTCGTCGGCGCTGCCGTGCTCGCGGACGTCGAAAAATTCATCAGCAAGTTCATGGTGATGACCGAATCTCAGCGAGTCGCGGTTACTCTGTGGGCTGCGCACACGCACGGACTTGACGGCGCCATTTTTACGCCGTATTTGGCGATCACCAGCGCGGAAAAGCAATGCGCGAAGTCGCGCCTGCTGGAGGCACTCGAGTACGTGGTACATAGTCCATGGAAGACCTCGGGAGCGACCGCTGCCGCCCTGTTTCGCAAGATCGATTTCGAACGTCCGACGTTATTACTCGATGAAGTTGACTCCACTCTTAAAGCTGACCGGGAGATGGCCGAAGCCATCCGAGGCGTACTATGTGCTGGCAACAAAGTCGGGGCAACCTTCAGCCGCTGTGTCGGAAAAGGAACCGAAATGCTTGTCCGGGACTTCAATGTCTTCTGCCCCAAGGCATTGGCAGGCATCGGGGGGTTACCCGACACCGTGCGTGATCGGTCGATTCCGATTCGCCTGCAGCGCAAACTGGTTTCGCAGAAGACAGAGCGGCTGCGGCGCCGCCTGGTCCAAGCAGAGGCAGACGCCCTGCGTGAACGTCTTGCCAATTGGGTGCAAGGTCAAGTCTCTCGATTAAAAGATGCCACCCCATTGATGCCAGAAGAGCTGAGTGATCGGCAACAGGACGGCAGCGAGATTTTATTTTCGATCGCCGAGGCCGCCGGCGGGGACTGGCCCGAACGAACTCGGAAAGCGTTGCTCGAACTCTTTACATCGGAAGATGTGGCAGACGACTCACTACGTATGCGACTGCTCGCCGATTTGCGGGATATCTTCAACCAGTTTCCGAAGGCTGACATACTCTCAACCGATCGACTCATCGAGCAACTGCGCGACATCGAGACCAGCCCGTGGGTGGATCTCAACAATGGCCGAGGCCTGACGCCCAAAGGTATGGCGGATAAGCTCAAGCCCTTCGGCATACGGCCTGGTCAATATCAAGAAGGAGGCAGCAGAACTCGGGGCTACCGGCGTAGCGACCTGATGGACGCGTGGATCCGCTATCTGCCTTCCATCCCCAACATGGTCGAGAACAACCCGAGCACCCGAGCAGAAGCCAAGATTCATGGGTGTTCCATAGGCGAAATCAACCCGAGCGCGGCACCCTTGGTGAACGAGTTGAAAAGCGAGCTCTTAATCAATGAATATGCGGGTTCTGCTCACGTTCTCGGGTCGGAAACCGAGATGATCGAAGTTTCAACGGAGTCCGCACCTGGCGAGATCATCGACATCGAGGCTGCGGGCTGGCGGGTGGAGTATGGCAAACCCTACAAGTTCCGATCAGCCGGCGACGAGTGGATGTCTGATCGTGATTTCCCGAGGCGCAGGACTCGACCGCGCAAGCGACTCTTGCCTGAAGGGGTGGTGCTCCAATGAGCATTATCTCCACGGCTGAAACGAAGGCGCCGGCAACATGTGAATGCGGTCATCCGCGAGAACACCACTGCCAGAGGGGTACGGCGGGCTTGTGGCTCCGCAAAGGTCGCTTCCGCAAGCTCGTCGCATGCAAACACAGCAGGACGTTCGCCGAAGATTCGCGGGTCGTCTGTTTCAGCGAAGCTTGCGCAATTTGGGGATGCCAATGCGAGCAGCTCACGGTGCCGGGAATGAAAAAGAAGCGATGGAAAGAGGAAGGGGGCGGCAGAGATGACCACCGAAAACGACGCAATTTTTCGGCAAGGTAGGCAGCTCGTAGCCCCTTTCAACACGATCCAGCGGGGTCACGCAATTGGTGAAATCGCAGGCCGGACCGAACTCGACACGCACCTGATAATTGTTATGATGATAAATATCGCCGTGGTTGGCGAAGGGTAAAATTTTGTGCGAAAAGCTCAACGTCACGGAGCAGAAAGGAGTTGCCATGATCGAAAACTCGGAATGAACGGATGACGTTTGCGCGCGAAAAATCATAACGGCTTTATTGAGGCAAGCCCGGCAGGCCATCAGGAGGACTTCGACCAGATGGCGAAACGCCGGTTCCAAGCGCCCAGGCCGGAACGCTCTGGGCACTGGTGGTATCTGCGGTTTTGGGAAGACGTTTTTCTCGACGGAAAGCTCGTTCGCCGGCGGAGACGTCATAAACTCGCTCCCGCGAACATCTCGGAGCGGGAGGCACAAAAAATGGCCGCTGAATTCCTGCGGCCGATCAACCAGGGCCTAGCTCCACTTGGCTCTGCGATGTTGTTCTTGGATTACGTGCGAAACATCTACAGCTCAACGTCGCTGCCGCTGATGGCCAAGTCCACGCGCGACCGCTACGAAGGGATCGTCAAGAACTATCTCACGCCAGCATTCGGCTCTACATGCTTGCGTGATCTCAGCCCGCTGGTTTTGCAACGCTACTTCTCGAACCTCAATCCCGAGTTGTCCTATGAAAGCCGGGACAAGATCAGGGATGTGGTAAGCAGCATCTTGGCGTCGGCGGTCACCTACGGTCTCCTGGTGAAGAATCCGGCCGAGAATATTCGCCTTTCCCCGGGAAAGCGAGGAAATCGGGTGAAACCTTTCCTCGATCCACTGAAGTTCCAGGCGCTCGTTCAACTGATCCCCGAGCCGTACGGGACGATGGTCTACATCGCCACGTTTACCGGACTGCGGGCCGGCGAACTCATCGGCCTGAAATGGGGAAACGTTGGCACGGATTCAATCACTGTGGCTGAGCGGTGCTGTCGAGGTGACTGGGGAACACCGAAAAGCAGAGCCAGTAACGCCACAATTCCCGTGAATCCGAGCGTGATCGCACGCATTCACCGGCTGAAAACCTTAACCATCGAAATCAAAGCCGGGAACGCTACGCGGCGCTATCCGGCAGTCAAGGCGAGTGGACCCGAGGATCTCGTATTCGCGTCGGTCGTAAAGGGCAGGCCGATGCGCGACAACAACATTCTCTGTCGATTCATCAAACCCGCTGCTCGCAAGCTGGGCATCGGCTTTGTGAATTGGCAAGTACTCCGTCGTTCGCACGCGACCTGGCTAAAAATGGCGGGTGCAGACGTGAAAGATGCGCAAGCGCAAATGCGCCATTCGCGGGTAACTACGACTCTCGAAATCTACCAGCAGTTCATCCCCGAGTCGCAGCGCCGCGCAGTGAATAGACTGAGTGAATTAGTGACGACGGGATCGGTGAATTAGTTGTCCCAAAATCTGTCCCAATCTTGTCCCAAAAAATGGTGCTTAGAGTGACGGAAAACGCGATTAACGAGAACGGAATGAACGAGATAGAAACGGCTGTATCCAGCCCTGAAAAGGCTGGCGTCGGCGGTTCAACTCCGTCCCTGGCCACCATCATTCTAAAGAACTTAGCGGCACAGAGCCAAAATTTCCAACCCACGATCCAACCCATGATTCTCACTG
>Ga0335069_10006555_pt1 | contig 16912 bp, 15 predicted proteins | sample Lox_Sample_11_FD_206714 | JGI IMG/M metagenome (GOLD analysis project Ga0335069, IMG submission 206714) | Soil microbial communities from Loxahatchee National Wildlife Refuge, Florida, United States - Lox_Sample_1.1 | ecosystem: Environmental > Terrestrial > Soil > Wetlands | place: USA...
GGTTGAGCCGCAGGGTTTTGAGGTTCTCTTCGAGGTTGGCGAAGCTCTCGACGTTCTCGGGCATCTTTTCGTATTGGGAATCGGCGACGAAGACGATGCCATCCACGCCGCGGAGCACGAGCTGGCGGGTGGTGTTGTAGATGACCTGGCCGGGCACGGTGTAGAGCTGGAACTTGGTCCGGAAGCCCTTGATGGACATGGCCTCAATGGGAAGGAAATCGAAGAAGAGGGTGCGGTCGGAGCTGGTGGCCAGGGAGACGAGCTTTCCCTTGTTGCCCTGGGCGGTCTGGACATGGTCGTGGACCTGGACCAGGTTGGTGGTCTTGCCGCCCATGGCGGGCCCGTAATAGACGATTTTAACCTGCAGCTCTTTGGTTGCTTGATTGATGATGGCCATAATCTATTTGGGTTTGTGATCCAGCTCGGCGGCCAGGGCCGCCAGGGCGGCTGTCGGCAGCGGCTCGCCGGCGCGCCCGAAGGCGGCGAAGAAGATTGCGTTCACACGGAAGATCTTCCAGGGCACGTTGCCCACCGTGAAATTGAGGTTGTTGAGTTCGCCCATGCGCAGCTCCTTGGTGCACTGGTTGACCTTGCCGAAGATCTGCGGCAGGAAGGCCGCCAGCGTCTCGCCGTTGAGATCGGAGGAGATGCGGCTGGCCACCATGAGGCCGTCGGGCAGGGCGATGAGGGCACCGGTCACACCGTCGAGCGAGGCGGCGCGGGAGACGATTTCGTTAGGTGTGGCGTATTTGGCCACGAACTTGGTGCCGGGGGACGGGCCGGCGCCGGTGCCGTCCTCTTGCAGCTTCGCGCGGTCACTGGTGTCGTCCCACACATAGTAGTTGGTGTCGGCGGGCTTGGGCGCGGGGGCGGTTGAGCGCGGGGCAGCTTTGGCGGCCGCGGGTTCGGTCTGCGGGAAACCGAAGAACAGGTTGGGAATGTCGGCATCAACGGCGACTTTCCTTTGGGCCCGGTTCGCCTCGTGCTGACGGGCAAGGAACAGCGGCGCGACGATCTTGAGCGGCAACTCCAGAAGGGTGGCGTCGTGGGCCGAGACGGCCGGCAGGGGCGCGGGCTTGATCCAGGAGCGCACCATTTTCCAGGTGAAGGCGACCCGGCCCTGCTTGAGGGCGCGCTCGATGACGTCAGCCGGGAGCGCCATCTTGGCGTCCACAATGCTGAGTTGGACGATCTCGCGGCGGACGGCTTCCGGCCAGCCCTCGGCCAGGGAGGAGAGGGCGACGAGGAGCGGCTCGTTGGGGGCCTGCGGCCTGGGAGCTGAGGGAGCCGTGGCTGGTGCCTTGGGCGGGGCATGACCGGCACTCGGCTCGCGGGCGGGCCGGACCGGGGTTGACGGAGCCGCCGTGGGCGGGGCGGGAGCGGGCGTGAAAGTGAGCGAGCTGCGCGCCGGCGGCACCGGGCTGGGCGGAGGGGCAGTCGTGGTTTGGCGCAAGCGTGGCGCCGGGGCGGCCTCAGGGAGCGGCGGGCTTGTCGAGAGAACCAAGCCCTGGCCGTGGCGGTTGAACGGGCTTTGGATATCCGCGGGCACCTCAACCAGCTTCTGTTCGCGCCGACGCCTGATGAGGGCCGGGTTGAGCCGGCTGAGCACTTCCGCCAGGGGAACAGCTACGGGCACATTGTCGCGGTCGGTTTCGGCTGAAAAGAGGTCCGGGGCGGCCTGGCGCAATTCGCCGAAGGAGATTTTCACTACGCCGCTCGAAAGCTGGGAGAGGATCTTCTCGAGGGGCACGCAAATGGTCAGGGCGCCGGCGTCCTGGTTTTTGAGGCGGGGTTGCAGTTCCAGCGGCAGCCCGGCGATGATGGGCCGCAGGGGCAACTCCACGCCCTTGCCGTTGGAATGGACGGGGGCCGGCGGCGTCGGAGGCGCTTTGGCAATGGGAGGCGCAAGTGGGGGCACGCTCTGGACAGGGGAGGGTTTAGGGTGCGCGGGGGCGTCCGCCAGCTTGCCCAGGAGCTTCTGGAACATCCCAGCCATTTTCCTTTTGGCATTGCGGGCGATTGAACTCATGTGACGTGTATCATTTCTAAGCTGGTGCAGAACCAGAGGCGGGCCCTTGAAGGCACGCACGTCGGCGTGACGCCCCCAGTCGTTATTCGCGCGTGCTTCATCTGCTGGCTCTGCCAGTTCTGGACTGCTTCGGGTCCGGTTTGGCGCAGGATTTATGCCACGGAGGGTAGGGATCGGCAGAATGCGCTCGGCACTGGCGGAAGCCCCGGGAGAAGGTTAAAGGCTAAAGGCCAAATGCTAAAGCGGTACGGAATGGCAGGGCTAAACAGATACTTTGGCGCTGGATTGTCTCATCATGGGACGGTTTGTCCCAATGCTGCCCGGGGTGGGGGCTAAAACCGCCTTTAGCAATAGCCTTCTCGCGGCGGAATGCCGCTTGCTACGGGAGGGCTTGAACCAGGCTCGGTGTGAGATTTAGACTGACAAAGACACTGATTTAGACACGTAACGGCAGTTGATGGACACGCACCACAGGATTCTGCTGGTGGACGACGAACCGGACTTGCTCGACATGTATCAGCAAGTCCTTAAGCAGTTGCCCAGCCAGCCCGAGATTCACACGGCGGGTTCCGGCACGCGCGCCCTCGCCATGCTGGAAGCCGAGCCGTACCGGCTCATCGTCTGCGACCTGAAGATGCCGAAGATGGACGGGCTGCAGGTGCTCTCGATCGTGCGCCGCAAATACCCGGAGATGCGCACCGTGGTGCTGACCGGCGTGACGGACGAGCAGTTCCGGTCCCGCGTCTATGCTCTGGGCGTGGACCTGTTCTGGAACAAGCCGAGCAGTGAGCAGGAGACCAAGATGTTTTTGGAATGCCTGGAGTCTTTGCTGGGGCGCGGAGCGGAGGCGGGCTTCCGCGGCGTGCAGAGCAAGAGCCTCATGGACATCATCCAGTTGGAGTGCATTTCCCAAAGCTCCTCGGTGCTCCGGATCACCAACGGCCCGCTCACAGGCCGGATTTGGATCCTGGACGGCGAGCTGGTTGACGGGGAAGCCGGCGACCTGGCCGGCGAGGCGGCGTTGCAGAAGATCCTATCGTGGCGGGCAGGCAACTTCGAGCTGCTGCCCTGTGAGCCGGCCCATCCCCGCACGATTTTCAAGTCGTACAACGCCCTGCTGCTGGAGTCGGCCCAGGCGCTGGACGAATCCCGTGGGGCGGCGCAAGCCGACGGCTCGCCCGCCGCGCCGCAACCGCCGCTGGTGGACTTGTCGCGGATCGAAGGCCTGGAGTTCCTGCTGGCCATGGCGCCCGGACAGGCCACGCCGCAAATGGCGCGGGGCCTGGAAAACCCGGAGCACATGGCAAAATGGGCGCGCCAGACGCTGCAGCGGTTCCGCGAGTTGGGTGAGCGGCTGCAGGCGGGCCCGCTTGACCATATCCAGGCGCTGGGTCCCCAACGCCATGTCACTCTGGCCGCGCAGGGCAAAACGGAGTTCTGCGTGGGCTGGACGCATACCATGAATCCGGAGCGGCTCCGGGACATGACCCGGAAGGTGGTCGCGCTATGGGCTTCTTGAGCCGGTTTACCAAACCCGCGCCCACGCTGCTGCGGCTGCGTTCGGGCAGCTTCACCGTGGATCGCGAGGGCACGGTGGTCGTGGGCACGCTGCCTTCGAGCTTTCCGGCGGCCCTGGTGAAGGACATCGCCGGGCAAGTGCTGGCGGCGTTTCGCGAAGGCGCCGAGGCGCAGTTGCCGCTTTCCGAGATCGTTATCAACTATCCCGGCCTCAGGATCGCGGCGCGCGATCTGCGCGGCGGGGCGCTGATCTTTTTGTCCGCCAAGGAGGCTTGCTCACCGGCCAGCCCCGCCTAACCTTCCTGCTTATGGCTGCCCGACAATTGGACCAACTCGTGGATCAGGTGGAGAACTACGTCGAGTGCTGGAAGCAGTTCAACCAGTTCATCACCCTTGCCCGGGGCAAGAAGTTCGGCCCGGAGGACGAGAACCAGTTCCTGGAGACCAAGAGCGTGCTGATCCAGCAATTAGAGCTGATCCTGGCGGCAGTAGAACTGACCTCGCCCACTCGCGACGAAATCCATGCGGTAGTGGGCGAGGCGCCCTCGCTGCGCTACCTGAGCGAGCTGAACGAAGGGGCGCTGCGGAACATCGAGACGCAGTGGCATAAGATTTACATCTCGTGGCATTCCATCCTGGGCCAACTGAAGGTGCGCCAGCACGACGAGAACGCCAGGTCCGGCCTGGGCTCCATGTTCGGTAAGAAGAAGAAGTGAATTGAGGCTTGTGCTGGGGACTGATTTTTAGTCTCTAGCGCAATGCCCGATTGGCTCGTTGTCGTCCTGCTCGGAATTGTTGAGGGAATAACCGAGTTCCTGCCCGTATCCTCCACCGGCCACCTGCTGGTAGCCGAGCACTGGCTGCATCTGCATCAGAGCGACCTGTTCAACGTCGTCATCCAGGCTGGCGCGGTTCTGGCCGTCATTCCGCTCTTTCACCGGCGCTTTCACCAGTTCCTCTTCCAGTGGCGGGAGAAGGCCACCCAGGATTATGCGGCCAAGCTGACGCTGGCGTTCGTGCTGACGGGCGCCATCGGCTTCGTGCTGGATAAGAAGGGCCTCAAGCTGCCCGAGAACCTGGCGCCGGTCGCCTGGGCGCTCCTGATCGGCGGCATTGGCTTCGTGGTCGTAGAAGCCTGGCTGCGCGGCCGAAAGCTCGCGGACAACGTGACCTGGACCATTGCCGTCGCCGTTGGACTTGGGCAGATCGTCGCTGCCGTCTTCCCCGGCGCCTCGCGCTCGGGCACGACGATCCTGCTGTGCCTGGTGCTGGGACTGGCCAGGCCTGCCGCCACGGAGTTCTGCTTTATCGTGGGCATCCCGACCATGCTGGCGGCCAGCGGGTTGAAGATCTTCAAGGCGCTGCACCATCCGCCGCCCGGCACGGCCCCGGAGCACTGGGGCGCCGTGGCGCTCGGGTTCATCGTGTCGGGGATCGTCTCGTTTATCGCGGTGAAGTGGCTGCTGGGCTATGTGCAAACCCACACCTTCACCCTGTTCGGCTGGTACCGCATCGTTCTTGCGGCGGTGATCGGGGCCCTGCTGGTAATGGGGATCAGCTAGCTGATTCAGTCTTAAGTCTAGGGTCTAAAGTCTTGGATCGCCGCGAGGTTCGATTAGTAGATTCATCGGCCGTGCGCGCCCTCACGGGAACGGTGCTTACAGAAGCCCAGTTGCGGCCTCGTCCTCTTCCTCGTTCTCGTTCCCGTCCTCGAAAAGCAGGCCAAAATCGAGGAGGAGCACGAGAACGAGGACGAGTGGGAGGCGCTCTGCGGCTTATGTAAGCGCCATTCTCCTCTCAGGGCTGCGGCACCGCCGGAATGAAAATCTTTCTTCCCGGGATGATGACGTCGGCCTTCAGGCCGGGATTGGCCTCGAGTATTTGCCTTTGGGTCACCTTGATGTGCTGCTCGCGGCAAGCGGCTACGATGGAGGAGAGCGTCTCGCCCGGCTTGATCACATGCTCGACGCCTTCCTGCTGCCTGGCCGGCTTTTCCGGCTTCGTGGGCGTCTCGGACGACGAGGTGTCCTTGGGCTGAGCGGAGGTCGCATGCCTCATCGGGGGCAGCGGTTTGTCGAGCGCCTGCCGGATCTTCTCCAACTGCTTCTGCACCAATTCCGAGTCGGCGACGCGCTTGCGGTCAACTTCCTCGATGTCCTTGGCCACGCGCTTCAAGTCTTCGGCGCTCGCCCAGTTGCCGGGAGGTTTGGACGCCATCTCGCGCACGGACATCAGCTCGCGCTGCAGTTCGTCCATCCGCTTGCCCAGGGCCTCCTGTCGGGCGATAAGGTCATCAATTTTCCCACTGAGCCGATCCAGCCGCTCCTGGGTGGCCGCGTCCTGGGCGCGACCCAGCGGGCTAAAGCACAGCGCCGACACCAGGCATATGAAGAAGATTCGTCTCATGCGCCCGAAAATAGGAGCGGGGGGGTCTGAGTTCAAGGGACAAACGCGCTCGGCAGAGCGCCGGGGCCACGGTTCCTCCTTGGCGTTTCCCCGGCGGTAGGCTGGTGATCTGCCCGTGTGTCTCCCATGTGGATCGCTCCCCATGGGAGACACACGGGCAGATCACCGGACAATCGCCGGGGAGGCAGGCTTGGCGACCCGTAAGACCACGCCCCAGCTAAATGGGAAGGCTGTTGATCCTCAGGAGGAACGGCCCGGCCCGCGGGCTCACGCCGCCTTTTCCACCGCCAGCGGCAGGCGTGCGAAGACCGTGGTTCCAGCGCCCGGGTTGGACTCGATCTCGACCGAGCCTCCGGCCAGGGCGGCCCGTTCCTTCATCCCGAGGAGGCCCAGTTTGCCGGCCGTGGCCGGTGCGCCGAGCAGCGTTGTGGCATCAAAGCCCTTCCCGTCATCTTCCACAATCAACAGCACGTGGTCGGGCCGGCGATCGAGCAGGACGCTCACGCGCCGTGCCTCGGCGTGACGGGAGACGTTGGTCAGGGCCTCGCGCGTGATGCGATAAAGGACGGTCTCCAGCTCCGGCGGCAGGCGGCGCGGCGTGCTGCCGCGGGAGTCAAAATCCACGGGCACCTTGGTCAGGGCCGTCCATTCGTCCACATGTCGCCGCAACGCCATCTCCAGGCCAAAGTCGTCGAGCGCGGCTGGGCGCAGTTCCCAGGCCAGGCGGTGGGTGTCCTGCATGAGGCTGTCGGCCAGCGCTTCGAGCTTCGCGGCGCTCTGGCGCACGGTTGGCGGGCATGCCCGCTTCTGGCGGACGATTTGCAGCCCGAGCTTGATCGCGGTCAGGTCCTGGCTCAGGCGGTCATGCAGCTCCCGGGAGATGCGGCCGCGCTCGGTTTCCTCGGCAGCGGTGAGCCGGCGCAGGATTTCACGGTGGGCCTGCTCCGCGCGCGTGCGCCGGAGGATTTCCTCGTGCAGGGCACGGTTGGCGTCGGACAGCTCGGCGGTTCGTTCTCGGACGCGTTCTTCGAGCTGGTCGCGCTCACGCTGCAAGCTGGTTTCGGCCTGCTTGAGCGCGATCTCGGCCTGCTTGCGCTCGATGGCGTAGCGTATCGCGCGCGCGGTCTGGCGCCCGAACGCTTGCCCCTTGATCAGATAATCCTGCACTCCATGCCGCACGGCCTCCAGGCCGACCGCCTCGTCGGTCTGCCCGGTCAGCACGAGAATCGGCAACTGCGGCGCTGTGGCTCGCGCCCGCAGGAACGTCTCTTTGCCGGCAATATCAGGCAGCGAGAGATCGAGCAGCATGACATCGAAAGCGTTCTCCTCCAAGCGCTCCGCAGCCTCTGCCCAGGTCTCAGCCAGCGTGAAGTGGAATGCGCCGTTGCGGTCCTCGCCGAGCGCTTCCTGCAACAAAGCGGCATCAGACAGGCTGTCTTCGACCAGTAAAACGCGCAGAGCCGCAGCTTCCATGTGTTCGCGACCCGGTTGTCAGTGAATGGCCTCCAGCTCCTGCGCCGACCACGGCTGGGTGCGGTTGCCGATCTCGGCTCGCACCGCCTTGACCTGCTCGGGCGTGATGACCGAGGCCTTGTTGCCCCAGCTCTGCCGGATGTACGAGAGCACCGCCGCCAGGTCATCGTCCGAAAGAGCCGCGCCCATCGCCGGCATAGCCAGGTTCCACTGCTGGTCCTTGACCATCACCGAGCCGGCCAGCCCCACCAGCGGGATGCGAATCATCCGGTTCGGGCTGCCCAGCACCCAGTCCGAGCCGACGAACGGCGGGGCCTGGTTGGGCTTGCCGGTGCCGTCCGTGTTGTGACACAGAGCGCAGATGTTGTCGTACACCGTCTTGCCCCGGCTTAGGTCCAGCCCGCCGGTCGGCGGCTGATAGAGGGCCAGCTCGCTCGCCGAGTGGTAAGGCGCATACACCTGCGGGTCGAACCAGCCGCTCGCGCGGTCGAAGTAGATCATGCCCCCGTACACAATGCCCAGGAGCAGTATCAGCAGAAAGACGGGGACCGCCCTCGGCCCGGCCTTCGGTTCGGCGCGCTCCGGAGTTGTCGGAGCAGGTTCGCTGGCTTCCGGGCTCATTTGGCGGCGGGGGCTCCCGGGGCGGCGTTCGTGGCGCCCGAGGCCACGGGCGCGTTCGTAGCCGGAGCTGCCGGGGGCGCCACGGTCAAAGGCGCGACGTACAGCGGCGCGTCGGCGCGGAGGCTGGTGAGATACGCGGCCAAAGCAATGGCCGCGGGCTTCGGGACGATCTCGTAGCCCGGTTCGGGGGCAAGCTCAGGCGGTAGCACCAAAGCGTCCGGCGATGGCTCCTGCCGGACCTTGCGCTTCTCGAACAGGAACCGGTAGGGCGGCATCGTGGACGCCTTCTCGTAGGTGCCCGGCGCGTAGAGATGGCGCAGGTGCCAATTGGGGTCGGGAAGGCGCACACCCACATTGGCCAGGTCGGGGCCGACGCGCTGCTCGCCCGGCATGACTGGATAGTCGAACAGGAAATCCTCAGCAACCGTGCGCCGGCGGCCCCAGCCGCGCGCAATGTCCGGTCCGACCGGCACAATCCAGGTCTGGGCCTTGGCCCCAGCAGCGGTGAGTTCCTTGACGGCGGCATCGGCCTCCGGCTTGGTCAGGCCCTGGCGGACCCGCTGGGGCAGGCGCGTCAGCATTCCCCTGGCGTCCTGCTCCGTGAATACCATCACGGGCGGCGCACGCTCCCCCGCGCCAGTGCTAACGGCTTGCCGCTCGGTCTCCGTCAGCGGGCTTCCACACTTGAGCCTGAGCAGGGCCGAGATGACGGCGAGCTCGTTCGTGCCGGCCTCAGTCAGCATGACGTCGCAAACCGTGCCGCTCTGGCGGACCTGCTGGCTGTGGCAAGCGGCGCAGCCATTGGCGCGATAGACCTGCAACCCCTGCTGCGCCAGTCCGGAGCGCGCCACGGGATACGTTGCGCCCCCGCTCAGAGTATTAGTCTGCTGCAACCGGCCTACCTGCAACTGCGGCGCCAGCACGAAGCCGCACCAGGAGCTGGCCAGCGCAAAGAACGCCGCAAGGAAGAGCAGCGGCCCGTAATTCATGGGTTCGCCTCCACCAGCGGCAGCTCGGCTGTGGCGTCGGCATACGCGGAGACCGCCCGAGGCCGATAGAATCGCACGGCCAGCCCCGCTACGTTGAGCAGGAACACGCAGTGGGCCAGGAGGAGCAGCAGGTCGCCCGTAGTGCTCGCGCGCAGGAAGGGCAGGCTTGATTTCACCACCGCCATGAATGGCGTCGCCGGATCTTGCAGCCTCATGGCCTCGACGGCGCCCGCCGCGCCGAGGGGCACGACCATCAGGGCCACGCCACTCACGGCCAGCCAGAAATGCAGCCACAGAAGCAAGCGCGAAGGGAACTCCGTCTGCGCGACCTGAGGCAACACCGCGTAAGCAGCGCCGAACATGACCAGGGCAAAGAAGCCGTAGGTGTTGAGTTGCTCAAGGGCCGGCGTCAGCCATGTCAGGTGTATCGGCAGCCGCACATCCGCCCCGGCGAGGGCCATCTTAAGCACCCAGGCCAGCAGCAGCCCGAGCGTGCCTGCGAAAACGAACGCGAGCGCCGGCTCCGCCTTTAGCCCGGCCCATCGCCCCGCCAGCGTCCGGTGCACATTCAGGGCAACCGCTATCAGCGGAACGGCCAGCAGCATGGTGGCCACCGTGCTCATGGCGGGCATCCACGCCGGCAGAGGAGCACCGTTGCCGATGCCGGTCCAGCCGCCGACGAGAATTACCATCCAGAACACCAGCAATGCCAGGTAACGGCTATGCAGGTCCCGCTGCGCGAGCTTGGGTATGAAGTAGAAGGCCGCTGCCAGGCCGACCAGTGGCAGCCAGACCGTTCCCAGGCTGGCCTGGTAGAAGGCGCTGATGGCCACTTGCGCTGCGCCACGAACCGGTGAGGTCACGAGCAGCAGCTCGGCAGTGGCGTAAATCCAGGGAAACCAGAACAGGGCGGCAAAGATAAACCATTGGGAAACAAAGAGCTGCCGCTCGCGTCGCGCGTGGAACGTGAGCACGCCCGAGAGGCCGATGAGCAGGTAGCCCAGCATGAGCAGCCACGCGGCGTAGCCGGGCATCTCCAGGGACGGGAACCCCGTGCTGTCGCCCCAGAGGACGCCACCGACGCCGGCGATCACGCCTGTGTTCCAGAGCAGCGTCCCGATAAGGACCAGCCCAGGCATGGCTACCCGCGTGCGCCCAAGCCGCGCCAGCAGCCACAACGCAACGCCGAGCCCGGCCTGGATGCAGAAGCCGTAAAGCAGGCAGTTCCGCCAGGCTGGCTCCACGCGCCCGTAGGTCAGCCACGCCGGAGCCGCCAGGAAGCTCGGCGCATGGAACTTGATCGAGGCAACCAGAGCGAACAGCGAGCCCAGCACAGCCCAGCACGCTGCCCCGAGGAAGATCAGGAACAGCACCGGCCGCGACGAGGCATCGGCTTCCGCAGCCTCCGCGGGAAGCGGCCCTGATAACTGTGCCTCGCTCATCCTCCTACTCGAACGGATTGGGCTTCTCGGGCGCTCTAGGCGGCGGGGCGGTGGCCTTCTCTACACGGGCGATGAGGTTGGACCGCGCGGCGGCCGGGTCCTGCCATTGGCGCAGCGCCACCTTCATGGCTTCCGCAATCGGCAGGCGAACCACGCCCTTAGCCTGGTCGGCCCAGCCGTACGTGCTGAGTTCCTCGGCCTCGGCGGCGCGCAGCTCAGCCAGCGCCTTCTTGCGCACGGCGACCCGGTCCTCGCCCAGCGGCGGCGGCTGCGTGTAGTGGTGCATGGCCCAAACGAGCGCGGCGACGATAAGGAAGCAGCCCAGCGTGCCAATGACGAAGGCAGACGTCGTGCGGTCGCGGGTGGGTTCAGGATTCATTGGGCAGCTTTCCATGCAGCGGGTGACTCCAGGCGGAAGGGCTGAAATCCGAAGCCCGAATTCCGAAGCCCGAAAGAAGGTCGAAATCCGAAATCCGAAAGGCGCTTGCAAACACGAATGCGAGAGAACCCAACGAACAGCAGACAACGGATAAGACGGTCAGCCTTACGAGTGAACGCGCCGACCCGGGCAGCTTTTGCCTTGGGCCTTCGGACTTCGGCCTTCGGACTTCTCATCTGGCCCCTCCTTCCGCCTCCTTGGCGGGCACCTCCGGATACAGCCCCATCGCTTCGGCCAGCCGCGGGTCCTTGACCGGGTAGGCAGGGAACCGGCCGATATCCCGCACCAGCGCCTTGGCCAAGACGCCCACCATGAGCGCCACGCAGCCGGCATCCAGCCACAGCCATCGCAGCGCAAACCCGTTCGGGTGCAGCACCGGCATGATGTTGAACGCCATGTCCACGAACTGCATTAGCCCGATCCAGACGCACAGCGGCACCATGAACCGGAAGACCAGCTTCACGTCAATGCGCAGCAGCGCCAGGAACGGCACCAGGAAATGCCCAAACACCAGCACCATGCTCACGGCAAACCAGGTGCCCTTCTCCCGCCAGACATACCACCACGTTTCCTCCGGCATATTGGCGTTCCAGATAATGAAGTACTGGGCGAAATGGATGTAGGACGAAAACACGGTGAACGCGAAGAGCAACGACCCGAGGTAATAGTATTGCTCGGGACCCATGGTCTCACTGATCAGGCCCTGCCGGTCCAGGATCATGGCCAGCACATACGCCGTCGCCAGGCCCACCCACGCGCAGCCCGCGAAATAGTAAACGCCATACATCGAGGAGAACCACTGGTACTGCAGGGCCTTGATCCAGAGTATCGCCCCCAGGGTCAGGGTGACGCCAAAGGCGAAGATGCCCCAGGAGGAATGGAGCCGCATCTTGTAGGTGCAGCGCGCGGCGCCGTTTTCGTCCTGCTTGACCGACCAATACCGCAGGCGCCGGCTGAGCAGTGCCCAGACAGCGAGGCAGAGCGCGGAAGCCAGGTAGAAGCCGGGCTTCGTGAATAACGGCCACTTGGCGGAAAGGTCCTGATCCATGGCCGGGTCAACCGACATCCACTTGTAGATCCTGGGAGCCAGCACGGCGATGGGCACAAAGAACAGCACCATCCAGGGCCACGCGAGGCAGGCCACGTGCTCGCAGACACGGCGGACGCCGACCGACCACGAGGCGTCGAACAAGTGGTGCATCATCACCAAAAACAGCGCGCCCAGCACCAAGCTGAGGCAGAACATGAATGCCAACAGCCACGAATAGGCGAACTGCGTGGGCCGCCAAACGCCGCCAATCACGCACAGCACCAACCCGCCGACGATCAGCAGGTTCGGCACATTGCGCCACTTGGCCAAGTCCAGGCGCGGCAGGCTGGCAGATGGAGAGAGGGCGCTCATACTCGGGCAGCCTTGCAGTAGCGCAAGCCTCCGGCTTGCGAACGTCCCGGCAACCTTCCAGGTTGCCGCGCGCCAGGGACCCACCCTGACAAGCCGGAGGCTTGTCGGGACGCTCGCAAGCTGGAAGCTTGCGCTACTAAGTTCGGCAAAGCGTTCATAGGCTACTACTTTAGACTCCCCCGCATGGCCTCCGGCACCTCGTCCAGCGTTCCAAGCCGGCTCAGTTGCAGCGCCCGCAGGTACGCCACCGCCGCCCAGCGGTCTTCGATGCTAAGGGTTGGCGCATAGCCTTGCATCAGCCCCTTCCCGTAGCTGGCCGTATTGAATAGCTCCCCGTCGGTGAGTTCCACGATACGCTTATCGTGCAGGTTGGCCACGACGGCCATGGCGCCGATCCGGTTCGGCACACCCTTGCCGTCGCCCAGCTTACTGTGGCAGGCGGCACAGTTGATGTTGAATACGTGCTCGCCGTGCTGGAGCAGTTCGTCCGTGACCGGCAGGGGTATGCTCTCGACAAAGTTCGTCGTGCCGGGGATACGGCCCGTGGTGACGGGCGAATCCTGCCACGCATACACGGCCTTGTCGCCCACCTTGATCGGGGCGGTGCGCGGGATCGTGCCGGGAACCGGCAGGCGCGAGCTCATGCCGTCCGCGAAGAACGCGTTGGCGGTCTCGGGGCGCAGCTTGGGCTGCCGTTCCATGTCGGGGAAGATGTAGAGCGGCGGCTTGCGGAAATGGCTGCCGCGGAAGCCCAGGACGCCCACGGTGGCGAGCACGCAAACGGCGAAGATGGCAAGGAAGTAGCGCATTACTCCTCCACTATCTCGATGTGCTTGCTGCCGGCCCCCTCCAGCAGCGTGCGAGTCTCCGCCTCCTTGTATTCAGGATCATCGCACTCGATCACGACGTAGAACTTGTCGCGCGTGGCCTGGGCGAAGCGCCGGTTCTTGAGCAACGGATGGTGCAGCCGGGGCAGGCGGTTCAGGAACAGCATGCCCAGCACCGCGCCGAACGCCCCCAGCAGGATGGTCAGCTCGAAACACGGAATGAACGGGTAGAAGGGGCTGAACATGGGCTTGCCGCCGATCACGATCGGGTAGTCGTGCGCGTTCATGTACCAGATCATCAGCATCCCGCCGGTGTAGCCGGTCGCCCCGCCCAGGAACGAGAACCACCCCACACGCGAGTTCCGGATACCCATCGCGCCATCCATGCCGTGCACCGGGAAAGGCGTAAAGACGTCCCAGCGCGTAAACGCGGCATCCCGCACCTTCTGCGCCGCGTGCAGAATGTCCGCCGCGGTGTCGAACTCCGCCACCATGCCGTAAGCTTTTGCCACACTAGGAGCCATGCGGAACCGTCCCCTTTCTGCGCGCCCCGCCCAGCGGGTGGTGCGGGTCGGCTTGCGGCGTGACACCTTTGACCTCCGCCGTGGCGATCAGCGGCAGGAAGCGCAGGAACAGCAGGAAGCACGTGAAGAACAGGCCAAAGGTGCCCAGGTAAGTGCACACGTCCACCCAGGTGGGCTTGTAGTAGCCCCAGTTGGCCGGCACGAAGTCCTGGTAGAGCGAGCCGACCACGATCATGAAGCGCTCGAACCACATGCCCACATTGGCCAGGATCGAGATAACGAAGACCGCGATCATGCTCCGGCGCACCTTCTTGAACCAGAAGAGCTGCGGCACCGTGGCGTTGAACAGGAGCATGGCCCAGCCGCCATACCAATACTGCCCGAATATCCGTTGCCAGAAGGTCCAGCGCTCATAAGGGTCGCCGCTGTACCAGGCAATGAAATACTCCATGAGATAGGAATATCCAACGATGGAGCCCGTGGCCAACGTCACCTTGCACATCAGGTCGATGTGCCGCATGGTGATGATCTCCTCCAGGTGCAGCAGCTTCCGCAGGGGCACAATGAGCGTCAGCACCATGCCGAAACCCGAGTAGATGGCCCCGGCGACAAAGTAGGGCGGGAAGATGGTTGTGTGCCAGCCCGGGAGCTGCGACACGGAGAAGTCCATCGAGACGGTGCTATGCACGGAGAGCACCAGCGGCGTCGCCAGGCCGGCCAGGATCAAGTAAGCCTTTTCGTAATTGCTCCAGTGCCGGTTCGAGCCCGTCCAGCCCAGGGCGAACAGGCCATAGATGAACTGGCGTGCCTTCGTCTTGGCCCGGTCACGCAGGATGGCGAGGTCGGGCACCAGGCCCACATACCAGAACAGCACCGACACGGTGAAGTAGGTCGAGACGGCGAACACGTCCCACATCAGCGGCGAGCGGAACTGCGGCCAGATGCTGTTCGAGTTGGGCAGGGGGAACAGCCACCAGCCATACCACACGCGCCCGATGTGGACCAACGGGTAAATGCCGGCGCACATGACCGCGAAGATGGTCATCGCCTCGGCTGCCCGGTTGATCGAGGTGCGCCAGCGCTGGCGCAACAGGAAGAGAATCGCCGAGATCAGCGTGCCGGCGTGGCCGATGCCGATCCACCAGACGAAGTTCACTATAGCCCATCCCCACATCACCGGGTGGTTCAGCCCCCAAACACCCACGCCGGTCGAGATCAGGTAGGAGAGCATCGCCACCATCAACAACAAAAGCCCGACGCTGGGGATGAACGCCCACCACCACCAGGCCGGGGTCTTGCCCTCGACGATGCCCGCGATCTTATCGGTGATCCAGCCCGGGGAACGCTGGTTGGCGATCAGCGGGATGCGTTCCAGTTCAGGCGGCGGCGCCGGGACCTGGATGGCAGTGCGGGTTAGGGCATGGCCAGGCGGAGGCAGCGTGCCCGGAGCAGTGCCAACGGCGTCGTTCACTTCTCCCCTCCTTCACGCGCCGCCGGTTTGCCGTTCTTGCGCTCGTCGGCCACCGTCGAGGCAGGCTGCGGGCGGTAGTCCGGCATCAGGGGATTTGGGTTGCGCACCTTGGCCAGGAAGGTCGTGCGCGGCTTGGTCAGGAGGAAATCCAGCAGCGTATAATTGCGCTGCTGCCGCTTGAGCTTCGAGACACGGCTGTTCTCGTCATTGAGATTGCCAAAGACAATTGCCTCCGCCGGGCACACCTGCTGGCAGGCCGTTTGGAACGTGCCGTCGGGCACCTCGATGTTGCCGCTGTCGCGGGCCTTGACCTTGGCGGCGATCTCGGCGCGCTGGATGCGCTGGATGCAGTAAGTGCATTTCTCCATCACCCCGCGCATGCGCACGGTGACATCGGGATTCTTCGACAGCTTGAGCAGTTCCCACTCCTCTGCCGGCCGCATGGTGTAGTCCTGGTTCTTGAGCCACAGCGCCATGTCGTAATGGCCATCCGTGCTGTGGGTCAGCGGCGTCGAATAGAACGGCCCCTTGAGCTGATCGAGCGGGCGCTTGTTGTAATCGAGGAAGTTAAACCGGCGCACCTTGTAGGGGCAATTGTTCGAGCAGTAGCGCGTGCCCACGCAGCGGTTGTAAGTCATGACGTTCAGGCCCTCGTCGTCATGGGAGGTGGCGTTGACCGGGCAGACGTTTTCACAGGGCGCGGCCTCGCAGTGCTGGCAGAAGACGGGCTGGAACAAGGTCTGCGGGTCTTCCGGCGGCCCGGCGTAGTAGCGGTCCACGCGGATCCAGTGCATCTCGCGGCTGCGGCCTACCTGGTCCTTGCCGACAATCGGAATGTTGTTCTCGCTCTGGCAGGCCAGCACACACGCCGAACAGCCCAGGCACGAATTCAAATCTATCGTCATCCCCCACTGGTGCACGCCGTTTTTCCTCGTCCGGTCCAGAGGATTCGGGTAGAGCGGCGCGACGAGGGGCGGCTCCTCCATGCCCATGTGCTCGGCGAAGCCGGGATGTTCGTAGAAATGCTCCAGGTTGGCTTCGCGCACGGCCGGCCGGCCTTCCATGGACCAGTGGTGCTGGACCGTGGAAACAGGATGCAGCCGGCCCACCGGCTTCAGCGAGGCGCCGCTCGCGCAATGCGCCGCGGCGCTCGTGCGCAACCGATACGCGTCATACCCGGTGCCGGTCCCGACGCGCCCGCTGCGCTGCCGCCCGTAGCCCAGCGCCAGGCCAAGCGTATTGTCGGCCATGCCCGGCTGCGGCCATGCCGGTCCCACGACTTCACGGCCATCCAGCGCCACCGTCACCAGCGGAGCGTGAGTTGTCCCGCCGCCGTTCGTCTGGCTTGCCAAGCCCAGCTTCTCGTAGGTATTCGGGCTGAGCAGGACGAGGTTCTCCCAGGTCGCGTTAGTCAGCGGCTCGGGCAACTCTTGCAGCCAGCCATTGTTATTGTAGCGCCCATCGGCGACGCAGTAATGGGCGTGGAACACGACCTCCAGCTTGCCGCCCGCGGCCGGCGCCGGCAGCGCTTTCACGGCGCTGACAACCGCCGCCTCGGCCAAGGCTACTTCCACCGGCTTCGCCGCCGAGCCCTGCTGAAATCCGTTAAACAGGAAGGCCTTCCACTCCTCCTCGCCGCCACCGGTCAGGCCATGGAACGTCTCGCGCACGATCTCCAGCGGCGCAGCTTGCTCCAACCCGGCGAGGCGAGCCAGCAGCTCCAGCTCGGTCATGCCCTCGAACAGCGGCAAGATCAGCGGCTGCACTGGCA
>Ga0335069_10006556_pt1 | contig 16910 bp, 13 predicted proteins | sample Lox_Sample_11_FD_206714 | JGI IMG/M metagenome (GOLD analysis project Ga0335069, IMG submission 206714) | Soil microbial communities from Loxahatchee National Wildlife Refuge, Florida, United States - Lox_Sample_1.1 | ecosystem: Environmental > Terrestrial > Soil > Wetlands | place: USA...
TGGTTGAACAAAGGACGATGTAGTTGTTGTTAATATATTGCTCGTCGCTGAGATTTTTCACGTTTATGAAAGCCTTCACGTTATCGTCGGGCTCAATGCTGATAAGGTTCTGGATTGCCCTTCCTTTTGATATCCTCGACCCTTCGGGTATTGCATATACTTTCAGCCAGTAGCATTTCCCCTTGCGTGTGAAAAACAGCATGGTATTGTGCATGGTGGCAATATAAAGATGCTCTATGAAGTCTTCGTCCCTGGTTGTGCTGCCCTTTGAGCCGACTCCCCCCCTGTTCTGACGTCTGAATTCGGTCAGAGGGGTTCTTTTAATATAACCCATATGTGAGATCGTAATTACCATCTCGTCATCGGCATAGAAGTCTTCAGGATTGAATTCCTCGGCATTCGGAACGATCTCCGTCCTGCGCTCATCGCCGTATTTATCCTTTATCTCCGTCAGCTCGTCCTTGATGATCTTCATCTGCAGCTCGACACTGGCAAGGATCTTCCTGAGGTAGTCTATCAGAGCCATAACTTCCTTGTATTCGGCCCGTAGCTTGTCCTGCTCGAGACCCGTGAGCTGTCTCAGTCGCATCTCGACAATTGCCCTCGCCTGGATATCGGACAGGCTGAACCGTTGCATCAGCCTTTCCCTGGCCGAATCGGGAGTCTGCGATGAACGGATTATTGTAATCACTTCATCTATATTGTCGCTGGCAATGATGAGCCCTTCGAGTATATGAGCCCTTTTCTCAGCCTGCTCCAGGTCGAATCTCGCCCTCCTCAGGATGATCTCATGGCGGTGTTTCACGAAGTTATCAATCAGGTCCTTGGTATTCAGGATTTTAGGTCTTCCTTTAACCAGCGCGATATTGTTCACATTGAATGTGGTCTGAAGCTGCGTGAACTTGTAAAGGTTATTTAACACGACATTGGCCGTCGCTTCCTTCTTCAGGATTATAACCACCCTCATCCCGTTCCTGTCCGATTCATCATTTATGTATGATATCCCCTCAATCTTCTTCTCATTTATCAGGTCCGCAATCTTACGGATCATCTCCGCCTTGTTAACCATGTAGGGTATCTCATTGACAATAATGCATTCGCGTCCCGATGCAGTATGCTCAATCTCGGTCTTTGCCCTCACGACAATCCTTCCCCTTCCGGTTTCCAGAGCATCACGAATGCCTTGCTGCCCGTAAATGATGCCTCCGGTGGGAAAATCCGGGCCTTTTATGTAAGTAAGCAGCTCGTCGGCCGATATTTCATTATTGTCAATATATGCAATGGCTGCATCGACTATCTCCGAAAGGTTATGGGGCGGCATGTTTGTAGCCATCCCCACCGCTATCCCCGATGCCCCGTTCACGAGCAGGTTGGGAATTCGTGTCGGCAGCACTGTCGGTTCCTCGAGGGAATCATCGAAGTTCAGCTGGAAATCAACGGTGTTTTTCTCAATATCAGCGAGAGTTTCTTCGGCAATCTTCCTGAGCCTTGCCTCGGTGTACCTCATTGCAGCCGGGCTGTCCCCGTCGACTGAACCGAAGTTACCCTGACCATCGACAAGAGGATAACGGAGCGACCAGTCCTGGGCCATCCTTACCATGGCCTCATATACTGATGAGTCACCGTGGGGATGATATTTACCCAGTACCTCCCCCACTATCCTTGCCGATTTCTTATACGGACGGTTTGAAAGCACTCCCAGCTCCGACATACCGAACAACACTCTCCTGTGAACAGGCTTTAAACCATCCCTGACATCAGGAAGGGCACGTGATACTATGACCGACATCGAGTAATCGATGTAGGCCGATTTCATCTCCTCCTCAATGTTTACCTGAATTATCCTCTCTCGCTCCACTTAATTATTTATTAATTAAACACTTACTAAATATTTTCTGCCATGGCAATTTAAGCTACGAAAATAGTCATTATTTGGCTATTTTTGAGATATTAAACTGTGGATTTTTTAACATGTGCTGTTTATAAATGGGCATGATTATTGCCATATATAAAATCGTTAAAAAGTAACTTTGAAATTTCATAAACCTGTACTTTTGTCGTGAAGAGTCTGACATAATGACTTGTGATGGTGAGAAGCAGGGTTTACTACAGATTAAATTATGGATTCACAATTTTCACAGAGAGTAAGAGATATACTCAGCTATAGTAAGGAAGAGGCTATACGACTGGGAAACAGCCATATAAGCCCTGAACATCTTTTCCTTGGCATCCTGCGTGACGGGGAAGGTGTTGCGGTAGACATCCTTCTTAATTCGGGTGTCGACCTGCTTGTACTTAAAGGATCGATTGAAAAGAGCATCAAGGTTGAAAACCCGGTACCCGTTGCCGATCATACAGTAATTCCGCTTCTGCGAAGCACGGAACGGATCCTGAAGCTGGTTTACCTTGAGGCCAAAGCCCTCAAAAGCACTACCATCGACACCGAACACCTGCTGCTTGCGATACTGAAGGATGAGAACACCCTTGTTACGAGGTTCCTTTCAGAACTGGACATTGACTACCAGACAGTAAGGAGGTATGTTGAAGCCGAGGGGCCCTCGGCAAAAGCCGATTTCCCAAGGGAGGATGATGACGAAGGTGCCGGCTTCGGCGGAACAGGCAAAAGCCAGTCACAATCCGCTTCATCAAAACCTTCATCGGAAACCCCGGTACTGGATAATTTCGGTATTGACCTGACAAAGGCTGCTGAGGAAGGCAGGCTCGATCCTATTGTCGGGCGGGAGAGGGAAATTGAACGTCTTGCCCAGATCCTTTCAAGGAGAAAGAAGAATAACCCCGTATTAATCGGAGAACCGGGTGTCGGGAAATCCGCAATTGCCGAAGGACTGGCCCTGAGGATCGTTAAGAAGAATGTCTCAAGGGTTCTTTTCAATAAGAGGGTTGTGGCCCTCGACCTCGCCTCCATCGTTGCCGGTACAAAATACCGAGGCCAGTTCGAGGAGAGAATGAAGGCCATCCTTAACGAGCTCTCCAAAAACGACAATATTATACTGTTTATCGACGAGATCCACACCATTGTCGGTGCCGGCGGTGCAACCGGATCGCTCGATGCTGCCAATATGCTTAAACCTGCCCTGGCAAGGGGTGAAATACAATGTATCGGCGCAACAACACTCGACGAGTACAGGCAGCATATTGAGAAGGACGGTGCGCTGGAAAGACGCTTCCAGAAGGTGCTGGTCGAACCTACGTCCATTGACGAAACAGTTCATATCCTGCATAATATAAAGGAACGTTACGAGGAGCATCATAATGTCTATTATACCGATGAGGCTATTGAAGCCTGCGTCAAACTGACAAACAGGTATATTTCAGACAGGCACCTGCCCGACAAGGCAATAGATGCTCTGGATGAATCGGGATCAAGGGTTCATATCTCAAATATCGTTGTACCGGAAAAAATCCTATCCCTCGAAAAACAGCTCGAGGAAACAAAGAAGGAAAAAATGGCAGCCGTCAAGAACCAGAATTTTGAGAAAGCGGCCAGCTTCCGCGACAGGGAGAAGGACCTTCTTGACATGATAGAGCAGGAAAAGAAAAAATGGGAGAAGGAGCTATCTGTAAACCGCGAGGTTGTCGATGCTGAGAAAGTTGCCGAGGTTGTTGCCATGATGACAGGAGTTCCTGTCCAGAGAATTGCACAGACCGAAGGAACACGGTTGCTCAAGATGGGCGATGAGCTGAGAGGCAGCGTTGTAGGTCAGGATGAGGCTATAGCCAAGGTCGTAAAGGCCATACAGAGGAACAGGGCGGGCCTTAAGGACCCCAATAAGCCGATTGGAACATTTATTTTCCTCGGGCCGACGGGTGTCGGGAAAACACAGCTGGCAAAGGTCCTGGCCAAGTTCCTTTTCGATACCACCGATAACCTTGTAAGGATCGACATGAGCGAGTACATGGAGAAATTCTCGGTCTCACGGCTTGTCGGTGCACCTCCGGGATACGTCGGTTATGAGGAAGGCGGTCAGCTGACCGAGAAAGTCCGCAGGAAACCTTATTCGGTGGTACTCCTTGACGAGATTGAGAAGGCTCATCCCGATGTCTTCCACATCCTCCTCCAGGTCCTTGATGAGGGCCAGCTTACCGACAGCCTGGGAAGAAGAATCGATTTCAGGAATACAATCGTGATCCTGACATCAAATATTGGAACAAGGCAGATCTCTGAATTCGGGCACGGGGTGGGTTTTGATACAACGGCCAAGAAAGCCACGAGGGACGAACAGCAGAAAAGCATCCTGCAGAAAGCACTTCAGAAAACCTTTGCACCTGAATTTCTTAACAGGATCGACGATGTGGTAATGTTCAACTCACTCACAAAGGAAGACATTAACAAGATCATAGATATTGAGCTTAAAGGCCTTTATGAACGTGTCAGGTCGCTTGGTTATGAGCTTAAGATTTCCACACCGGCCCGTGATTTCATCGCAGAAAAGGGCTTTGATGCGAACTACGGCGCGAGACCGCTTAAGAGAGCCATCCAGAAATACCTCGAGGATCCCATGGCCGAAGTAATGATCAGGGCTAGGCTCTCGGAAGGTGACTATGTAAGTGTTGGGCTGAACAGTTCCAAGGACGAAATCAAGATCAAGATCGTCAAAAAAAAGCCCGAATTGCCTGAGGGACCGGCTTCTGAAGAGACCGGGGAGAACAGCCGCGAAGAATAACCACGTTATCAGATATTGACAGGATACCCGAAAAGGTCGAATTCTTCGGCCTTTTCTATTTTAATATCGTAGAAATTTCCAGGCACAAGCTGAAAGCTGTCCGGCACGAGCACCTCCTGGTCGACTTCAGGGCTGTCGAACTGTGTCCTTCCTGCAAAAAAGCCCCCTTCCCTCCTGTCGATAAGTACGCGGATGACGGAACCGGCCATGCTGGAATTCTTCCCGAGCGAAATATCCTGCTGAATTGCCATCAGCTCTTCCATCCTTCTCTTCTTGACCTCTTCAGCAACATCATCGTCATAGTTTTCGCCGGCATAAGTTCCCTCTTCATGAGAATAGGCAAAGACCCCGAGCCTGTCGAAACGGAATGATGCGACGAATCTCTTCAGCTTCTCGAAATCCTCTTCTGTCTCGCCCGGGTGACCAGCTATCAGAGTGGTCCGGATAACAGCACCGGGAATCCTCTCCCTGATACGATATAAAAGCGATTCGGTCATTGCCCTGTCGTGCGAACGCTTCATCTTCAATAGAACACTATCGGAAATATGTTGGATTGGGATATCTATATACTTACAAATTACATGATTATCATTAATTATATCAAGTATTTCTTCAGGGAAGTTCGCCGGGTAAAGGTAATGTAACCTGATCCACTCAAAACAGTTAAGTGCTATCAGTTCCCGGAGCAATCCGGGCAGCATCTGCTTTTTGTAAAGGTCGAGGCCGTAATAGCTCAGATCCTGGGCTATAAGAATCAGTTCCCTGACACCCGAGCCGGAGAGATCCTTTGCCTCGGCAAGGATATCCTCAACGGGCCTTGAGATACACTTTCCCCTGATAAGAGGTATGGAGCAGAAGGCACATGTACGGTCGCATCCCTCCGAAACCTTAAGGTAGGCATAATGCCCAGGCCCTGTAAGCACCCTGTCGGATCTGTGCTTCGGATCAGGCTGCACTCCCACTTCATCAAGGATCGCATTGACATCGTTTACGCCGAAATACCTGTCTACTTCAGGGATCTCGTTTCTAAGTGCATCGCTGTACCTTTCGGCGAGGCATCCCATCACGTAGAGGTGGTCAATATTTCCTGCTTCTTTGGCCCTTACGAATCTAAGAATGGTATCTATGCTCTCTTCCCTGGCATCGTTGATGAATCCGCAGGTATTGATTATGACAACCGCAGCCGATAAATCATCGGAATCATGAACGATGCTGTACCCTCCAGATCTAATCTGCCCCAGGAGCTTTTCTGAATCTACCAGGTTTTTGGAACACCCGAGTGTGACAATATTAATTTTCTTATTCATTATTTAATAATTCCGGCACCCTTCCCGACTTTCCCCCAGTGAGGAAGGCGAATGATCTTTTTCCCCCGGGGAAATTAAAATGGGGGTTCACTTAATAAAAGATCAACTGTTTGAGAAGAGAGAATCGACGAATTCGAACCTGTTGAAAACCTGAAGGTCTTCCATTTTTTCACCTATGCCGATGTACTTCACAGGTATCCCGAACTGGTCGCTTATGCCCAGCACCACGCCTCCCTTTGCAGTCCCGTCGAGCTTGGTAATAGCCATTGATGTGATCCCTGCCGATGAAGTGAACTGTTTTGCCTGTTCAAAGGCGTTCTGACCGGTCGACCCGTCGAGAACCAGCATTACATCGTGCGGCGCACCAGGAACAACCTTTTCCATCACACGCTTTATCTTGGAAAGCTCATTCATGAGGTTGATTTTGTTATGAAGCCTTCCCGCGGTGTCGATTATCACAACATCTGCTCCGGACGATACGGCCGATCGAACGGTATCGTAGGCGACCGAAGCGGGATCAGAACCCATCTGCTGCCTGACCAGGGGTACGCCCACCCGGTCGGCCCATACCTGGAGCTGGTCAATTGCTGCTGCCCTGAAAGTATCTGCAGCGCCAAGAATGACCTTTTTCCCAGCCTGGCTGTACTGCCATGCAAGCTTGGCAATTGTGGTGGTCTTTCCTACTCCGTTCACTCCCACGATCATTATTACATAGGGTTTTGCCGGAAGGTTGGCCGAAAAATCAGAAGTACCGCCCGATTTATTTTCCTCAAGAAGGGAGGCAATCTCCTCCCTCAGAATTGTTTTGAGTTCGGCTGCCCCGAGGTATTTATCCCTTGAAACTCTTTCTTCCACACGCCTGATTATCCTGAGGGTGGTCTCCACTCCTACATCTGAGGATACAAGCACCTCCTCGAGGTTATCAAGAACCTCGTCGTCAATCTTCGACTTCCCTGCAACGGCCCTGGAAAGCTTGGTGAACACGCTGTCGCGCGATTTCTGGAGGCCTTTATCGAGATTCTCCTTTTTCTCTTTGCCTGTTAATCCGAAAAATGCCATCTGAAAATATAGTTGTATTACTGTGATAAAAAAAGCTTTCCCCTTGAAGAAGAAAGCTCCCTGTTTCATGCAGATCAATTATTACTTCTTCGTGAAGAAGTCTTTGATATGATCATTGTGAACTATCTCTTCCTTGAACTGGTATGCGCCTGATTTATCAGATTTTACCATCTTGATGCACTTGGTAAAAGTTCTTCCTGCTCCAGTCTTTAACGATGCAACTACTTTCTTTGCCATAGTTCAGTATTTTTTTTACTTGATTTCCCTGTGAAGTGTATGTTTCTTAAGAACAGGATTATATTTCATCCTCTCAATACGGTCGGGTGTATTTTTCCTGTTTTTCGTGGTGATATACCTTGAGGTGCCGGGTTGTCCGCTCTCCTTATGTTCGGTACATTCCAGGATAACCTGCTGCCTGTTTCCTTTTGCCTTCTTTGCCATTTCCTTTTCCTGTTAATATTTGAAAATATAACCTTTTTCCTTTGCCTCTTTCAAAGCGCTGGCAAGCCCTTTCTTGTTTATCAAACGGATACCTGCTGCCGAAACTTTAAGTGTGATCCACCTTTTTTCCTCGGGAAGATAATATTTCTTATCAAAAAGATTTGGATAGAATTTCCTCTTTGTCCTTCTCTTTGAATGGGAAACATTGTTTCCATTCATCGCCTTCTTCCCTGTTACCTGACAAACTTTTGACATCGGTTTTTGTTTTATTCCTGTTTGTGAATTCTCCTTTAAAAATCGAAGCGCAAATTACGTGATTTAAATATTAATAACCAAATAACTAGTGCAATTTTTTTAATGGCCGGATAAAGATGATCATTTTGCACGCAGTATCTCCTGCCTGAGCATGTTAAGCGCTGCTATCGAGAAGCGTAAGATGTTAACAATCCGGTCGGTTCCGAAGGTGAAGTTCCTGGAAACGGTGCCGTTTTCTGAATCGACCGAGATCCACACTGTTCCTGCCGGCTTTTCTTCACTGCCGCCATCGGGTCCCGCTATTCCCGTGACAGCAACCGAAAAAGATGCCGAAAAGGCTTTCCGTGAGCCCTTTGCCATGGCTTCCGCGACTTCCCTGCTCACGGCCCCGTTCATTTCGATCAGACCCGCTGGTACACCAAGATGCTCTATCTTCACTTCATTGCTGTAGGCTATCACAGATCCCTTGTAATATGCCGAGCTGCCCGGGACGGTCGTAACTAGGTGAGCGATGCTTCCTCCAGTACAGCTTTCGGCGGTGCACATGGTGGCTTTTTTTTCTTTCAGGAGACGACCCACAGCCATTTCCATGGTCTCTTCATCTTCGCCGTAAACGAGGTCGCCGATGATTTTGCAGAGCTTTCCCGCCTGCACGGACACGCTGTCCCGTACGGCTTCAAATGATTCTCCTTTACCCGTTAGCCTGAGCTTAATGATTCCGTAAGATGGAAGATATGCAAGCTTAACCGTCGGAGGCAGCTCACTTTCAAACACGGCAAGCACCCCGGCAAGTTTTGCCTCAGGCATCCCGTATGTCATGATGTTCTTGTGGACAATTGCCTGTGAAACGAAGCGTGTTTTCAGCTCTGGCAGCACTCTTTCAGTCATTATGTGCTTCATCTCCGGAGGAACACCCGGCATCGACACAAAGATGGTCCCTCCTTTCTCAAACCACATTCCCGGTGCAGTTCCCGTTTCATTAAGAAGAACCCTGCAGTTTTCAGGGACATCGGCCTGCCTCCTGTTATTTTCATTCATTTGAAAATTTCTGCGGGTCATCATGGTGGTTATCATTTCCAGGACAACCTGGTTGCTTACGAGCCTTGTTCCGAAGAACTCGCACAGCACGGACTTTGTAATGTCATCGCTTGTAGGACCAAGGCCTCCTGTGATAAGTGCAATCTCAACCTTTCCCTTAGCGGCGGAGAGGGCGTTAAGTATATCTTCCTTACTGTCAGGGATTGCAACACACCTGGTTATGGAGAAGCCAATTTTACTCAGCTCGGCGCCTATCCACGAGGCATTGGTATTGACTGTCTGCCCGATCAGCAGCTCATCACCTATCGAGATTATTTCAGCCTTCATGTTTTTTTTCATTTCAGGGAAATACAAAAATATATTTTGTAAGTTCATCTGCCAATAAAATTATATTCATGAACAGCAGCATTGATATGAAACAGGTCGAGGATTTTGCAAGGATGCACCTTGGAAATCACGACGGCGGTCACGATTGGTGGCATCTTGAGCGCGTCAGGAACAACGCGTTTGAGATTATGGAGGCAGAGGGTAAAGGTGATCCTGTTATAGTTGAGATAGCGGCACTTCTTCACGATACGGGCGACAGCAAGTTCAGGAGGAAGGACGATCCTGATATCGAAGAGCTGCTTGGTGCATTTTTAACCAGGCTTGGTTTAGGTAAAGATGCCGTAAGTGAAGTTATTTTTATTAACAGGAATCTCTCATTCAGCAAAGGCACGAAACCGGAAGCAAGCTCAGATGAGTTCATGATTGTGCAGGATGCCGACAGGCTCGACGCCATTGGCGCTATTGGAATAGCAAGGGCTTTTAATTATGGAGGATTTGTGAATAACCCGATTTTTGATCCCCTGGGTAGTGCTCCCTCAACCATAGGTCATTTTTACGACAAGCTTCTGAGGCTGAAGGACCTCATGAATACCGAAAGTGCGAGGGCCATTGCACTGGAGCGTCACAATTTTCTGGAGTTGTTTCTCGAGCAGTTCTTCTACGAATGGGAATCGAGTGCCATGGCCGGTGATCACTCATTATGAAAAAAAACGCTTATGATTTCTGATTGATTTTATTTTGAATAAATTTGCACAGGTTTTTGCGGGAGTAGCTCAGTGGTAGAGCATCAGCTTCCCAAGCTGAGGGTCGCGGGTTCGACCCCCGTTTCCCGCTCGGAAGTAAAAGAAAAGGGACGTTTCACCAGCGTCCCTTTTCACATTCCAGAGCCTCCCATGGGAGTTGAACCCACGACCTGCTCATTACGAGTGAGCTGCTCTACCACTGAGCTAAGGAGGCATTAATTACGCTGCGAATATAGCAAAAGGCTTTAAAGGTACAAAAGCATATGCCTGCACAGGCATCATTTATTCGAGCATCTCGAGCCTCTTCAGCAACGGCGGATGAGAATAATGGAATATTACGTAAGCCGGATGGGGCATCATGTTCGACAGATTTTTAACCGAAAGTTTCTTGAGAGCTTCTGCAAGTCTTTCGGGTTTGTAATGCTTTTTGACAAACCTGTCGGCCTCAAACTCATTCTTTCTCGAAATATGGTTTGATACAAGTCCTATGATAAGCGACAGTGGGCTGTAAAGGATCCCGAAAACAATAAGCCCGAGGTGAAAACTTCCCTGGCTGACGCCCAATGCCTGAGAGAGGGATGGATGACTTACCACAAGCGAAAAAAGGAAGAGCATCACTCCTGTAACAAGAACAGAAGTAACAAGACTCTTAAGAATATGTTTTTTCTTGTAGTGCCCTATCTCGTGTCCAAGGACTGCAACAATCTCCTCATTGTCAAACTCTTTCAGCAGGGTATCGAACAACACGATTCTCTTTCTTGGACCAAATCCAGAAAAATATGCATTTGCCTTGGTGCTTCTCTTCGATCCGTCGATAACATATATGTCCCTGATTCCGAACCCGGTACCCGCTGCAAACGAATTTATCATATTCCTGAGCTCGCCTTCTTCAAGCGGAACCTGCTTGTTGAAGAGCGGAACAATAAGCTCAGAATAGAACAGGTTCATTATAACCATGAAGAGTGTAATCAGTACCCAGGCATAAATCCAGAACAAATGGCCCGTTTTATAGTAAAACCAGGTGATCAGTCCAAGAACGGGGATCCCTATTATCAGGGCAAGGAACCACGATTTTAAGTGATCGGTGATGAATGTCCTGATTGTCATGGTATTGAACCCGAACTTCCTTTCTATTACGAAAGAATCGTACCAGCTGAAGGGTATATTGATAAGATCAGATCCCAGCCCGATCATTCCAAAAAACAAGAGAGAAACAAGTATGGGGTTGGAGGCAATTCCCCTTGCAGCTGAATCTGCCAGGGCAAATCCCCCGGCACAGATCATTGCTATGATTACGATTATGTTGAAGGTTGATGACCAGAAAGACAGCTTCCTGTTTTCGCGGCTGTACAACTGGCTTTTCCTGTATTCCTCTTCACTGCATATCCCTTTGAGCTTTCCGGGAAGTTCCACCGACCACATCTTCGAATTGAGATATTCGAGGTATCTCTGGGTAAAAAATCCGGCAAGAGGGATAATGACAAGCAGGTAGAAAATCAGTCCGTGCATAAGCTGTATGGCTGTAAAAAAAAGAAGCAGGGCGCCATTTTAAAATAGTGTGGAATAAATATGTCTCGCTGCATTTCCTCGTGCTAAAAGGATTGGCGCCCTGCGATGCTGTAAATATAATAAATATTTTTAAGTTAACATACCACCACAGACATGAATTGTTTGTCCGCTTACATACGACGACAGGTCGCAGGCAAGGTAGAGTGCAGTATTAGCCACATCGGCGGGGGTTCCACCCCTTTTCAGGGGAATTTTATTGATCCATTCGGTTTTAACGTCTTCAGGCAGCTTATCGGTCATTTCCGTAATAATAAATCCCGGGGCAATGGCATTGACCCTGATGTTCCTTGACCCCACCTCTTTTGCAACACTCTTGGTGAAACCAAGTATCCCGGCTTTTGAAGCTGAGTAGTTGCTCTGTCCTGCATTTCCGGATACTCCAACCACTGAACTCATATTCACAATCGACCCGCTCTTCTGCTTAAGCATAGGCTGAAGCACCGCCTTGGTAAGGTTGAATACAGATTTCAGATTGACCGCTATTACGGCATCCCACTGGTCCTCGGTCATTCTCATGAGCAGCGTATCTCTCGTGATCCCCGCGTTATTAATCAGGATATCGATCTTTCCAAAATCCCTGACAATCTCCTCAACAAATTTCTGTGAATCAGCAAAGCTGGCAACATTGAACACATAGCCTTTTGCCTTTACTCCCAGAGCTCCCAGTTCCCCGACTGTTGCCTTGAACTCATCATCATCGGCAATATTGGTTATTGCCACCCCGGCACCTTCGTGGGCGAATTTCATGGCAATCTCCTTGCCTATCCCTCTGGATGCACCCGTGATAAGCGCGGTTTTTCCCTCAAGTAATTTCATATAGTCTGAATTAAATTTCCGCAAATATAAAAAAAATGGCAAGACGGCGTGACGGCGTCCTGGCATTACGGCACTATGCCATCCCCAGCGCTTTGGCCACAGTTATTCCAATGTCGGCGGGTGACTGCACCACACGTATTCCGCAATTGGCCATAATCTCCATTTTGGCCGCGGCAGTATCGGCTTTCCCACCGATGATGGCACCTGCATGCCCCATCCTCCTGCCTTTAGGTGCAGTCTGGCCCGCTATGAATCCGATAACGGGCTTGGTTCCATTAGCCTTTACCCATTCAGCAGCGTCGGTCTCCATGCTTCCTCCGATCTCACCTATAATTATTATTGCCTCCGTCTCCCTGTCTGCCATCAGTAGTTTTAAGGCTTCAAGAGTATTGGTACCTATAACCGGATCCCCTCCGATTCCGATGCAGGTCGATTGTCCCATTCCGAGTCTCGTTACCTGGTCGACCGCTTCATATGTAAGGGTCCCTGATCGTGAAATAATACCTATTGTGCCCTTCCTGTGAATAAAGCCCGGCATTATACCCACCTTGGCTTCGCCCGGAGTGATTACTCCAGGGCAATTTGGCCCGATAAGCCTACAGTTGTATGATTTCAGGTAGTTTTTGACCTGCACCATATCCTGAACCGGGATCCCCTCGGTAATGGTAACGATCAGCTTTATTCCGGCTTCGGCTGCTTCCATTATGGCATCGGCTCCAAAAGCCGGTGGAACGAAAATAACAGAGACATCTGCACCGGTAGATGCCACCGCATCCCTTACCGTGTCAAAAACCGGCAGGTTAAGATGCATTGTGCCACCCTTGCCGGGGGTCACTCCCCCCACCACCTTAGTTCCATATTCGATCATCTGGGTAGCATGGAAAGTCCCTTCACTTCCTGTAAATCCCTGTACAATCACCCTGGAGTCTTTATTCAGGAGAACACTCATAATACCTTATATTTTAATATATTAAAGCTAATTACAATTATTGTTGCTCGCATGCAGGATATTTCAAAAATACAATAAATATTCGTGGTTTTGGTTATATTTACATATTAATGAATACTCTGCACTGAATCTTTCCGGGTAACCACTTAAGCGGCATTAATGTTCAAATGACATCGCTTCAATACATAGAACCTGTACTTTACATTGGAATATCGCAGTCATTTTTTGCAGGGCTGCTGATTTCGACAAAAAAACCTTCCAGTACGGCGAACAAACTGATGGCCGCCTGGCTTTTCATGATTTGCATTGAGCTAATACTGGCACTGATAAACAGCACGGTACTTGAGATGTACTCATTCCAGTTTATCACGTTTACGTATGGGCCGCTGCTTTACCTTTATGTCAGGTTCATGACCGATCCCGACAGGAAATTCAACTGGTTCGCACTTCTGCATTTCATCCCGTTCGTGGCTTTCCTGGTCGTCTCCGTCATTTTCAGGTCGAACCATTTCGTAAGAGATCTCAGGACATTCTTTGTACAGGATGAACTTATATCGCTCAGGATAGTCTATGGCATCTGCTTCTTCCTTTCAATAACAGTTTACAGCTTCCTGGCTTTTATCGAGATTGCAAAACATCAGAAGAACCTGAAAAACCTTGTATCGTTCACATCGGGTGTTATAACCCTGAACTGGCTCAAAATACTCTCCATCAGCTTCTATGCTGCATATTTCATACTCTTTATCCTGGGTGTCCTGAATATGGTAGGCGACTATATTCCTTTCGATCCTTATTTTATTATTTTCTTCTTTATTGCCCTCTTTTCATTTGTGTACAGCTTCTATGGCATAAAGCAGCCGGTTATTTTCGGCGACCAGGTGAAGGTTGAACCTGAAGGAAAAAAGGAGACTGAAAAATATATAAGAAGCGGTTTGCGCGATGACAAGGCTGAAGAATACCTGCAGGACATTCTTTCGTACATGGAAAAGAACAAGCCATATCTCGACCGGAACCTTAACATACACGACCTCTCCTCCCTCACCGGCATTCCACGTCATTATATTACCCAGGTCCTGAATGAAAAGTACCAGAGGAACTTCTTCACTTTTATAAACGAATACCGCGTAAGGGAGGTACTCGACCGGTTCGGGGATCCCCGCTTCAACCATTATACTATCCTGGCCATAGCTTTTGACGCCGGGTTCAACTCCAAGACCACCTTCAATTCCATTTTCAAAGCACAGACCGGCTACACCCCAAGCGGCTACAGGGAGAAGCTCACCGGTATTTCAAGGTAAAGGCGTTCATTCCCGGCGGCTGGCACCTCTACTGAGTATAATTCAGGTACGGAATTGACGGGCTGGACGATTGTTACCCGGGCCTGGTTTTTCTTTGTAATAAAAAGCTGCAATGAAAACCAGGATCTTCATTTTACTTCTGACCATTTTAACAGGCGGTCCCGCTGCTGCCACGGACCAGGATTCAACCCATTCGGCCAGGCCATCACCGGTAAGCGGTTTCGTGCGGTCGGGATTTTACGGTGACCTGCACGACAACTCTCCCAGCCCTTTTATTTCAAGCGCGTATGCAGATTTAGGACTGAAAGTTGACAGCCGGCTGACAGGCAGCTTCAGGGCCAATGCCGATATCAGGTTCAGGTACGGCTCTGAATTCCACCAGGCGGTAAGCAGCGTTATCGTGCGCGAGGCATATATTGACTATTCCTTCGGAAAATTCAGCCTGTCGGCCGGCCAGAAGATCCTCAAATGGGGTCGTGCCGACTTCACAAACCCGACATCAAAGCTCAACCCACAGAATTATATCTCCAGGTCACCCGAGAAAGAGGATATGGACATGGGAAATATCCTTTCTGCAATTACCTGGTCCCCATCGCCGGTATTTTCTTTACAGGCCGTCGCGGTTCCATACTACAGGTCGTCGGTGCTGCTGGTCGATCCTATACCACTGCCCGAAGGTGTAACAATCAGCCAGATGGATAACCTGGTTGCAGGCAGCAAGCTCTTCAGCTACGGGCTCAGAACGGATTTTCATATCGCTGGTATCGATTGGGGAGCAACATGGTTCGAGGGCTATGACCCGATGCCCGGGATTGCGATGAGCCAGTTTTCGGCTGATTTTTCAGGACCCTTGCCCGTTATAACTGTCGGCCTTAAGACAACTCCTTACAAGATAAGGATGGCCGGCCTCGATTTCGAGACAACTGCAGGGAGATTTGGCTTAAGGGGCGAAGCCGCCTGGACAAATCCGTGCCTGTCCTACAAAACAAATGAATATGTGCCGATGCAGGAGATCAAATGGGTCGCAGGGGCCGACATTACACTGGGCAACTGGACATTTACAGGTGAATACTCCGGCAAATACCTTCCCGGCTTTGTTCCGGCAACAGCAGATCCTATTATAGGGACCGAGCCTGATTATGCAAAGCTTGCAGCTCTGCTCGCCACTCCCGGTTTTGACCTTCAGGGCTATATGAAGGATGAAATTGGTTCTTTCAACAGGTTGTACAATTACCAGATGAAGGAGTGGTACCATCAGGCCGGTTTAAGAGTGGAGGGAGACATGGCTTACGGCCGCTTGCTCCCTTCGCTCTTTACCCTTTATAACTTCTCCACAAGGGAGATAATGCTGGTGCCTCAGATCAGATTTAAACCTGCCGATGCTCTGACGCTGGTTGCCGGTGCCGAAATATGGTCAGGGAAAAGCGGCTCTTTATATCATATTGTTAAAAACTACATGTCGGCCATTTATGCCGGAATTAAAGTCGACTTCTGACAATGACAAATTTTATAATCAGGCTGCGATGGTGGATAATAATATCATGCCTTGTGCTGGGGGTGGCATTTGCGGCCCTGATCCCGTTTTCAAAGACCGATCCTGAAATAAGGAATTATGTTCCCCGCTCTCTCGACTCCAGGATAAGAACCGACAGGATTGAAAAGGAGTTTGGCACCCAGGATATGGTAATTATCCTTTTCTCCGACAGTTCGGTAATAAAGGCCCCTGATCTTCTGCAGATAAGGGAAACCGGCAAGGGACTGTCAAAGATCTCCGGGATCTCAAAAATAATCTCCCCTTTCACGGTCAAGACCATTAAAGGCGGGGAGGGAATGATGAAAGCCGAGCCACTGGTGGAAAACATCCCCTCCTGTGCCCGCGAAACAGAGGAACTTAAAACCAGGATCAGCGCTAACAGCCTTGCCGCGGGCATAGTCTTTTCAAAAGATCTTACCACGGCATCAATTACGGCAACGATCAACAATCTCAAGACTGAGGCTGAAACACTTTCAAAGATCGATTCGCTTATAGCTGAAAATCCCCGACCGGCAGCGGTCAGAACAGGAGGTCTGCCATATATCCGCAGGTACATCCTTACCGATGTGAGAAGCGATGCCTTGTTTATAGTTCCGGCGGCGCTGTTCATCATTTTCCTGATCCTGAAACTGACACTCGGCGACTGGAAGAGCGTATTCATGCCATTCACCGTGGTAGTGCTTTCAACTGCCATAAGTATCGGGCTGATAACGACACTTGGCTGGAAGATATCGATAATCAGCCTGCTTGTACCTGTGATCCTGGTGGCTGTTGCAAATAACTATGGGATTTATCTTGTTGCAAGGCACCAGGAGGAAAGCACCAGGTGGAGCGGCAGCAACAGGGACCTGATAAATTACCTGCTGGGCTCGCTCAATATGCCCATCCT
>Ga0335069_10006557_pt1 | contig 16909 bp, 12 predicted proteins | sample Lox_Sample_11_FD_206714 | JGI IMG/M metagenome (GOLD analysis project Ga0335069, IMG submission 206714) | Soil microbial communities from Loxahatchee National Wildlife Refuge, Florida, United States - Lox_Sample_1.1 | ecosystem: Environmental > Terrestrial > Soil > Wetlands | place: USA...
ACTGCGCGGCTTCGCAACGAACCAGGCCGGCCCGCGCGATCTTGGAACCGGGTACCAGCTTGGGGGAGAGGCCCTGTTCGTGAACAATCTGGAGCTTCGTCTCCCGCCCGTGCCCTTGCCCTTCCTTGGCAAGGATCTGAGCCCAGTGATCTTTCACGATATGGGAAACGTGTTTGCGTCCGCCTCCTCCGACCTGTTTCCCAGTCTCGTCCGCTGGTCCCAGCCCAACCTCACGGAGTGCAAGAATATCGTGAAGCAGCAGCCGGGCACTGCTGCAGCTGCTGCGATTTGCAATTCCATCTTTAATAACGCCTCGCACGCAGTTGGCGGAGGCATCCGCTACCGCACGCCCATTGGGCCGGTGCGCTTCGACGTGAGCTACAACCTGAATCCGCCCACTTATCTTGTCGGATTCCAGTCGCCGCAGCCGCCGGCCTTTCAGGTGCTGCACCGGGTGAACTTTTTCTTCAGTATCGGGCAGACGTTCTGATGAGTAGTCATTTCCAATGCGGACGGTGCGTGGCACGCCGCACGCTGATGGTAGCGGCACTGCTGCTGGCTGGCTCCGGGTTGTGCCAGGCGGCGGAGGTGATCGATCGCATCGTCGCTACCGTGAACGGCGACGTGATCCTCGAAAGCGAGTGGGACGAAGCGGTCCGGTTCGAATTCCTGGTGAGCGGCCGCCCCCTCAAGGAGGTTACGACTGGGGACCGCAGGCTGACACTGGAGCGGCTGATCGACCAGGCTCTGATCCGTGAACAGATGCGCGCCAGTTCATTCGTGCCGGCAACGCCCGAGGAGGTTGCCGCTCACGTGGGCGAGCTGCGCCAAACTGTCCCGGCATGGAAGACGGACGACGGCTGGCGAGCCGCCCTGGCTGCCTACGGATTGACCGAGGAAGACGTGGAAGAGAGGACGGCAGTCCAGGTGAATGTGCTGCGCTATCTTGACCTGAGATTTCGCCCCGAGATCCACATTGAGCGAAGAGCCGTAGAGAACTACTACCGGCAGCGCTTGCTTCCAGAAATGCGCGCCGCCGGCTGGTCGGATGTCCCCTTCGAGCAGGTCGCTCCCAAGATCGAGCGGCTGCTGACCGAGCAGCGGCTCAACGAGCTTCAGGACCAGTGGGTGCGCTCGCTGCGCCTGCAGGGAGACATCCGGATACGATGACCGAGACCGCCCCAACTCGCAAGGCCGTCCGGTACGCTGGGATCGGCGTGGCGGTGCTGGCGCTCGCAGCCTGGTACTTAACCAGCGCCAGCTTCCAGGAACGAATGCGCCGCAAGGTGGTGGCCGGGCTGGAGCAGATGACCGGGGCGCGCGCCGAACTGAAGTCGTTTCGCTGGTCGCTATGGAGGCTGGAATTCGAGGGGCGCGACCTCACCCTTCATGGGTTGGAATCCTCCGACCAGGCGCCGTACGCGCACGCCGACCGGCTGCTGGTCCGGCTGAAGGTGCTTTCCTTGCTGCGATACCAGATCGGCATCCGCAGGCTCGAACTGGAGCACCCGGTTGTCCACATCATTGTTTACCCGGACGGCAGTACCAACCAGCCGGGGCCCAGGATGAAAGTGAAGGGCGAAGCCATCGCCGGTGTGCTGTTCGAACTCGCTATCGACCACGCGCAGGTGGATCGCGGAGAGCTGCTCTGGAACGACCGGCGCGTGCCGTTGGATTTCACGGCGCGCGGGCTGACGATGACGATGTCGTATGCCGGCCTGGCAGGCACCTACGACGCACGCGTCCAGGTCGCGGCTCTGGATTCGAAGTACAGCGGCTTCCCGCCGCTCCACGGCAAGACCGAATTCCAACTCATGCTCGCGCCCGGCAGGGCCGAACTCAGGTCGTTCAAGCTGGTGTCGGACCGCTCTTTGCTCGAGGCGCGCGGCACGCTCACGGATTTCCGCGACCCGAAGATGGAGCTGACTTACAGCGGGTCTTTGGATGTGGTGGAACTCGGCGTCCTGGTACCCATCCGCGAGCTGCGGCGGGGAAAACTGGAGGTCAGCGGCCAGGCTGCAGTTCATGCGCAGGATTTCACCTCAGCCGGACTACTGGTTTTGAAGGGTGTGGAGTGGCGCGAGCCGGGCCTGAGCATTCCGGAGCTGAACACCGCCGCCCGATACTCCCTCAGCCGCGACCGCCTGGTGATTTCCAACCTCACTGCCCAGGCGCTGGGGGGATTGATCACCGGCGGCGCAGAAATCATCAACTGGATGAGCCCCGGCCTGCTCGCACAAACTCGTCAGCACGGCGTCGGGCATCTGCGCCTGTCCCGCGTACAGATCGGAGCCCTGGCCGCGGCTGTTTCCACTTCCTGGCTGCCGCTCGAGCGCGTTCACCCCGCAGGAGTCGCCAGCGGCACGGTCGATTTCGAATGGACCGGTTCCACCCGGAACCTGAACGCGACCTCGGCCGTCGAGATCGAGCCGCCGCCCAGTCCCCGGCCGGGAGAGCTGCCGGTCACCGCGCGAATGCACATCGACTATCACGGCCGCCAGACGACAGTGGATATCGCGCAATTGAGCATCACCACCCGGGCTACGCATTTCAGCGCGTCCGGGGTGCTGGGCTCGACCGGCGCGCGCTTGAGCATCGCGCTCAACAGCAGTGATTTCACCGAGCTGCAGTCGGTCCTGGCTGCGTTGCACCAGCCAAGGGTTACGCTGGAGGTACAGGGGCGCACATCGTTTACAGGGAACGTCACTGGCAGACTGGCCGGCCCGACCATCAGCGGCCATCTCGAGATTTCGGATTTCGACACCAACCTGTCCCCTGGACAAATACTGCTCCCGCAAGCTACTGGCGCAGTTGCGCCGGCTGCTCCCCGGCGTCTGCATTGGGATTCTTTGGCCGCCGATCTGCTGTACTCGCCCAGCGAGTTTTCGTTTCACCACGGAGTGCTGCGCCGCGGCGCCGCGCTGGCCCGCTTCGATGTGAGCGAAGGATTGCGGAATGGAGAGTTGGAAGACACGAGCGCCCTGCAGGGCCGTGTCAGCATCGTCGGCGCCGACGTACAGGACGTGCAGTTGCTCGCCGGGACGGCCTATCCCATCACCGGGAAGCTGTCGTTGAACGTCACCCTTGGCGGAACGCACTCGAGTCCCAGCGGCCAGGGTCCCCTGGAGATCACGGGCGGGACGCTTGCCGGCGAGGCCTTTCAATCGCTGCGCGCGACCCTGATGTGGGCCAGCTGGGAGGTGAAGCTCACCGACCTCACGCTCACGCACAACGGCGCCCAGCTCAACGGCAGCCTGGCCTACAACTTCAGCGATGACCGATTTCACTTTGACCTCACGGGAACGAATTTCGAGCTCTCGAAGTTCCCGCGGCTGCAACGGCCGCGCCTGACGATGGCCGGCGTGGCGGGGTTTCACGTGCAGGGATCGGGCACGGTTCAGGCGCCGGTGATCAACATCGACTTACATGTCCGCGATCTGGTGTTGAACAGGGAACAGGCAGGCGACTTCGACCTGACGGGCGTCACCCATGGGCCAGACCTGCACCTGACCGCGCGCTCGCATTTTCAGACGGCAGAGCTGGCTATCGACGGCGACATCCGCCTGCGTGGAGATTTTCCCGCCAACGTTACTCTTCGCTTTTCCCACCTCGATATCAGTCCCTTGCTGCGCGCGTATCTTGAGGGCAAGATCACCGTCCATTCCTCGATCGCCGGGACACTGGACCTGCGCGGACCGCTTCTCCGCCCCCGCGACCTGAACCTCACCGGTAACGTGGATCAGTTCTCGGCGGAAATCCAGAAGGTGGCCGTCGAAAGCGAGGGCCCAATCCATTTCACACTGGCGAATGAAGTCCTCACCCTCGATCACCTGCACCTGAGAGGATTCAACCGCGCGCAACCGGCGGAGAGCGGGGCTGCCGCGGGTCCAACCACCGATATCGTGGCCGGGGGCGTGATTCAGCTCGGCGGTGAGCACGAAATGAAGCTTCACGCCGACGGCACACTCGACTTCGGGCTCCTGCAAAGCTTGAACCCCGAGCTGACGTCCTCCGGCCAGATGGAGATCAACGTCGCCGTCACCGGCACCATGGCGCAGCCGCAGACTCGCGGGCAGGTGCGCATTACCAACGGCGCTATTTCCTACATCGACGTGCCCAACGGACTGAGCAACATCAACGGCACCCTGGTGTTCAACGAGAACCGCCTGCGGGTCCAGTCGCTCACAGCACAGACCGGCGGCGGCACGCTTGCGGTGGGCGGTTTCATCAACTACTCCCATGGTCTCTCCTTTGACCTGACCGCCGCCAGCAAGGACATTCGCTTGCGCTACCCGCCTGGAATCAGCTCCTACGCCGATGCCGACCTGCGTTTCAGCGGCACGCCCGGCAACTCCCTGCTTTCAGGGACGGTGACCATCAACCGGTTCGCCGTCAGCCCTCAGTTCGATTTTGGTTATCTGCTGCAACGCTTCGCCCAACCATCCGGCGCGGCCAACGAGCAGTCGCCGCTGAACAATCTGCACCTCGATCTGCATGTTGTCACAGCGCAGGAACTGCGGGTGGAGATGTCGATGGCCAAGCTCGCGGGCAACGCCGACCTGCGGCTGCGCGGGACCGCGAGCAACCCCGTTCTGCTCGGGCGTGTGAACATCGCGCAAGGCAACATCGACATAGCGGGCACCAAGTATCACCTGGAACGTGGCGACCTGCTGTTCAACAATCCCACTACCATTGCCCCGGTGGTCGACCTGGAAGCCACCGCCCGGGTGCGCGACTACGACATCAGCCTGGGAGAACACGGACCGATATCCCATCCCACCGTTAGCCTTCGTTCGGACCCGCCCCTGCCCCAGTCGGACATCATTGCGCTTCTGGCCCTGGGCCGCACCCGCACAGAGTCGGTGTACTCCTCGACGGGACCGAGCCAGAGCCTGACTGAGCTGACCTCCAGTGCGGTCCTGGAGCAGGCGCTGGCCAGTGCCTACAGCAGCCGCGCGCAAAGGCTTTTCGGGGCTAGCCGCATCAAGATCGATCCTCAGGCGGGCGGGATCGAGAACAACCCCAACGCGCGGGTGAACATCGAGCAGCAGGTCTCCGACAAGGTGACGCTTACGTACGGCACCAGCGTGACGCAATCGACGCAGCAGCAGACCGTGCAGGTGGAATACCACATCAACCGCCGGCTGTCGCTGGTGGCGATCCGCGACCAAAACGGCGTGGTCTCCTTCGACGTGCGGTACCGGCAGCGCAGGCGCTGAAAATCTTGCTGTAAATCACTGCATTCCCGCCCGTTACCTTTTAGCATTGCAACAGGCCCGGACTGCCGGGCCGGGGTGGCGCATGCAGGATTCTTCGCAAATCGACACCTACCGCGAGGGGCGCCGGCTGATGGTCGAAGAACAGCTTCGCAACCGCGGTATTCGGGACGAGCGTGTGCTGGAAGCGATGGCTCGCGTTCCGCGGCATGAGTTTGTCTGCCCCGAGCTCCGCGACGAAGCCTACGAAGACCATCCCATCGCCATCGGCGAAGGGCAGACTATCTCGCAACCTTTCGTGGTGGCCGACATGCTGGAGGCGCTGGCGCTCAGACCCGAAGACGTGGTGCTGGAGGTCGGCACCGGCTCGGGATATGAGACCGCCGTGCTGGCGGAGTTGGTGGGCAAGGTGTACTCGATCGAGCGCATCGCCAGCCTGGCAGAACGCGCGCGGGTGGTGCTCGAGCGCCTTGGGTACCGCAACGTCACAGTCGTCCACGGCGACGGCAGCCAGGGCCTGCCGGAAGCCGCTCCCTTCGACGCCATCGTGGTTTCGGCCGCAGCCCCGCACGTGCCCAGGCCACTGCTGGACCAATTGCGCGACGGCGGCCGCCTGGTGATACCTGTGGGCAGCGGCTTTGCTCAGGAACTGCAGCTTGTGCGCAAGATCGGCGATCGCAATACCGTCCTGTACCTGGACGGCGTGCGCTTTGTCCCCCTCATCGGCCGGGATGGGTTCCGCGAAGCGGATTGAGTAAGTGAGCAGTTTGGTAAGTGGGTCGCCACTGACATCCGGATGCCGACTCTAATTACCCAATTACCAAATTACGCAATCACCAAATCCGTTAGAATCCTTTTCGTGGCTCTCGCCCGCAGTCTTCGCATCACGCTCGACATGATCAAGTGGGAGCACTCGATCTTTGCCCTTCCGTTTGCGCTGGCCGGGGCGATGCTGGCGGCCGGCGGCCTGCCTAGCTGGCGCCAGCTCGGGTGGATTCTGGTGGCGATGGTGGCCGCGCGCTCGGCGGCCATGGCTTTCAACCGCCTGGTGGACGAGCCCCTCGATGCCGCCAATCCTCGCACCCAGAGCCGTGCCCTGCCCGCCGGGCTGCTCTCGCGCCAGTTTGTCGGCGGGTTCGTCGTGCTTTCCTGCGCAGGCTTCGTGCTGGCGGCGGCGGAGCTGAACCGGCTGGCGCTGGTGCTCTCGCCGTTGGCGCTGGCCGTCCTGCTGCTGTACTCCTACACCAAGCGCTTCACGCGCTGGTCGCACCTGATTCTCGGGTTCGCCGATGGCATTTCGGCGCCCGCGGGTTGGATCGCTGTCCGGGGCTCGCTCGACGGGCGCATCGTAATCCTGGCCGCCGCCGTGACCTTCTGGGTGGGCGGCTTCGATGTCCTCTATGCCTGCCAAGACTATGACTTCGACCGTGAGGCGGGGTTGCACTCGATCCCGCGCTTCATCGGCATCCGCCGCGCCTTATGGGTGGCGCGCGCCTTCCACCTGCTGATGATCGGACTGCTGCTGTGGCTGGTGTTCGCCCTGCACCTGGGCGCACTGGCGATCATCGGAGTCGCGATCGTGGGCGGGCTGCTGGCCTACGAGCATTCACTGGTCAGCCACCAGGACCTCAGCCGGCTGAATGCCGCCTTCTTCACCATGAACGGCGTGATCTCGGTCGTGTACTTCCTCTTCATTGCCGCCGACCTGCTGCTGCGGCGCTAGAAACCCACCCGATCATTTCAGCAGTGCCTTAACAGTTTGCGGCAATTCGAACACAGAGTCCGCAAGCGGCTCGTAGGTCACAGACGTGTAGGTCACGGTCTGCGTATGATCGCCGGTGCGCGATATTACTTTCGTCGCCACCAAGGGCCCACCGAAGCTCTTGTAATCCTGAAACGCGGTCGTGGTGGTACCCGCGGACGATGAGGCGTCCGACTGAAAACGGTAGCCGGCGAGCAGCCCGGTCTGGACGTCGTAGAACTGATTATTATCCTTGCCCCAGTGGGTAGTGCCGTGAAGCCAATAGCAGGGGCGGCCTTCAAAAGCGGTGACGGCAACAAATTCGAGTCTCTGGAAATAGTCCGGCTGGTGGAGCGCATATTGAAGGTCGGCATCACGGCGCACCGCTTCGACGGGGGTGGTTTTATCGATGCTCGCTTCCTGCGGAGTTACTGACCATGAAACGCTGCCGTCGAATCCTGAGACGACTTCCCGGCCGTTGGGCAGCGTGACTCTATGGAGGAACTTGAACGGCTTAGCGTAGGCAACGAAGGCCACTTTTCCTTGCATGCCAGTGGCTTCGACTTCTCCCCGCCGGGTCTCCGATTGCACCTTGTTTATCACGCCCACCCCTCCCAGGGCCTGCTGATATCTCTGCAGAACCGTGTCGGCTGTTTTGAGCTGCCCCGCCTGCGGCCAGGCCAGGACAGCACCCGCGAGAACCACCATTGCCAATTTGATTGGACGCATGTGCATTGGACGAAACACTCGGCGAAAGGTTATTCGGCCTACAATGAGCTCAGCGCGATGTCGGACGCCTTCCCTAGGACCGTCTTCCACCTGGACATGGACGCGTTCTTTGTGTCCGTCGAGGAGCTTTTCGACCCGTCGCTGAAGGGCAAGGCCGTTGTGGTGGGCGGGCAGCGCAACGAGCGCGGCGTGGTCTCGGCAGCCTCGTACGAAGCGCGAAAGTTCGGCGTCCACTCAGCCATGCCGCTGCGCACCGCCGCAAAGCTTTGTCCGCATGCCATCTTCGTGGACGGACATCCGGAGCGCTATCGCGAATATTCGCAAAAGGTGTACGCCGTGCTCGGGCATTTCTCCCCCAAGGTGGAGATGGCATCCATTGACGAAGCCTATCTCGACATGAGCGGCACCGAGCGGCTGCACGGTCCGCCGCTGCGCGCCGCTCATGCCCTGCACGCTGCGATCAAGAGCGAGACGCAACTCAACTGCTCCATCGGCATCGCCACCTCGCGGCTGGTCGCCAAGGTTTCTTCGGACCAGGCCAAGCCCAACGGTGTGCTGTGGGTGCTGCCCGGGCAGGAAGCGCGCTTTCTGGCGCCGCTCGATGTCCGCAGGATTCCCGGCGTGGGCAAGGTGCTGGAGAAGAGCCTCCACGATCTCGGCATTTACAAAGTGGGAGATCTGGCGGTGCTCGACGAGTCATTTCTCGATGAGCGCTTCGGCAAGTGGGGGCTGGCGCTGGCCGGCAAGGCGCGCGGCCTCGATGCCGGCGGATGGTTCGACAGCGAGATCGGCGAAAATGAGCAACCCAAGTCGATCAGCCACGAGCACACCTTCAACGAAGACACGGCGGATGTTGAACAGCTCGAATCCACTTTGGCACGGCTTACCGAGATGGTCTGCCGTCGCCTGCGCGAGCACGGGCTCCACGCGCGCACTGTCCAGCTCAAGCTGCGGTACAAAGATTTTTCCACCATCACCCGCGCCCGCAGCCTGGATGCGGCGACGCAGGTTGATAGCGAAATCTTAAGCGTCGTCCGCGCTCTGTTTCGTGCCAACTGGAAGCCGGGTGCTCAGGTGCGCCTGCTGGGCGTTCACGCCTCGTCCTTTGAGGTTGCGGAAGGGCAACTCGGGCTGCTGGACGGTGGAAAGCACCAGCGCTGGCAGCAAGCCCTTTCCGCCGCCGACCGGCTGCGCGACAAATACGGCGAAGACGCCGTCTCCCTGGCCACAGGTTTGAAAGGCGGATTCCGTGAACGCGTCCACGAGAATCCTGCGAGCCTTCCCGGTAAACAACCCAGGGGCAGGCGTGATTGAGGGGTTGCATTCGTCAAGCGCGCCATCCCCGTGACCAACTGAATCCAGGAGACTTACACTATTAATGGTGCAATCGAATATCAATCCGGCATAAAATTGCGCTGAGTTGGGCAGCGCGGAGCGCCATTCTCATTAGGCGAAAGTTTTGCGGCCAAAAGTAAGGTTGAGGTGATTTTTCTTTTTGGGAAGTTTCGGTTCTAGCGAGCAGAATTCTCACTTGTTCGAAGGAAGTGGGGTTCGAGTAAGGAGCACGAGCAGCAAATGGCAGAGAAGGAACGCGGCACCGTGAAGTGGTTCAACGCCACCAAAGGATACGGCTTCATCCAGCGGGAGCAGGGCGGGGACGTGTTCGTACACTATTCCGCCATCCAGTCGGATGGATATCGCTCTCTCAATCAGGGCGATGCGGTGGAGTTCGAAGTGCAAGAAGGTCCTAAGGGCCTGCAGGCCGCAAACGTTACCCGTCTGTAGGTTTTCCCCCACCACGGCCAGTAGGGACGCCCAGGCGGCTCTGTGCCTGCCTGGGACTGCTGACGTCTGTCGGCCGGCTGAGGTATGATTTCGTCCGGGATGGCACGGGACTTCCAGACCGATGATGTTCGGTTGCATAGCATCTATGAGAAGGCTCTCGCCCGCGAGCGCCTCAGCGCTGACGATGCTCTGACTCTCTACCGCACCGGCGACATCCTCGCCGTGGGCTGGCTGGCCAACCACGTCCGCGAGCGAATGCACCGCAACAATACCTACTTCAACGTCAACCGGCACATCAACCCGACCAACGTGTGCGTGGCCGCGTGCCGCCTGTGCGCCTTCGGACGCAAAAAGGACACCCCCGGCGCTTACACCATGGCGCTCGAAGAGGCCTGGCAGACGGCGGCCTCGGGATACAGCGAGGCGGTCACCGAGTTCCACATCGTGGGTGGGCTGCATCCCGACCTGCCGTTCGAATATTTCCTCGACCTGGTGCGCGGGCTCAAGGAGCGCTTTCCGCAAGTTCACATCAAAGCATTCACGATGGTCGAGGTCGCGTACCTGGCCAAGCGCGCCAAGCTTTCGATCCGGGAGACGCTTGAAGAGTTGAAAGCCGCTGGCGTGGATTCTCTGCCCGGCGGCGGCGCCGAGATCTTCGCCGATCGCATTCGGCACATCATCTGCGACCACAAGATTGACGGCGACCAGTGGCTGGAAACCGCGCGCCTGGCGCATCAGCTCGGCCTGCGCTCCAACGCCACCATGCTCTACGGGCACATCGAGAGCGACGAAGACCGGGTGGATCACCTGCTCAAGCTGCGTGTCCTGCAGGACGAGACGGGAGGGTTCCAAACCTTCATTCCGCTGGCGTTTCATCCCGTGAACACTCCGCTCCAGCACCTGCCGACCACCACCGGTCTGAACGATATCCGGCAGATCGCCGCCAGCCGCCTGGTGCTGGACAATTTCGCGCACATCAAGGCCTACTGGCAGATGCTCAGCCCCAAGATCGCGCAGATCGCGCTGCGCTTCGGCGCCGACGACCTGGACGGCACCGTCATCGAAGAGAAGATCTACCACGACGCTGGCGCTACCACGCCCCAGGGGTTGCGCCGGCAGGAACTGGTGCGGCTGATCCGCGAAGCCGGCCGCGAGCCCGTGGAGCGCGATACGCTTTATCGTCCGGTGGTGAGGACCGAGACGTCAGTCGCGGTCAGCGTGTAGAAGCCGCGATGGATTGAGTCATTGCGCCATTAGGGCATCGAGTCATTGAAAAGCCGACCCTGCCTGCAACAACGGTTTTCAATGGCTCAATGGAACAATCCCCGGAATGCAACCAGCACTTTTCCGGTTGCGTCTATCCCCAGAGGTGTAAAATTTCCTTGGAGTCGCAGTAAGGCGCGGACTTGGCGCGGGGCACCCGCATCGAGGTTCCCATGAATGTTCATATTTCCTTTAAGACCGCGAAGGCTCCCGACCTCGAAAAACAATTCAATCACCAAGTCGAAAAGCTGGGACGCAGGCTGCAGGTGTTTCGCCCGGAACTGGTGCACTTGAAGGGCATCATCGAGCAGAGCAGGACCCGCGAGGGCGTGGTGGTGTCGCTGAACCTGCGGCTGCCTTCCGGGCAGATGGCCTCGCAGCAGGCCGGGCCGACGGGGATCGCGGCGGTGAAAGCCGCATTCGGTGATCTGATCACGCAACTCACGCGGCACAAAGACCTCTTGCGCTCGCAACGCCGGGGGCAACTGCGCCGCTCGGTGCGGGAACGGTCGCTGCCTTCGGTTGCCTTCGAGAACACGCCCGCAGCGGTGCACCCGCCGGTGGTTTCGGCTGAAGACGTCAAGTCCTACATCAACGCCAATCTCTCCCGGTTGGAGCGCTTCGTGGAGCGTGAGCTGCGGTATCGCGAGACCAACGGTCTTCTGCGATCCGACCTCGTCACCCGTGAGGAAGTCGTTGACGAGGCCATCGCCGCCGCCCTGGGCGACGAGGAAGAACGGCCGGAACTGCTCTCGCTGGAGCGCTGGCTGTACCGGCTGTCGCTCCATGCCATTAACCGGATCGCCTCGGGCAACGGCGAAGCCGTCACCGCCGTGCCGCTGGAGACCTCGGCGCGCAAGCAGAACGTGCGCGGCAGCGACGAGCCCGAGTTGCAGTACCATCAGCCCGACGAGATGCTGCTGCAGTCCGATGTCATCGCCGACCGCCGCCTGGCCACGCCCGAGGCGGTCGCCGCTTCCGACGAGATGATCGATATCGTCAACAAGGCGCTGAAGGGCAGCAGCCGCGAAGAACGCGAGGCCTTCATCCTCTATGCGTTTGAAGGCTTTACCCTGCCCGAGATCTCGGCCATCGCCGACCGCAAGGAGGACCAGGTGCGCGCCGCCGTCGAGGGCGCCCGCCGCCGCCTCCAGAAGACGCTCCCGGTCTCGCACTGGCGCGACAAGCTGCTGCAACGGTCCAAGACTGCCTGAGATCGCATCATAGGGGGAGACGCGATGATCACTCGTGAAGAACTCCGCCGGTTGGCCCAGTTGGATTCTCCTGAAAACTCTGCCGTTACCTTCTACTTCCAGCCGCAAACCCCCCAGAACAAATCGCACCGCGAGGAGCAGATCCAGGTGAAGGACCTGGTGCGGGAGGCCTTGCGCCGCGCCGAAAAGAACGGCAACAACCCCAGCGTGCGCGCCGACCTGAAGCGCATCCTTGAGCTGGCCGGGCGATTGCACGGCAACCATGCGCGCGGCAAGGGAGTGTTTGCGTGCTCGGCGAAGGGGGTCTGGCGTGAGATCGATCTTCCCAAGCGGTTGAAGCGGACGCAGCTTTATGTCGCGAACCGCTTCCACCTGCGGCCGCTGGCGGCCGTGGCGGCTTCCGCGCCACGCTGTTGCGTAGCGCTCATTGACCGCGAGCGCGCACGCCTGTTTGAGCTGTGGATGGATGAAGTGCGGGAGCAGCCCGAGATCGTCGATCCGCTGCCGCGCACCGGCCGCAGCAGCGGGCCCGGAGGCTACGATGCCGGCCATGTCGAGCGCCATGTCGAGAACTCCGCCATGCGGCACTTCAAGAACGTGGCCCAGCGCCTGCAGGAGCTGCAGAATGCTGGCTGCGACAGCTTTATCGTCGGCTGCCGCGAGGACGTCTGGCCGCAGCTCGAACCCCACCTGCACACCTATGTCAGGCAGAAGCTGCTGGGGCGCTTCGGAATCGATCCTGCCGTGGCCACCGCCGACCAGGTGCGGGAGCAGGCACAGCGCATCCTGGAAGAGCGCAACGCCTCCGAACGCCAGACGCTGATCCGTGAGGTGGTGGGTGGAGCGCAGCGCAACGGACGCGGCAAGGTTGGGCTGCGGGGCGTGCTGGAAGCGCTGGAACAGGGCGAGGTGCAGACGCTGCTCTTTGGCGAAGCCTTTTACGCGCCCGGAAGCGAGTGCAGCAACTGCGGCCACCTGGACGCCAACCTGCCCGATGTCTGTCCCGCCTGTGGGCAGAGCGTGCGCGCGCTCGAGGATGTGACGGATGCGGTCCTGCGTCGCGCCCTCGACGCCAACATCGGTGTCGTCTATATCGGTCCGGATCCCGAGTTCGAGAAGGCCGGCAAGATCGGCGCGCTGCTCCGCTTCCGTGCCGACCAGGCCAAGTCGGGGAGAGTCGCGGGGTGAGAAGCAGCTCTTAGCTTTTAGCCCTAAAGCTGTTGGCTTAAACAAGGCCGGCATCTGCCGGCCTTGGTGTTTGGTGGCAGGGATTTGGCCAAAGAGCCAAAGGCTAAGAGCTAAGAGCCGCTTTTGCTATCCTGACGGGTTCTGAGGAGATCTCCATGCCTATCTCCCGCCGTGATTTCCTCGCTACCGCTGCCCTGGGTTCAACCTCAATGGCTATGGGGCTTGATGCCGGCCTGCAGGAGACCAAGCCTATGGCCCGGCCTCCCGCGCCGGCCGGCAATCGTCCCGCATTAATCTGCAAGACCACAGGGCTGCACTCGCTCGATGCCGCCTACGACCTGCTGCGCCGCGGCGGCGACACTCTCGACGCGGTTACCCTGGTCTGCAAGGAACGGGAAGACGATCCCAACGACCAGACCGTCGGCCTCGGAGGTCTGCCCAACGAGGACGGCGTCGTCGAACTCGACGCCTCGTGCATGCACGGCCCGACGCGCCGCGCCGGGGCGGTGGGCGCGGTAAAGAACATCAAGAACGTCTCGCTGTTGGCGCGTGCCGTCATGGACCACACCGGCCACGTAATGCTGGTGGGCGAAGGTGCCGAACGCTTTGCCGAAAAGATGGGCTTTCCCAAAGAAAACCTGCTTACGGAGCGCTCACGCAAGATGTGGCTGCTGTGGAAGAAGACCATGTCGCGCGAGAGTTGGTGGGGGCCCGGCCTTAGCGATCCCAACTGGAAGCCTCCAGCGCTGCCTTCCTCGGAAGAATGGCGACGGAAGCGGGAGCAGATGGACCACGTAGCGGCGGAGCTGGGCATCGCGCCGGAGTGGCGCGAGTATGCCATCGAGCGCGTGATCCATCGCGAGCATGGCACGATCCACTGCTCGGCGGTGAATGAAAAGGGCGAGATGTCCGGGATGACCTCGACCAGCGGCCTCGAATGGAAGATTGCCGGGCGAGTCGGCGATTCTCCCATCATCGGCGCCGGCTGCTACACCGACCAGGACGTGGGCTCGGCTGGGGCCACCGGCAATGGCGAAGAGAACATCCGCGTGGCCGGCGCGCACACGATCGTCGAGAACATGCGCCGCGGAATATCGCCGGTCGAGGCCGGGATGGAAACTCTGCGGCGGCTCGCCCACCTCTACAACAACGACATGACTCGCCTGCGCTACATCCAGATGGTCTATTACATCCTGCGCAACGACGGCGCCTACGCCGGAGTCTCATTCTGGAGCCAGAGCTATGCCGGCAAGCGGGTGCAGTTCGCCGTGCACGACGGCAAAGCGCGCCTGGAAGACACGGTCGCTCTGTTCGAAGGACGGTACATCGAGTGGCCGCCGGTGCCGAAGCCGTAGCGAGTACCGAGTACCGAGAAAAAAGGCCTCCGCTCCAGGGAAGCCTTTGCTTTTAGCCGACGACCAACAACCGACGACTGCCTTACGCGAACCTCACCTTCACATCCGGCTTCTTCTCCAGGTGGATGCTCTCGATGAAGCGCACCTTGCCGGTGTTGAGCGTCAGCACGATGGATGACGTGCGCGCGCCCTCGCCGAAGAAGCGCACCGGCCGCATCAGCGCGCCTTCGGTGACGCCGGTGGCGGCAAAGATGATCTGCTTGCCCGGGGCGAGGTCTTCGGCGGTGTAGACTCGCTTCACGTCCTTGATCCCCATTTTGTGGACGCGCTCTTCCTGCTCGGGCTTGGTCAGCATTAGGCGCCCGACCATGTAGCCGTTGAGGCAGCGGATGGCAGCGGCGGTGAGCACGCCTTCCGGCGCCCCGCCCGAACCCATGACCGCGTGCACGCCGGTACCGATGACGGCGGCGGCGATGCCGGGGGAGAGGTCGCCGTCCGAGATCAGCTTGATGCGCGCGCCGGCCTTGCGGATGTCGGCGATCAGCTTCTCGTGGCGCGGGCGGTCGAGCACCACGATCACCAGGTCCTCAACATCGCGCTCCAGCCGCTTGGCGATATTTTTCAGGTTGTCGGCCACGGGCGCGTCCAGGTCCACGCAACCCTTGCACGACGGACCCACGACGATTTTGTCGAGGTAGCAGTCGGGCGCGTGCAGCAGTCCGCCTTTTTCCGAGGCGGCGAGTACGGTAATGGCACCGGGCGAGCCGGTGGCGCACAGGTTGGTGCCCTCGAGCGGGTCCACGGCGATGTCAATCTCGGGGACCTTGGTGCCGTCGGGGAATTCGGCGCCGACGTGCTCGCCGATGTAGAGCATGGGCGCTTCGTCGCGCTCGCCTTCGCCAATGACGATGCGGCCATTCATGGGGACGGTGTCCATGGTCTTGCGCATGGCCTCGGTGGCAACGTGGTCGGCGTACTTGCGGTCGCCCTGGCCCATGGTCTTGGCGCAGGCGATGGCCGCGTTCTCCACTACGCGCAGGAATTCCAGGGCAAGGTCGGTCTCGATGTTCTGTCCGTAGCTCTTGGCGATGGCTTTGGCGGGCTTCGCCTCTGTGACGGGTGCCATAAGTGCCTCCGGGACGGCTTAGAATTGCGCGCTCCTGGCGGCGGGGAAACCCCAGGGAGCACCGCGCATAATGCCCCTTCGGAAGGAGGGCGTCAAGGAGAAGTACCGAGTAACGAGTACCGAGGGCCGGTCCAGGATCCCTGTCTATCCGCGTCAATTCGGGCGGCGAAGTTCAAAACGCGTCGATGCCCGTTACATTGCTGCCGATGATCAGCGTGTGAATGTCGTGCGTGCCTTCGTAGGTCTTCACCGACTCGAGGTTGGCCATGTGGCGGAAGATGGGATACTCGTCGGCAATGCCGTTGGCGCCCAGGATGTCGCGGGCCAGGCGGGCGCATTCGAGCGCCATCCAGACGTTGTTTCGCTTGGCCAAGGAGATGTGCTGGAAGCCGGCGCGGTCCTGATCTTTCAAGCGCCCGACCTGCAACACCAGAAGCTGTCCCTTGGTGATCTCCGAGATCATCCACACCAGCTTTTCCTGCACGAGCTGATGCGAGGCGATGGGCTGGTCGTGGAACTGCTTCCGGAAGCCGGCGTACTGCAGCGCGCAGTCATAGCAGGCCATGGCCGCGCCCACTCCGCCCCAGGCGATGCCGTAACGGGCCTGATTGAGACAGATCAGCGGCGATTTCAGACCACCCGATTTCGGCAGCAGGTTGCTGCAGGGCACACGCACATCTTGCAAGGAAAGGCTTGAGGTCACGGATGCCCGCAACGACCACTTGCCGTGCACGTCGGCAGTGCGGAAGCCGGGGCGGTTAGTTTCGACAAGAAAGCCGCGGATCGTGCCGCCTTCATCGTCCACCTTGGCCCAGATGACGGCCACGTCGGCGATCGAGCCCGAGGTGATCCACATCTTCTCGCCGTTGAGGATGTAATCCGCGCCGTCGCGGCGGGCGCGCGTGCGCATGCCGCCGGGGTTGGAGCCGAAGTCGGGTTCGGTCAAGCCAAAGCACCCGATGGCCTCGCCTTTCTGCAGCGCCGGCAGCCAGCGTTCTTTCTGCTGTTCGCTGCCGAAGGTGTAGATGGGGTACATCACCAGCGCCGACTGCACACTGACGAAGGAGCGCACGCCGCTATCGCCGCGCTCCAGTTCCTGCATCACCAGCCCGTATTCGACGTTCGACATCCCCGCGCAGCCATAGCCCTTCAGGCTGGCCCCGAGGTAGCCGAGCTCGGCCATAGGCTTGACCAGTTCGCGCGGGAACCGGCCTTCGCGGTTGCACTGTTCGATGATGGGGATGAGGTTGTCCTCGATGAACTGGCGCGTCGTGTCGCGCACCAGGCGCTCG
>Ga0335069_10006558_pt1 | contig 16909 bp, 21 predicted proteins | sample Lox_Sample_11_FD_206714 | JGI IMG/M metagenome (GOLD analysis project Ga0335069, IMG submission 206714) | Soil microbial communities from Loxahatchee National Wildlife Refuge, Florida, United States - Lox_Sample_1.1 | ecosystem: Environmental > Terrestrial > Soil > Wetlands | place: USA...
ACGCAGATACTTCCTGATCTTCGCCTCACTGGGAATTTGTTTGAGTGTATACATGTCCATCACGATACTCCTTTCGATGGACTTGTACCAAGTGGGTGGGGTTACCCATAGGGGTGTTTCAACTTTTTACCGACTAAAGGCTTACTTCTTGCGCAGAAAGTAAAAACTCATCCCTACCGAAGTAGCCCCGCCGACCAACACGATCAGCCAAAAGGCATAAGGTGAATGTTGACCGGGAATCGGTACATTCATGCTGTATAGATTGATGGCCATCGTTGGTGCAGTAACAGCTAGGGTGACCGCTGTCAGTATACGGATGGCCCCGTTCAGTTGCGTATCCATGACAGCACTGTATGTATCACGAACGTTCGTAATTGTCCTCAGCAGCGCTTTACAGCGGGCGATGAGCTGCTCGAATTCAATCGAAACGTCCTCGACCAAATCACGATCATCTTCGTACAGGGGCAATATTCGTCCGCCCAGGATTTTTTCAAGCGCCGTGTTCGATGGCTGCAAAGCATCGAGATAATCATTAAGTTTGCGCTCATATTCGGTCAGTGTAATGATGTCTTTGGATTTGAGTGTACGCACATCACTGGTCGTGGCGCGCATCTGACGGTTAATTGATGCGACCCGCGTCTGATACTGTCTGACGATTGACTCCAGCATCAGCATGAATAACTTTGTTTTCTGCGTTGTCGGAGCCTTGATGTTGTCGATAAACGGCTGCCATAATCTGCCAAGGCTGTCGCGGCTGACCGTTACAATGTGCTGTCCGCCGAGTGCGAACAATATCGGTGTCGTGTAGTCATTAAAATCGGCGTCGGTGTCCGGCAGACGCGTGATGAAATACACCCAGCCATCCTCCAATTCAACACGCGGCACCTCATGCGGGTCGAGTGCGTCAGTCAGCAGGTCACGATCAATACCCAGCTCCACCAATTGGCGTTGTTCATCCTCGTTCGGCCGCTCTGAGCGTATCCAACTGCCCGGCTGCAATGATTCGCGTTGCTTGATCACCGGACGATAGTTAGTAGAGCGTAGATATGAAATCATAACCACTCCTTCCTGTTACAACTTTATCTGTATTGTAACAGATGACGCTTTTTAAACAGAACTGCGGGTTAGAAGCAGGCTTTATACTTCGAATTGCCGGCCTATAATATTGTCCGGGTTATTTCTAACAAACAAGACTTCGCTGCCCTCGAGCAAATAGACGGTGTTGATGCCGCTGCCGAGCATCGCATCCCAGCATGGTTCGCAGGCCCAATAATGACCCCATAAATAAATTTCTGCACCGCTAAAATCTTCGGTACCCATAACAGCAACGGCGTCATTTATCGCCTGTTGTTCACCGTGATTTTTCGGGTGACAACCTTCACACAGGTCATATCCTTGGCCTGTCGGAATTTTGCGCCTGACACGCTCACACCCATTCTCTTCATGATAGTTACTGCCGTTCGCGCCGATGCCAAGAATTTTGCCTTCCTTAACAATTACACTACAATTTGGCATCACTTTATCCAATGAGTAGCGCTTTGCGTATTCCTTCGCCAACCACATGTAGTCGTTTTCCGGACCAACGTATTCGATGGTTCCCTCTTCCGGCATGTACGGGTATTCAATTTTTCTTTTCTCGACCTTATCAACTAACTGACGTTCGGCAAATATTTCGTGCATTTTCTCCCCCAAGTTATTGGGGGATATTGTAGCACAGGTGACCAGCTATTGTGCGCTACTGCTGCTGTCGACTCTTGCCCGATTTTACGGGCTCCGTCAGGCTGTGCGTTTTGAGTGTGATGCCCTTTTTCGGTTGGTACTCAAAGACTACTTCACAACCCTCGCTGACGCTACCGCGCAGGATTTCCTTGGCCAATTTGTTCTCGATTTCCATTTTGACCACTCGCCGCAGTTCGCGAGCGCCAAACTCAGGCTGATAGCCAATTTTGGCCAGGTACTCGATGACGGATGAGTTGAATGTCAGTTCAATACCCTGGCCGTGCGCCGTGCGACGGACGCGCCCCAACTGCAGTTCGACAATCTCCGCAATATGCTTTTCGTCAAGCGGTTCAAATACGATAATTTCGTCGAACCGGTTGAGTAGTTCCGGTCGGAAGAAGTCACGCAGATTTTTCATCAATTCGTCTTTTAGCGCAGCACTGCTTTTGCGCTTTGCCTTGTCTGCAGCTAGATTCTGCTGAATAATTGACGCGCCGATATTGGATGTAACAATGATAATCGTATTCGTAAAATCAACGACGCGGCCCTTACCGTCCGTCAGACGCCCTTCGTCAAGTATCTGCAGCAGAATGTTGTGTACGTCGGGACTTGCCTTTTCGATTTCATCGAGCAGGACCACACTGTAGGGAGCGCGTCGGACGCGTTCAGTCAGCTGGCCACCCTCTTCATAGCCAACGTAGCCCGGCGGCGCGCCAATCAACCGCGCAACGCTGTGGCGCTCCATGTACTCGCTCATGTCGATGCTAATGGCGGCGTCTTCGTCGCCAAAGACAACCCAAGCGAGCGTTTTGCCAAGTTCCGTTTTGCCCACGCCGGTCGGTCCGAGAAACAGAAATGACGCAATCGGCCGGTCGCGATCAGCAAGGCCTGACCGGCTGATGCGGATGGCATCGGCCACCGCTTCGACAGCTTCGTTCTGACCAATGACGCGCTCGTGCAGCCGCTCCTCAAGTTTGAGCAGTTTATCCTTTTCTTCCTCGGTCAACTCACTCACGGGAATGCCGGTGATACTCGATACAACCTGCGCGACATGTTCCATCAGCACTTCCTGACTGGTCACACCGCGTTTGGCATGCCAGTTTTCTTCCATTTTATCCCGCTGTTCATTCAGTCGCTTCAAATCCTTTTCGAATTTGGTCGCTTCACCTGCACGCTTGTGATTGACGGCATACTCGCGTTCGCGCTTGATGTGTGCAATTTCGTTTTTAAGATCCCGCATTTCCTGCGTGTAGGTATCGGCGCCGATTCGTACACGTGCCGATGCCTGGTCTATCAGGTCGATTGCTTTGTCAGGCAAAAAACGATTCGTCACATAGCGATCACCCAACTCGGCAGCCGCTATGATGGCCTCATCGGTAATTTTGACTTTGTGATGCGCCTCGTACTTGTCGCGCAGACCGCGCAAAATTTCAATCGTCTGCTCGACTGTCGGCTCAGGCACGAGAACTGGCTGGAACCGTCGCTCCAACGCCGCATCCTTTTCAATATACTTCTGATACTCATTCAGCGTCGTTGCACCGATGAGGTGTAGCTCGCCGCGGGCCAGAGCCGGCTTTATAACATTAGCGACGTCGATACCACCCTCGCCGCCGCTCTGTCCCGCGCCAACGACCGTATGCAGTTCATCGATAAAGACAATCAATTCATCCTTGTGCGCCACGATTTCGTCCAGCACATTTTTAATGCGTTCCTCAAACTCGCCGCGATACTTGCTGCCGGCAACCATCGCGTTCAAGTTCAGCTCGACCACCCGTTTATCCTGCAGTACTTGCGGCACATTGCCGTGACAAATCCGCTGCGCCAGCCCCTCGACAATGGCCGTTTTGCCGACGCCGGGTTCGCCAATCAGTACCGGATTGTTTTTGGTGCGGCGAGCTAGAATCTCGATAGTCGTTTCTATTTCCCTGGACCGCCCAACCACGGGATCCAATTGTCCCCGCTGGGCAAGATCGGACAAATCGCGCGAATATTTATCGAGCCCCGGCGTGTTCGACTGCGTCTCGACGCGACCTTCCTCGGCGCCTTTGCCAACGACTTTGACAATTTTTTGACGCAGACCTTCACTGGTCAGACCGTACCGCCGCAGCAAATCACCTGCCATACCCTCGTCTTCCTTCAATAGACCGAGCAGCAGATGCTCGGGTCCGACATAGCTGTGTCCCAACCCGCGCGAATCATGAAACGCGTACTCCATCACTTGCTTGATTCGTGGCGACACGGTCGCCTTAATGCGCTTTTCGCCCTCCTTCGGGCCGTGTTCATCATGCGGCGCATTGGCCTCGATGTAACCCTTGATGTCCTCGGGCTTCAACTTGAATTGTTTCAATATTTCGTGCACGATGTCGCTGTCGACAAGCGCGTACAGCAGATGCTCGGTATCGACCTCATGACGACCAAAGTGCTGCGCGGAGGCGCTCGCCCGCTGGATAATTTCCTTGGTATGCTCCGATATATAATCAGCGATGTTGGTCGCCTCGCGGTCGCGCGGCATAGGGTATCCCATCCGCGTCGGCGATTCCGAAAAGTCATCACCAAACAGTCCGCCGATACCACCGTTCGCCGGTTCAAAAGGCCAAGCTATGGCTTGGCTCCGCAGCAGCTGCCTATAGTGCACCTCACACAGCTCTAACGTTGTTTCATGACCATTCTGACTCAGTTGCACTAACCGTGTCGCCGGCTGGCCGTCGTTCATATCGCAGCTTCCGTTTGCCATGTATATCTCCCTACCCAATCTCCTTGTCCTTTTAGTATGGTCACCCTCTCCGCATATTACTGCCTGTTTTTTCACCATGAGCGTATTTTTGTTTTTCGTTCTTTACTTAAAGCACAAGCGGTATATACTACTAGCTATAACTGAGTGCGGAAAATGGGGTCACAGTATCAAGAATTGGAACAACAAGCCCTAGCGGTCCTTAAGCGGAACGATCGTGGTACTCATACTGTGCCGCAGGAAGACATGTACCCCCACGCCTGGCTGTGGGATGGCGGGTTTATTAGCATCGGATTGTCACATGTCGACGCGCGGCGGGCCGCTACGGAACTCGATACGATATTCGGCGGCCAGTGGGATAACGGTATGATTGCCAATATGCGCTTCAACAGCATGCGTCCTGATTGGCTCCTCTGGAACAGCCGCCTTAATCGCTATTCTCCACATTTTATCCACACCTCGGGGATTACGCAACCGCCCATCCTGGCAGAGGCAGTGCAACGTGTCAGCCATAGGCTGAACCGTGATGATCGGCGTGCCTTTACCAACGCAGTTCTCGGACGCCTCGCATCCTATCATCAGTGGATCTATGACGAGCGCAACCCGAATGGCAACGGGCTCTTTACGGCCGTCCATCCGTGGGAAACCGGCATGGAAAACATGCCCACCTGGATAGAACACATGCGCACCTTAAACTGGGGCTTGAGAGGCGCCATGCTGCGCAGCCTCAACAAAGTTATCCAACTTGCCCGGCGCGATACCAAACACACGCCCGCCGACCAGCGCCCGAATAGCGAGGAAAGTCTGCTCCATTTGCAGTCATTTATGAGCCTCCGCAACAATCGCTATGATCACAAACGCCTGGCTGACAAGCACCCGCTTCACGTCGAGGACGTGCAGCTAAATAGTATCCTCATCCGGAACAACGAAATACTGGAGAAGCTCAGCGATGAATATAAATGTCCGCTGCCCGACACGCTACGGCAACATATGGCTCAAACCCGAACGAATATCGAACAGCTGTGGGACGACGAATCCGGACTCTACTATCCGCGCGATGCTGTAAGTGGCCAGCATATAAAAATAGCGACTATCGCGTCGCTGCTACCGCTATATGCGGGTTCGATCCGTCAGGAACGGGCAGATTCACTCGTAGTACATCTACAGGACTCTGAATCGTTTAATGCGCCCTACGGCGTGCCGACCGTCCCGCAGAACTCACCGTACTTCCGCGAGAAAAGTTATTGGTCCGGCCCGACGTGGGTTAACTCGAACTGGCTGCTTATCGAAGGACTAAAGCGTTCACGACACAAGGAATTAGCGAGGCAACTCGGCAAATCAACACTCAACATGATAGAAGTTGGCGGCCTGGATGAATATTTCTCGCCATTAACCGCCAATGGGCTGGGGGCCAAGAGTTTCTCGTGGACTGCCGCGCTAGCACTCGATCTGATCAATCAGTTTTCTGACTAAAGACGTTTATGATGCAACAGGTTGTGGTATCAGCTTGGCTGCTGAAAGATCCATGGCAAATCCGGCGACAGCCATCTGGCCATCCTTGTTTTTGCCGACAACCTTGCCGCGGTCAAAGAAATGCTTGTATTCGCCGCTTCTGGTCTTCATGCGATAATCTGCCTGATACTCGTCTGTCTCTCCCGACAGATAGCCCATGAGTGCACCCGTAACCCTATTGCGGTCATCAGGGTGCAGCAGCTCGGCAAAATTGCTGAGATGCGCGAATTTTTCCATATCCTTTTCGCTGTATCCAAGCATCTTCAGCTTGTTCGGGTTGTAGAAAATCAATCCGCTTGGGTGCTCGAACATCCACCAGGACATACTGCTGGCTTCCATTGCGTCGTTAAACAAAACCATTTCGTCTATGTGATCGTAAAATATCATTACTCAAATTAACCTCACCTTAGGTTTTAGTAAATTTTATCATAAATTTGAATAAATTGCAAGCATTTTGTAGTGTAAATATTTTTATGCTTACTCTACAGATAGGGCATATGTAAAATCTCTTGCGGTGACATCTTATAGCGCCCCGTTGAAGGCCCTTGCCCCAGGAGGATATCGCGCCCCGCGACAGCAGCATACGCAGCCCCTGCAGACGCTGTCGTACCCAGCTGCGCGATTCCCCCGAGTGTCATACCTATCTGACCAATTGAACGTGCGAGTCTGTCAGAGATATTCTCCTGGCCAATCAGCCTTACAATGAGCTGCACTGTCAGTTCGGGCGACAGGATTTCCTCTTCTATCGAATGCACCTCTTTCGGAGTTAACCTGCCTAAAAAATGATCATTATCACCAAGATCGTAGCGTTCAACATCGACCATCGTGCGGTCGCCAGCATCGGTCGCCATGAGCAAGGCCGTACCAAAACGATAGGCCAGCTTGCGCGCCAGCACTTTCGTCGGCAGATGATCAACCTCCTCAAATATCAGGTCGGGCTGGTGTTTAGCAAATTCATGAGTGTTCCCAGACGTCAAACCTTCCGAAAAATGTATCTGCCGTACGTATGGGTTCAGTTCGCTGAGTTTGATACCTGAGACGTCCGTTTTGCGCATCCCGACCGTCGGCATGCCGGCCTGGATCCGGTTGAGGTTCGGGACCGACATGACGTCCGGATCTGCTAGGACGACCTTGTCGCCGAGTCCCATATGCGACGTCTGGTCGAGAATGGAGCCACCGACGCTCAGGCCGATATGCCACGTGGTCGCGTGCCTGATTTTCGGCAACTCCTCCTTTTTGATCAGTTCACGGTCACGGTAGGTAAGCAGCTGCCAGTGTGTCTCCTGGTCGGCAAATTGCACCAGACGATTCGACCAGGAAAAGTAATACCACTTGCCAAAGCGGTCACCCTCGGCGATAATCGGCTCGATGAACCGTTTACGCGCAGCTTCATCGCGCTTCTTGTCCGGATTTTCAAATTCAAACAGGTCATCAGCAATCTGGGCGACTTTACGTTCAACTTTGGCGGCTGACGAAACGATTCGCTGGTGCATCTCACGCCTATCGCCGCGGTCGTTCAAATTGTAACTTTCGGGTTGCGACCAGTGTGGTAAAGGCGCCTCCTGCCGATCCATCCAGAATTTTAGCGGGCCATGTTCAAGACTCATTGATTTTCGTCCTCGCCCCTGAAGACTTGTCGTGCAAAAGCGCGAAACTCAGCCACTTCCTCACCCAGCTGAACATCGCGGACGCCTTCGGTCATGTAGATAAAGTTGGCCATTTGTCTCACAGCTGATTCGTTGCCCGGTGTCAGAATATCACCCATCATATTCGCAAAAAAATTATCGACATCCAAAATAGTCGGCACCAGTGCGACGTTATCGTAATTATACGGATGCTCGAGACACCGCGATGCGCCGATCCGTCTGACGGCCTTCTGTCCCCAGTTGTGCACGAACGATTCATAGGCCGTACCCTCGACCAGCCCCATAAACCAGATTTCGCCACGACCCAGCACACGCTGTATTTCAGCGCGCATGAACTCTTTGACCGCACCAGGTCCTGCGTTTATCGTCTTACCCAGGGCTTCCGGCTCGACGAGCACAAGATTATGATGCGCGTCGGCCTGTCGCAAATCTCGTTCGCCGTCCGGCCACAAACCATCTTTGCTAAATTGATACGCCGGCAAATCCTCTAGCGAAGCATAAAATTTTTTCCAGGTAACCAGTCGGCCCGTAATTGGACTCAGGTCGTTTGACCCTTTTTCCTTGCCAAGGGCAATTTCAGCCCGACTGCCGAGAGGCGCCTCATGAGGGGTACCTAAAGGACTGGACACGTCGGGTGAAATGACCGGAGCACCACCAGGAAGCGTTATTAGGCCCTCCGGGCGGACAATCCGCATGTTGACATAACTTTGCGCCTGGATTTGTTGGGCCAGCATGGCGCCGAGGGGAAAATCTTCCGGCGAAAAATAAATATAATCATAAGTGTCGCAACGGAGTGACTCGCCAGCATCGTGTTCATACTCGCCACTGTTATCTGAGTATATTTCTGTCATATTACCCGCTCTTTTCACGCATTATTATGACGCACGTTACGTGAAAAAGATATGGTAAAATACTGAAAATTCGGTGGGTGTATCTTTACTGCCCTGAGACTTCTTCATCTTCGAGTTTGAGCGGCTTTTTGCTAATGATCTCATAGCGCTGGCCAGTCAGGGCAGACTCCATGTAGTCGTCGTTAAGCAGGTTCACGAACTTGCTGACATCCTTGTCGTCCATAATAATGATCGCGCCCGCATCGTCCTCCATCAATTCAACGCCCATTTCGTTTGCGTGGTTTAGCAGCTCCTCTTGCTTGACGACGGTCGGGTCGATTTTTTGCAGCTTTTTGATTGAGCCACGTTTGCCGACAATCAGCGACTGCATCGACTGCCCCTCGGGGTAGCTGAGGCGGAAGTTGGCGTTGATTTCGGCCATCTTTTTCTCGGCTATGCTCGCTTCTTTGGCGTCATAATTGAACAGCTGCTTCAGGCGTGCCTGACTGAATACATACAAATCCTGATCGATAATCAGCAACTGGTTGTCGGCCGGAATACGCAGCGCCGCATCGGCGTCGAAAGGCACGAACTTGGCGCCCCGCACCATCCAGCCGGTCCGACCCTGCATAACATTCGACTTGGGCAAGACTTTCGCAACGTAGACCGAGTGTTTCATGTCCGGGTGGCTAACGCGCGCGACGATACCCTTCATGTTCTTGAAGTCGTGCTCATCGTCGTTGAATTTTTCGATTTCGTGTTCCTGGGTTTTCAGCCAGTTCAGCGTTTCACGGGCTTTTTGCACCTTAAACACCTGCGTCCGCTGCAACACACCCTCTTCGCTTTCAGCCTCCTCAAACCCGCGAACGATCATGCCCGCCTCGGCACCCTCGTAGAGATATTCCAGGATACCGTCAATAAACAGTGTCTCGAGTTGGTTGCGCAGTTCGGCGGCCAGATTAGTACGGTACAGGACGTAGTTTTTACTGACGAGGAACAGATCAATCTTGAGATCCTCTTTGTAGGCCATCAGGTTGTTGGCCCACGCAAATACGTCGGTCGAGGTATAGTTATCAATTTCCGTCCGCTCGGGTGCTAGGATGTCTTGTTGGTCCATGGAAAATCAGCCTTTCTGCTCAGGTAACGCGGTATCCGACGTTTTAGTTTTTGGTAATATCTAAAGATAGTGTAACGGAAAAAGCAGCCAATGAGTGGTGTAAAAAATGCACCCTATCGCTTACGCAGCATCTTGCGTCAAATTGCCGAGGAGCCGTACAAGCTGGTCCCGAAGTCTAATCAGTTTTGGCGCTTCCTGTTCGTTGTCGAGAAGATCGGCAATTTGCCCCCTAGCCTCATCGTACACCGCTTCTGATGCACGAAAGTCAAAGATGGTTCTAGGGGTGATCATGCTGCCAATTCGTTCATTTGGCCGGATGAAAATAAATTCACTCTCGGGATTGTGCCTTCCCCAGCGCCACAGCTCGCTTTTTGTTTTGGCTTCCAGACCCGCGCCAACAATATGCTGAAGTTTGCCAGGCAGTGGTGCCTTGAGATGCATTGAAAGTGCGGACACGCAAACGAGCGTCTCTGCATGCGGCGCCCAGTGGGCATAGCCTGCGGACACACCGCCGACAGCGCCATCCACCCATAAATTACCTTCGGAATCCTTCCCCTTTGTAGGTTTGAACAAAAACGGTACAGATGAAGACCGCGTGACACCATCAGCAATCGTGATGCCGCTTTCGCCTTCACCGCAGTTCAGGACGTGCGTTCGGAATGACGGGAAATGAGTGCCGGTCACATTCAGCCGAGGATCTCGTGCATCGCCAAAAGTTTCTTTGGCATAGCCGTGTATGTATTCTTCATCATCATAATTGAACAGCTTGATTTGCGGTTTGCCCATGATGTCGTCGCGGCTCTTACCTGTCAAGACCATGCCGCCAGCCCATGATCCTGCCAACGTACCCAAAAAATGCGCGTTACTTAAGTCCGCCCCGCGCTCCCGCAGTTCATCCAAGACGCCAACCTCATACCCGATAGTAATCGGCCCGCCGCCCTCTAACACGAAAAAATGCTCCAAATTGAGTGGGTCGAGGCGAGCGTGTAATTGTTCCATGGAATCTCCCAGTTATAGAAGCTGTTATAGTGTCGAGTTGATAGACGTTGAAAATACGATACTCCAACCATAAGGTCTTTGCAATAAGAATTTTCAGCGGCTATATGCATCGCTTGTCAAGCTTTGGGCGGCTCGTCGGCGTGACGGTCGATGAAATCTTCGATACGTTGGCGAAATATGATTGTGAGTACGGTACCCACTAGCAATGCGACTACTAGAGCGATCCACGAGAATCGCCGGAACCAGTGTTCGGCAACGACTCCGAGGAAATATACCGACCACACAGCCAGCCCCGACCAGACAATACCTCCCGACGCATTGGCCAGCAAAAACTTCCGATACTGCATCTTCAAAATACCAGACAGCGGTCCGGCAAAAATCCGCAGCAGCGCTATAAAGCGTCCGAAAAAGACAGTTTTCGCGCCATAGCGACGGAAAAACACCCTGGCCGCGCCCGTAGTGCGGTCGTTAACATGGCGCGGGAATAATCTACCGAGCAGATGCAACAGATTGTCGCCAAACGTATGTCCCAATAAATAACCGATGGAATCGCCTGTGATCGCACCGACGGAACCGGCGGCCCACACCCCCCACGGGCTAACGGCGCCATGGCTCGCGAGCAGCGCCGCGCTCATCAGCGTAATTTCACCCGGCAATGGCACACCCAAGCTTTCAATTCCCACTACCAATAACACTGTTATATAAATAACCTGATCCGGTAAGGCGTGTAGCCAGCCAATAACTTCAATCATTGCCTCTATTGTACACGCTCACAAAGCACCAAATGAAATATCGTAATGTTTATGTCGGCTATGGGCGCCGATGGTACTCGGCTTGTGCGAGCAAAAAATTACCGATTACCTGCGGCAGCCTGAATCTCTCCTCTGCCTGTACACGAGTGTACAACTCCTCAGGTGTATCTTCTGGCAATATTTTAACCGGATGCCGGGCAATAATCGGACCCGTATCGACACCTTCGGCGACCAGGTTGACGGTGTATTCTGTTTCCTGGATTGATTCCTCTCTAAACAGACCGAGAGCTGCCTTGGACGCGTGAATACCGAACGTATCAGTCGTCTCCGGCAATAGACCGGGATGTGAATTCATCATCCGCGCCTGCTCCACCCTGGAGTATTTCGGCAACCAGCCATATTCCGAAATCAAATCGCCGTTTACTACCCGGATATAGCCGGCACAGACAACCACTGCGCAACCCAACTGTTTTACTTTCTGACATATCGCCTCGGATTCGGCCAATGTCTGCCCGCGTGGCTGAATACCCTCGGGATGAGTGGCACCACTGATATGCGTTATCTCGATATCCAGACCGTATTCCTTGTTCAGTCGGTCGACTCTGCCGTAAATTCCGGCTTCCTCCGGAGGTTTATTGCAAACCAACAACCGCACCTCGGCATCCAAAATATTAGTTTGTGTAGCTTCGATAACTGCTTCTGCTATCGCGCCCCTGCCCGATACCAAAATAGCGATCCCAGGCGTGTGTAACTCTGCCATTTTAAGCCCTCCTTTACTATCGAGTATGGTGACATTAAATCAAAAACTCAAGCATGAGCGCAGGTGCGTAGGATTACTTTTCACCCTTTCACTAGGTATTATTTAGATATGGAAACACAAGGATGAAATAGATAGATCGCAGCCTAAATAATCTTGAGAATAACCAGCAACTCAATCACGAGAAACGCCACGACAACAATCACGCTGGCGACTTGCTGCCAGCGCGGCTCGGGGATGTGCGTTCGGAATCTACTTTGCTGCTTTTTCTTCATACTTTTTGAATTTTAACGGCGGTTCCGTAGGCTGCAACTTCGTTCATATTGTTACCGATTTCGCCAGTGTCAAACCGCATTGCGATTACAGCATTTGCGCCCTTCTCCGCAGCAGCTTCCCTCATGCGTTCGGTCGCTTCGATACGGCTGTCGCGCAGCAGCTTGGTATAACCGCCGATTTCGCCGCCAATAATCGATTTCAGACCAGCACCGATAGAACTAACTACATTCCGACTACGAGTCAGTACACCGAATACTTCGCCATAGACTTCAACTACTTCATACCCCGGGATGTCGTTCATCGTAACGACCAGAATTTCATCGTTTGTTTCTTGCATACTTTCAGTATAGCAAACAGTGTTATCCGCTTATGTTACTATGTAAGGGTTAACAATTACGTACGGAGACACAAACATGAAAGTCCAAGGAAAAGTTATTCTCGTTACCGGAGCGGGCGGTGGAATCGGCGGTGAAGTAGTTTTAGAACTGCTCGCGCGCGGCGCCAAGGTTGCGGCGGTCGACTTACGAGAAAAAGGACTACAAAAACTAAAGGAGCGACTTGGCGACAAAGCCAAAAGCCTGACTACGCACACCGCTAACACTACCGACCGTAATGCCGCAGCCAAACTACCCGATGAAGTAATTAAAGCACAGGGGCAGATTGACGGACTCATCAACGTCGCCGGCATCATCCAGCCGTTCATCAAAATCAACGACCTCGATTTTGATGACATCGAACGCGTCATGAACGTGAACTTCTACGGTACACTCAACATGACAAAAGCCTTTTTGCCCCACCTGCTGAAACGGCCGGATGCGCACATCGCCAACGTCTCAAGCATGGGCGGCTTTCTGCCGGTGCCCGGTCAAAGCGTCTATGGTGCTTCCAAGGCAGCTGTCAAGTTATTGACCGAAGGCCTGTATGCCGAGCTGCTGGATACAAACGTCCGCGTCAGCGTCATCTTCCCCGGTGCGACCGCGACCAACATCACCGAAAATTCCGGCGTCAAAGCACCAAATGTCTCTGAAGCAGACATCAAAAAGCAAAGCGCCATGATGCTGTCGCCGCAAAAAGCAGCGAAGATTATCGTTGACGGTATCGAAAAGAACAAGCTTCAAATCTTTACCGGCAAAGACTCAAACATGATGAACATACTTTACCGGCTCAACCCGACCTTTGCGACAAAGTTCATCACAAAGCAGATGAAATCGCTGCTCGGCTAAGCCTCCATCAGCCGGTCGCTTTTCGACGGCTCGGAGTCGGTACAGGCGGCCAGATTGACGCAGCACGGCCGTCGGTGCTTACCATTCAGTTTGGAAATCGATTTTTCGATCCGGATTGCGCGCGTGTCCAGATTTTTCGTTTCATTAACCCAACGCAACCACTCCCAGCTCTTTGTCCGCTAAAAACAGAAATTAACAATACCCAACAAGCATGTTTGTCGAGGTTATAAAATTAATATTTATTGCTGGCATTACGTAACATAATGTAGTTACACAAAGGTGAGGGACAAAAGTAAATAAACCGATCTTTGGTGGAGAAAGGAAATAAAATATGACACACTTCGGGTGTTTCAACTGGTTCCTCCCACACTGCGGCGGCTGGGGACGCGGTTGCGGCTGTCGCAGTAACTGCGGCTGGGGCGGCGGTTATGGCGGAGGCTGGGGCGGCGGCTGCGGCGGCGGCTTCCCAACTTGGTTCAACCAGAACGGTGGATTTAATTCGCCAGGTCGTTTCTAGCAAAGTAGCCTAGAGCTGAAGGCGCCAGACCATTTTGTCTGGCGTTCTTCATACCATGGCGACTTGGTATGCACTTAAAGTCCTTTCTGTTTGCGTTCAGAAATCAGAGGCTCCAACCGTACATTGTCTACGTTATAAACTTTATATTTATTGCTGTTATTAAGGGACATAATGAATCTATCCAAAGGTGAGGGATTAAGGTATAAATAACCGAACTTTGGTGGGAAAGGAGAATAATTTAATATGACAAACTTTGCCTGTTTTGGCCTTGGTTGGTTGTGGCCCAGCTGCGGATGCGGCGGCTGGGGTTCCGGCTGGGGCGGCGGCTGGGGTCTTGGCTGGGGCGGCGGCTGGGGTCTTGGCTGGGGCGGCGGCTGGGGTTCCGGTGGCTGGCCTACGTGGTACAACCAGAACGGCGGCTTCAACTCGATCGGTCGTTTCTAGCAAAGCCTAGACACTAGCCCAGTAAATCCCCGCTTTTTGGCGGGGATTTACATGCTGAACGAAGACACTTTTCAACATTGCACACAAAAATAACAGCCCACAAAGACAAACAATAAATATCAAATTTGAGTATCTTTCATTCAGCGAGAAGGTCTATTGTTTGACACTTTTGACACTCTCCTAAAATTTCAGACTCTCATTTCTTCTTTAAAGAAATAGCTATTTTCTTTGGTTCTGGAAGTGGCATAAGTGGCACACTCACTTTTAATACGCCGTCATCCAAATGTGCATCGATCTTATCTGCATCTGCTCTTTTTGGCAGAGCTATACGGCGATAAAAGCTACTGGAGCTTTCACGAACAACATATTTTTTATCCTTGTCCTCTTCCTTTTCGTGTCGTTCTGCGCTTACGATCAGTGCGCCATCTTCAACTTGAATGTTAATATCATTCTCCTCAAAGTTGGGCAGATGCGCCTCAACAACAAGATTATTATCCTTTGTGTAAACATCAGTTGTAGGTATATTTACACCCTTGAACGGCGACATCCAGTCATCACCAAAAAATTGTTTTTGTAATGCAGTCAGTTCTGCAAATGGATCCCACTTTACAAGATTGCTCATATTTTTCTCCTTTCATCATTGTTTTAATGGTTTCCGGAAAAGCATAGAAGCTTCCATGTCTAGTATAGAAAACTAGCACTCTATTGTCAAGAGTGCTAGTTTGTACAAACTGTCTATCCTACTAAAAATATCCGTTAACCGTGCATGCTTATGGATACTCTATAAAAAATATAATCTTGGCTCACAAAATTATATATAACTATTACAAAGCAAGATTTAGCTGAATAAGTTTAAACTTATTCAGCGGGCATATTTATCACAGGCCAACAACAACCTGGCTAGTAATCCTCCTCACCTTGCGGTAGGTCGTCTACCGTGATTGGCCTTTTTTATGCGATTGCCCTTTTTCTTATTTATGCGCTTGGTCATTGTGTCTCCTTTTCATTATTCTCCAGTTCTTTTCTGGTATGCGCCCACTTCTGTTTAAAGATGCAGCCGTTTCTTTCATCAGGTTCAAAGTAACTCATTACGTACCAACCAGATCTCTTAACAAACTTGATTTTAGGCAGATTATGCGGGCTAGGTTTTGCCTCTCGTAATTTACCTACATACCTTACCTTCTGATAGGGTATCGTGTGCCCATTGTATTTGCTCATAGTACCTCCTTGGTAATCATCCGGTTCTTTTCACAATTACACGCTAAAAACCAGCTATCGCTGGTTGAACCTGGCTTACTGGGAAGTAAATTTATGGAATTAGATTACAAAAACAGCAAAGCCAGCCTAGTTTAGACCTGGGTCCGATAGGCTTATCCGAGTAGTTGGACGTCTAGTTAGTACTGTTTGCATAGTAATGATAATTATATAACATCGCGCAATTCGGTCAATACTGATTAGTGTGTCTGGGGCTAATACCAGAAAAGCAAAAACACCTTCCATTCGGAAAGTGCTTATGCATTGCTCCGCTTGGCGGTCTGGAACATACCACATCAATGATTTGATACAACTTGTTCTACTGGCGTATTTTTGTCATTAATTTAAGGTTTTTTACGTATTGCGAGTGATCCATTTTCAAGTGATTGCTCATGTATTGCATGTGCTTTTCAACAAAAAACGACAAATCATCACTTACTAAAGTGACAATCCTGGTGTTGTAAAGTGGGCTCTTGACCATCATTTCCAACTCGGCACGTAACTCAATAGCTTTGTCCGATTTGAGAAAGCTACTTTTGGTCATGCCGCTAGGATCATGAGTCATAACTACCAACTTCGGCGAAAACCAGCCGACCTACCCGTACGGTCATTGTCCTCGCGTGGACGAGCCGTGTTGACGATAATATTTTGGCCCTCAAAATCCTTGCCGTCGAGTTCCTTGATTGCATTTTGAGCTGCCTTGAGATCATTCATTTCCACAAACCCGAAGCCGCGCGGCCGATTGGTAATTCTATCCTTTAGTACAATCGCGCTGGCAACATCGCCATAGGTTTTAAAAAGTTCCAGCAGACTAGCGTCCGTGGTATTAAATGATAATTTACCTACAAATAATTTTGTTGTCATGGTTTGCCCTTCTGTGACAGTTGTTATAAGCGAGTATGCTTTTTCGTCTACAGGTTGGCATAAACCAAAATATAAATAAATGAGTATGACTAGCTATATAAATTATAGCACGAATCTGTAGTACCGTGTAGTCAAACAAAAAGGGTATCCCTACCGTGTTGGTACAAGAATTAATGTTTTTTCGCAATATAACTGGGGTGATTCGAAAAGTTCCGGCGTGGAAAATCTGAAGCAAAATTCTCTCACGTAATCAGGGAACTTCTCGGGC
>Ga0335069_10006559_pt1 | contig 16905 bp, 16 predicted proteins | sample Lox_Sample_11_FD_206714 | JGI IMG/M metagenome (GOLD analysis project Ga0335069, IMG submission 206714) | Soil microbial communities from Loxahatchee National Wildlife Refuge, Florida, United States - Lox_Sample_1.1 | ecosystem: Environmental > Terrestrial > Soil > Wetlands | place: USA...
TTAAACCCCCCCCCCTCACCACCCCCCCCCCACTTTTTTGGGGGGGGGGTGGGGCCCCCCCCGGGGGGGGTGGGCCCTGCCCCCTCCGTCTCGCTGCGCTCGACACCTCCCCCACGCTTCGCGTGGGGGAGGATTGAAACTAGCGCGACGGGAAAACTGTAAAATCGGCCGCGCCTTCGTTTTCGCGTAGCGCGAGGATCTGCAATCCCGAATCATTGCGTGCAATGACGGCGGTCAGGATTCCATTCTCATCCGCACGCGGCGAGCCGTCTTCTTTCTTCGCGCCGACGATCGAAAACCGCGCATCGACGAGCGTGATATCCGGCGAGAGCGCGCGCTCGCGCACGATCTGCCCCTCGCCTTTCGATCCTTGATAGCCGCGCGCGAAAGCGGCCGCGTAAAAGGCTTGGATCGCTTCGCGACCTTTCGAATCGATTCCGGTCGGTGTAACAAGATCGCCGTCGGGCGCGAACAATGCGCTCAAGGCATGCGCATCGCCGGCGTTCCATGCCCGCATGAATTGATCAACGAGTGACGATGCATCCGCCGCCGATGCATCTGTCACCAACGCGGGCGTCGCCAATGCGGCGGCGATGCAAAACGGGATGACAGCGAACTTCATCGGCGTTTTCCTTTCGATGTCAGCGCGCGGGTCTGCGCGTAGAGCGGACATTCCGTGTTCTCGCCGCGACGCTTGCATTGCGTCAGCCAGCGTTTGAGAAGAATGCGTTTGGCTTCGAGCGTGGCGAGTTCTTTCTCGATCGTCTCGAGCCGCGCGCTTACCGTCTCGCGCACATGGCTGCAGAATTCTTTCTGCGGCCCCTTGGCGCGCGCCTTGAGGCCTTTCACATCCGAAAGCGTGAGGCCCATCTTCTGCGCGAGGCGTACGCGGCCCAATTGCGCCAGCGCCGTCTCGTCATATTCACGCCAGCCCCGCTCGGGCTTCAGCGGCTTATCGACGAGACCTTCGCGCTCGTAAAAGCGCACCGTCTCCACGCCGACGCCCGCCGCTTTCGCCAGATCCCCGATCCGTTTTGGCATCGCGCTCTCCATGAAGGGAATTCTGCGGTCCGTACCATGCTACGGGTGCAAGAGGCTGAATGTTGATACTTCGCGCGCTTCGAACGTGATCGCGCCGCATCAATCCTCCCCCGCGCTACGCGCTGGGGAGGATTATGATTCAGCGGCCCAAACGCGGGTTGGCCCCGGCTGCCGCAGGTGCTAACACCCCGGCCGCATGACCGAACTCGCCAAAATCCGCAATTTTTCCATCGTGGCCCATATCGACCACGGCAAGTCGACGCTCGCCGACCGCCTGATCCAGTTCACGGGCGGGCTTTCCGACCGGGAGATGAAAGACCAGGTGCTCGATTCCATGGATATCGAGCGCGAGCGCGGCATCACCATCAAGGCCCAGACGGTCCGTCTGGAATACAAGGCCAAGGACGGTGGGACCTACACGCTCAACCTGATGGATACGCCGGGCCATGTGGACTTCGCCTATGAAGTCTCGCGGTGCCTGGCTGCCTGTGAAGGTGCGCTGCTCGTCGTGGACGCAAGCCAGGGCGTCGAGGCCCAGACGCTTGCCAATGTTTACCAGGCCATCGACGCCAATCTCGAGATCGTGCCGGTCCTCAACAAGATCGACCTGCCCGCCGCCGAGCCTGAACGCGTGCGCCAGCAGATCGAGGACGTGATCGGCCTCGACGCCTCGGACGCGATCCCGATCTCCGCGAAGACGGGCCTCAACATCGAAGGCGTGCTGGAGGCGGTTGTCCATCGCCTGCCCGCACCCAAGGGCGAGCGTTCCGCGCCCCTCAAGGCATTGCTGGTCGACAGCTGGTACGACGCCTATCTGGGCGTGGTCGTGCTCGTGCGCATTGTCGATGGCGAGCTGAAGAAAGGCCAGCGCGTGCGGATGATGGCGTCCGACGCCGTCTATCAGGTCGAACGCGTCGGCGTCTTCACGCCGAAACAGGTGCTGGTCGATTCCCTCGGTCCCGGCGAAGTCGGCTTCATCACGGCCCAGATCAAGCAGGTCGCCGACACGCAGGTTGGCGACACCATCACCGATGAAAAGCGCGGCACGCCGACACCGCTGGCAGGCTTCAGGCCGGCGCAGCAGGTCGTCTTCTGCGGGCTTTTCCCCGTCGATGCGGCACAGTTCGAAGATCTGCGCGATGCCTTGAGCAAGCTCCATCTGAACGATGCGAGCTTCACCTATGAGACGGAAAGTTCTGCCGCTCTGGGCTTCGGCTTCCGCTGCGGTTTCTTAGGCCTTCTCCATCTCGAGATCATCCGCGAGCGCCTCGAACGCGAATTCAATCTCGATCTGATCGCGACGGCGCCGTCGGTCATCTACAAGATCCATCTGACGGACGGCTCGGTGAAGGAGCTGCACAATCCGGCCGACATGCCCGATCCCGTGCGCGTCGCCTTCATCGAAGAGCCTTGGATCAAGGCGACGATCTTTGTGCCGGATGAGCATCTGGGCGCCGTCCTGAAGCTTTGCGAAGACCGCCGCGGCCGCCAGATCGAGCTGACCTATGCCGGCAGCCGCGCCATGGTCGTCTATGCGCTGCCGCTCAACGAAGTGGTGTTCGATTTCTACGACCGGCTCAAATCCGTCAGCCGCGGCTATGCCAGCTTCGACTATCACATCGAAGGCTATGAGGAAGGCGACCTCGTGAAGATGTCGATCCTCGTCAACGGCGATCCGGTCGATGCGCTGTCCATCATGGTGCACCGGACTCGTGCCGAAGCCCGCGGCCGGGTCATGTGCGAAAAGCTCAAAGACCTGATCCCGCGGCACATGTTCCAGATCCCCGTGCAGGCGGCGATCGGCGGCAAGGTGATCGCGCGCGAGACGATCAAGGCGCTCCGCAAGGACGTGACGGCCAAATGCTACGGCGGCGACATCTCCCGCAAGCGCAAGCTCCTCGACAAGCAGAAAGAGGGCAAGAAGAAGATGCGCCAGTTCGGCAAGGTCGAGATCCCGCAGGAAGCCTTCATCGCCGCGCTGAAGATGGACGCGGATTAGAGACTCGCCCACCTGCCCCTTGTCCCACCTCCCCTTGAAGGGGAGGTAGGATCGGCGTTTCGAGCAATCATCCACCGGCCACAATTTGAGGTTAGGCTCCCGCTATCGCGATCGGGGGCTCCCATGGATGATCGGACAGAGGCGCAGAACCGGGCGGTGTTCGCAGGCCGTCTTGCGATCGGGCTCGTGCAGGGCCTGGCGCTGTATTTTTTGAATCTGGCCTTCACCGACAAGACCTGGCCGGCAACGGACGGCTTCCTCTACGCACCGCTGCTGTTCGTGTCACTCTACGTGCCGCTGATCGTTTCGATCGGCATCGGTAATCTCCGCGCCGCGACGCTCGTGACCTGGACACTCGCCGCATCGGCGCTCGTGGCCGCGGCGGCGTGGTACGCGATCTGGCAGTGGCCGGTGGAATGGGCGGGCATCGACGACCATCCTCGCATCGTCCCGGAATTCGCGCTCTTCTTCTTCACGCTGGTCGGGCTCTACATCGCGCATGTGCTGATCTCCGCGGCGGACAGTGAGCGTCGCTGGCTGGCGCAATATCCGGCCTATTTCGATTGCGCGTGGAAATTTCTGCTGCAGGGAGTCCTGTCGGCCTGCTTCGTCGGCGTGTTCTGGGGCGTGCTCGAGTTAGGCGCGGCACTCTTCAGCATCATCGGGCTCGACGGTTTTCGCACATTCATCGAGCACCGCTGGTTCGCCGTGCCGGCAACCACGCTGGCCTTCGCAGCTGCGCTGCACGTGACCGATGTGCGCGTGGGCCTGATACGCGGCGTGCGCTCGCTGGGTCTGGCGCTTCTGTCGTGGCTGTTGCCTTTGATGGCAGCGCTCGCGGCGGCGTTTCTCGTCGGTCTGGTTTTCACGGGACTGAAGCCGCTCTGGGACACGCGCTTCGCAGCCGGCGATCTGCTGACGGCGTCCGCCGTGCTTGTCATCCTCATCAATGCGGCGTTCCAGGACGGAAGCCAGGAACATCGTCCGGCGGCGGTGCTGCGAATTTCGGGATCGCTCGCCGCGCTGCTTCTGATGCCGTTGGTCGCGCTGAGCGCGTACGCCGTCGCGCTGCGTGTGGGGCAATATGGCTGGACGACGGATCGCGTGAACTCTGTGGGATGCCTCGTCGTCGCAGGATTTCTCGCCATCGGATACGCGCTGGCGGCGATTCCGATGGGGCCCTGGCTCGGACGTCTGGCGCGCCTGAATATCCTCGCCGCGTTTCTGGGCCTTCTCGTGATCATCGCGCTGTTTTCGCCGATCGCCGATCCGATGCGTATCGCGGTCGACAGCCAGATGGCGCGTCTGGCGAAAGGCTCGGTGAAAGCGGAAGCTTTCGACTACGGATATCTGCGCTGGCGCAGCGGACGTTTCGGTCTGGATGCGCTGCACAGGCTCGAGCATTGGGAGGGCCCGCAGGCGTCCTATGTGCGCGACAAGGCGCACGCCATCCTCAATTATCATGTGATGGCCTACACGGCGCCCATCGCGCAGGACCTCGCCGACAATTTCATCGTCTATCCGGCCGGCCGGAAACTGCCGAGCGCGTTTCTTCATCAGGATTGGCTGCACGATCCCGATGCGTCGTCGCTGCCCGCGTGCCTCACCACGGCGGGGGTCGGTTGTCAGGCTTTTTTCCTCGATCTGGCGGGCGACGGGCATGAAGAGATCGTTGTGATCGGCACCGACAAATCGGGGACGATCACCGGCTCGAACGGCGTCTTCGCCGAGGACGAGAAGGGTGTGTGGCACCTGACCGGCAGGCCCAACGAGCTCTGGCAATGCCCTGTGGTTCTGAAGGCGCTCAAGCGCGGGGATTTCAGCCTGGCTCCGCCGCTGACAGCCGCGCGCGAGGTCGATGTTCACGGCACGCATCTGACGATCGATCGGCTGTCGCAGGCTTGCCCGAACTGAGCGGTATTTGCAGGCCAGTTCCGATCCTGTAGGGAAGGCGCGCCATGGCACAGCGCGTCGCCCTTATCGATTACGGCTCCGGCAATTTGCGGTCCGCCGAAAAGGCGCTGGCGCGCGCCGCGTCCGAACATGCCACAGGGCATGAGATCATCGTCACCAGCGATCCGGACGTCGTCGCGAAAGCCGAGCGCGTCGTGCTGCCTGGCGTCGGGGCTTTTGCCGATTGCATGCGGGGGCTCTCGTCCGTCGGCGGCATGATCGAAGCGCTGAACCGCGCCGTGCTCGACAACGCAAAGCCGTTCCTCGGCATCTGCGTCGGCATGCAGCTGATGGCGCGTGTGGGCCGCGAATTTGGCGACACACCGGGCCTCGGCTGGATCGACGGCGAAGTCGTGCGGCTGACGCCGACCGATCCTGCGCTGAAGATCCCGCACATGGGCTGGAACGAACTGCGCATCGCGAAGCCGCATCCGGTGCTTGCCGGTATCGAGGACGGCGCGCATGCCTATTTCGTGCATTCGTTCGAATTGCGCGCGAAGGACCATGTTCTCGCAACAACGGATTACGGCGGCGCCGTGACCGCGATGGTCGGCCGCGACAACCTCGTCGGCACGCAATTCCATCCCGAGAAGAGCCAGGCCGTCGGTTTGCAGCTGCTCGCGAATTTTCTCGGGTGGCGGCCGTGATCCTGTTTCCCGCGATCGATCTCAAAGGCGGACGCTGCGTGCGGCTGAAGCGCGGCGCGATGGATTCCGCGACCGTCTTCAACGACGATCCCGCCGCGCAGGCGCGGATCTTTGCCGATGCGGGATTTCGGTGGCTGCATTGCGTCGATCTCGATGGCGCTTTCGAAGGCCGCTCGGTCAATGTCGAAGCGATCAAATCGATCCGTGCACGGATCAATCTGCCGATTCAGCTGGGCGGCGGCATCCGCGATCGCGCCGGCATTGACGGCTGGCTGGAAGCCGGAATTTCCCGCGTGATCCTGGGAACGGCGGCGTTGCGCGATCCCGCGCTCGTGCGCGAAGCCGCGAAAACCCATCCGGGCTGCATCGCCGTCGGTATCGACGCCAAGGACGGAAAGGTCGCGGTCGAGGGCTGGGCGGAGACCTCGGAGCTCAAGGTGCTGGCGCTGGCCCGGCGCTTTGAAGATGCCGGCGTCGCCGCGATCATCTTCACCGACATCGCGCGCGACGGGATGCTTCAGGGCGTCAATGTCGAAGCGACTGCTGCGCTCGCCAATGCGGTCCGCATTCCAGTTATCGCTTCGGGCGGCATCGCGAGCCTTGACGACATCAAGGCGCTGATGGCGGCGCCGAGCACGAACATCCTGGGGACAATCATCGGGCGCGCGCTCTACGAGGGTAGAATCATCCCGCGCGAGGCCCTAGCCTTGAGCGATTCGCGGTGAGTGCATTCCTGCCCGTCCCCTAATTTCGCGCGCGAACAGGCTATTATCAGCTTTTGTTAAGGCGGCGGCACACGTCGTCCAGCTGCTCCAGCGTCTTGTAGACGATCTTTATCTCTCCTCCCCGCTCGCCTTTATCCAGAATGTGAACTTTCAGCCCCAGCATATTGGAAAGGCTGCTCTCCAGGGCTTTGGTGTCGGCATCTTTTTCGCGCGCGTCGTGGCCCTTCTTCGGACTCGGCTTCGAACGCTGTTCGGCCTCTCTAACATTCAGTTCCGACTCGATAATTTCCCGCGCCAGCGCTTCGGGATCGGCCGCGCCGATCAGTGTTCGGGCGTGGCCGGCGGTCAGCTGGCCGTCGCGGATCATCGCCTGGACACTGTCGGGCAGTTTGAGCAGGCGCAGCGTATTGGCGATGTGGCTGCGGCTCTTGCCGATCTCCTCGGCGAGCTGCACCTGGGTATAGCCGTAGAGGTCGACCAGCTGCTGATAGGCCGCGGCTTCTTCCAGAGCATTCAGATCGGCGCGCTGGACATTTTCGATGATGGCGAATTCCAGCGATTCGATGTCGTTGAGGTCGCGGACCACGACCGGCACGTCGTGGAGTTTGGCCATCTGCGCCGCGCGCCAGCGCCGTTCGCCGGCGACGATTTCGTATGCGTCGGTCTGGCCTTTGATCGGCCGCACCAGGATCGGCTGCAGAACACCTTTCTCTTTGACGGAAGAAGCAAGATTTTCGAGATCTTCCTGGGCGAACGTCTTGCGCGGCTGGAAACGGTTCGGCCGCAAAAATGCCACCGGCACAGTGCGCGCGCCGCGGGGCGCCTCGCCACGCGCCGGCGCAACCTCGTCGCCGATCAACGCCGAAAGGCCGCGGCCGAGGCCTCGATGCTGCTCCGGACTCATGCTGCGGCCCTCATCTTTTCACGTTGGATCATTTCGCCGGCGAGCTTGATATAGGCCTGACTGCCGGGACATCTGAGATCGTAGACCAGCGCCGGCAAGCCATGGCTCGGCGCTTCGGAGATGCGGACATTGCGCGGAATGACGGTCTTGTAGACCTTGTCACCCATATGCGCGCGCACATCGGCCGCGACCTGATCGGACAGCTTGTTCCGCTTGTCGAACATCGTCAGCACGATGCCCTGAATCTCGAGCACGGGGTTGAGGTTGGCGCGCACGCGATCGATGGTCTTCAGCAGCTGGCTCAGGCCTTCCAGTGCAAAGAACTCGCATTGCAGCGGCACGACCACGGCGTCCGCCGCGGCCATCGCATTGACAGTCAGAAGCGTGAGCGATGGTGGGCAGTCGATCAGCACATACGAAAAGGGCTGCGTCGGATTCCTTTGATATTCGGCGAAGGCGTCTTTCAGCCGGAAATTCCGCCGCGGCAGATCGATGAGCTCGAGCTCGGCACCGGACAAGTCCACCGTTGAGGGGACAATGCTCAGGGCCGGGATCTTGGTCGGCGTGACGGCTTCAGCGATCGGCGCGCTGCCCATCAGGACATCGTAGGTCGTGAGACGGCGGGACGAGTTCGGGATACCGAGGCCCGTCGAAGCGTTGCCCTGCGGGTCCATGTCGACCACGAGCGTCGGGGCGCCGACGGCCGCCAGCGCGGTGCCGAGATTGATGGCGGTCGTGGTCTTCCCCACCCCGCCCTTCTGATTGGCCACCACGAGGATGCGCGGAGGCTTAACGACGCTGTCCATGCCGCAGCTCCCGGATGTCGAGGATGATACCCGAGGGATCGGACCGGCTCGGATATTGCTCGACCTTCATTCTCCAATCCTTTGCGGCGTCAGCCAGCTCCGCCCCAACAGATTGCCCCTTCAGAAAAAGGCAGCGCGTATTCTTAGCCTGAAACGGCAGTGCATAGGAAAGCAATTGCGACAGCGATGCACAGGCGCGTGCTGTGACGAGGTCGAATGGCTCCGGCTTGGCCTGCTCGATGCGGTCGTTGCGGACTTCGACCGCGGCGCCGGTCCGGCGGGCCGCCTCCTCCAGGAAGCGACACTTCTTGGTGATGGCCTCGTAGAGGACGACCTTTGGTTTCCGGTCGGCCAGGAGGATTGCGAGGACCAGTCCGGGAAAGCCGGCTCCGCTGCCGAGATCCACAACGCTCTCCGCATCGCCGACCAGTGGCAGCAACTGGGCGGAATCCCAGACATGACGCTTCCAGACCTCTTTGAGCGACTTCGCCGAGACCAGATTGACCCGGCTGTTCCAGTCTTCAAGCAGACCGACGAACAGCTTTAGCCGCGCCAGTGTTTCACGTGAAACACCGCTGACCGCCTGAAACTCCGCGGGCCCGAACGGTTCAGGAAGCGCGACGAACAAGGGTAGCTCGGGCACGTACAGCAGCCAGGACTAACGTCAAGGCCGCGGGGGTGACGCCGTCAATGCGGGCGGCCTGTCCCAAGGTTGCGGGGCGGATGGCCTCCAGCTTGCTGGCGGCTTCGGTCGAGAGACCGGCGACCTCGCGATAGTTGAGATCCTTAGGCAGGGCGAGGCCCTCATCGCGCCTGAAAGCGAGGATATCGGCATCCTGCCGGTCGAGATAGCCGGCATATTGGGCATCGATCTCGAGCTGGTCGGAAATTCCAGGCGCACAGTCCCTGAGGTCGGGCCAGATAGTGCCAAGGGTCTCGAACGTAATGCCCGGCAGGCTGAGAAGCTCATGCCCATTCCGGCGCACGCCATCGAGGCGGATAGCGATGCCATGCTTCCGGGCTTGGTTGGGCGTGAGGGTCAGCTCCCGCAGTCTCTTCCGCGCCTCCTCTAGCCGGGCCGACTTCGCCGCGAACGCTTCCGCGCGTGTCTGGCTAACGAAGCCTTCCCGAACGCCCAAGGGCGTAAGCCTTTGGTCGGCATTGTCCGCCCGGAGGCTCAGGCGATATTCGGCGCGGGACGTGAACATGCGATAGGGTTCCGTAACACCCTTGGTGACGAGATCATCGATCAGCACGCCGATATACGCGTGCGCCCGATCGAGCACGAGCGCGGAACCACCGCCCGCCGCCCGCGCGGCATTCAAACCAGCCATAAGCCCTTGCGCCGCCGCCTCTTCATAGCCGGTCGTGCCGTTGATCTGCCCCGCCAGGTAGAGGCCGGGAAGCCGCTTGGTCTCCAGCGATGAATGGAGCTCGCGGGGATCGACATAGTCATATTCGATCGCGTAGCCCGGCCGGTACATCGTTGCCTTTTCGAGGCCAGGAATAGTTTTGAGCAGCGCGAGCTGCACATCCTCCGGCAACGAGGTCGAGATCCCGTTGGGATAAACGGTGTCATCGTCCAGCCCTTCCGGCTCGAGAAAGATCTGGTGGGTGTCGCGGCCCGCGAAGCGCACGACCTTGTCCTCGATCGACGGGCAATAGCGCGGACCCGATCCTTCGATCTGTCCGGAATAGATTGGCGCACGATCAAGGTTCGCCCGGATGATGTCGTGGGTCACGGCCGTGGTTCGCGTGATATGGCAGACGACCTGCGGGGTCGTGATCCTTGCCGTAAGGAAGGAGAACGGCGTGGGCGGATCGTCCCCGGGCTGAATCGCCAGCGACTGCCAATCGATGGTCTTTCCATCCAGCCGCGGCGGCGTCCCGGTTTTCAGCCGACCGAGCCGAAACCCCAGTCGTTTCAAAGTGTTAGACAGACCGATTGCGGGGGCTTCGCCGGCCCGGCCAGCTGGAATCTTGCGTTCGCCGATATGGATCAGCCCTCGCAGGAAGGTCCCTGTGGTGAGTACGACCGCCGCACATCGGAGGGCCTGGCCCGCAGCCGTGATGACACCCGCGACGTGCCCCTCTGCCAGGATCAGGTCTTCAGCCGCCGCCTCCAGGACTTCGAGGTTGGCGGTTTCCGCGAGTGCCGCCTGCATCGCCTGGCGATATAGCTTGCGATCTGCCTGGGCACGTGGTCCACGGACGGCCGGCCCCTTGCGCCTGTTCAGCAGTCGAAACTGGATTCCCGCCGCGTCGGCCACGCGGCCCATCAAACCGTCCAGCGCATCGATCTCGCGGACCAGGTGGCCCTTGCCCAATCCGCCGATAGCGGGATTGCACGACATCTCGCCCAACGTCGCCTTCTTGTGGGTCAGAAGCAGTGTGCGCGCGCCAGTACGTGCGGATGCCGCGGCTGCTTCGCAGCCCGCATGCCCACCGCCAATCACAATGACGTCGTAACCAATCATGCGCGCTCCATAAGACTGCAGCAGGTCTGGAGCAAGTTTCACGTGAAACGGTCGCGACTCTTGTCGGACACGCGCGGTTCAGCGAGTCTGCCGCGCTGGCGACCGGGGGGGGGACGCGTGCTGCGTTGGGTAAAACGGATTTTGGGGCTGATCGTGGCGCTGGGCTTGGCCGTGATCGGCTATCTGCTCATCGCGGATCTGCCGAACCGGCCGGCGGCAGCCAATCTTGCCCCGTTGATCATGCGCGCCAAAACCTACGACGTGCGAATCCGGCGCGATAGCTTCGGCGTCCCGCACATTCGCGGCAGAACCGACGCCGATGTCGCCTTCGGACTCGGCTTCGCGCATTCGGAAGACGATTTCGCCACTATCCAGCAGTCGCTCCTTGCCGCGCGCGGGATTTTGGCGAGCGAGCTCGGTTACAACGCGATCGTGCCCGACTATCTCGTGCATCTGTTCCGTGTGCGGGAAAATGTCGACGCGCATTATGGCCACGACATTCCAGCCGATGTGCGCCGCGTGTTGGAGGCCTATGCCGACGGCGTGAATTACTATGCCGCACTTCACCCGGACAAGGTCGCGCCCGGCGTGCTGCCGATCACGGGGAAGGATATCGATTCGGGATTCGTATTCCGCACGCCGTTCTTCTACGGCCTCGACCGTGTGATGAAGCACATCAGCACGACGAATGACGACATCGCGATGCCGCCGGTCGGTTCGAACGGGGTCGCCGTCGCGCCGTCGCGCAATGCCGATGGCGCGACGCGCCTGCTGGTCAATTCGCATCAGCCTTACACAGGTCCCGTCGCCTGGTACGAAGCCGTGCTCGAGAGCGACGAAGGTTGGCATGTCGCCGGCGGTTTCTTCCCGGGCTCGCCTTTTATGCTGCACGGACACAATGCGCATCTCGGCTGGGCCAACACGGTCAATGAACCCAATCTCGCGACCGTCTACCGGCTCGTGATCAATCCGGCCGATGAGCACGAATACAGGCTCGATGGAAAATGGCAGCGCTTCGAAGAAAGCGACGCGAAACTCCGCATCAAATTATGGGGTCCGCTTTATGTCACGATCACGCGGCCGGTCGAATGGTCCGTACACGGACCAGTTCTGCGCACAGACCACGGCGTCTTCGCCGTCCGCTATGCGGGCATGAACGAAGTTCGCCAGCCCGAGGAATATTATCGCCTCAACAAGGCGCGTGACGTCGGCGAATGGAAACAGGCGCTCGAGCTGCAGCTCCTGCCCAGCGTCAATTACATCTTCGCCGACGAGAAGGGCCACATCGCCTATGTCTATAACGGCCTCTTCCCCAATCGCCGCGACGGCGTCGATTGGTCGAAGGTCCAGCCCGGCGATCGGTCCGATCTGATCTGGCACGGTTACGTGCCGTTTGCGCGCATTCCGCAGATCTGGAATCCGAAATCGGGCTGGGTGTTCAACTCCAACAACACGCCGTTCCAGGCGACCGATCCGTCCGACAATCTGAAGCCCGCAGATTTTCCCGCCTCGATGGGCGTTCAGACCAACATGACCAATCGCGCGTATCGCGCCGAGGAAACCTTCGGTCGGGATCGCGCGATGACCGATGCCAGTTTCCGCGCTCACAAATTCGATCTCGCCTATAGCAGGCGCGCGAAGATGGCCCGCATCATAGCGCAGGTCCTCGCGGCTAACGCATCGAAGGACGATGATCTCAAGACTGCGCAGAAACTCCTGCGCCAGTGGGACTACCGGACGAACGTCAAAAGCCGTGCGGCGGCGCTCGCCGTCCTGACGGCACAAAAAGTCTATCCCTTCGACGACTCAGCGCCGGTTAAGGATTCCCTCGAGGCGCTTCGACAAACGATCGCCGATCTCAAAACGCATTTCGGCCGCATCGATCCGGAATGGGGACAGGTAAACCGCATTCGTCGCGGCAGCGTCGATCTCGCCATCGATGGCGGTCCCGATGTCTTCCGCGCCGTCTACGGCGCGCCGCAATCCGACGGCACGCTGACCGCCGAGGGCGGGGATACCTTCATCATGTTCGTAACCTGGGACAAGAATGGCAAACTTTCTTCCGAAAGCATCCACCAATTCGGATCGGCAACACTCGACGCGTCGTCACCACATTACGCCGACCAGACACCGCTCTTCGTCGCGATGAAAACGAAACCTGTCCTTTTCACGGAAGATGAACTCAAAGGTCATATCGAAGCGAATTACCGGCCAGGGCAAACGCACTGAGCTCGCCGGATTCTCAAGCTTCCGTGGCCGGGCTGCAACTCACCCATCAGCAAATGAATCGCCCGTGCGCAGAGGCGCAGCAGATGGGCGGTCGCTTCGAATGCGGCCATCACGGTCAGAGGGCTGATCACGCCGCGTCCGCCCAGTCGAATTCGGGATAGAACGCATTCATCATGCGATCGACATAGGCAACGAGATTGACGTAGCGCATCGCGTGCCGGCGCAAGCTGGATTCGAAATACGGCGTTAGAAGTCCGGCAAGCGCACCGAAGCCGATCGCATCCACGGCCGTCGCATGCTCGCCCATCAGGAAGGGTTTGGCCGCAAGAAGCTGCGACAATGCCTTCAGCGAACGGATGCCCAGCCATTCTATCTCCTCGGCCTTGTGCCGCAGCACCCCGGCGGCGCGGAAATTGGCCGTCACATTTGCGAGCAGCTCCTCCCGCAGCTTTTGGCGCTGATCCTCCGGAGCGTAATCGACGAAATGGGCGGGGCCCTTTGCGAAATTCTCCGGTACGAAAAAGCGCGTATAGGCGACAGCGAAGCCGAAATGGTTCTCGATCATGCGCTCGATCGCCCAGGCTTCGGCGCGCTCGCGCGAGCCCAAACCCTCGTCGAGATCGACGCGGTATTTCCGCTCGATATGAGCGCGGATGAAGGTCGAATCCGCGATCCGCTCGCCATCGTCGTCGATGAACGGCAACTGCCCCTTGGGAGACTGGATAGGGCGCGCCCGCTCCTTGCGATAGGCCAAGCCGGCCATGACCAGCTGGACCTCGGTCTTGGTCACAAAGGGACTGGCCTCCGGCAATCCGAAATTCGGGCCCGCGCCATAGAGCGTGATCATCGTCCGTCCTCCAACTCCGATGGGGACTTGCTTACGCCACGGCTGCTGCCACCATGCTGTCAGCAGCCGCCAGCCACAGTGCCGGTCATGCGTCGCGCAGAGCGTTTGTTCGAAATCATCCAGATCCTCCGCCGGGTCCGACGACCGGTGACGGCAGAGCAGCTCGCCCGCGAGCTGGAGACCTCAAAGCGCTCGGTTTATCGCGATATTGCCGATCTTATGGCCCAGCGCGTCCCGATCCGCGGCGAGGCGGGGCTTGGCTATGTCCTGGACCAGGGGTTCGACCTGCCGCCCCTGATGCTGACACCGGATGAGATCGAAGCTGCCGTGCTGGGCGCCCAATGGGTGGCGCAGCGCGGCGATGCGCCGCTCGTCAAAGCCGCCCAGGACCTCATCGCCAAGATCGCCGCCGCGGTGCCCGAGCGCCTCCGCCCGTTCGTGCTCGACCCGGTCACCGGCGTTACGAAACGTTGGCAGGCGCCGGCGCAGGACGGCCTCGACCTGGCGCAGCTGCGCGCTTCGATCCGCCAGGGCCTGAAACTCGCTTTGCGCTATCGCGACGAGCAGAACCGCGAGACGGAGCGCAAGGTCTGGCCCGTGGCGCTGGGTTTTCATGAGGGCGTACGGCTGATCGCGGCGTGGTGCGAGCTGCGGAACGACTTCCGGCATTTCCGCACCGATCGTGTCCTCGAAGCCGGCTTCCTCGACGAGCGTTATCCGGCGCGGCCGTCGGTCCTGCGCGCAGAGTGGAAAAAGACGCTGGTGCGCGACAACGAACAGAAAACATTCAGCGAGTCCCAAGCGACTGCGCGTTCAGAGTGAGGCAACAATGAACTCCGCGCGCGCGGCGACATCCGTCTTCGGAATGATGATCGGCCGATAGCCGAAATCGCGATAGGTCTCGGTCAACGCTTCATACGTTCCGACCGCCTCTTCGAAACTGTGTTTCCGCTCCGCATCGTTCGCGAAAATTTCCGGCCAGGGCGGGACGAGAAACACGCTCTCGCGATAGCGGAAGCGCTCAGCGGCGTTGCGGAGATGTTTTGGAATCTCGCGGCCCATCATCCTGTAACCGTTCACCTGATCGATGATGCCACGATCGAAAAACGCGATGCGATCGCCTCGCGAAGCCTCGATGAGATGATGGATGGAGCGCGAGATCGTCAGCTCGAGAAAAAGGTCCACATCCCCCCAGGGCAGCGCGTCGCCGCCGATGAGCTGCTGCTCTTTCACCACCTGCCGGCCTGGCTCTTCATAGATCGCAAAGTCGCGTTTTCCGAGCTCCGTCAGCAACGACGACTTTCCGCCGCCCGAGCAGCCGGAGAGGACGATGAATTGCTTCGCTCTAGCCGCGACATCGCGCGGCTCATATTCACATTCCATGTGTCCATCACTTCCCGATGCAAAAGTCGCGGAAGATCACGTCGAGCAGTTCTTCGACGTCGACGCGGCCCATGATGCGGCCAAGGGCGCGCAAAGCGAGACGAACGTCCTCCGCCATCAACTCGGGCTGGTCGTCGGGGACGGCGAGGGCACGGCGCAATGCATTTTGTGCCTCCAGCAGCGCCTCGCGATGGCGCGCGCGGGTCAGTGGCGGTGATTCCCGTTGCGTGTCGGCGAGGCCGCTGACCTGTGCCATCAGCGCGGCGACGAAGGCATCGAGACCTTCGCCCGACTTCGTAGAGATGTTGATCTCGCCGTCGCGCGTCGCGTGCTTCGCGAGATCGCGCTTGTTCCAGACGGTGAGACATAATCTCGCTTCGACGTCCGGCGCCAGCGCAGGCCGTGCGCCCGCTTGTCCATCCAGCACCAACACGACGAGCTCGGCTTCCCGTGCGCGCTCGAGTGCACGGCGTACGCCTTCGATCTCGATCACATCGCCGGTCTCGCGCAAGCCTGCCGTGTCGGCGACGATGACCGGATAGCCGCCAAGATCGAGCTTCACTTCGATGATGTCGCGCGTCGTGCCCGGAATCTCCGAAACGATCGCCACGTCGCGCCGCGCCAGCGCGTTCAGCAGCGAACTTTTTCCCGCATTCGGGGGGCCGATCAGCGCGATGCGCAGGCCTTCACGGATGATCTCGCCGCGGCCGCCGTCGTCGAGATGCCGCGCGATCTCGCCAGCGACCGATGCAATGGCCGATCGCGCCTTCGCGAATACATCATCCGGCAATTCCTCGTCCGAGAAATCGATACTCGCTTCGACCCAGGCGGCCTGCCCGATCAGTCGTGCGCGCCAGCCTTCGTAGAGATCTGCCAGCGCCCCGTCATATTGGCGGAGCGCCTGACGGCGTTGTGCCTCCGTTTCCGCGGCTATGAGGTCGCCCAGGCCCTCGGCCGCTGTCAGGTCGAACTTGCCGTGCTCCACCGCGCGCCGCGTGAACTCGCCCGGCTCTGCGAGCCGCAAGCCCGGGACCTTCGCCAGCGCCGCCAGCATCGCCTCGACGATGGCCCGTCCGCCATGGACATGGAATTCGGCGACATCCTCGCCGGTGAAGCTTTCAGGGCCCGAAAACCAGAGGAGGAGCCCCGCATCGATCGTCCCGCCGGCCGCATTTCGGAAGCGGCGCAGGACCGCCCGTCTTGGTTGCGGCAGAGCCTCACCAGTCACTGCAGCAATGGCGGCGGCAGCCCTCGGACCCGACGCCCGTACGATGGCAACGCCCGCCCGGCCCGGCGCCGTGGAGAGGGCATAGATCGTATCCGTTACTTGGACGATTTCGGCGTCTCCTTGCGCGCGCCTGCGGCGTTGCGGGCGCCCTCCCAGATGAAGCGCTGGAACTGCTCGAAGCCCTGGCTGCCGAGCGAAAACCACTGCTTCATGACCTCTTCCGGCGCGCTTTTCTCCATCGCCGACATCATGCGTCGCTCGAATTCGTCAACCAGCCGGGCCTGCATGCCGGTCAGATCCGGCAAACCCATCAGGCGGCGCGCCTCGTCCGGCGTCAGATCCATCTCCACCCGAACCTTCATGATTTACCGCCTTCGCCGATCCGGCTTGTGAGTGCCTTAGCTTGCGCGCTATGGAGACGGAAGCTAGGGCCAAAGGCCCAATCTCCGCAACGCTTTGCGATCATCATCAGGTGGGAACATGAGCCGGAATATGCTCGATCAGGCGACGAGCCCGTACCTTCTTCTGCACAAGGATAACCCCGTTCACTGGCGTCCGTGGGGCCGGCAGGCCTTCGAAGAAGCCGAAGCCACCGGCAAGCCGATCCTGCTCTCCATCGGCTACACCGCCTGCCACTGGTGTCACGTGATGAACGAGGAAAGCTTC
>Ga0335069_10006560_pt1 | contig 16904 bp, 11 predicted proteins | sample Lox_Sample_11_FD_206714 | JGI IMG/M metagenome (GOLD analysis project Ga0335069, IMG submission 206714) | Soil microbial communities from Loxahatchee National Wildlife Refuge, Florida, United States - Lox_Sample_1.1 | ecosystem: Environmental > Terrestrial > Soil > Wetlands | place: USA...
CCCGACCTGCACCACGCTCTACGTAAAGAAGAAGGTCCACAGTTCCGCGCGTCGATGCAGTGCCGCGGGTATCGGGACAACGGGGAGCCATTTATGGCCGACGTGTGGTTCTCCACTTATCATGAACACGCCGCCGCAAAACTAGCGGCGATAATCGGAGAAGTGTCCGAAGATGGCAATTCAGTTCCCGCGAGCGGATCGGTTGCTCAGTTGGAACGCGTCCCGCTGACCAGCCGCGAGACTGAAGTGCTGCGTTCGCTGATCCAAGGTATGGCGAATAAAGAAATCGCGGCACGGATGGGAATTTCGGAGAGCACTGTCAAGAACACGTTTCAACAGCTGTTTGGAAAGATGGGCGTGCGTAGCCGAAGCCAACTCGTGCGAGCGGCGTTAGAGGAATATCGCGACCTCCTCTAACACGATGCTGAAGAGCCCCCCGGACAGCCGCTCCTTGACTGTTCGCGGTTCTGTAAGTGACTGTCAACACGAAGACGCCTTTCGCTTCACGGCGCTTTCAGCCGGCGTGAAGAGCCGCTTGTCCGAAAGATTAGTCATTTGATCCAGCCCTTGTCCGCAATGGCGCGAAGCAATCCAAAGAAGTAGCTGTTTAGAAACAAGATTGCTAGGAGCGAGCGCCGCGGAGGGCTAAAGTCGAGTTGCGCGCATCCAGCGCGCACCCGCCATGATCCATCGCCTCGTCGACTTCGCTCTTAGCAACCGCATTCTTATCGTCGCCTTCGCCGTGCTCCTGTTCATTTGGGGAGCCATCTCGTTTCACCAGCTCCCCGTAGAAGCATATCCGGACGTAGCAAATAACTATGTCGAAGTGATTACGCAATGGCCCGGAATTGCCGCCGAACAGATTGAACAACAGGTAACGATCCCGATTGAGATCGTAATGAACGGAATTCCGCACCTGACCTCGTTGCGCTCATTTTCGCTGTTCGGATTGTCCGACCTGAAGCTGACGTTCGATGACGACTCCGAAAACGATTGGAACCGCGAGAAGGTTCTGGAGCGGCTTTCGCAGGTAACGCTGCCTCCTTCCGTACAACCGCAAATCGGAACGGATTGGAGCCCGGTCGGCCAAATCTATTTTTTCACGCTGCACAGCACCAATCCGAAATACGACGTGATGGAGTTGAAATCGATTGAGGATTGGGTCATAGAGAAGCAGTTCAAATCGATTCCCAACGTTGTGGACGTGGCGAGTTTCGGAGGCCCCACGCGGGAATACCAAGTTCGTGTGGATCCGGACAAGCTCATCGCGTACGGACTGGGCATCGGCCAGGTAGAGCAGCAACTGACGAATAACAATGCCAATGCCGGCGGGAGCTTTATCGAGGCAGGGCTGCAGCAGGTGGACGTGCGGGAAGTGGGATTGGTCAGGGACGTGGGCGACATAAAGGACACGGTTATCGCCACCAAAGCCGGAACTCCTCTGCGCGTCAAAGATATCGCCGTAGTTTCGCAAGGGCCGAAGATCCGCCTAGGCCAGTTCGCACGGGCGCGCCACTTAGTCAACGGGAAGATCATCGACAACGACGACGTGGTTTCGGGCATTGTGCTTCTCCGGAAGGGAGCGGACTCCGATTCAACGCTCGATGGAATTCACAAGAAAGTAGAAGAGTTGAACAACGGCATTCTTCCGCCCGGCGTGAAGGTGGTTCCCTTTCTGGACCGCAGTGATCTGGTGCATTACACGACCCACACTGTGCTCGACAATCTGACCAAGGGCATCATTCTCGTGGTGATCATTCTGTTCCTGTTCCTGGGCAACGTGCGCGGCGCATTGATTGTGGCGCTTACTATTCCGTTCTCTTTGCTGTTCGCCGCGACCTGCTTGCAACTGAAGGGCATTCCCGCGAATCTGCTTTCACTCGGCGCGCTCGATTTCGGGATGGTCGTGGACGGGGCTGTGGTGATGGTCGAAAACATCGTGCGGCACTTGTCGCGCCACCCGGGAATCGACAACCGGCCTGTCATGACAAAGATTAGAGAGGCGGCTCACGAAGTCCAACGGCCGGTGTTCTATGCGATCGGAATCATCATCACCGCTTACCTCCCGATCTTCACTCTGCAACGGGTCGAGGGCCGCTTGTTCAAGCCGATGGCCTGGACGGTCGCGTTCGCGTTGCTAGGCGCATTGATTTTCTCGATGCTGCTTGCGCCCGTATTGTCCAGCTTGTTTTTCGCCAAGGGCACCAAGGAATGGCACAACCCGCTGATGTCTTTTCTGACGAATCGGTATCGAGCAGTGCTCGGCTGGGCGATCCAGTGGCGGTGGGTAACGCTCTCCGTGGCTCTTGCAGGCTTCGTTCTAGCGATCTACTTGGGTGGATGGGTCCTTGGATCGGAGTTCCTGCCGCATTTGGACGAAGGCGCGATCTGGGTGCGCGGCACGCTGGCTCCGTCCACGGGGCAGAGCGAAGGTATCGCGGTGGCGAATCGCGCGCGAACGGTTCTGTGCTCTTTTCCTGAGGTCACGCAATGTACGAGCCAGGTAGGCCGGCCTGATGACGGTACAGACACAACGGGCTTTTTCAACACCGAATACTTCGTGGATCTAAAGCCTAAGGAAGAGTGGCGTCCATCTTTTCACGAGAACAAAGATGAAGTCATCGCCGCCATGAATACGGAACTTCAGAAGATTCCCGGCGTGATCTGGAATTTCTCGCAGCCGATCGCGGACAACATGGAGGAAGCCGTCAGCGGCGTGAAGGGCGAACTGGCCATCAAGCTGTTCGACGCCGCAAGCCCTGGCCGATCCGTTGACGAGGATTTAAGAAAGCTCGAGGACGTCGGCGATAAGGTGGTCGGCGTGATGCGCGCGATTCCGGGCATTCAGGATCTGGGTCTATTCCGAGTGATGGGCCAGCCAAACCTCGACCTTAATGTGGATCGCGCAAAAGCCGCGCGCTACCAGATCAATGTCGCGGACGTACAGGACGCGGTCCAGACCGCAGTCGGCGGAAATGCGCTTACCCAGGTGCTGAAAGACGACCAGCGCTACGACTTGGTGCTCCGCTATCTGCCCGAGTTCCGCGACACCAAAGACGCGATAGAAAATATACGCTTGCTCTCTCCCGCGGGAGAACGGGTGTCCTTGGCGCAGTTGTGTGACATCAAGATGGAGGACGGGGCGTCCGAAATCTATCGTGAGGGAAACCAGCGCTACGTAGCGATCAAATATAGCGTGCGTGGGCGCGATCTCGGAGGCGCAGTTGAAGAGGCCATGAAGAAGGTCGATGCGCAAGTCGGTCCCGAATTAAAGCAGCTCGGGTATCACATCGACTGGGCCGGCGAGTATGAGTCGCAACAGCGCGCCCAGCGTAGGCTCTCGATCATCATTCCGCTTACTCTGCTGTTGATTTTTCTGATCCTCTATTCGATGTTTCGTTCAATGAAGTGGTCCGCGCTGATTCTGCTGAACGTCGCGATGGCTCCGGTAGGCGGACTGTTGGCGCTGTATTTCACGGGAACCAATTTAAGCGTGTCCTCCGGAGTCGGATTCCTGGCGTTGTTCGGCGTCTCCGTGCAAGTGGGCGTAATTATGGTCGAGTACATCAATCAGTTGCGCGTGCGCGGCCATGCGGTAATCGACGCGGCCAAAGAAGGGGCGATTCTCCGGCTTCGGCCAATCATGATGACGATGCTGGTAGCCATGCTAGGATTGCTCCCCGCGGCAACGTCGCATGGCATCGGGTCGGATTCGCAGCGGCCATTCGCGATCGTGATCGTCGGCGGGCTCGTTGCGGCGCTGCTGATGAGCGTTTTTCTGCTGCCGACGCTCTACGTGTGGATGGCAGGAGAAAACGACGTTCTCCCCGAGCCTGAAACCTCGGAAGAGGTTTAGCCTACTTCTAGTTCGATCCCAACCATAGGTGCGCGGTCGCCGCTCTTGACATGCTCGGGCCAGTGATATATAGATATATATCACTGGATCATGCAGGTCCTGATCAATCCCGCGGACGAGCTTCCGATCTACCGCCAGATCATGCGGCAGATTCAGGAAGCGATCGCCGGCGGGAGGCTGAAGCCGGGCGATAAACTGACTTCCCATCGGGATCTGGCGGAGCAAGCGGTGATCGCGCCGCTAACAGTCAAGAAAGCGTATGACGAGTTGGAGGCGCTGGGTTTCATCGAGACGCAGCGTGGCCGAGGAACATTCGTGTGCGACAAGCCGCCGCGCATGACTACGGCGGAACAGCGCGCGCAGATGCGCGAGGCGGCTCGCAAGCTGCTTTCGCAGGCTTATCTGGGCGGCATGAATTTCGAAGCAGTGGTAAAAGTCCTGAAAGAAGCGGATCGCGAGATCGCGGAAGGGCGCAAGGAGGCGTCATGAGCCGTGTTCTGGAGTTTGAGAATATTTCGAGGTCGTACAAGCCGGGCGTGCCGGTCCTGGATGGCGTAAGCTTCGGCGTGAGCGAAGGCGAGGTAGTGGGCTTGGTGGGCCGCAACGGCGCGGGTAAGACCACGTTACTGCGGATCGCTATGGGAATGCTGGTTCCGCATAACGGACACGTGAGCGTGTTTGGGCTCTCGCCAACGCAGCACCCGATCGAGGTGAAGAAGCGCGTCGGCTTCGTGGCCGAGGATCAGGTGCTGCCTGCGAATTCGTCGATTGCGGATTTGATCGCGCTCCACGAATACCTGTTCCCTAAGTGGGATCGTGACTTGCAGAGGACCCTGCTGGACCGGTTCGGGCTGGCGATCAACACGAAGATCAAGAGCTTGAGCAAGGGGCAAGCTCGGCAGGTGGCGCTGCTGCTGGCGATCTGCCATCGGCCGGAGCTGCTGATTCTGGATGAGCCGGCGGGAGGACTCGACCCCGCGGCGCGGCGCGAGTTCCTGGAAGCGTCGATTCAACTGCTGAACCGGGAAGGCTCGGCGATTCTGTTTTCGTCCCATCATATGGGCGACATCGAGCGGATCGGCGCGAGAGTGGTGCTGCTGTATCACGGGCGCGTGCGCTTGGACATGGATTTGGATCGCATGCGCGAGGAAGTGTGCGTGGCGATGATTCCGAAGGCGTGGGTGAAAGACTCCGCAGTGCTGGAGCGCGTGCCGGGGTGCCTGGGCGTGCGCGACGTGCACGACGATTGGCACGCGGTGTTTGACGGAGATCCAGAGTCGGTGAGATTAAGGTTGCGGGGACCGGTTACGGCGGCTTCGCAGATCCAGTGCGTGCGGGCTCCGCTGGAAGAGCTGTTCGTGGAACTGGTGGGCAAATGATCTGGCAATTGATCAAGCGCGACCAGATGTGGCTGTGGACGCCACTAATAGCGCTGTTTACGCTTTTCATGAACCAATGGACAGCGGATGCGATCATTCTGTTCACGCTGGTGAATATCGGATTTGCGCCGTCATTCGCCACGTACTGCAGCGTGTTTGAAGGCGCTCTTCCGATCCGGGCTCGGGATTTGTGGCTCTCGCGCGTCATGTCACTGCTCGCTGCGATGTGGCTGCCAGTTGCCGTCGCGAGCACGATTCGGCTTGCGAGCGGGAAATCTCCGGTGGCACTGCTTGAGGCCGCGGCTGTGTACACAGTGCTGATGCTGGCTATCAAGAGTTATCGGGCCGGACAGTACGCGCCGCCCGAGTGGTTCAGGGTCAGCATCATCGTCGTTTCTGCGGTTGCGGCCGGCACGACTCTGCCGTTGATCCAGTCGCATCTGCCGCCAATCACCACGGTCCTGGGGATCTGCGGCGTCGTGAGCGGGGCTCTGTTCCTCAAGGGCTGGAACAGCGTGCCGCCCGCATTTCAAATCGCGCCGGCAAAGGTGGGTTCGGCCGGGGAGCCGGTTGTGGCGACGGCTCGGGCGAGGTTCGTCTGGGCGCCGGTCATTGGATCGCTCTACGGTTCGCCCGCAGTACTTCTGCTCTTGTTGGTGGCGATGTTCACTCAGATCACGCTGGGAAGCTTCCTGTTCTGGTTTTTGGTGATGGTGACGGTTCAGGTGCAGGCCCGCGGCCGCATTCGCTGGCTGCTGCACCTGCCGATCGCCTCGAATGTGGTATTCGCTATCGTGACGGTTCCGCCCGCGGTGGCGATTCTCGCAGGATCGATCCTTAATCTCTTCTTCGACAAGAATCCTGCGCAGCCGGTGAATGCGAGGATCGTCGAGATCGCCGGTCAGATCGTAGTTCTGTTCGTATTCGTCGTAGTGACGGAGATGTTCCGTTGGAGCAGGTTGAGCAGGCTTCCCCTTCTAGTCAGGGGCCTGCCAGCGCTTCTCATGTGGACAGCGCTCGTCGTGGCGATGATATTGAGCGCGCACAATGGCGGACCGGTGTTGGATGACGCGGCGGGCTGGATTGCAGCACGGTTCCACGGATACTCGTGGATGCTCAGGGCCGTATTAACAGCGAGCGTATTCATCACGTACTGGCTGTCGCAACGCGTGTTCGGCGAGTTGGAGTATCCGAACATCCGCGTAGCGGAGGCTATCAAATGATCTGGCAACTGATGAAACGGGATGGCGCGTGGAAATTCACGCCGTGGCTGGCGCTCGCCTTCGCTGCGTTCGGGCACGGAACCGGGATGCTGGTGCTCTTCCCGATGCTAGTGGTTCCAACTTGGCTTGCCACTCAGATGTTTTTGCGCTGCACGCTCTACGAGGCGGCACTGCCGATGCGCGAGCGTGAACTTTGGCTGTCGAAAGTCGTTTCGAGGCTCGCGTTGTTGTGGATACCGGTGATCGCCGCGGCTGCCGTCACGATTGTTGTTCCGAACCGAAGTCTGATTACGTTACTAGAGGCGACCGCGATTTGGACCGTGATTCTTCTGGGGTTGGCTCGACTTCAGATCCGTGAGCTCAGGGCTCAGTCAACGTTGTGGATCGCCGGGACGGGACTGCTGGTGCTCGGTGTATGCCTGATTCCGCTGCTTACTTCACGCTATGGCTCCAGTTTGCCGCCCGCAGGAGTCATGGGGATTTGTGGAATCGCGAGCGCGGCGTTATTCGCCTGGTGCTGGGCGGCTGTGCCGGGTGCGTTTCAAGTGGCGCCTGCGAAAACGGATGAGACTGAGACGTATCAGGAAGCGGCGGCGTCACGCTTCAAATGGTCGCCTGTCTTCAGCTCGGTCTATGGATGGAATTGCGCGATGCCGCTCGCGACGGCGTTTTTGATGGCATTCGGCCAGATCGGAACCGGATTCATCTACGTGCCGATTCACTTCGCGATGACGCTAACTCTGGGCCGGTGGCTGACGTCTATTCCTTTGGCTGCGAACCGGTTGTTCCGCATCACGATCGCACCGATGGTGGCGGGAGTGCTGTTGGGAGGTCTGATCCATGTGTTCGTGCGGCCGCAGCCTTACATGACTCTGCGTGCGTTTATGGTCGAGGTCGCGGGCGATTTGACGATGTTCTTCCTCCTCGCATTGTTCTGCGAGTTTCCAGCCTGGCGCCATCTGAGCCGGATCCGTAATTGGGTTCGTTTTGTTCCGATGGTGGCTGGAGTGGGGGTCCTGGCGGTTCTGCCCATATTCACTAACGAGTGGGTATTCGATCGCGCGGCGCGATACCTCGCGGATCAGTTGCCTGGGGATTGGCTGTTGTTCGGACTCGCGCTGACCGTGCCGGTGGCGCTGACCTATTGGATCGCGGAGCGCACGTTCGGTGAGCAGGAATACTCGAGCTTCTTCCCTACGTCGAAGGTTGCCGCTTGAGGGCACCCTCAATCTCGCCCGCTCAAGTAGTAATGCACCGCCGGCGTCACGATCAGCGATAGCACCATCGATGCCAATACACCGCCGATAACGGCGACGGCCAGGGGCGCGAGCATCTCGGAACCTTTGCCGATCTTGAGCGAAAGGGGAATCATGCCGGCCATGGTGGCGAGCGCGGTCATTAGGATCGGGCGCAAGCGGCGCTCCCCGGCCTCGATCATGGCATCGCGCGGGCTGAGACCTTCTGCGCGAAATTTCTGTTCGGCGTCGAGCAGCAGAATCCCATTTTTCGCGACGATGCCGACCACCATGATCAATCCCATGAACGAAGAGATATTGAAGCTGGTTCCGGTGATCAGCAGCGCGACGAAGACTCCGGAGGTCGAGAGCAGCGCAGAGGAGAGGATTGCGGCGGGCGCCGAGAACGCGCGGAATTCGATCAGCAGAACGATGAACACCAGAACTACAGCGAGCAGCAACACGACGACGAAATCCTTGAACGATTTTTGCTGCTCCGCATAGAGACCGCCGTAAACCACGCGGATCGACGAGGGGATGTCCATTCCGGCGACCTCTTTCTGGACAGCCTCGATTCCGGTGCCGAGGCTCATGCCTTCGAAGCGGCCGGTGACGGCGACGCGGCGCTGCAGGTTCTCGCGAATGATTTCCGTTTGCCCGGGCTCCGTCGTGATTGTGGCGAGCGAGCCGAGGGTCGCTGTCTTTCCGGTGGCGCTGCTAGTGATCACCGTGTTGCGAATATGGTCCAGGTCCGAGCGGGTGCTGTCCGGAAAGCGCACGCGTATCGTGTAAGCACGATCGTTGACGACGACCGGTGTCGTTGCGGGTTCGCCCTGAAGGATCGCGCTGGCATCGAGTTCAACCTCTTGCGGGGTGAAGCCGGAGCGGGCAGCGACCACAGGGTCGACGTTCATCATGATGGCCGATCCGCTGATGGTGTTTTCGATGCCATCTTCCACATCAACAACGCCCTTGATCTTCTTCACCTTGTCGGCGATTTTCGGGGCCCATTGGGCAAGCAGCTTCGGGTCGGCCGAGAATAGTTTGATCTCCATGGGCTCTGGCGAGTCGGTGAGATCGCCGATCATGTCCTGCAATACCTGAATAAATTCGACGTCGAGCTGCGGATATTCGTCCTTCACCTTGTCGCGGACATCCGAAATGACTTGGTCGATTCCGCGCTTGCGATCGCGCTTCAATCTGACGGAAAAATCACCCTGGTTCGCTTCGGTCACCGCAGCCAGCCCGAGCTGCAAACCGGTGCGGCGCGAGGTGGTCTCGACTTCGGGCGTTTCGTGCAGGATCTTCTCAACCCCGAGCAGAACGCGGTTGGTATCCTCCAGCGATGAGCCGGCGGGCATCAGGTAATCGAGAATGAATCCGCCTTCATCCATGGCCGGAAGCAAATCCCGGCCGAGTCCTCGATAGCAAAAATAGGAAGCAGCCACCAGTACGAGAGAACCCAAGACGAGCACAACAGGATGGGCAAGCACGAAGCGAATGGCGGAGCTGTAGGAGCGGGTGACGCGGCCCATCATGCCTGAAGAGGAATGGCCGTGCCCGCAAGCGGATTCTTCGCTGCCGTTTTCAGCGGTGGAATTCCTGGCGGTTGCATGGCTGCGAAGAAAATAGTGACTCAGCGTCGGGGTCCAGGTGAGCGCGAGCGCAAGAGAAGTGAGCAGCGCCGTGCCCACCGTGACGGCAAGAGCTCGGAAGAACGTGCTCTCGAAGCCGGTCATGGTGACCAACGGAAGAAAAACAACGATCGGGGTGACAGTGGAGCCTACGAGCGGAATGCGAATCTCGCGAAGGGCGCTCCGAATCGCCTCCGCGCGGGATTGGCCGGCGTCCCGATGCTGGACAATATTCTCGACTACAACGATGGCGTCATCGATCACCAAGCCGACAGCGGCGGCGAGTCCGCCGAGGGTCATTAGGTTGAAGCTTTCTCCCATCAGGTGTAGCGCGATCAAGGTGATTGCTATGGTGGCGGGGATCACGAGCGCGGCGACGATGGAGCTGCCCCAGTCCTGCAGGAACAAGACGAGAATGATGGCGGCGAGGATCAGTCCGATAAGGATTGCGTCGCGAACGCTATCGATGGAGTCGCGGACGAGGATCGATTGATCGTAGAAGGTCTGGATCTTGATGCCGGCGGGGAGGGTCGGTTCGATCGCCTTCAGCTCGGCATTGGCCGCATCGGCAACGGTGACGGTGTTGCTGTCGGGCTGACGAAAAACATTGAGCAGCACGGCCGGTTTTCCGTTCGCGGTGACGATTGTGTAGACCGGCATCACGGATGGGTGCACGGTAGCGACGTCGCCAACACGCACCGGGACTCCGTTCTGCGTGGTCCGGACTACGATGTTTTCGATTTCGGCAGGGTCATGGGTCTGGCCGCTGACAAGGGTGAGAGAAAGCTCGTGATTGTTTTCGATCAGACCCGGCGAATCGATCATATTGGACTTCGCGACTGCGTCGAGGATGGCGGGCACGTTGACCTGGGCCTCGGCGAGCTTCGCCGGATCAGGCTCGATTTCAAATTCGGGAACCTGGCCTCCTTGCACAACGACCATGGCCGCACCCGGAACTCGATTTAGGCGCGGCTTAATGGTGTAGTTCGCGATCTCCCAGAGCTGGGTCTGGGGCATGGTGTCTGACGTGAGGCTGTAGGCGACGATGGGGTTCTGAACAGCGAAAGTCTTGCGGTTCGCCGTGAGCTTGGCTGTGGGAGGCAAGGAGGGCTGAATCTTGGCGAGTGCGGCGTTGACGTACTGAAGCGTCGTGACCATATCGACGTTCCAGTCGAAGAAGAGGTTAATTTCGGCAGAACCGCGGCTAGTGAGAGAGCGCACACCTTCCAAGCCGGGGACGGCATTCATCGCCTCTTCCACGGGACGCGTGACAGTGACTTCCATCTGGTCGATGGGCGCGACGCCGTTGTCGATGCCGACCACAACGCGCGGAAAGTCGGTGGAAGGGAAAACCGCTACCGGGATGCTGAAGGCATAGTAAATTCCCACGCCGACCAGCGTGAGAATGATGAAGATGATGGGGCGGGAGAAGCGGGCCGTCCAATGTTCGGCGGAGTCATTCGATGGGACGCGGCGGTGGGGCGGCCCGCCGTTGGCCGCTTGCTGCTCCAAATCGTTGATGGCTGTGTTCCCGGAGCTCATGACCTATTTGTCCGAGTCGTCATCGTCCTCGTCTTCATCTTCGTCCTTGGGTTGCTGGACGCTGACCTTGGCCTTGTCTTCCAGACCCAAACCGCCGGAAACGACCACTTGATCCCCTGCCTGTACGCCACTCACGATCTGCACTCTAGCTCCCTGGCGCACGCCCACGGACACCATGCGCTCATGAGCGACGGAGTCCTTGTCGATCACCATGACTCTCTGACCGCCCTCATCGCCATTGAGCAGAGCCGTGGCGGGGACGACGATTGTGTCCTGAATCGTCTCCGCGACGATCGACATATGGACCGTCGCGCCAGGCTTTAGTTTCTCGCCGGGGTTGGCGCAACGCACCCAGACTTGAACGGTGGTTGTTGTCGGATCGACCGCGGGACTGACGACGGTCACTTCGCCGGGAATATCGCCATCCGGACCGGCGATACGCGCGGGCCGCCCGACTTTGATGTAATTCGCGTCCTTCACCGGGATATTCGCGCGCGCGACAACTTGAGAAATATCCATAACGGTGAGCATGGGCGTGCCGCTCACTGGCGAGTCGCCGGGATAGACGGTGCGATCCGCGACAATTCCTGAAATCGGAGTGGTGACATTCGCGTAACCAAGCTGCACTTTGGCCGTGTCGTAATGAGCTTTGGCTGCATTCACCTGTGCCTCAGCGCCGCGGAGCGATTGCTTCTGAGCCACCTGCGTCAGAGCTTCAAGATGTTTCTGTGCCGAGTCCAATTGAATCTGGGCCTGGTTCACGGCCAGTTTGGCTTCGTCGACCAGCTTCTGCGGCAGGGCTCCCTGGATTTGCGCAGCGAGACGATTGTCGTAGACTTTCTTCGCGGCGTCCAGAGTTTCTTTAGCGGTTTGCACGTCCGCCTCAGCCTTGGTTCGATCGTCAACAGTTGTGGCGCCCTTCAAAAGGTCGTATGCGGCCTGAGCTTGCTCGATCTGTTGCTGGCTCTCGTTCGCGGCGGCCGCGAGGTCGGCGCTCTCCAGCACCAAGACGAGTTGACCTGCTCGAACATGATCGCCACGATTGACTAGAACCTTGGTTATCGGCGCGGTGATTTTGGAAGTAACTGGCGCTTGATTGACGGGATAAAGAACCGCGTCCGTGTCAATGACGCGATCGATCGCTCCCTTGACGGCGGTTTCGACGGTGACGGGCGTGGCGGCTTCGGCCTCGGCAGCCTCCGCCTCTTTGGGCTTCGATTTGCCGCAGCCGGCGAGCAGGACCACTCCAACGAAGGCCGCACTGAATATAGTGAATCGAGAATTCTGATTCATGCTTATAAAGCTCCAGTAAGAGTTTGCAGCATGGCGATCGCAATTCGGTAGCGAGCCAGCCCGTCATCCAAGCCATTACGAGCCTGCGACAGCGTATTCTGCGCGTCAGAAACCTCAAACGCGGTGGCGTCGCCGGTCTGATAGCGAATGAGCGTCAGCCGAAGATTTTCGGTGGCCAAATCGAGAGAGTTTCGCAACGAATCGATTTGAGCCTGCGCGGCTCGGGCCTCGGCGTAGGCGCTGGCGACATTCCCCTGCAACGTCTTCTGGGCGATCTTCAAATCGTTCTGGGCCTGGTCGCGTCGCTGTTCGGCTTGTTTGACCTTGCTTCGAGTTGTGCCCCAGTTCCAAACGGGGATGTTCAAAGTGGCTTGGGCAACGTAGCCCAAGTTCCTGCGCTCTTCCACTTGGTAATTCGGCAGAGTACTGCGGCCGGTTGCCTGAGTAGGGTGCTTGGTATCGATCGCTAACTGATTCGCGTCGATGCCGTAAAAGAAGTCGAGGCCTAGCGAAGGAAGATAACCGTACCTGGCGACGTCGACATCGTAGCGAGCTTCATTGATGCTCTCATTGGCAACTTTGAGGTCCGGGCTAGTGGCAGTCGCCTGCGATTGTGCGTCCGCCATTTGAGGCAGCGGCGGCAATTGATTCAAATCGTCCACCACGGTGAACTCCGAGCTGAAGTCCGGGAAGATCAGCACGCCGAGGGCGATCTTCGCCTTTTCCACGTTTGCGACTGCATCCTGCAAATCGCGCTGAAGCGGCGGGAGCACCATTTGCGCACGAACCTCGTCGGCGTGCGCGGCCTCGCCCGCTTTGACTTGATCCGTGGTGATCTGCACGAAACGCTGCGCTTCGGCGAGCGCTGCCTGCGTGTTCACGGCCTTGCGCTGGGCACTCAAGATCGCATAGTAATTCTGAATCACGGTGGAGTTCAGACCTCGCGCGGCGACCTCGACCTTAGCTTTCGCAACGGCCTGGGCGGCCAAAGCTCGGTGAAGCTCGCCGTGGCGGAACAGCATCAGAGCTTCTTCGTGAGCGATCGCCTGCTCGTTGTACACGTGAACCCCGTCATTAGCGACGAAGACGCCGGAGGGCGTACCGTTACCTTCGGTATTAATGAACTGATTGAACGCGTTGAGAGTAGGCAGGCTCGCTTTTTTTGCCTGATACGTGTCCTCCGCGGCTTGCAGCACGGCGAGGTTCGCGCTCTGTACCTGCCCGCCGTATTGCCGCGCCCGCTGAAGCGCGTCGGCAAGCGTGATTTGCGGAGCGGAGGTCTGCGCCGCAAGGACCGCCATGAACGCAATTGACGCCAGCAAAGCGGCCAAGGGCGGGCGGAAGCGTAGGTTCACACCTACAGTGGAGCATTCGATTCTGAAGAATCGCTGAGAAAGAATTGCCGGTTTCCGGAAGAAAGCTGGCCGGTTTCGAGAAGAAAGCTGACCGGTCTTGAGATGAAAGCTGATAGGATCGGGGCATGCAGATTCTGGTCGTGGAGGACGAACGCAGCATGGCCGAACTGCTCAAGCGGACCCTTCAGGAAGAAGGTCATCAGGTAGTACTGGCCGGTACCGGCCGCGAAGGCTTCGAGATCGCACGGGCATCGCAATTTGACGTGATCGTTCTCGACGTCACCCTTCCCGGTATGGACGGTATCTCGGTGGCGAAGCGCCTGCGCGAAGATCGCAATCAGACTCCGGTGTTGATGTTGACGGCGCGCGACGCTCCCGCTGATGTCGTGAGCGGGCTCGATTCCGGCGCCGACGACTACCTGACCAAGCCCTTCTCCATCGGCGTGCTGCTCGCCCGCCTCCGAGCGGTAAGCCGCCGGGGAGCGATTCCCCGCCCCGTATGCCTCGAAATCGCGGATCTGCGGCTCGATCCGGGTAGCCGTCAAGTAAGTCGGGCTGGCGCGGCTTTGAACCTTACGCCACGCGAGTACCAGCTACTGGAGTTGCTGATGCGCAATGCAGGCCGAGCCGTGAGCCGCGAAACAATTCTCGAATCGGTTTGGGGCTTTGACAGCGACGTGACGGAAAATACGGTGGAAGTGTTCATGCGCCAGCTCCGGCTGAAGGTCGATAATCGCGAGCCGAAGTTGATCCACACCATGCGCGGCTTCGGCTATATGATTCGGGAGCCGAGGGAGCAATAGGTGCGCGGCAGATCCATTCGCTTCCGGCTGACGGTATGGTACGCGGTTGCTCTGACGCTGGGGCTCGGCCTGTTCAGCTCACTGGTGTGGCTGTTGCTGCGGAATCGCCTGATTTCGGAGCTGGATCAGGATCTGGCCGGGCGCGCGAGCCGCTTCGAACAATATTTCCGCGGCGAATCGGCCGAGGTTGGGGACCCGGATCAACTTCGCGATGAGCTCGACGAGTTCTGCCAGGCGCTGCCGCCTTCGAGTTACGTCCGGCTGCGCGGCTCCGGCGGATTCGGTTTCGATTATCCGCACTCTTCTGCGCCTGAGAGCAATCTGCGCATGTTGCAGCGACGGTTTCATTCCGGAGGGCAGACGTTCGATCTGGACGTCGGCGCTCCAACCACCAGCCTGGCGCACACGTTGCGGCTGTTGGGATTGCTCCTGGTGAGCCTGGTGCCGGTGGTGATTGCGATTGCGTGCGCAGGCGGGGCCTGGTTGAGCGCGCGTGCCTTGAGGCCGATCCAGAACATCACTTCCGCGGCCAGCGCCATCAGCATCGAGAACCTGTCTGCCCGCCTGCCAGCCCCGGAGACCAACGACGAGATCTCCAGGCTGACTACGGTCTTAAACGATGTTCTGGCGCGCCTGGAAGCGGCGGTAAAGCAGCTCTCTCAATTCGCCACGGATGCATCGCACGAGCTGCGAACCCCGCTCGCGGTGATTCGCACCACGGCAGAGCTCGCGTTGCGCCGGCAGCGTCCGGCGGAGGCGTATCGCGAGTCGCTTTCGGAAATCGCCGCCGAAACCGAGCGCATGACGCAGCTTGTGGAAGATCTGCTGATGCTGGCTCGGCGCGGCACGGATGCCTCGCAAATGCCGCGCAAGCCGTTGGACCTGAGCGGATTGTTGCGGGAGGTATGCGCGGAGCTTCGGGGCTTGGCGGCGACGCGGCACATCGCCATCGAGGCCGAATTGGGCGACCGTGCGGCGGTTGTTTCGGGCAACCGGGCGGCGCTGCATCGCCTGTTCGTGATCCTGCTGGACAACGCAATCAAATATTCTCCTGAAGGCGCGGCTGTGCGGCTCGGCATGGTTCGTGAACGGGACCGCGTGGCGGTGAGTATCCAGGATTCTGGAGCCGGCATCAGCCAAGCGGATCTACCGCATATCTTCGAGCGCCACTATCGGGCGGGCGGAAGCGAGGAATCGAGCCAAGGCTATGGAATCGGGCTCTCGCTCGCCGACAGCATCGCCCAAGCGCACGGAGCGAGCATTGAGGTCCGGAGTACGCCCGGCGCGTTTTCCGAGTTCCGCGTCTCTTTTCCGCTCCCGTCTATACCGGCGCCAGATTCAGCGAATCTTCAGATTGAAGCGATATCGTAGGTTGCTGATTTCCGCCCGAAGTTTGCGCGTAAAAGCATTCCGCATGAAAGGATGAACGAGATGAAATCGAGGCTTTCGATGTTCTTAGCCGCGGCGGCAATTCTCGTCACAGCCGTATTTTCGGCCGTGGCCGCGCCGCCCGCGTACAAAGTAGTCGGTCACATTAAGATTGGCGGCGCCGGGAACTGGGATTACGTCTACGTGGATAGCGCGAATCACCGGCTGTATGTCTCGCATGGCACCCAAACTGAAGTGGTGGATACTTCCACGGACAAAGTCATCGCGACGATCCCTGATACGAACGGCGTGCACGGAATCGCCATCGCGGCGGATCTGGGCAAGGGCTTCACGTCCGACGGGCGCGACAACGCGGTGACCGTGTTCGATATCAAGACGAACAAGGTTCTCGGCGAGAAGATCAAGACCGGTACCAACCCCGATTCGATCATTTATGAGCCGGTCACTCATCGCGTGTTCACCTTCAACGGACGAAGCAGCGACGCGACCGCGATTGACGCGAAGACGGGCTCCGTGATCACGGCATCGATTCCGCTGGGCGGAAAGCCCGAGTTTTCGCAGGTGGACGGAAAGGGTAACGTCTACGCGAACATCGAGGATAAGAACGAGATCGTCGTGCTCGACGCTAAGAATGCCTTGGTCTCGAAGCACTATTCCATCGCGCCGTGCGACGGTCCCAGCGGATTAACGATCAGTCCCAAGAACATCCTCTTTTCGGTTTGCGGTAACCACATGGCAATCGTCAGCGATCCGACGGCGGGCAAAGTGCTTGCGACTCCCATGATCGGCGGCAATCCTGATGGGGTGGCATTCGACGACGGCTACGCGTTCAGCGCTAACGGCGGCGACGGCAACATTTCAATGATCGGAGAGACCTCGCCGGGAAAATATGAGACCGTCGCCACGATCGAGACCATGCGCGGCGCGCGGACCATCGGGTCGGACCAGAAAGCCCACAAGCTTTACCTGCCGGCGGCGGAGTACGGTCCCCCGGCTCCGGCTAAGGACGGGAAGAAGGCCGCCAAGGGCGCCGTGCTGCCGGACAGCTTCCAGATCATCGTAGTCGGTCGTTAAAACTCGCGTTTGATTGGCGGGCGCTAGAACACAAATCTGGCGCCCAACTGAATCTGCCTGGGCAAGTTGGCTTGCGAAGTGATCTGGCCGAAGGTGGTGCTCGAAATCGTGGTCACGGGAG
>Ga0335069_10006561_pt1 | contig 16901 bp, 19 predicted proteins | sample Lox_Sample_11_FD_206714 | JGI IMG/M metagenome (GOLD analysis project Ga0335069, IMG submission 206714) | Soil microbial communities from Loxahatchee National Wildlife Refuge, Florida, United States - Lox_Sample_1.1 | ecosystem: Environmental > Terrestrial > Soil > Wetlands | place: USA...
ACAGATAGCCGTCCTTCTCCTGCGCCGCGCCGATCTTCTCGATCAAGCCATCGATATACGACTGCAGCTTGGGGTCGGGCTTCACGCTCAGCGTATATGAGGCGCCTTCGATGACCTTATAGATGTCAGTGTCATCGAAAGGATAAGGCGGGATCATGCGGTCCTTGGCGCCGATCTGGCCTCGCAACGCTTCGGCGGCGTGCACGAAGTTGGCCACCCGCCCGGTTTCCTCACACATCGAGAACGCGAACGGGATGGTTACCTTGCGGTTGGTCTCGATGCGGGGCGCCCAGAACACGTCGGTTAAATGGACCGCGGTGAAAGGCACGGGCCGGATGGGATAGTCGTGCGCGGCACTGGTCCGGCCGTCACCCGGGGATTGCCTTTGCCATCCTGGCGCGCTCGCTAGAAACAGCATCGCGGCCGCGCCGGCAAACCATCTTGGGGAGTGTCTCATGTCAGTTCATTCCTTAAGGTAACCCAAGGCACGAGGGCGCCGCCGTGCTTAATCCGGAGTCCTTCCGGCACTACATCCAGGCCTTCAATCGCAACGACGCGGAGCGCACCGTCAACTATATTGACGACAAGTCCTCATGGGAGTGGCTGCGAAACAACATACCGTTCTTCGAAGCCTCCGGCAAATCTAACTGTTACCCCGTAACTTGGTGGTGACTAAGAATTCGGCGTCGCTGCAGACGGCCTTTAATCATGCAATACTTTGCAACCGTTAGGCGAGACTTCATCGTCCCGGCGGTTATAGAGGCCTGTTATCCGGGCTGACTCCCGGTTCGCCCGACCGATCCTGGTGCCAATTCCGGTATATGTGCGGGCGATCCGCCGCCTTAGTAAGTGAACGACTGCAGCTCGCCCGTTCCCGGACCATCCACGTACCCGCTACGATTGGCGGGATGGAGCGCGATGTGCATCGCCACCACCGTGGAGGCATTCGAAAAAGTGAACCCGTTAAGCGTCTCCTGCACGTTGCCCTTCGTGTCGTACACATAGATCGTGCTACCGCTTGCGGAAGAACTGGAAACCGGCTGCGCCACCAGGAACAGGTTATTCACGCTATCGAACTCCACGTCCGCGCCGCTGAAAATCTGCTGGCCCCCCGATCCCGGCAGGGTTACTTTAGATGCGGTATGCGTCGCCAGATCGTAGAACTCCACGCCCGCGTCATCCTCCGTGTCTGTGCACAGGATGTCGTCCGCCGGGTCCACGGCAATGCCGTTGACGAAGCCGAAGCCGATGCCCCTAAACGAGGTGAAGCTGCCCGGCGTGAGATTTGCCACGCCGATCACCGGAAAGCAGCCGAAGCATCCGTCCCCGCCACCCAGAAACGCCTGGTTGGTTTTGCTGTTGTAGGCGATCGGCGGCGGCACGCTGCCGAAATCGAGTGAATCGGTGATCGCCACCACCGGCCCGAAGGTATTCGCCGCCACGTTCGCGGAGAACACCAGAGGCATGAAGTTGCCGCTATTGTCATAGGCGAACACGGCCACCTTCGGCACTCCCTGGTTGCGACTCACTCCGCCCGGCATGATGATATTCTGCGGCCCGATCGGCGGCGTCCAGGTACCCGTCAGCTTGTTGGCGCTCAGCGGATTGATCGTCTTGAATGTGCGCGAGGAAACGTAAATGCCCGTCACATGCTCGTGCTCCACCAATCCCACGCTATTGCCAACTACACCCATGGTCACGAAGTCGTCTTGCGTATCGGTGGACGCCACTACGTCGAGAATTTCGCCCGTGGTCTGATCGAAAGTCTCAACAGCAGCCAGGATCGTGCCGTTGACCAACGTCTTCGATTCGCTCAGCACACCCTCGGTGCCGTTCTGATCGATATCGAAGCCGAAAATCTGGCCGCCGAACTTTGTGTGGACCACGACCGGTCCGGGACCAGTCTGGGCGAAGGCGGCAAACGCCGAGAACAACATTGCAGTGGGGAGCAAAAGTATGCGCATGGAGATCAACCTACCCGGAGATCGCCTCCGGGCAGGTTATGCATATGTGAGAAATTTGTAAAAGCGCCGGTCAGCTTTCATCCGCCGATGGCCCGTACAGCGCCGGCACCGGAATGTCATTCAATCGTAAATAAACAGTCAGTTGGCCGCGATGGTGGATCACGTGATTCATCACCATGCCGCGCAGTACCGCGATGCGGGGCATGGTGAAGATCGTTTTCCCGCCGGCCAGCAGGCTCCACGGGACCAGCCATTGCTCGTCGCTGGCAGCCGAAATCGCGGCCCGCGCGTCCGCCACGTTCTGATCGAACATCTCCAGTACCGCGGCTCGTGACGGCGCCGTGACGGGCTGATAGGGCGGAGCGCCCGGCGGCATGAAATCGAGCGATTCGGTCTCGAGCGTGGTCTTGATCCACCCGCACAGTTCCGCCAGATGGGAGCCCAGGCGCCCCAGTGGCATCGATTTCTCGTGCGGTTTCCAGCCGAACTTGTCGTCCGGCAGGCGTTCGAGAGTCTTGCGGGTGCTCGACATCTCGCGGTCGAATTCGGGTAATACGGATTGGCTTAATGACATGCTGTTTCTCCAACACGCATGTGATGCGGCACCATCGGAGTAGATTCACGCTCCGGAAGCGATAGCACGTGTTAAGCTGCGGAAAGTGCCAGAATCTTCCGGCCAGGCGCCGAAACCGCCGAAGGTGTCGGCGCTGGTCGTTTCTTACAATCGACAACCTCTGCTGCGGCGCGCCATTGAGGCGTTGGAGCGTTCCGAAGCCCGCGAGACGATCGACATCGTAGTGGTCGACAACGGCTCGACCGACGGCAGCGCTCAACTCGAAAGCGAGTATCCGCGCACCCGCTTCATTCGTATCCCGCGCAACTTCGGGCTGACCAAAGCGCTCAACCTGGGCATCCGCGGCTCAGAAGGCGAGTATGTATTTTTCCAGCACGAAGATACCGAAGTCTTCCCCGAGACTCTGCGCATCCTGACCGAATTGCTCGACCAGCAGCCCGAGGTGGGCGCGGCCTGTCCATTGTTAGTGGACGCCGAAGGCCGGCCGGCGCCCCAGTTGGGCCACTTTCCGCCCGACGATACCTGGCGGCCCGCGGAGCCTGCAACCGAACCAATGCCGGTCGATTTTCCGCGCGGTGCGGCCCTCATGATGCGCCGCTTCCTGTACACCGCGATCCGCCAGATCGACGAGCGCTACGGCCAGTTCGGCAGCGACGCCGACCTGTGCTTCCAGATCCGCCGCGCCGGCAAGAAGATCCTTGTGGCGCCGCAGGCCCGCGCGCGGCACACGGGCCGCGAGGCGGAGTCTACGCTGCGCCAGGCCGACCGCCGCCAGGGCACCATCGCCTTCATCGGGAAATACGGCGGATTCTTCAGCGGCCTGTGGGCCCAGATCGGAGCCATATTTGGCGCCCTCGGTTCCCTCCAGTTAGGCCTCCTGAAATATCTGTTGGCCGGGCAAAAGATTGACGGAAGTCAACAGGAATAAAGAAGAAACAAGCGCCGGGCAACGGTTTCGGCTATCATGTAGGCGATGGACGCGATTCTGTGGATATTGCTGCCGGGCTTCGTGGCGGTCGGCTCCGGCTTGCTGGCCTTCTACGTCATGCAGTCCCGCATGGAAGTCGCGTTGGCCCGCGAGCGCGAAGCCATGGCCCAAGCCCGCGGCGCGCTGGAAGCCGAGAAGCATTCGCTCGAACAGGCTCTGCGCGGCGCCAAGGAAGCCGCCCGCCGCGAAGCCCTCGACGATTTCTTGGGCGACGTGCACGTCGAGCAGCGCCATTACGTGCGCGATAACAAGCTGCTGTTCCAGAATCGCAAGGCCCTGGTTCTGCAGGAGCGCATCTTCTTCCGCAATATCCCGCTTTCCAACTGGATCGAGCACGAGATCGTGCTGCAGGAAGGCGAGGACGTCGACAAGGCCGCGCGCAGCCTCACCTCGTTTGTCGATGTAGTGAGCGTGGGTCAGACCGCCAACGGCAACCGCCTGTTGCGTTGATTACTTACTCGATAGCAGCATGCGTGCCGCCACAATTACCAGGAAAACGGCGTAAATCCGCCGGATCATGATGGGCGGCAGTGACAGAATAATCCGCGCGCCAAAGTAAGAACCCGCAAACAAACCGGCCGCGATAATCAGGGCGTATTTCAGATTCATGTGGCCGTTGTGGTAGTATTCGAGCGCGCCCAGCAGCCCCACCGGCGGAATCAGCGCAGCCAGCGACGTGCCGATGGCGTCCACTTCATTGAGCTTCATGAAATAAAGCAAAGCAGGCACAATCACCAATCCGCCGCCGATACCAAACATGCCGGCGAGCACACCGGCGCCTAAACCAATCGCGATGAGGGGCAAGTAGGCCATGATTCTGCAATTGTAGCCGGAATGGTGGGCCGGGCCCCCGGCCCGCGGCGGCCTCGCAGGCCGCCCCTTCAAAACTAAGGCTTCACGCCGCCCAAGGTCACATCCATCGCATACACGCTGGTGCTCGCCGTGATATACAACGTCTTGCCCGACCGACCGCCCCAAGCCAGATTCCCGACCCGCTCCGGCACCACGATGGTCCCCAGATGCTTCCCCGCGGGTGACAAGATCCAGACGCCGCCCGGACCGGCGCTATAGATGTTGCCGTCGCGATCGACCTTCATCCCATCCGGCGCTCCCACCGCCGGATCGCTGGTGGCGTCGCAGATCAGCGTGCCGTTCGTCACGGTCCCGTCCGGCTGCACCGTGTATTTCATCCAGATCTTCTTCGGCTCGGAATTATTCACGTACAGAAATTTCTCGTCCGGCGAAAACGCGATCCCGTTCGGCCGCGGCAGGTCCCTGATCAGAAGCTGGATCTTCGCGTGATCCGGCGGCGCGCCCGGTTTCTGATCGAGCGCCCCCAAAACCCGGTAAACGCCATTCACCTTAAGCTCCTTCGCCGGGTCCGAATCGCCCTGCGTGGGCAGTCCATACGGCGGATCGGTGAAATACAGCGACCCGTCCGACTTGTACACCAGATCGTTCGGGCTGTTCAGCTTCTTCCCGTCGTACTGATCCGCCAGCACCGTGATGGTCGCCTTGGGATCCAGTTTCTCGAGCCGCCACACATTCCGCCGCGCATGCCCCGCCACCGTCAGCCGGCCGCGCGCATCGAGCGTCATTCCGTTCGATCCCGGCTCCGGACCGCCGTACGGCGCCGAACCCGTGTAAGCGCTCGGATGCATGAAGATCGATGCCTTCTGGTCCGGCCGCCAGATCATGATGCTGTTGCCGGGGATCTCGGCAAACAGCAGCGCATTGGTGCGCGTCCATACCGGGCCTTCGGTCCACTTGTTGAATCCCGTGGCCACGCGCGTGAGTTTCGCGCCCGCCGGAATCAGCTTGTCGAGCGCGGGGTCCAGTTTCTTGACGGTCTGCGGGAACAGCGGCGCGGCCATCGCGAACAGGGCGAGAGAGGAGACTGCCAGGACGTTTTTCACAACAGAGATTGTACATCAGCGCGATGCGCACCCTGCCTGCGGGTATGATTGTCTTTCTATGCGCGTCCGCTGGCTGCTCATCTTCTGGGTGTTTACCATCAGTGCCATCTCGTATCTCGACCGTGTCAACATTTCCATCGCCGGCCGTTTTATTCAGCAGGAGTTCCACATCACCGACCTGGAACTCGGTCCGGTCTTCAGCGCCTTCCTGGTGGGATACGCGCTGCTGCAAGCGCCCGCCGGCCGCCTGGCGGACCGGTTCGGACCCCGCCGCATCCTGCTGTTCGGCACGCTGTGGTGGGGAGTCTTCACTACGCTGACCGCTTCAATATCCGCGGGCATGGCAGGCGTGCTCGCCATCCTGCTCGTCGTCCGTTTCTCGCTGGGCGCGGGCGAAGCGGTGCTGTATCCGGCATCCAACCGCCTGGTTGCCGCCTGGATTCCTACCGAAGAACGCGGCCTGGCCAACGGGCTGATCTTCGCGGGCGTGGGAGTCGGCGCTGGCGTGACGCCGCCTCTGGTCACCTACATCGTTCTGACGTACGGCTGGCGCGCCTCATTCTGGATCAGCGCCGCGATCGGCCTGGGCGCGGGCGCCATCTGGTATTGGATCGCGCGCGACCGGCCCGAAGAGCATCCCTGGGTGACCAGGGAAGAAATGACGCTCATCGAGCGCGGATTGCCCGAGCCGCCCGCGGAACTCGAGATCGGCAAGGCCCTCCCCTGGAGCACCATTCTGAAAAGCAAAGAAGTGCTGGCCATCGCCGCCAGTTACTTCACCTACGGCTACGCTGCCTGGATTTTCTTCGCTTGGTTCTTCATCTACCTGAGCCGCGTGCGCGGCCTCGATCTCAAGTCCAGCTCTTATTACTCGATGCTACCCTTCATCGCCATGGCGGTCGGCTCCACAATTGGCGGAATCGCCAGCGACAGGCTCACGCACCGCTACGGCAAACGCGTCGGCCGCTGCGGCGTCGCCATAGCCGGCATCGCGCTGGCGGCCATCTTCATCGCCCTGGGCACGCAGGTCTCGAGCGCGCGCCTGGCCAGCGTGGTCCTGGCGGGCGGCGCCGGTGCGCTCTATCTTTCGCAGAGCTCCTTTTGGTCGGTGACCGCCGATATGGGCGGCGCTTCGGCCGGTTCCGTCTCCGGCATCATGAACATGGGCGGCCAGATCGGCGGTATCGTCACGGCGTCGCTGACGCCGCTGATTGCGCACGCCTTCAGTTGGACCGCCTCCTTCCTGGTGGCCGCGGCCCTCTGCGCGGCCGGCTCGCTGCTCTGGCTGATGGTTGATCCCACAGTCGAGCTCAAACATCAGACTCCCGCGTCCCCGAAGGTAAGTTGACGCCGCGGCTTTGTCCGCTACAGTCACTGGAGTAGTTCCCTCTCTGCCGCGAGCACATTGCGGCGCGCCGGCTTCCAGAAAGAATCGGTCAAACAAGAGCGCTACTGGGCGGAACCTTAGGTGACAGGTAACTGTAGTGCTTATAAATTTGTTACAGTCAAATCCTGGTGGAGAGTTCCATGAAGCCGCCGATTCCGCTGAACGAGCGCTCGCGCCTCAACCTGTTGCGCCAATACGACATACTCGACACCGCCGCCGAGCCGATGTTCGATGAAATTACGGCGCGCGCGGCCCAGGTCTGCCAGGCGCCCATCAGCCTGCTGACCTTCGTGGATCGCGACCGCGTCTGGTTCAAGTCGCGAGCCGGCCTGGATCTGCGTGAGACGCCGCGGGCAACTTCGTTTTGCGCGCATGCTATCTGCCAGTCCGAATTGTATGTGGCCCACGACGCGCTGCCCGACGAACGTTTCGCAAATAATCCGCTGGTCCACGAGTCGGCCGGCGTGCGCTTCTACGCCGGCGTGCCATTGCTTTCGCCCGAAGGACTGGCGCTCGGCACCCTTTGCGTACTCGATCGCCAGCCGCGCCATCTCACTCCCGAACAGGCTGACCAGTTGAAAGAACTGGCCAAGGGTGTGATCCTGTTACTGGAGGTCCGGCGGGCAGGCGGCCGGACTTTGGCCTAAGTCTCGGGGCGCACTATGTTATTCGCGGGCATGAAAGTGTTGTCACTCGAAAGCCGCCGCGCGGTGGAAATCGCGGAGTTGATCCGCCGCCACGGTGGCGATCCCGTGGTCGCGCCATCCATGCGCGAAGCGCCGCTCACCCAAAACGAAGAAGCTTTCCGCTTCGCCGAGCGCCTCTTCGCCGGCGAGTTCGACATGATGATCCTGCTCACCGGCGTGGGCGCGCGCCTGCTCGATCAAACGCTCTTCGCGCGCTATCCCGCCGGCCGTCTGGCCGAAGCGTTGCGCGGCCTCACCGTCGTGGTGCGCGGTCCCAAACCGGCCGCGGTCATGCGCATCTGGGATGTGCCGATAGCCGTCAGCGTGCCCGAGCCCAACACCTGGCGCGAGCTACTCGTGGCCATTGAAAATCGTCCCGAGCGCCGCATCGCCGTGCAGGAATACGGCCGCTCCAACACCGAGCTGATCGCCGGGCTGCGCCGCCGCGGCGCCGAAGTCACCAGCGTGCGCGTCTACCAGTGGGTTCTGCCCGAAGACACCGGGCCCTTGCGCGACGCCGCCCGCCGCCTGGCCGCCGGCGAGCTGCAAGCCGCGCTGTTCACTACGGCGATTCAGATCGGGCATCTCCTGCGCGTGGCCGCCGACGAGGGCATCGAAGACGCCGTGCGCGCCGCCTTCCAGCGCGTGGTGGTCGGCTCCATCGGGCCCACCACCACCGAAGCTCTCGCAGAAGCCGGCATTCATCCCGACCTTGAACCCACCCATCCGAAAATGGGCATCCTCGTCCAGGAAACCGCGCAGCGCGCCGAGGAGATCCTCCGCCGCAAATTGGTGATAGCGTAGACATCGGAGGCGCCCGATGGTTATTGCATCCCAATTGCGCGCCGGAATGGCGATTCGTTTCGAGGGCCAGCCATACAAGGTCATGGCCTGCGACTATCATCCAGGGCAGGGAAAGATGGGCGGCGTGGCTCACGCCCGCTTGAAGAATCTGGAGACCGGCACCTTCTGGGAGCATAGCTTCCGCGCCGAGCTCAAACTCGACACCCTGCCCGTCGAAAAACATTCCATGGAGTTTCTGTATTCCGACACGGATCACTGCTACTTCATGGATCCTGAGACCTACGAGCAAGCCGGCATCCCGCTCGCGGTGGTCGGCGAGCAAGCCCGGTTTCTCCAGCCGCAGATGAAGCTGCCGGTGGAATTCATTGAGGAGCGTCCGGTCAGCGTCGACTTTCCGGAGATTCTCGAAGTGCGCGTAGCCGGCACCACGCCGCCCGTTCACGCGCAGGCCGATAGCGCCTGGAAGTCCGCGCGCCTGGAAAACGGCGTCGAAATCATGACGCCGCAGTTCATCAAATCCGGCGACTGGATTCGTCTGGATGTCACGAACCTGAAGTACGTCGACCGCGCCAAGCCCGCAAAAAGCGTGGGGCAGTCACTCTGACTGCCCATAGGCGTTCAATAAGCCGGGTTCACAAGTCCGTGGTCCTCGGTTAGAAGTGAGCCCGCCCATCGATGAACAGGACGGATACCGGCGGGCGCCCAACGGCCGAGCGGCGCTCGCTGGCGTTTCCGCGAGTCGGGGACTACACGGCCAAGTGGATTACGTCCGGTATAAACCGACGATGCGGACAGAGCGGCGACGTGGTAAACACAACGCGTATTTCGTTCCCTACCTGTTCCGTCTCTCGACTGGGCAGAGAATGCGCACATCGCCCGTTCACTTCGCCGCTCACGCCGCCCAGGAAGGAGCGCCTGGGAGTGAAGGTGGCTGGAACGATGCAGCTCGCGCCCGACCTCCCCTTGCATGCCGCCGATCCGTGTCATATACTGAACTCAATGGTTCAGTTTCAACGAGCCCACCTGGATGCCTCGTTCGCCGCGCTCTCGGACGCCACCCGACGCGGCATTCTGGAGCGGCTCGGGCGTGCGGACGCTTCGATAACCGACCTTGCCGAGAAGTTCCATATGACCCTCACGGGCATGAAGAAGCACGTCGGTGTCTTGGAGCAGGCGGGGCTCGTCAGCACGGAAAAGGTCGGGCGCGTGCGTACTTGCAAGCTCGGCCTACGCCGCCTAGAGGAAGAGACAGCATGGATTGAGAGCTACCGCCAGCTCTGGGACGCGCGCTTCGACGAGTTGGACAAGATCGTTGAGTCATTGAAACGGGAGGAAAGAGTCGATGGACGAAAGAAGAGAAAGTGAGCCCTTATGAAGAACCCCACGACGGTAGAACGAAAGTCTGAGCGTGAGCTAGTCGTCACGCGAACCTTCCACGGCCCTGCGCACATCGTGTTCGAGGCCTGGACCAAGCCTGAGTTGCTCAAGCGGTGGTGGGCGCCGAAGTCGTTTGGAATGTCTTTCATTTCCTGCGAGGCCGATGTTCGTACGGGGGGCGCGTACCGTTTCGTGTTCCGCCACCCTGACTCTGAGCAGCCTATGGCGTTCTTCGGCCGGTACATCGACGTGACGCCCAACTCGCGCATCGTCTGGACGAATGAGGAAAGCCCCGATGGCCCCATTACCACGGTGACCTTCGAGGAAAAGGGCGGCATGACGCTACTGGTCCTGAACGAACTCTATCCCTCAAAGCAAGCGCTCGACGACGCAATCGCCTCTGGAAGCACAGGCACAGGCGCGGCAGGCGAGCAGTTCGAGCAGCTGGACACAGTTCTCGTCACCTTGGTGAGATCATGAGAAAGCCTCCCCTCAAGCCTGATGCCCAAGGCCAAACTGGCACGAAGCTGCTGGTCGCCATGACCGGCAAGGCCAGCGCCGCGAAGGCCGCGGAAGGCGACGCGCCCGTGTTCGCCTATATCGCGAGCTTGCCGCAGCCGCAGCGCGGTATCGCCGAGCGTGTCGATGCTCTGGCTGCCAATACGTTGCCAAACCTCCAACGTGCAGTGAAGTGGGGGATGGCGTACTACGGTGTGGGCGGAGGCTGGTGCTTCTCGTCCGGCGCTTTCGTCGGTCACGTGAAACTGATGTTCATCCGCGGCACGGAGATCAAGCCTGAACCGCCTGTGACGCCGATTGGGATGGGCAAGTCCACACGAGGCGTAGAGCTGGCATCCGTGGACGATCTCGACGAGCACCAAGTAGCCTCGTGGATGAAGCAGGCAGCCGCGAACCCCTTTGTCGGGGGGAAGAAACGATGACGAAAATGGAAGACATCAGGCGGGGCAGTTTGGCCGATGCCGAACGAATGACCACCGCCCCCGCGGACGACAATGCCCGCCGTGCCACTTTGCCGTCTAACGTTAGGTGCTGACCTGTGGCCGCGTACGGCCGGACTGCCTGAGGCATTTGGTTTAGAGAACCAACTTTTGCGCGTATTTAACGCCTATGCTCTGACTGCTGCGGGCCCTCGGCCGGCCCGAGTGAACCTTCAATCTGCACCAGCTCCTGCGCCCCCGCAGCCTGCGCGGGCGGCCGCAGCAACTGGCGCGGCAGCTTCGAAAAGTAGACCAGCCGCTCGATCATCGGTAAAACTCTGCGCACCGTCTTGCCGTGAAAAACCAGGCTGCCCGCCACCAGCGCCGGATGCGGAATCGTGGTGCAGCACCGTGCGCAGACATCGATCTCGCCCGCCCGCCCCGTCGCATGCGCGCGCCGCATCGCCTGCATCTCCTCCGAATTCCAGATGCGTTCGAGCGGCTTCACCGCAATGTTCCCCAGCGGCGCGCCGTCCAGCATGTAGCTCTGGCAGCACGGATACACATCGCCATTCTGCTTCACGTACACGGGCCCCCGCCACAAATAATGGCAAGGATGTTTCCAGTCCCCGGCCGTGTGCCCGGCATCTGGACGCATCAGGTTGGTCTCGTCTTCCTTGATGCGCACCTGGTCCACGCCCGGCACCGCGCTCCAGAACCGCGCAAATTCCGCCACCTCACCCGCGTTGCGCTCCATGCGCACCATCTGCACCACCACCTGCAGCTTCGATCCGCGCGCATCCTTCATCTTCGCGAAGCGCACGAAATTGTCGCGCACTTTTTCGAACTTCGCGCCCTTGCGATAGAACTCGAAGCTCTCCTTGCTCGCGCCATCGAAGCTCAGCGTGATCTGTTCCAGTGGCGAATCGAGCACCCGCGGCGCGATGCGCTCATCGAGAAACGTCCCATTGGTCGAAAGCAGCGTCGAAATGCTGTGCCGGTGGCAGAACTCGATGCGCTCGAAAATCCGCGGATCCATAAACGGCTCGCCCAGCCCGATCAGCATCATGTGTTCCGCCGTCGTGCCCGCGCCGCGCACCAGCCGCTCGAACACGGCCTCGTCCATATCGGCCTTGGGCTGTTTGTGCGTCTCCCGCGGGCACATCGGGCAATACAAATTACACTTGGCCGTGGTCTCGACGATGTACTCGACTGGCAGACCCGCCAGATTCGTACGGCGCGCGAGATACCCCCACAGCAGCTTCGCCCGGTTCCAGGTCCGCATCGGTCCTTATATTGTACCCGCCGGAACTGGTATCACATGTACATGCAGGAACGCGCGCGCAAGTTGAATGCGGCCGGGATTCGCCCCGGCGCCGAGTATGTCCTCTATTGGGCACAAATGAATCGCCGCGCCGACGCCAACCAGGCGCTCGATTTCGCGATCGATCTGGCCAATCAGCTCTCGCTGCCGGTGCTGTTCTACGAAGGCCTCACTTACAGCTACCCCTACGCGAACGACCGTCTGCACCGCCTCATTCTCGAAGGCGTGCCCGATTCCGAAGCGCGCCTCGCCGCCCGCGGCATCGGATACATTTTCTACTTACGCCGCCGCGCCTCCGATCCCAACGACGTCCTCTACCGCCTTGCCGCCCGGGCCGCCGCCGTGGTCACGGACGATTACCCCACGTTCATCGCCGCGCGCCACAATGCGAGCGTCGCGCCGAAACTCGACGTCGCCTTCTACGCCGTCGACGCGAGCTGCATCGTCCCCATGTCCTGCTTCGATAAGCGCGAATATGCCGCCCGCACCATCCGCCCGAAGATCCACAAGCTGCTCCCCCGATATCTCGGTCCCGCCGCGGTGCTGAAAGTCCGCAGGCGATTCCCGCCGCACGAATCCGAGTTCCACACCTGTGTCACCGCCGCAAACATCGCCGCGCTGATCGCCGCCTCCGCCATCGATCACTCTGTCCCGCCCGCCGCCGGCATCACCGGAGGCCGCCGCGCCGCGCTCAAACAATTGGCGCACTTCGTCAAGCACGGCCTCAGCCGTTACGCCGCCGAAGGCAACCAGCCGGGCGCGCAAGCCACTTCCGGCCTCAGCCCCTACCTCCACTTCGGCCACATCTCAGCGCTCGAAGTCGCGCTGGCCGCCCGATCCTCCGCCGAGTTCCTCGAACAGTTGATCGTGCGCCGCGAGCTGGCCTTCAACTTCGCCCGCTTTGCGCCGCGCCTCGACTCGCTCGAAGTTCTCCCCGATTGGGCCCGCGCAACCATGCGCCACCATCGCCGCGACCGCCGCCCATATATGTACACGCAGGACGAGTTCGAACACGCCGCCACGCACGACGCCCTATGGAACGCCACCCAGCGCGAACTCCTCACCCGCGGCACGATTCACGGCTACTACCGCATGTACTGGGGCAAGAAGATCATCGAATGGTCGCCCACCTACGACGATGCCCTGCGCGCGATGATCTACCTGCACGACCGCTGGGCTATCGATGGCCGCGATCCCAACACCTACACGAACATCCTGTGGTGTTTTGGCCTGCACGATCGTCCCTGGCCCGAACGCCCGGTATTCGGAACCATCCGCTACATGTCGCTCGAAGGCATGCGCCGCAAGACCGATGTCTGCGCCTATCTCGCCGCCCACTCGTGATCTGCCGTACATCGGCCTCCCACTTGCTCATCTCACTGGCATGGAACTCTTGGTTGTAGGAGCCACAGTCGTAACGAGCTTCGCCGCGGCTTTCGCGATTCAGATCGCCGTCCTATGGGCGATCGTGCATGTCGCATTCTCGGCGAAGCATCATTCCTAATCGGTGAAAGGGAGGTCCAAATGCTGTACTATGCCTTGGTGTTTTTCGTGATCGCCATCGTGGCGGCGCTGTTGGGCTTCGGAGGTATCGCCGTAGCGTTCGCCGGCATCGCGAAAATCCTCTCGTGATTTTCCAGGTGCTCTTCCTGGTAAGCCTGGTCGCCCACGTCGGCCAGCGCGTATAGGCGTTCGTCTTCACAAGGTCCGTCACGTCCCTCTGGTTAGTGGCGCTATCATCAAAGGGTGGCGCCATGAACGCGCACGGCATGGGTTATCTTACACCTGTCATTCTCGTTCTCCTCTCTTCTGTCCCCGTCTTCTCCCAGTCCGATGAAATAACTACTACCGGCCAAACTCCCACCTTCAAGGTGCAAACTACCCTGGTGGAAGTCCCCGTGGTCGTGCGCGATCGCGCCGGAGATGCCGTCGGAAATCTCCGCCAGGAAGATTTTCACCTCTTCGACAAAGGCAAGCGGCAGGAGATCACCAAATTCTCCGTACAGAAAAGGACCGCCGTCGTAACTCCGGAAGCCCGCGCGCGCAGCACTCCTCCCCCGGCCGTGACCGCCGGACGAAGCGCGCCGCAGATCCTGCCCCTGCATTTCATCGCCCTTCTCTTCGATGACGTGCACATCCGGTTTGCCGATCTGCCGCAAGTGCGCGATGCGGTGCGGCGGTATCTGAGTTCATCGCTACAGCCGGGTGACCGTGTCGCGCTTTATACCACTTCGGGCAAAATTGCTCGTGATTTCACCGGTGAGCCGGGGACGTTGGAACAGCCGCTGCTCCAGATCGCCCCGAATCCCATCCATCCCTCCGCCCTCGCTTCCTGTCTGTACATCAGTTACTACCAGGCCGTTCAAATTGACCAGCAAGTCTCGCTCAATCCTCGTGAAGACGACATGGCCCGGTCGATTCCGCTCAGTGCCGCGTATTGGGATACGGTCCGCTGTATCGGTGGCGGCGACGCACAAGGACCCGCGGCCGGCATGCTCTTCCGGGACACGGTACAAGAAATCAACGCGGCCTACTACAGCGGTGAACAGGAATCGCGCGCCACCCTCGCGGCGCTCAGTAACCTGGTGCGGCGCATGGCCCTGCTGCCCGGAGAGCGGACCATCATTCTGGCCTCGCCCGGATTCTTTGTCTCGTTCAATCTGGAAAAGCAGGCGTCCGATCTCACCGCGCAGGCCATCCGTTCCAAGGTGCTTATCAACACCGTGGGCGTACGCGGCGTCTGGACCAGTTCAGCCTTCGAGGCCAGCCAGTCCGGCGGCGCGCCCCCGCCGGACGTGACCCTATTTCACGACATAGATGGTGAGGTGGCTACCGGCGAATTGATCGATCTGGCGGAAGACACCGGCGGCACGGCCAATCTGAACAACGATTTCGATGGCGCCATCCGAAAGGCCGCCGCCACGCCTGAGTACATTTACGTGCTCGGTTTCGCGCCCCAGAATCTGAAGTTCGACGGCAGCTTTCATTCGCTGAAAGTGACCGTCACCGCCCCCGGGAAACTCACCCTGCAAGCCCGCCGCGGTTACTGGGCGCCCCAGCAAGCCGAAGATGAACTTGCGGTTTCCCGCCAGGAGATCGAAGATGCCGTATTCTCGCGTGACGAGATTCACGATCTCGCCGTGGACATGCACACTCAGGTAATCAATCCAGGCGGCCAGGCCAAGTTGAACGTGTTGGCCAGTGTGGATCTAAAGGCCCTCCACTTGCGTAAGGTGGAAGACCGCAGCCGCAACGACGTCACGATCGTCGCGGCTTTGTTCGATACCAACGGCAATTTCATCGCCGGTGCGGAAAAAATCGTACAGCTCCGCTTGCGTGATGAAACCGTGCGCGGGCTCGACGACAGGCCCCCGTTCGTCGTGGTCACGGATTTCCCCGTGAAGCCTGGCGCATACCTGGTGCGGATGGTGGCGCGCGATGCTGAAGGCCGGCAGCTAACCGCGGAAAACGCCGCGGTCGACGTTCCTTAGAGGTGAGTCATGCGTATACTTCTTATGTTCCTGTTGATCCCGCTGTCAGCGGTTGCCCAACAGGAGCCTGCCGAAACGTTCCAGTCGGGTGTGACCATGATTCAGGTACCGGTGGTGGTGCGCGATCACGACGGACATGTGGTCGGTGACCTCGCCAAGGATGACTTCAAGCTATTCGATAACGGCAAGCCGGTCGAGATCGCGAATTTCTCGGTGGAGAAACCGGGTGGCCAGGTGGCGCCCGACCGGTCGCTGCCCGATCCCAACGCGCCCGCGAAGAAATCCGCGGGTGCCGCAGCCATGGACATCCCCGAGCGGTTTATTGCGTACTTCTTCGATGATGTGGCCATCCGGAACTTCGGCGATCTGAAGCGCCTGCGCGAGGCCGCCGCGCAGCAGTTCAGCAGCCTCGAACCGGGCGATCGTGCAGCCTTGCTAACCTCATCATGCACTCTGGCGCTCGATTTCACGAACGACCGCGCGAAGTTGCAGGACACCGTGGCGCGCCTGCAGGCGCATCCCCCGCGCGTGTGCCGCGTCTCGACAATCCAATCGCTTCAGCTAACGTTGTTGAGGAACATTGTCCGCGGCATGTCCAGACTGCCCGGGCAGCGGTCGATCATACTCGTCTCCTCCGGGTTCCAGGTGGCGCTCGATCGGGGACAGGAAGAAATGGAATTGATTGAGGAGGCCATTCGTTCGAAAGTGCGGATCGACTCCCTAGACCTGGGCGAAGGCGGTCAACCTGCCGTGAGCGGGGGAGCGGAACAGCCCACTGGCCAGCAAACCGGCATGGTGGAAGCCGCCCGCACAGAGTCATCGACGACGAATCCGATCGTGCTTACCGATCTGGCGCGAGGCACCGGCGGCACATATCTGACGGGAAACAACTACGTCGCCAGTTTTCATCGGCTCGCCACTCCGGAAAGCCACTATGTGCTGAGCTTCGTCTCAACGGCCAAGCCGGACGGCCATCTGCACCAGTTGAAGGTCAAGCTGGCAAAGAAGGGCAAGCTCACAGTCGAGGCGCGCAACAGCTATTACGCTTCCGCGCGCTTGCCATAGCGCCGCGATTTCGCCTATACTGGCCCTTTACGATGTCTTTCTACTCCGCCAGCTCGTTTAGCTTCCGATTCTGGTTCCGCCGGAATCGGTAGAGTGGCGTTGCGAAGGGCATCCAGCTTCTTGTGAATTGCAACCCACTCGTCAGAGTGGGTTTTTTATTTTCGGAGCGAAGGAGAATCGGCACATGATTATCTCGATGCGTCCGCATGCCACGCGCGAGCAAATCGACCACGTCTGCGAACGGATTCAGGAGTTCGGATACAAGGTCCACTCCATCGAAGGCGAAGAGCGGGTCGTCATCGGCGTCGTCGGCGTCGGCGACGTCACCGCTTGCCTCGAATCTCTCGAAGCCACCCCTGGTGTCGAAAGCGCCGTGCGCATCTCGGC
>Ga0335069_10006562_pt1 | contig 16901 bp, 14 predicted proteins | sample Lox_Sample_11_FD_206714 | JGI IMG/M metagenome (GOLD analysis project Ga0335069, IMG submission 206714) | Soil microbial communities from Loxahatchee National Wildlife Refuge, Florida, United States - Lox_Sample_1.1 | ecosystem: Environmental > Terrestrial > Soil > Wetlands | place: USA...
TCTTGCGGCGATCGTAGTAGCGACATTTTGCGCAGCAAGCAATGGAAAACACTCTTCCAATAACAAACAGGAATGGGATTTCGCCTCGAACCAAAAACTGGAAATTCACGTTACCGACGCTGATGTAAACGTGAAGCAGAGCGACGGAGAGAAGATCATCGTTGAACTGCTTACGCAGTCGGACTCGACAGACTTCGCAGACAAGGTCAAGGCCAGCTTCCAGGTGCAGGGGAATACGGGGGTACTGACCGTCGCGCAGCCGCCACGTGGAGGGGACCTGAGCGTCACCGTGAGGGTTCCACCGGGAACGAGTTTGTGGCTGCGATCGAGAGCCGGCGACATCGACATTGAGACGGTGGGAAACAAAGACATACAAACCGGAGCAGGAGATGTGCGAGTGACGATCGGCAGCAGTAAAAAATTTGGTCTGGTGGATGTCGGCACCCATGCGGGCGACGTATCCGGAGATGTGTGCGGGAAGCCAAAAGGCTGGGTCGGACATTCGCTACATTGCACGGGAGACGGCAAGGACGAAGTGCGCGTTCACACCAATGCCGGAGACGTGCAGTTGCGGGAGTCGGCCCAAAACACCGAGAAAGATTAGAACTCGACAAATAACGAGCTAACGCGTGGCGGCGGGCTTCAAGTTGATTTTCAAATCGGGCCGGGGAAGGCCGAGCTTTTCGCAAAGGGAGAGCGCCGCGCCGAGACCGGAGCCCAGGCAGTCTGGTACGCCGATACCCTGGAAGGCGTTGCCGGCGAGCGCGAAACTGGGCATTCCGGCGACCGCGCTTTGGATTCGCTGCACCCGTTCGAGATGCCCGGGGCCATATTGCGCCATGGCGCGGTTCCAGCGATAAATTCGCGTCACACGTGGCTCCGCACTGAGTCCAACGATCTCGTTAAGCTCCTGCTGGACGGTCTGCAGGATTTCTTCGTCGGTGAGAGCCAGCACTCCCTGGTCGCTCAATCCACCCAGAAACACGCGAACGATGCCTTTATCCGCGGGGGCGCGATGGGGGAACTTGTTGTGGACGAAGGTGAGCGCACGGATGCGGCGGCGCTCGGACTTGGGCACCAGGAAACCGAATCCGGGCGGCATATGCGCAAGATCGGCGCGGCTGTAGGTCATTACTACCGTTACGGAGGAGCTGTAGGAGATGGCGTTCAGGTCGTAGGCGAGGACCTGGTTCTGGCGCTCGATCAAGTTCCCGGCGACGTGTGCCGGTGTAGCGACAATGACGCCGTCGAAGGGCTGGGGCTGGCCGTTGACGGCGACCATCCATTGGTCGCTCTCGCGATAGAGGTTAGTGACGGCTACACCGGTGCGGACCGACTGCGTCGGCAGAAAATCAGCGACGGCGTCTACCATCTGCTGCATTCCATCTTTCAAAGAGGAAAAAAGCGGGCGTGGCTTGTAGTTGGGGCCTTGCGACTTGGTGAACTCGGCCATCTTCTTGCGCGCGATCAGCATGCCGCGGCTGAGGCTGCCGTACTTGGCCTCCATATCGGCGAAGCGCGGGAGCACGGCCTTCACGCTGAGGTTGGCGGCATCGCCACCGTAAACGCCGGCGAGGAGAGGGTCGGCGAGACGCTCGACGACCTCCTGGCCGTAGTGACGGCGAACGAGATCGGCGACAGACTCGTCGGGACGGTTGTTCTTCGGCGGCCGCGCCAGAAGCTCGAAGCCCATCTTGATCTTGGTGCCCCATGTAAATAACGATGTCGTTACGGTGGGCAAAATCTTGGTCGGCACCATGAACATGAGCCCGTCGGGCATGGGGATGAGCCGATTGTTCACCAGAATGTAGGTGATGCGCTCGGAATCGTTGGAGCCGATGATCTGGTCGCCAAGGCCGAAAAGACGGCAGAAATCGGCGCCCGTAGTTTTCTCCGACAGGAAAGAGTCGGGTCCGGCCTCGATAAGACAGTCGTCGACCCGCTCGGTCTGCATGACACCGCCGAGGCGGGTGTCGCGCTCGAAGAGCGTGAACTCGAGGTCAGCGCCCGCGATTTTCGCGTGCTGGAGCGCGGTTGCGGCCGCCAGGCCGGAAGCGCCTCCGCCGATGATGGACACCTTCTTCATAGCAGACAGTCGACAGCAAACAGCATACAGTCATTGAACGGGCGTTAAGCCTTGGGCAAAGGCAAAAGCAGATCCCTCGCTCCACTTCGTTCCGCTCGTGATGACAAGCAAAAACCCCGGCACCACGCACGCTTCGCCTGGCGATGACAATTTCGGCCCCGTTTGTCGGCACGACTAAAGTCGTACCCTGATACAGAACTGCAGAGCCGAACTCAACTACTGGGAAGGCGAGACGCCTTCCCGACCTGCGAGACGCCGGCGCTACATCTTCAATCTCGTGCGCGCGACATCGGCAATGGCCCTGGCGAAAGTTGGCGAGTCGTTCAGCGACTCGGCGCGCCAGAGCTTCATGCCGTGATCGCCGGCGAACTGCTTGAACGCGATGTCGATGTCGTACAGGATCTCGACGTGATCGCAGACGAAGCCGATGGGCTGAATGAATACGCCGCCGTGCCCCTGCTCTTTCCACGCAATGATTGTGTCTTCGACCGTGGGGCCGAGCCACGCTCCACCGGACATGCCCTGGCTCTGGAAGGCAAACTTCCACTGCTCGGGCTGGAGTGATGCCGCCGCTGCAACGAGTTGCGCGGTATGCACGGTCTGGCACTCGTAGGGATCGCCTTCGTCCACCGTGCGCTTCGGCACACTGTGGGCGGTGAAGATGATCGGCAGGTCGGCCTGCGCGTCGGTGTTTGCGCGTCGCCAGCCGGCTTGTAACTTTTCCGTGAAGGCCTGGATGAGCAGCGGGTGATCGTGCCAGCTTTCGACAAAGTCGATGGGAAACGGAGCGCCCTCGAGCGTTTGGCGATAGAGGCCGACGCTGGTGCGCGAGTTGTGCGGCGCGAGGCAGATGGCAACGGCGCGTTCGACTCCGTCGTTTTGCATCTGCGCGATGGCACTGGAGGTAAACGGCGTCCAGTTGCGCATCCCGACGTAAGTCCGCAGCCCGGACTCGCGCGCCACAGCGGCAGCTTGTTGGAGCGTGATGCGCGTGAGCGGCGAGGATCCGATCAGTCCGTAGCGATGCTGGACTTCCTTGACGACGTGGTCGGGGACAGGTCGGCCTCCCGTAATGTTGCGGAGAAATTCGGGAATGTCCTCAACGCGCTCGGGACTGCCGTGGGCGAGGAGGAGAATGGCCGAGTTGGAAGAGGTGATGATGGAGAGCCCGTTTGAATGTCGTCCCTGACGGGACTCGGAATTCCTTTTACCTGTTCACCCGGCACTCACGTGCCGGGCTATGGAATGTCGTCCCTTTGGGGACTGAGAGCCCCAACTACGCGCCCTGGGCGATCGTTTTCGCCGAGAGCTCGTGCACCATTTCGAGCAGCGCCTTCACGTTGTCGACCGGAGTCTCCGGCAAAATACCGTGGCCCAGGTTGAAAATGTGGCCCGGCCGTCCTGCGGCGCGCTGGAGAATGTCGCTGGTCTTGCCGCGGATCTCTTCCTGACTCGCGAACAGCGCGACCGGATCGAGATTACCCTGCACGGCGCAGCGGTGGCCGAGCAAATTCCAGCCCTGGTCGAGCGGAATGCGCCAGTCGAGCCCGATGACGTCGGCTCCCGTTTCCTGCATGGACGTCAAGAGTGTCGCGCTATCGGTGCCGAAGTAGATGACGGGCACGCCGGTTTGCTTTAGCGCCTGCACTAACTCTGTCGTTCGCGGCAAAACGTAGCGGCGGTAATCGTCAACGCTGAGGCAGCCGACCCACGAGTCGAAGACCTGGATCACGTCGGCGCCCCCGCGAACCTGCTCGGCGGTGTATGCGGCCAGCACGCTGACAAGTTTCTGCATGAGCTCGTCCCAGGCATGCGGCTGCAGGTACATCATCTTCTTGGCATGAACGTAGTTGCGCGAGCCGCCGCCTTCGATCATGTAGCTGGCGAGCGTGAACGGCGCGCCGCAAAAACCGATGCACGGGAGCTTGTCGCCGAAATGTTTGGTGACCAGTCGGATCGACTCGGATACGTAATTGAGGTCGGCGGCCCGGTCGGTACGCAGCAGAGCGACGTCGGACACGGTGCGGACCGGTCTTTCAATGACCGGCCCTTCGCCGGTCTCGAAGCGGAAGGGCAGGCCCATGACCTCCAGCGGAAGCAGCAGGTCGGCGAAGATGATGCTGGCGTCAACCTTGAGGATCTCGGCGGCCTCGATAGTCACTTGCGCGGCGAGCGACGGCGTCTTGCAGATGTCGACAATGGAGTGGTGCTTGCGAATGGCACGGTACTCGGCCATGTAGCGTCCGGCCTGGCGCATGAACCAGGCGGGGGTGACCGGCGTGGGCAGGCCCTTGCAGGCCTTCACGAACATGGATTCGGGAGCAGACATGACCTTCCAATGTAGCATTTCGCGGGGCGAGAGGCGGGGTTAAAGAGCGCACAGCAGGTTGTGATTTGAATCACAGGAGAGCAGGTGGTCGGCGCTGGAACAGCACCGTGTGGGCGGCAGTGCAGGCCTCAGTGCTTGATGGGCCGGGTCGGACGAGTTGGCGTCACACTGCTGGGACCGGAGCCGGCCGGTTGGCCGGAGGGAGTGGTGCGTTCCGGGCGGGAGACGCCGGCTTGGGGGTCGGAAGGGAAACCTTGGAGATAGAAAAATTCCCGGCGGTAGTCCGTTTCAATTATTACGGGGACGACTTCCCAGGATGCCTTGGCGTCCAGGGGATGATAGGTGACGAAGACATTGCAGGTCGCATTCGGGATCAAGACCGACGGGCAATCGGTCTTGGTGTTAAAAGAGCGGCTAATTGCAGAAAGCCCAAAAATCGTCGTGGGCACGGTTCCCGGGTTTGTCACCTGAACCGATTGCGCCGAGGTTGTCTGGCCCACCAGTCCGTTGAAGTACAGCCAGGTGGACGAGATAGAAAGCGGTGATGTGACGTCAGTCGTGCAGGTTCCGTGGACGGGGATATTGAAGGCTCCTCCATCGGTGACAATTGTGATCACGCCGTCGTAAGTACCAGGAACGGTGGGATTGAACGTCAGCTGTATGTCATTAGCCTGGCAGGGAAAAGGGCTGCAAGTCGGACCGACGATGAACGCCGAAGAGTTGGAGCTGACAGACAACAGTTGTACATTCACGTTGCCGGTATTGATGATGACCAAGTCATTCCCGGCTAAGCCATTTGGCTGAGTGTTCGCGAAATATTCCGGGTTGGGCATGACCATGGCACTGCGAATCAGGACTGGCACGTGGAACCACTGCGCGGCCCCGGTAGTTGTACCGGCGGAGTTAGTGGCTACCAGTCGATAATAGTAAGTCTGGTCGGAAGCCAGGCTCTGCAGGTAAACGCCAACGTAGACCGGCGATGTGGGAACGTTATCCGTAGTCGGCGTGGTTTTGATCGATGTCTGGAAGGAGGGATCGGTGTCGTACTCAAAGTAGTAAGAAGCGTAAGCGCCGTTCCCATCCACCGTACCGCCAAGCTGAACGACGCCTTGGGAGACCGAGCTTGTCCCGGTGGTAACGATGGGGAGGCCCGGCGTCAGCACCTGCAAGCCGAGCTGGTAATTATTCTTGAACTGGTCGGTTCTGAAGTTCAGATAGATCGTCTGCGAGGAACCGGTCCAATTGCCAAGAACCGCGGGCGTCTGGATGAGACTGTCATCGCTGGGAACAAAATAGGTCGGCGAACCCGTCGGTCCGCCATTGACAAAGAGCGTTAGGTTCCCTGGCGTCAAATTCTTCGACTGGATCAGGAGCCGCGTTGAATCCGGGAGGGTGACTGCAAACCAGTCTTGGCGAAACATATTAACGATGAGATTCGTAAGCGGAAACGGCAGTGGCAGCACGGCAGCGGTATCCTGCGTTGCGTTCGGATCGAACTGGTCTCCACCCATTCCTTTAACGAGATAGTTGGCATTGCCGGTGTCGTTTAAGGCATCGAAGCCGGATGCAAATTCACTGTAATAGTCGGGGCCATAGCTGGAATAACCGCAGACGGTATTGCCGCCCTGGGATACCGATCCGACGAGCAGGTGATTGGCGTTAAAAAGCGGTCCCCCGGAGGATCCGGGCTCGATCAATCCGTTGGTGTAATTCACCTGGATGGTGCCCTTGCCCGACAAGGTGGAGCTTCCGAAGGTGATCTTCTTGGGATCGCCGTGCGGATGATGAATCACGGAGACCGCCGATCCCCACGGGAGCTGTACGTTCGTCCAACCGGCGAACGTGACGCCGCTCGGAGGCGGCGAATTCAAGAGCAGTAGAGATTCGTCGGCCACAGTGCTGGTTTTCAGAAACTGCGCTCCGTAGTTTTGCGGCAGATTCCAGATATAAGGAGGCGCTCCGTTGCACGTGGAGGTCTGGTCGAGCCAGTAGATGGTTGCGTTCGCCGCCAGCGACTGCGATGCGATGCAGTGACCCGCGGTTAGGAAAAAGGGACTCCAGTCGTTCGCGTTATTGGCCAGCAGCGAACCCGAGCAGACATACTCGTAATTCGTGTCAGTGAAGTAAAGGCGTGCGGCGGCGGAGCCAGTGGTGCTCCAGTCAGGGTAGCAAGTAAAGTCGAGCTCGCAGGAAGACGAGCTGCCGAAGTCACCATCAAACCAGTGGCCGATGGAATCGACTTCGATGACCGGCCCAGGAGCGCTGAGAGAATCCGGCCGGGTATCAACCAGTTCGAACTGGACTTCGGCGCCAAAAACAGCCGGAGCCCAGAATTCCCCGCTGTCATGCGGACCATTTTGGGTGAATTCCAGCGGAAAGTCCGGATGAGCAGGTGTGTACAGCCGCAGCGTTACACCCGGCGGCAGGCGAAAGCTGCGGAAATGAACGCGCACCGCTTGCGCCTGGGGAGACTCGAGTTGCAGGAGCCAGACGCGCCTGGGAACTCCGTTTTCGACGACATCGGTCCATTCTCCGTCGGCGAGCGTGATTTTCGCGGGACGGTCGAAGCCCACGCGCGCAGCCTTTTGCGGATTAGCCGCGTCCTCGTTGCGAATGCGCTGGATCAGCAAGGGATCGGGATCGGACAGGCGAATGCGGCGGTTATGGGTGGCCGCGGACAAGCCATAAAGTTGTGATAGGTCCACGGGTCTGCGCGCGGGCGCCGCTTTGTCGGCAGGCATGTGTTGCTCGTAAACGGTGATGATCCCGGCGGAGGATTGCGAGGTCGTCTCCGGCGCGGACTCACGTCCGGAACGTTGCGGGCGAGTCTGTGCGATCACGGAAATCGCAAACAGGAGAAACGAAAATAGCGAAAAAGAGGGCCGGATGCGCATCATGCGAAATCGCCGGAATTGTACTCTGGATTTGCAGAATGAAGCGGTGATCCGGACACGTTGTTCCGGAAATGGGAATTTACCCGGAAGTAATCACGTACAAGGGTTACCGTTCTTGAACGCCCAACCTTTCGGGCGCGCTCGTCGGCGGTTTCATTTACACTGCTTTGCAACAGAGGAGAAGCCGATGCGGAAGATGTGGGTGACGATGTTGCTGGTGCCGGCATGCGCGTGGGCGCAAAACCCGGTGTCGGATGGGCTGCGGGACAGGCTCACGCGGATGGCGAAGAACACGATTGAGGCCGCGGAAGAGATGCCGGCGGACAAATATGGTTACAAGCCGACCGAGGCGCAGGTGCCGTTCGGGCACTGGGTGTCGCACGCTGCCAGTGCGAACTACTTTTTGTGTTCGAAGCTGACAGGTGCGACGGCTCCCGAAGCCGGGGTGAAGGAAACCGATCCTAAAGACAAGCTGATTGAAGCGCTGAAAGAGTCGTTCGATTACTGCTCGGCGCAGCTTCCAAAACTGCAGGACAGCCAGCTAGGGGAAGAGATAACCATATTCGGGGGCCGCAAATCGACCAAGGGAGCAACGACGCTGGAACTCAGCGCCGACTGGGCAGACCACTACGCGCAGATGTCGAGCTACCTGCGACTGAATGGCTTGCTTCCACCGACGGCCAAGAAGAAGTAGGCGCGGCGCTGAAGGGTGAACGCAACGCTGAGCTGCGGCTCGCCTGCTTCACCCGTATCTTTTTCTGTCGAGCCGCGTTAAATTCGACAGAACAATGATTATTGATCTGTCCCATCCCCTCGAAGCGGGAATGCCTTCGTATCCCGGACTTCCGGTCCCTCGGTTCAAGGTTTTCCTATCGCATCGCGATCAACCGACGCATGCGAAGTACGGTGAAAACGTCAGCTTCCAGATCGGCGCCTATGAATTTTGTGGCAACACCGGCACCTACGTGGATGCGCCGTTTCATCGTCACCCGAACGGTGCCGACCTGATGCGGCTGCCACTGGAGAAACTGGTGAACCTGCCCGGGATCCTGGTGCGCGTGAACAACGACGGACCCATCGCGCCGGACCATTTCCGCACGCTCGATTTCGACGCTAAGGCGGTCATCATCCGCACCGATTGGTCGAAGCGCTGGCAGAAGGATTACTTCTGTTCTGGCCCGTACCTGACAGCGGATGCGTGCGACGTGCTGGTGCAGGGCGGAGCGACGCTGGTCGGGATCGACTGCGCCAACATCGACAACATGAAAGACCCGGAACGACCGGCGCACACCATCCTGCTGGGCGCGGGGATTCCGATCGTGGAGCACTTGAAATCGCTCGACAAGCTGACGGGCAAGCGCTTCCGGTTCTTTGCGGCGCCTCCGGCGATTGAAGGCGGAACGTCGTTTACCGTACGGGCGTTCGCCGTTGTCGAATAGAGAGCAGACGGTAAACAGCAAATTAGCATTCAGTCATTGAAAGCTGGTGGCGCGACGGCCAGGTGACAGTATTCTCGGCCGGACCAACAATTCTAGTTTTATAGCGCCCATCCATAACTCTCGCGCATCTCTAGTGACATGGAAAAGGTCAGTCTCGCGCAGAAGTTCTCCCTGTTCTCCGATTACTACTCCCCGAAGATTGCCGGCGAACTGAACGATTCCTACGTGAAACTCGCCAAGCTGAAGGGCGAGTTTGTCTGGCATCACCACGACGCAGAGGACGAATTGTTCCTGGTAATTAAGGGGACGTTGCGGATGATGGTGTTTGAGAACGGCCAGGAGCGGGAGATTCGCATCGGCGAGGGCGAGTTCCTGATCGTGCCGCGTGGCGTGGAACACAAGCCAGTCGCGGATGAAGAAGTTCACCTGGTTCTGCTGGAGCCGAAGACGACGCTCAATACGGGAAACGTGCGGAATGCGCGGACGGTGGAGCAGTTGCCAACGATCTAACTGGCTGCGGAGCTGCGCTCCGCCCTCGACGGGCGAGGGCGCCCGTCGCCACATGTTCAGATCTACTTGCGTCTTTTCAATCCCGCGAGGCTGACGAGTCCGCTGCCGAGCAGCAGCATGGATGTCGGTTCGGGCATAGGTGGCGGATTCAGCGTTGCCTTGGCATCGATGGTGACGTCGTCAACCCATGTCGGGCCGTTACTGTCGGGGCTGAAGTCGGAATAGCCGGCGAAACCAATGCCGGTGAGCTCTTTGCCCATCTCGATGTTGTTGTTGGCGAGCAGATCGTAAAAATCCCAGTTGCCGTCGACGGGCAGCATGACCTGGTCCTGGGTGCCGTCGGAATAATCGAGCACGGCGGCGAAGCCCATCTTAGGATCCTGCTTGTACCAGAACGAAGCCTGCGTGATCAGGATGCCGAACGTCGGCGTGAAGGCCTGGTCAACTTCGGTCGCGCCCTGATCCTCAAGGCTGAACGAGCCGTTGTGAACGTCGTTGGAGACCACGTGCCAAGGATTGCACGGCGTTCCCGCGAAAATGGGGCAGTAATCTGTGCCGAGTGTCCACGGCCCGAGCGCACCACTCTCGAATCCACCATTCTGGATGAGGCTGGTACCAGCCCAAAGGGTCGAACTTCCCACCACGAACAGCGCCAACAGCAGGGTCAGTCTCTTTGCCATGGCTCACGCACCTGAGGTTTCAACCCGAGGTAAATGCAAATCCCTGACCAAGGCAAGCACATTGATAAGAAGAGGCTTACGAGAGAACCCTTGACCTAACTGTGCAAACTTTTGCACAGGGTCAGGGGAGAGTAGCACCATTGGCAGAGCAGTGGTTACTGAGAGAAGTAACCGGCTTTACCACGTGTAGTGCGCCAGGTATTTCACGGTTTTCTCGCCGTCAGCCGGAACGGTGACGGTGAACTCGATGGTCTGGCTGTCCTTCTTCTTGTATTCATCCGATGCCAGTCGAATCTCCCAGGTATTCCAGCGATAGAGGTGTTCGACTACGCGGACCTCAACCGGCTCCTTCTTGTGATTGCGCAACTGGATTTCGAAGCTCTCGTCGAGATCGTTGCGGCTGTTGTCGATGCGGTAGTCGGTGCGGTGGCGCTCACCCACGATGTCAAAGGCACTTCCCGTGTATAGGCGAAGCGTCTCGTTCTCCGGCGTGTGATCGATGGTGTTTTCGCCGGTGAACTCCAGTTGGCCGTCTTCATCTCGGCGATAGAAGCGGACGCGCCCCTTGGGAAGCGGCATGCCAAGGTGGTTAGCCTGGCTGTTCTTGAATTCCTGCATCACCCAAACCTTCGGGTTCCACTGCGTGCCGAAGCCGGAGTCGCCACGGAAGTTCTCCATCTGCCATCCCTGGTAGCGCTGCCAGTCGACCTTCAAGCCGTCGTACACGTAAACGGACTTCGACTGGATGCCATCGGCGCGCACGAATTCGACTTGCTTGGTCTCGCGGTCGTGAAGAGTTGTGGGGCGGCTCAGGGTGTAGAGGTGGTATTCGTCGAAGGTGCGCTCGGTGACGGGAGGGGTACCCAATGAGAAAGCACCTCCCAGCCCTGCGTTGACAGTAACGGCCCCGGCCATCGGTATGGCCGGCTGGATCTTGTTCACGTCGCCCGCCATCAGCTTAACTTTCGCGTTTGTGAACGTCTTGCCGCTCTGGTTGTCGAGCGTGACCCAGCCAACCAGATCCAGCACGTTGCCTTTTGGAGGAGCGACGACGTTGTAGTCAGCTTCCCATGTCATGCCGCCGGTGACATAGCTGAACTCGGCCTGGCTCTTGCCGGGCTTGTCGGAAGCGAGTTCCCACGAGAGCGTCGGCTTTAGGCGCGTGTCGTCGGCCAGCGCGGGAAAAAGCGGCTGCCCTGGAAGCGAGAATTGCAGCTTGCCGTCGACCTCGATGAGCGGCTGGCCGCTGCCAGCCTGCATGTAGGCTTGTTGCTGGTAGGCATACTGCTGACCATATTGTGAGTACGCGTTGTAGTGCGGAACGTAGCCGCTGCGCACGATCTTGCCTTGCACAACTTTCTTGGTTCCGTCTTGAGTGACGGTTTGGAAGTCGATGGTCTTCCCTTCGAATAGCGACAGCAGGAGCTCCTGCGAGATCGGGTCGTTGCGGTAATTCTGTTCCAGGATTTGCAGCTTCTGCTTGTCATCGAGCGGGCGCAGGATGACCGAATCCGGCTCGAGATGCGTGGTGATATCGGTGACCTCGACGTGGTTCGCTCCGTTCTTCAGATCGAGGGGCAGTACATGGCGCACGACCGCAAATTGCTGGTTGTAGATAGTGAGCGCTGGCTGATCGGCGACGGTTTGAGCGGCGGCGGCAACGGCAACAAGCAGGGTAAGCAGAGAAATGGTGCGCATGAGTTCCCCCTTCAGAACATCAACTCTGGAACGCGGGAGATAGTTACGGCTTGAAGGAATTTAGACGGGATGATCGGCGGCGGGAAGTCCCTGTAGGGATTCAGCCTCTTGTCATTCCGAGCGAAGCGAGGAATCCCTACCTTCGCAAGCGCTCAATGATGGGAGGTCTTGCCGTGCAGCAGGTCAATGATGTGCGGCAGCAGGTCAACAACCGCTGCCAGCGATTCGGTAGCTCCTTTCGGATTGCCGGGCAGATTAAGAATCAGCGCCTGCCCCCGAATGCCGCATAAGGCGCGGCTCAGCACCGCGCGCGGAGTCTGCTTCAAGCCTTCGGACCGCATGCGTTCCGGAATACCATCGATCAGCTTTTCGCATAACTCCCGTGTTACATCCGGGGTGATGTCGCGCGCGGCAATGCCCGTGCCGCCGGTGGTGACGACGAGGTTGGCCTTGGGAACGGCGTCGAGAATGGCGTCGCGGAGCTGAGCGGGGTCGTCAGGCACGATGGCGGAGCCTTTCAACTCAAAACCGCGTTCCTCAAGGAGTTCGGAGACGGCCGGACCTGAGAGGTCATTTCGCTCACCGCGAAAAGAGGAATCGGAGACGGTAATTACGATGACGGTAGGCAAGGGCATTGGTAATTTGTAATTGCCGAACTGTTTTGCCAGCGGGTTTTAAATTACCAATTACCAATTACAAATTACAAATCAGGCGTCTTCTTCCGCGTCGCGGTTGGCCTCATCCAGCAGGCGCAGGCCTTCCATCAGCAAGCCCTGCGTGGATTTGGTGATCGTGTTCTCGCTGCTCGAGGCTTCAAAGTCGATCTTGAAGTTGCCCGCGGTCCACGTGAGGACTTTGTACACGGCGTCGTCGCCCTTCAGATCGCCATAAATCGCGTGACTGATCTGGCCTTCGGTGAAAAACAGGTCGCAGTTTTCACCGTTGTTGCTGATGCCGAGAGAGCACGTCTTGCGGCCGAGTTCGAGCGACTGCAGCAGGTCGATGACATTCATCTGCGCCAGCGAGCCGCGCAGCACGGTTTCGCCCGGGGCTTCCTTCGCCATCTTCTCCAGCGCCAGCTTGTCGAGTACGCGCTTCACGCGCCCAACCGCTTCCTTCACGAAAAATGGCTTCTCGACGAAGTCTTCGACTGAATCCTGCATGTGCCGGAGTTTTTCGCTGATGTCGGCGCGCGTGGCGAGAACGATGACGGGAATCTTGGCGGTGGCCGGGCGCGACTTCAAGCGCTCGACAAGCTGGCGGCCGTCAAATCCGGGCATGGAGTAGTCGGTAATGATGAGGTCGGGAGTCTGTTCGATAGCGTGCGCGAGAGCGTCAGCACCGTTGTTGACGGTAGCCACGGGCGCCAGTTCGGCAAGCTCGTGCCGGAGCATCCCGAGGATCATCGGGTTGTCGTCAACGAGCAGGATCTTGAGGTTGCCGGCCATCGCGAATCACGAACGCTTGCGGACGTAATCACCACTCTTGCCGCCCGATTTCTTCTCCAGCACGACCTGCCGGATCTCGATCCCCTTATCGAGCGCCTTGCACATGTCGTACACGGTCAGGGCCGCGACGCTTGCCGCGACCAGAGCTTCCATTTCGACGCCGGTCGCCGCGGTGGTGGTTACTTCCGAGGTAATAGCGACGCCATTCTCGCATACGCGAGTATCCACATCAACGTGAGAAAGAGGCAGAGGGTGGCACATCGGTATCAGGTCGGAAGTACGCTTGGCCGCCATGATTCCGGCCAAACGGGCCACTTCCAGGGGGTTGCCCTTGGGATTCTGCGGCAGGGCGGCGAGGACCTCGGCTGACATGACGACGAAGGCAGAGGCGGTAGCCGAGCGCTTGGTCGCGGACTTCGAGGAGACGTCGACCATGGAGGCGCGGCCGGATTTGTCGTAGTGCGAGAGCTTCATTCTCATCTGGATAACTGAATATCTGAATATCTGGTCATCTGAAGATCTGGTGATTGAGGACCGATTAAACATTTAGCACTGAGATAATTTCCCCTGCCGCAATCCTTTCCCGATCAGGGGGGATTACCGCGAAGGAGTTGGCGCGGGCGGTGGCTACGATATCACCGGAGCCCTGCCAGCGCAGCAGTTCCACTTCGAGGTTGTCAAATTCGCCAGTCAGCAAAGCCGGCAAGAAGCGGGTCAGGCCCGTCTTCGTTCTGATCTCCGACTTCAGACGCGCGCTGCCGAAGCGAAGCGGTGAGATCGCCGTTCCAGAAAGAGCTTCGATCATCGGCCGCGCGAAGAGCTCGAACGTGACCACCGTGGACACGGGGTTCCCGGGCAAGCCGAAGAAATATTTTGTCTCGCTGTTCCAGACCACCCTGCCGAAGACAACGGGCTTGCCGGGCTGGATGAGAGCACCAGTGAAGAGGAACTCGGCCCCGAGATCGCCAAGTACTTTTTCGACCAGGTCGTACTTGCCCATCGAAACTCCGCCGGTAAGCAGGAGCAGGTCGCAATCGAGTCCTTCCTCGATGAGGTGATTGAGGATGACCTCGTCGTCGGGGGCGATCGGGAGCGCGACCGGCACGGCCTGGGCACGAGTGACCTGCGCAGCGAGTGAGTAGGTATTCGAGTTGCGGATCTGGTGCGGCGCGGGCTGCGACGCGACGTCGACGAGTTCATCGCCGGTAGAAAGAATGGCGATTCCGGGCTGCTTGAAGATGACGAGTTCTGCCAGGCCAACGGAAGCGGCGGCGGCGATGGCAGCGGGTGTGAGACGGAGACCGGCCTCGAGCAGCACCTCGCCGGCTCGCGCTTCGGAGCCTGGAGGAACGATGTTCTCGCCGACCTCGACGGCGCGATTGATCTCAACTTCTCGTGTGGAGTCGGCGGACGAGAATGCCCGTCCCGCACGGGTGTGCTCCACCATAACGACGGCATTCGCGGCGTCGGGTACGACCGCACCGGTCATGATCTCGGCACACTCGCCGGAACCAATCCTGAGCCGGGATGCGTCCATTCCGGCGCGAACCTCGGCGATTACTTTCAGCCGAGCGGGGAGCTGTGCGATGTCAACGGCTCGGACCGCGAATCCGTCGCGAGTGGAACGGGGGAACGGAGGGAGATCGCGATCGCAGGTAATCTGCTGGGCGAGTACGCGGTTGACGGAATGGAGCAAATCAGTGCGCTCCCAGTCGGGCACGCGCACGTTGCGTGCATGTTCTTCCACGGTTCGCCGGGCATCTTCGAAGCTGAGAACGCTCACGGGAAGATTGTAGTCAATTCTTCGAGACGCAACGTAACTAACCCACGTCTGCCAAACGATGGCAGATGTGGGACACCATCACGGAGTCGCGGGCTTCGTGGCGTTGGTGATCAGGTAATCGGTGTAATCGATCCTCAACTCGGCGTCGCCGCCGAGGCGAACGTGAGAGGTCGAGCGATTGGTAGCGGGGAACCAGAAGTCGCCGATTTTCTTGTTGTGGTGATCAATCGTTGCCTTGCTGATCCAGAACGAGGGATTCTTCGCCGGCTTGGCCTGGATGCGGGCGACAGCATAGTCGGCTGCATCGACACAGATCTGTCCGTTGTAGAGGTACTTGTCTTCGCGCTTGGGTTTCACGTCGAGCAGGTAGCAGAGGCGCCCGTCTTCCCTGTCGGTTCCTGCGAATTTGAAGTCGTAGTTGGAACCGTTCAGCGCCGAACGGTTGCGGAACTCCGGCTTGCCCGCCTCCTGCTCGCTTTCGAGCGCCTTGCGAATGACCCGGTTCACCATGAACTTGGCGCCTTCCTGCCTGATGATGGTGAACTCTTTCTTGTCGGGAGCGGTGAACTGCAGCCGGACCATGGCCTTCGCAGATGCACTCTTCGGAAACCCCTGGTAACTGACCTCGTAGGCGCGGTTGCTGGTGTACTGGCGCAGTGCCGCGGCGCGAGCGTCATTCATCGTTGTCATGCGCGCGAGGATTTCGGACAACGACGGCTGGCCCGTCGATTGTGCGACGGCGGAAAGACTAATGGCGAGCGCGGCAAAAAGCAGTTTCATGACTCGGTTACCAGCATAACTCACGGATTGACTCACTTCCCTGCCCCGCCCTACTATCGGCATAGATTCCATGTGTGTTTGCGAATCCTTCCCCCAATTCTCCGAGCTAGGACTAACTTAAAGATGCATCGGCTGCGGTTACTTGCCCTGGGAACTCTACTGCTCACCGGCCTGTTGTTGCAGGCGCAAACCCGTCGCGAAGACGTAAGGCGCTGTTCGGACCCGAATCCCGAAACTCGCATCGCCGCCTGCACGGCGCTGATCAAACTGGGGACGATCAAGGAAATTCAGCCGGAAGTGCCGTTTTACAACCGCGGGCTGGGTTACGCCGACAAACACGAATATGACCGCGCCATTGCGGACTTCGACAAAGCGCTTGAGATCAACCCGAAGTACACCATCGCGCTGGGGAACCGCGGCCTGACGTACATGATGAAGCGCGACTATAACAGCGCTATCAAGGATTTCGACGAAACCCTGCGGCTTGATCCCAGGGACCTGATGGCGTTGAGCAATCGCGGTTCGGCGTACTTAAACAACCGCGACTACGATCACGCCCTCAAGGATTTCGATGAGGCATTGCGGGTCAATCCTGACTATGTGCCGGCGCTGAACTCGCGTGCCGGTTTGTACCTGAACCAGCACCAGTACGATCGGGCAATGCAGGATTTCGATCGTGCCCTGCAAGTCGAGCCCGGTAACGCCCAGGCGCTGGCGAATCGTGGCCTGCTCTACCTGCAGCGGCGCGATATGCAGCATGCGATGGTGGACCTGAACCAGGCGGTGACGCTGGCGCCGGATTATCCTCTCGCGCTCGACAATCGCGGCTTGGCCTTCGTAAACCAGCGTGACTACGAGCGCGCACTAACGGACCTCAACCGCTCGCTCAGCTTGAATCCCTCCGATCTGATGGCGTTGAACAATCGCGGGCTCGCGTACATCGGCCAGAGAGATTTCGACAAGGCCATCCAGGATTTCACCCGGTTATTGAGTTTCAATCCCAATGACCTGTCGGCACTGCGCAATCGCGGGCTGGCCTACTCAGGGAAGCGCGATTATGAAAAGGCGATTGGAGATTTCAACCTGGCGCTGGAGCTGAACCCAAACGACGAGGCCAGCCTGGTAAACCGCGGCGGGGCGTACATGATGCAACATGACTTCGATCGGGCTATCAAGGACTATGACCAAGTGCTGCTGGTGGACCCGGAGAATGCGCAGGTTTACAACAGCCGCGGCTTCGCCCACGTGAACAAG
>Ga0335069_10006563_pt1 | contig 16898 bp, 19 predicted proteins | sample Lox_Sample_11_FD_206714 | JGI IMG/M metagenome (GOLD analysis project Ga0335069, IMG submission 206714) | Soil microbial communities from Loxahatchee National Wildlife Refuge, Florida, United States - Lox_Sample_1.1 | ecosystem: Environmental > Terrestrial > Soil > Wetlands | place: USA...
AATGGCAGCGCAGTTTCTTCTTCTACTTACACGATCAATCAGTTTGGAGTTATTACGTTTAATTCTGCTCCACCAAATACGCAACCTGTTGCATGGAGTGGACAGTTTTATTATAGATGTAGATTTCTAGAAGATACTTGGTCAGATCTGCAAGAAGATTTTTATCAAATCTGGAGTTTGGACGGCTTGAAATTTAGAAGTGTTTTGTTATAAGGATTACGCGTGAAAAATATTTCTTCACAATTAATAGATTTTTTCCTGTCTACGGCTTCTTTTCAGATGGCAGATTTAATTACTATCTCTCTGATTAATGGGCAGAACATCTATGCTGTTTATGGAACGAATATAGATATTACATATAATAGTATAACATACTATGCTTCGCAATACGGTGCTTGGGAGCGCGGCGAAATAACAAGTGAATCATCATTTAGACCAGATTCACAGAAGATGAAGTTAACTGTGCTTGCCGAAGGAACTGTATTATATCCTGGAACTAGCACACCTTTAATGGCTACACTTAATGCCGGACTATTTGATGGCGCAACAGTTAGTATTACAACTGTTTATTGGCCGATGCAGACTCTGCCTACTGTTGCAAATATCGTTGGCTCGTTAGTAAATTGGGCAGGACAGATTGGGAATATGACACAGACAGGCGGATCAAAAGTTGAGTTTGAATGCTATGATATGCTATTCTTACTTAACCGTACAACGCCTCCAAACTTAATTCAAACTCAATGTCGGCATACATTATTTAATCCTAACTGTACGTTAAACCAGAATAACTTTAAAGCAAATACGACATTGAAAAATACAAGCACAACGTTGGAATTCGATTTAAATATTTCTAACTGGATTGCTAATCATACATATGGCGCAAACAGTATGGTTATTGATTCGAATGGTAATATTCAGTGGACATTAGTTGGAGGAACTTCTGCTTCATCTCATCCAACATGGGCCACAACTCCGCCAGGAGCCACTACGGTAGATAATAGCTCAATTCTATGGGTTTTGGGAGAGCCAGATTATTTTACACTTGGAAAAGTTCTTGTTACATCTGGACAAAATACAGGACTGGAATTTACAATCAAAAACCAGTTTGTATCTGGCGGCACACAAGCACTGACTTTAATGACTCCTGCTCCTTTTCCTATTGCAGGCGGCGAATCTGTATCCATTTTTGCAGGATGCAATAAAACTATTGCGCAATGCGGCAGTGTGAAATTTAACAATTTAATCCACTTCGGCGGTATGCCTTTTGTTCCAGATCCCGGAGTTGCAGCTGGATAAAATATGACTGAAGAAGAATATCGCAAAGCATTAGTTGAAGAAGCTCTTTCATGGGTGAAAACTCCATATCATGACCATTCCGGAATTAAAGGTGTTGGTGTAGATTGTGCTTACATACTTCTGCGAATTTTCCAGAATGTAGGATTAGCTCCAAAGGACTTTAAAGTTCCACATTACTCGCCGCAACAATGGCTTAACTCTCCATGTCAAACAGATAAGAAAAAGTTGAAATTTGAAGATACAACTTTTATTGATATAGTGATTCAACTCACAAAGCGAGAGATTCAAGAATCTGAAGTTAAGCCAGGCGATATAGTTATTTATAAAGTTGCAGCATCTTGGACTCACGGCGGTTTTATTGTTGAATGGCCAAGATATGTAATTCATCCATTGAAGGGGTTAGGTGTAATAGGTTCACACGGAACAAATGAAGGGTTTTTAGTAAATCGACCACACAGGTTTTTTACTGTCTTTTAATTTATGTCTTTCGGCGACGGCAATCAATATCCTCCAACTAGGTATAACGGGATTCGTACCAACGAATCTGTCCGCAACACACCTATTACAATCATGTTTGGCCAGAATCGCCTTTCGTGGAAGATGGTATGGTGCGGTAAAGTAGTAAGCAAACAAGCGCAATCTCCTGGCGGATCTGGTTTAGGAAAAGGAGGAACTCAGTGGGTCTATACAACATCTATCATTGGTGTTGTATGTATGGGCGCAGCAAACGGATTGCTATCTGTTTGGGATACAATTGGCAGATTTGCTACGACATATCAAACGGAACAATATGTTGTTCCAACAGGCGGCGGAACATACTATACAGAGAATAGTGAAACATTCATTTTAGATTCAGGTGTTTCCTACGCATCACCTTATTCAATTACAGTTGATGATTATGGTTCTCCAGGAAGTACGACAATTACAGGCACTGCGCAAGTACCAATGCAGGCCGTAAATGCTTCTCCAGGTGCGGGACAGTATATTGCTAATTCAGTAGCAGGATCGTATTTCTTTAGTAGTGATATGGCTGGAGTTGCTGTTGATATTACTTACTACTATTGGCGCTATACGATCATTACTAATGAACTTGATGTTGTACCATTAATTCCTCCATATCAAGTTACAGTTAACGACCAGCCTGAATTTTTATCTGACGAAGGAGTAACATATTATCCTTCGGGCGTTGCGCTATCTCCTGTAAATGGAACTCCAACTGTAACGGGAACGTATAATCCGAATGGCGGCAATTATTTATTTGCTGCCGCAGACGCCGGGCAAGGCGTAAATATTTCTTATACGTTTACAGATCCAAATAAAGATAACAATGCGCCTTCGCAATTAAATTTAACATTCTTTAATGGCGCATTGGGACAACCTGTTTGGAGTTTTTTACAAAGTGATTATCCAGGAGATGCAATTGGCTATAGCCAAGTTTGCTATATTGGGTCTTCGGCATTATACTTAGGTTTTACGCCAGCCATTCCGCAATATAGTTTTGAGATTGCTGGTCCATATCAATTCGGCGGCGGTATTGTAGATGCTTCTCCTTCAGATTGTATAGAAGCAGTTCTTACAGATCCTGGATATGGTATTGGTTTTCCGTCGTCGTATTTGCAAGTGGGTTCATACTCCAATGTCTCGTTGCCCGTAACAAATGGCGATTTTGAATCGGGCAGTGGAAGCTCTACGCCTCCGGGATGGATAAATCAAGGAAGTCCTACAATTTCATATGATACTACCACACAGTTTGCTGGAACACAATCCGTAGTATTGACGGCAACAAATCATAATATCGGCATTATTGATAATACAACAAGTGGATCTATTGTTAATGGCGTTTATCCATGCCAACCTTTAGATCAATTCATTCTAACAGGCGCAATTAAGCAGAATAGCGGGGGAATGACTCCTGTCGTATATGTGCAATTCTACGATGTAGGGAATTCACCGATAACGCTAACTAATTTTATTACGCCTCCAGATCCAGTTATTTGGACTTTCACTGAAGCGTTTTCGGCACCATCTGTAATGGCTTATTCAAATGCGGCCGCGCAAGCTGCTAGCTTCCAAGTATTTACTTATTCTGCTACGCAAGCGACAAGTGCAAATAATGCTTTTGCGGGTCAGTTATTTGCGTTTACAGGCGGCGCTGTGCAGAATCAGGGCACATTTCTTTGCTCAGCTAGTAATACTACAACAATGACTGTTGTAAATTCTGCCGGCGTAGCATCTGGCTTAGCAGGTAATGCTTCGCCTACAACAACGGTTTATACCGGCGGCGTAACGACAGGAGCATATTCAAATTTTTCGAATGTCAAGTTTATTGTTACAGGCTTTTCAAATTCCGGAAATAATGGAACTTTTACATGCTACACATCAAATACTTCCGCATTAACTCTCTACAATGGCAGCGGCGTAACTGAAACGCATGCAGGAACTGGAACTGCTACAGAGTGGTGGAAGAATTATCCCGGCTATAAATTCCAAGCTCCTCTCGACGCTACAACGTTCAAAGTTGGAACGAATTGTATGTATACAAATGGAGGAGGCGCGTCTACAACGCAGTGGGAAGTAGATAATATTACTCTAACGCAGATTGTAACAGTAGACGGTTTACAATCTACAATTAGAGCATATTGGGCAGCAAATAACTTCTTTATCAGTCCCGTAATTGATAACTCTGTTGCTGTCGGTTCAGTTCTCAATGACTGGTTAGAAGCAGGGCAAGTTATGGCATTTTGGAGCGAAGCTATGTTGAAGTTCGTTCCTTTGGGCGATACAACAGCTGTAGCTAACGGATACACATTTCAGCCGCCAACAAATCCGATCGTATCGCTAGATTTCGATTGTTTCGTTGTAGATATAGGAAGTCCAGAAGATCCAATTAAAATTACTAGGACTCCGTGGCAGAATAGATATAATCGTACACAACTGGGATGGACTGTTAGAAGCGATAATTATAATTCAGATGTAATGATTGCTCAAGACGAAGCATCAATCGATAGATATGGATTGACAATTGAGCCATCAAGAACCTGTGCTTTTATTACAACAGAAGAAGCAGCACAATGGGCAGCGAATCTTCGTGTGCAGCGTAGCGTAGCTGTTGTAAATACTTACACATTTCGACTACAACACAACTACGACTTCCTCGAACCGGGCGATATTGTAGAAGTTACTGATGGCTATGCTTCAGACGGTGAAGGAGGTCCACTAGGTTTATATCTTACTCCTGTTAGAATTACAAAGATTGTTAATGATTTTGAAAAGGGTCTATCAATCGAAGCAGAGAATTTTCCGTGGTCAATCGGAACAGCAGTATTATATGATAAGCAAGGGCAACTGCCGCCAAACACGCAAGATGCCTACCATGCTGATCCAGGAAATACCGTACCTGTAATTTTCGAAGCTCCGGGACGATTAGGACTGTATAATGGTAACAACTTATACATGTTCTGCAATGGGACAAATTCTAATTGGGGTGGTTGTCAGGTTTGGGTATCATACGACGGCATTAATTACAATCAATTTGGAACAGTACAAACTCCTGGAAGACTGGGAGTAACAACAGTTGATTTTCCTGCTCCAAATCCACCAATTCCTCCAGATCAATTGCCGTATTATGATAATTCAGATACGCTTATCGTTAACATGCAGCAGAGCGGAGCTATTCTGCAGCCTGTTTCTAACGTGCAGCAGGCTGCATATGTTTCGTTAAGTGGATTGGTTAGTCCAGGAGCTGAAATAGCTCCACAAAATAATCCTGCAACAGGTATAAATATTGGTTCTGGCCAAACAGGCGGGCCTGGGCAAACAGGGTATGAGTATTTCGGTGGCGTATTTGATCAAGCGACGCCTCCAAATAGCTATGGCGAACCTTCGACTCCATGGACTAATCCTAATAATCTTATTTCGCCATCAAGTCCAGCAACATGTTCATTTTCTATAACGAATGTTGGAGCAACAAAAACTGTTTCTGACTTATTGGTAGGCGATTTTCCAAATGGAATGGGAGTTCCTCAATCAGGAATTCCCGCTATTACGGGAGTTCAGGTAACTGTTACGGCATCTGCTTCCTATGGAGCAGGAAATTCTGGAGAGTACGCAGTTTCGCTTGTGTATAGAGGCAAAGATAATCCAGCATCCCAGATGGGCACGACGAAATTTATTAACGCTACATCGACGCCGACAGTATTTACACTTGGAGGTCCGAATGATTTATGGGGCGTGAGTTCACTTACAACAAATAATGCGTGGAATTCTGTTAATGCTCCAGGATTTGGTGTATATTTCTGGGGAACAGTTACAGGCATTACGAGTCCTGCAACTGTGACATTTTCTCTAGAAAATGCGCAGATAGAAGTATTTTGGGGAGGCGGAGGCTCTTCCAATTCTTCTCCTCAGCTAGTTGCTTGGAGTAATGCAACAGCAATTATATCAAATGCTTCTACAGCGACGGCTTCTTTGACATCAACAGCAAATGGAACAACATGGTTGTTGGCTAGTGATTTCGGATTTAATTTACCTTTTGGTTTTGTGCCAGATGGAATTCAAGTAGATGTTAATGCCAATACAACTGATAGTAGCGGCACGCAACAATTAACAGCGCAGTTATGGCTAGAAAATAATCCAATCGGTGTACAAAAAGCATTAGCGCCAGTTACGAATACTTTTGCTGATTACACATTTGGATCAAATGCAGATGTTTGGAGTACAGCTTTAGATATATCAAATCTAAATGATCCGACATTTGGCGTCGCATTTCAAATGTCAACGCAGCTTGGCGGAACACCAACAGAAACAATAAATGACGCAAGAATTACTGTATATGGCCGTTCGGCAGCGAATTTAGAGCTGATTGCCTATCAGGACGCTGATCTAACAGGTAATGATACATATACGCTACCGCCGCCAATTCTTCGGGGCATTTATGGAACAACGCCTATTGATAGTCCTGCAGGGACAACTTTTGCAAGACTTGATCAAGCTTCGGTAATTTATACATATGATCCAACATATAGCGGATCTATCATTTATGTGAAGTTCTTAAGCTTCAATTTATACGGAAATAATTTACAATCTCTTGGCAGTGTTTCAGCATACGAAATCGAACTAACAGGTGTAGGTGCCGGAGCTATTGACACAGAAACTGGTGCGCTACAAACTGGAACAACACAGAATACTGTTGCTAGAATGGATGACGCTATTAATGCAGTTCACGGCAGTTATGGCATTACTAATATTCCTGCAGGATATGGATTGGTTGGGCAATTAACAACGGCGACAGGTACACCACAATGGCAACCTATTCTTACAGGAAGTGTTGGCGCATCCGTTTGTAATCTTTATGTAATAGGCGTTACTGGACCAGCAACAACGTTCGTTAATGCATGGGATTTATTAGAATGTACTACAACGAGCGGCGCAATTACAGTTAACTTTCCATCAGCTTCGGGAAATAAGAATACTGTCATTGGGATTAAGAAGATTACATCTGATACGAATGCTATTTCGCTTGTGGGAAATGGCTCTGATACTATCGAAACAGCATCTGTATCACGTTACCTAGATTGCTTATACTTTGCGTCGGATGGAGTTTCGAATTGGTTTATTTGGGGCGGCTATACAGGAGCACCAAATGATATGTATATTTATATTCCTCCTGCTGCGGGAACGTATTCAGCAAGTCAGGAATTATACTATTCACAGCCTGTTCGCAATATTACATTACCGCAAAACTTAACAGGATCTAATACAGGATGCAGAAGTAATCCAACGAGTACAGCTGTTGTTACACTGAATAAAAATGGAGCATCAATTGGAACGATTAGCTTCAATACTTTGGGCGTTCCAACAATTACATTCTCTTCCGCAGTAACATTTAACGGAACATCTGATACATTTAGTATCACTGCTCCATCAAGTCCTGATGCAACATTTAAAGGTTTCTGGGTGAATCTCTTAGTCGGACGCGTTATATAATATGTATTTTCAAGAAGAAAAATTTTATCCATCTGTTTTAAAGAAGTTGCAGTTGCAGATTGCGCGCGACGATCAAGAAGTCGTATTATCAATTAATTCGCCTACAACATCTACTGCTCGTGTAGATCAAGATGTAACATTAACTGTTAATTCTCCTACAACATCGTTAGCTCGTGTAGATCAAGATGTAGTATTAACTGTTAATTCTCCTACAACATCAAAAGCTCGCGTAGATCAAGAAGTTATTTTCTTTATAATGGGAAATGTACCCAAAGTACAAGTTACTCAATCTGCGTACCTTGGTTATAGAACAAAGTGGCGAAGCACAATTTCAACAGGTTGGAGAAGGAGTTTTTAGATGGCACTTCGATTTGCAATGTCTGGCGGTAACTTTATCCTTAGCCAAGGCGCTAGTATAGCAGGTGCTTGGGGAGTCGTTGGTAGCGGGAACGGTATAAATGCTTCGGCGCCAGCGGGCCGCGCGTCTCCGTATGCTTTCTATAACACTAATCCTGGTGCCTTTTCTATATCACTCCAAACGCCTGTGCTTGGAACAGGCTATGCTACATTGATTTGTGGTGCAGCTTTTTATACGACAACATTTAATTCTACAACAACGTTAATGCTTTTTAAAGACAGTTCAGGTAATGTACAATGTCAATTGCGAATGAATCCATCAGGTACTTTATTCTTCGGCGATAAAAATGGCATACAAATCGGATCAACGAGTACTCAAGCTATTCTACTAAATGCGTGGCAGTATATTGAGTTTAAAGCTACCTTTAGTAATTCTAGCAGCGGAACTTGCGAAGTCCGTGTCAACGGCGTAACTTGGGTTACAAGTACGGGTTTAAATAATGCACAAAATACTAACGGAGGAGCAATAGCAATATTTACTTCCGATTTGCATACTCAGTCATATATGACTGATTTTTATGTGCTTGATACTGCATCAGGACGAAATACAAATTACTTAGGTGATGTAACTGTCGGAGAACTTTTTCCAAATGGAGCTGGTGTTCATTCTTCATGGACTGCGAATGTAGGACCATTTACTTTATCTTCCGTTAATAATGCGTCTGGAGGTAATACAGTTTACAATGGTACAGTAACTGGAGGCACTTCCAATGCGTACCAAGGATATTATATCGTTGTAACAGGTTTTGGACATAGTGCAGATAATGGAACATTCCTATGTACAGCTTCGAATACAACAGCTTTAACACTTGCGAATGCTTCAGGGGTGTCCGAAACAAATACAGCCTCCGCTGCTTTCCAATGTATTGTGCAGCCCGGTATTCATGGAGGTTTAATTGATAATTCCACAACAAATGTCGGTACTCGTCCAAATCAAGATGTAACGTACATATCGGATTCTTCATCAGGAGATATATCAGATTTTGCGCATCAAACACTATCGTTAACTGGTACGTTATATGGTATTGTGCATCAAACGTATGCTCGCAAAGACGATGCCGGAACAAGAATGATTGCGCAAGTTTGTATTTCAAATGGAACTGTAGAATTAAGTTCAAATGTGTCATTAAACAATACATATACGTATTTTCAAGATATATTAGAAAATGATCCTCATACAGGATCTGCATGGACGGTATCGAATTTTAATGCAGCGACATTTGGTGTAAAAGAGTTAACATAATCGGAGAGAAGAATGAGTTTACGATTTGTAGAATCAGGCGGGCAATACCACATTACAACAGGATTTAATCCGTCAGGCGTGTGGAGTAGTGTTACGGGAAACTCGATGACAAGTGGCGCAGTTGCCAGGAATGGAAGTACATTTGCTTATGGAACAAACAACTTCCTTAAAACCCCGAATTTGGGCGGGGCAGGCGGGTTTAACGGCATGGTTGCGGGCTATGCTGCTTACATTCCTTTATTAATAAATAACCAACAACTAATTGCATTTTTAGATAATTCAAATAATAATCAGTGTGATGTAAGAATGAATGGAACTGGCCAACTCTTTTTTACAAGAAATGGTACAGTAATTGGTAGTACGGGAGCTAATTCGATTATTCCCAATGCGTGGAGTTATATCGAATTTAAGGCTTCGTTCAGTACGACTGGAACTGGAACTTGCGAGGCTCGCGTAAATGGCGTGGTATTTGCTACTTCATCAAGTTTAACGAACGCAACAACAACTGCGAAAGGATGGGGAGCAGAATTTGTTACTGAGAACTCTGGGAATGCAGCAGCAATGGATTTCTACGTCTTAGATACAGATTCAAGTAGTGGCGGATCTGGAAATCCCAATGATGATTATCTGGGCGATATAACTGTGGCAGAAGTTTATCCGAATGGCGCAGGCGTACATTCTCAATGGAGCCAAGGCACGAATAATGGTGGAACTGGTTCTCCGCCGCCATTTACTTTATCTTCTGTTAATAACGCATCAGGAGGTAATACAGTTTATACCAGATCTGTGACTGCGACAGGAGAAGCGAATAATGCGTATCAGGGATATTACATTATCGTAACAGGTTTTGGACATAGTGCAGATAACGGCACATTTCTATGCACAGCCTCTAATACAACATCAATAACGTTGGTTAATGGTTCAGGTGTCGCTGAAACAAATACAGCATCTGCTGCCTTTCAAGCGTTAACACAGGTAGGTATTCAGGGCGGTATTGTAAATGGCTATTTAACAACAAACGACGGAACGCGTCCGAATGGAGATGCGACTTACATTTATGATAGTACATCTGGTGATATTAATGATTTTGCGCATCAAGCCTTAACTAGCGTCGGTACAATATTTGGTGTCGTACATGTTTCGTATGCGAAAGACGATGCGGGCGGCGGAGCTACAATGAATCAAGTTTGTATTTCAAATGGAACAACAGAGACATCAAGTAATATATCTCTAGGTGCATCATATTCTTATTATCAAGATATTATTGAACTAGATCCTCATACAAGTGCAACATGGACAGCAGCAAATTATAACGCAGCTACATTCGGTCCCAAACACGGTTAATAAATGGCAATTCGCGATAGTCAAGATATCACGTTAGTTCCCTTATCAGGGCAGCCGAAAGCTCGAGTCTCGCAAGATTTTACACTTGTTCCCTTTGCAGGACAGCCAAAAGTTCGTGTATCGCAAGAATTGACATTAGTTGCTTACAGTCGACCTGTAGGTAATGCAACTCAATTAATGACTTGGGATGAACCTGATCTTCAATATATTATAAGAAAAAGGAGGAATGAAGCGCCTTATATTCAAGCTAGCGTTCCTGTCTTTCAGACAACAGCAGTATTTTTTCCTGTCGTATTTGTTGTAACTTAAGGAGCGATCATGCCGGCATTACTAAGTTTTGAATCAATAACAAAGCTTGATGTATATGTATTTCTTATTATAAGCTTCTTTGTGTTCGTAACACTGATAGCAATTAAGCGATCAGTTGTGCCTTCACTCCAATCTCTCATGTCCTTTATTGCGTTATTAAACAGTAAAGGAGGGCTGATCTTCGTTCTATTAATTCTGTGGATTGTATCATTTGCCGCAAGCATCACTCTGGGACTTTGGGCATTGATTAAAGGAGTAAGCCCACAGAATGCGATATTAATGATGTTATTATCTTGGGTTACAGGACAAGCGTGGGGAAATATTAATGGCGCATTACTCAAGACGATGACTGGAGAGCAGCCGCCAATTACAACATCTACCTCACCTAAACCTGAAGAGCCGAAAGCGTAGGAGGGATAACTATGCATATGCGGAGACTATTTCAGTTAATTATTCCAAGAGGTGTAAATGCGATCCAAGCTCTTGCATTTGGAGTATTTTTTGGTATATTCATAATATGTATTGAATATCTGCTTAGATTTTATATCAGACTAGATTTCTTTTACATAGCTGCTATAATTTCTATAATCGGAGCTGCTGCGTTTACTCTGCTTTTTTACTTAATTCTAAATATTCAGGATGAGGTAGATGATATTCACTCGGATCCAAAAACTTAAACTACTTACACGAATAGCTATAATATGGAGTGGATTATTCGTGATTGTTTGGACCCCTTCTCTAATTTTTGCGCAAGGAAATCTATCCTCCCTGTCTACGCATTCTGCAGTTCAAGATGAAAGAATAACAGATATCTACAAGAAAGTAGATGATCAAGCTACACAAATAATTAAAATGCAAGGCGAACTAACAGAACTACAACGCGATGTTTATATGTGGAAAGGCGCTGTTGTTGGATTTGGAGCATTTGTAAGTTTCTTAGAAGTTCTCCAAGCCCTCGGCGCCCTTGGTAGAGAAAAGTATAAAAAGCAAAGTTTATCTTGACAGTAGATTGTTTTTACAATATCATTACTATTAATTATAGACATGTGGACGTTTGAACAGAGCACTGGCCGATTTAAAAACGACTCTGGTGATGTTATAAGTATTGGATATGCAGGTAAAGGAGTAGGAAAAAATAATCCTGCTATGCAATGCGTAAAAGATATAGGGCCACTTCCAATAGGTAAGTATACAATTTCGCCCCCGACAGATGATAAAGTCGTAGGGCTATTCGCATTAAGACTTATTCCGGATCCGAATAATGATATGTGCAAAAGAAGTGATTTTTTTATTCACGGAGAAAATCCAGCACATATCGGGCAGTCGTCAGATGGTTGTATAATTCTACCGATTTATATCAGAAAGCTGATATGGCGAAGTGGAGACAGATTATTAGCAGTTGTAACCGGGCTTCCGCCCTTACAGACATATCCAGATATACAAGTGTAACAAGAGGAAAATATGAAAAGTTTTGCCGATAAGTTCTTAGCTTCCATGCTTGCATTAGTCTTCGTGATTTCTACTACTGCATGTAATTCCAATTTCGCATTAACAGAAGTAGAACGCTTTCAACCAATCGTAACAAACGTATTAGTTCTTGCCTGCACATTTACAAGTAATCCTCTTTGTCAATCAGCAGGTGCGAAAATTAATCAAGATGTAGCAAGTGTGATCCAGCTTTGGACAGCCTATAATGCAGCAGTGCAGAATGGAACAGCAACGCAAGCAATTTGGAATGATTTAAATGCCGCATTCACAACATTTGAACAGGATTCTGCGGAAATCTTCGCACTCGTAAATGTTGTAAATCCAGCGCACCAACAGGAGATTTCAGCAATTGTAGCAGCAGCGCAAGTACTACTTGCTTCTATTGAAGTAGCATTTCCTGCGTCGCCCTCAGCAGTTACAAAGCGTACAGCAGTGTTTAGAACAGCACATCCTTTGAAAGATAAAGTTGCGTTTGAAACATGGGAAAAGGATTATAACAATACAGTTAATGTGTTGAAGAAAGCTCATCCAAAAGCTGGATTGAAGAATGTTCACTTCCATGGTGTATTTGCCAGAGTTGTAACGCTTGGGACAGCAAAGTAATATGAAGAAATATATAGTCTTGTTGCTGTTGTTGTGCGGTACAAGCTTTGCTTCAAAATTGGATAGCAAATCATTAATGGTTGGCATTTCAATTGGAGCAGGTAGTTTCGTAACAAGAAATTATGTTGCTTTACCTGCAGCAAGAACTACAGCTAAAGCAGCAAAGAAAACTGCACGAGCTACAAAGCATGTAGCAACATTAGGCAGGAGATAAAATGCAGAGAAAATATGGAAGAAAGATTCCTGCTCCTATGCCGGCGCATCGAATGCTTTCGCGTTCAGATGCAGCAAAAACAGTTGCAGATTTAAGAAACTGGTGCGGTCCAATTAAAGATCAGGGACAACTTGGTTCTTGTACAGGACATGCATTCTCTTCAGGAATAGAATGGATCTGGAGACGATATTATAAGAAAGAACCAATTCTATCTCCGCTCTATGTTTATTCGAGAGAATTACTTGCAGACGGTAATTTTCCAAATGATGACGGATCTACAGGCGAAACAGGGTGCAATGTAGCTATAGCATATGGCTGTTGCGAGGATTCGCTATATCCCGATTCTACGCGCAACATCCAGCAGCCTACAAGCATAATGGATACAAATGCTCAACATTATAGACTTGGAGCTTATCACGGGTTAAATGGTTCAAGCTCAGCAATATCCGTTATTGCTGATCCTACACCGTGGCCTGTAGAAATTGGCTTTACAGTTTACGATTCTTTTGAGAGTGAAGAAGTAGCTAAGACAGGAATTTATAATCCAAAATCAGGAGAAACGGTATTAGGAGGGCACGAAGTATTAATGGTAGGAGTAGATGCTGGATCAGCTCCTACACTTCGTCCTGCAAATTGTCCACCAGCAGCATTAATTCAAAACAGTTGGGGAACAGATTGGGGAATCGGAGGCTACTTCTGGATGGCATTATCTGTTTTGGATGATCCTCAAACAGATCTCAAAATTGCGCATGCTGGACATCCATGGTAAGATTTTTTAAGTAAGGGGCGTAAATAATATGGGATCTATACTTGGATGGCTTGTGAAGATTTTTAATTTACTTCAACACATATCTCAACAAACTGACCAGATTCTAACAGGTCAGCAACAGTTACAAATTGAAATTGTTGAGATCCAATCCGATCTAGCGATAATTAAAAAAGTAGTCGGAATTGGAGTTCCGGTTTCTGAAACGATAGAATGGGGTCAACCCAAATAAGGAGAACTAAAATCGAAGAAATTTGGAAAGAATGCTTTAATGGCTATTATGAAGTGTCCAATTTTGGCCGCGTGAGGAGATCTTCGTCGAAACGAATTCTAAAACCCCGAGAGTTCGGAAGAGGATATTACAGTGTTAAGCTTTATGGTTGTAATATTGTAGAAGAACCTTACATTCATACTCTAGTTGCCGAAGCATTCCTCGGTTCAAGGCCAGACGGAACTGAGATCAACCATAAAGATTTAAACAGGTTTAACAACAAGGCGGATAATTTAGAATATATCACGCATTCTGAAAATATCAAACACGCAGCAAAGCACTATATGAAAACAAGTAAATGGGGTCCAGCAAAATTAACTTTGTCTCAAAAAGAAGAAGTTAAGTTTCTGTATTCACAAAGTAAGAAAAAATTTGCCGATAGAGAAACGCTAGCAAAGAAATTTAATGTTTCTGAGTATGTAATTCAAAACGTTGTATATTCAAAGGAGGCACAACCTTGCCTGCAACAATCACAGATATTCAAACCGTAGCAGTTTCTGGAATCGCCGCAGTTGACGCTGCTGGTGAGCCAGTTGCTGTAGATACAACAAAGATCACATGGACAGTAGGCGATCCAACACTACTAACAATCGTACTGGATCCTACATCAGGTCTACCAACATTTGGATTTAACCAAGGTGTATTTACTGGAGCTCTTCCAGCTACCTCACAGGTATCTGGTTTAGATACAGTTAATAACCTTACCTCGACCGATAGCATCACTGTTAATACCAGCGCTGCTACCACAGAGACAATCCAGTTTGCCGTACCAACCCCGTAACTACCACTGCTTGATAAAGCGAACAAAGGCCGACTAGTGTAAATCTAGCTCGGCCTTTTTTACTTAAGTATAACTAGGTAATGCCAGACTATTCTGGAATACTAGAACAATATAGCTGCAGTAAATGCGGCAGTTCGTATCTAATAGAACTGAGAGCAGGCCCGCTCGCCGCGCCTTTTCACTGTCCAACTTGTGGTGCTTCATCCCCAGAATTTCATTGGGATTACTTGCGCTTCCAATACGTAAAAGGAAGCACATTTTAGGAGACGTAAGTGGCTAATGATACAGCATTGCTGTACCGAGATTTAAGCGCTAAGCAAAAAGCAACGTTTGAGTGGATGGCTAATTTATGGAAGAAGCAGCAACCACTTGATAAGGGCGTGCGGATGGCTTCGCACATGAATTATGGAGAACAAACTAAACACGTAGTCTGGCACCTACCTGCGACACTCAAACAAATCGAATTAATTCATATCACAGATGTTCAATTTGGTCATGTATACTGCAAAGTCGATCGCGTAATTGAATACAGAGATTGGGTATTATCAGAACCCAACAGGTATATGTTATGGGGAGGAGATATGATTGATGCGTATGCGTTAATGAAATCTCCGGGAAGTCCTTGGGAAGAAGTTGGAGATAGCCAATCGCAAGCAAATCTATTTGCAGAGATTTGGGGTCCTGCACGACACAGGATTTTGGGATATGTAGGAGGGAATCACGAACGTCGTGGTCTGTCTAGCTTCGGAGATTTAGGAGTTTACATAGCAAATATTCTACAAATTCCATATAGTTCAGGACAACAATTCATAGATATTCATTTCGGTAAGTGGGAACCATTCCGAGTACATCTTTGGCATGGTAGAGGAGCTGCAAAAACGAAGGGCGCAAAGATAAATCTAATTCACGAAATCATGAAGAAATCAGACTGTGACCTAATTCTATTAGGTCATTTACATGATGTCTTGATGACATTCGATTGGAGAGTTGTTAGGAATAACAGTTCTAATATTTGTTTAAAGAAGCAAGGAGGGGCCATGTCGTCAAGTTTCCTAGAATTTTTCGGAACATATGCAGAGGTATCCGGATTAAACCCTGCAGACGTTATGATGGCATGTACCACTCTATTTCCAAATGGGCATTGGCGGCTACAGTTCCAATAATAAGCAAGGAGGAGTTGCGCAGTGCGCTCGGATCGTTCATTAAAAATGTGGTATCGCGAAATTAATGCGCGGTTCTTTGATAATGAACTGCCCGATAACATTGTTGTGAAGTGGGGAGGACCAGAAGAGGAAGATGATGAAGCTAACTGGGAAGAGAAGTATAATGGCTATGCTCAACGTCTAGTCGGAGATCCTCTCCACTATGCTGTTATAGTGTTGAATAATGATTTAAGAAGTAATCCAACTTTTAAGCTATCAATTCTAGTTCACGAAATGATTCATGTTGCAACAGATTTTAGAGACAGTCACGGAGACGCCTTTAATAACTGGCTTAAGAAATTGATGGACAAAGGGCTATTTAAGAAAGGCGCTCTGTTTAGAGGGATAACTTTATTTTGAAATTAGAATGTGGAGTTTGCATGTCTGAACGTTTTAGAAGCGAGGGAATGTGGGATCGCTTTGGTACAACAGAGGAACAGGAAACAGAAGCTTTGTGTGATAAACATTTGGCTGAAAGAATAAATAATGTGCGTAACTATGGCGTAATGTATTACAATAGAATAGAAAATGCTGAACAACTAGCAGCAGAGTATCTAATAAGACTTGGAAAAGAACAAGAGAGGAGAGCTAATGGCGGGAACAAATCAATGGGGTAATTACTACGATAACACAGGAACAGTTCCTATCGAGTACGGTAATCCGGGAGTATCAGAGAATAATCCTTGGGGATATCCTGTGCCGGGCGTCGATTCAGAAAGCAATCAAAATGTAGATGAGACAAATCCTAATCCGCCTACAGGAGGACTTAATCCGTATCCGTTTTAGGAGAGTACGTATTTTAAGTCCGCTTGTAATCTGAAACAATTCGACGAATGCGTTCGATTCATAGAACTAATTTGGCGCCCCTGGAGGGATTCGAACCCCCGACCAATGAGTTAATACTCACTGCTCTTTTGAGGGCGGATTTAGAGTCCGCAGCTCTGACCAGACTGAGCTACAGGGGCGCATTAAAATTATG
>Ga0335069_10006565_pt1 | contig 16893 bp, 14 predicted proteins | sample Lox_Sample_11_FD_206714 | JGI IMG/M metagenome (GOLD analysis project Ga0335069, IMG submission 206714) | Soil microbial communities from Loxahatchee National Wildlife Refuge, Florida, United States - Lox_Sample_1.1 | ecosystem: Environmental > Terrestrial > Soil > Wetlands | place: USA...
CCAGAGCGCGCCCGAGACGAACGGATTCGGCAGCGCCCCGCGCCCCAGCCAGGCGGCGCCCGCGCCGAACGCGGCGCTGAAGGCGGCCGGATAGACCGCGAGGCCCACGGCGGCGAGCACGCCGACCGGCGGGGGCGCGTGTCCGTAGTACACGGTCACCACGTAGATCCAGTGGAAGATCGCCGCGTGCGCGGCGAGCCCGGCCGCGAAGGCTGCGCGCGCGGCGGCACCGGGCGTCATCCCGCGCAGCGCGACCAGGAGGCACGCCGGAGCGAGCCACGCGGTGGCGACGCCGAGGTCCAGCACCCGGCCGCCCAGCGGGTGCGGAAACGCCAGGAAGGTCGCCGCCGCGTATCCGGCGAGCAGCGCGAGCCGCGCGCCGCGGCTCACGCGCGCAGCACCCGCCACAGCCGGCGCTCCTCGGCGCGCATCGCGCGCGCCTCCTCCCGCTCTGCGTGGTCGTGCCCGAGCAGGTGGAGCACCCCGTGGATCAGCAGGCGCAGCAGCTCGTCGTCGAGCCCGCGGCGCTGCCGGCGCGCCTGACGCGACGCGGTGTCGACCGAGATCACCACGTCGCCGAGCAGGGAGCCGCGGTGGGCGGCGTGAGGTCCCTCGAGCAGCGAGTAGGAGAGCACGTCGGTCGGGCCGCGCATGCCCCGGTCGCGTTGGTTCAGCGCCGCGATCTCGGGATCGTCGACGAGCGCCAGCGAGAGCTCCGCGTCGGGTCGCCCGACTGCGCGGAGAAGGCTCCGCGCGCGGCGGCGCAGGAGCACCCGATCGAACGCGGAGGCAACGACCCCTCTCGGGGGGCCGCTCAGACGCACGCTCATGCGCCGTTCGTGGCCTTCTCGTACGCGCGGATGATGCTCTGCACCAGCGGATGGCGCACCACGTCCGCCTCGGTGAAGCGCATGAATCCGATCCCCTCGACGCCCTCCAGGATGCGGACCGCCTCGATCAGCCCGCTGGTCTTCTCCGGCGGCAGATCGATCTGCGTGGTGTCGCCGGTGACGACCGCCTTCGAGTCGAAGCCGAGCCGCGTCAACAGCATCTTCATCTGCTCGCTGGTGGTGTTCTGCGCCTCGTCGAGGATCACGAACGAGTCGTTGAGCGTGCGGCCGCGCATGAAGGCGAGCGGCGCCACCTCGATGGCGCCGCGCTCGATCAGCCGATCGGCCTTCTCGAAGGGCACCATGTCGTGGAGCGCGTCGTAGAGCGGGCGCAGGTAGGGGTTCACCTTCTCGGCCATCGTTCCCGGCAGGAACCCGAGCCGCTCGCCGGCCTCCACCGCCGGCCGCGTCAGGATCACCCGAGACACCTCGCGCCGGTTCAGCGCCGCCATCGCGCACGCCATCGCCAGATAGGTCTTCCCGGTTCCGGCCGGGCCGACCGCGAACACCAGATCGTGTTGGCGGATCTCCTCGATGTAGCGGCGCTGCGACAGGTTCTTCGCCACCACGCGGCGCCGCGAGCCCACCGAGGCCAGCACGTCCTCGTATACGTCGGCCAGCTCGACGTCGGGACGGCCCGCGGCGATGCGCGCGGCCGAGGTCACGTCGCCGGCATCGACGGCGCGCCCTTCGCGGAGCCAGCCGTAGAGCTCCTCGAGCACCTTGCGCGCGGCCGCCACCGGCCCGGGCTCGCCCACCAGGCGCACCTCGTTGCCGCGGGCCCGCACGTCGACCCCGAGCTCGCGCTCGAGGATGCGCAGCGTGCGCTCGCCGTCCCCATACAGCTCGGCCGCTACGCGGTTGTCTTCGAAGACGAGAGTCTGGCGGGTACTCGCTTCGTGTGCGGCCAGGGAGATCTCCAGGTCGGCGGGTCGCCTCAGCGCTCCGGCGCGAGGACGATCGGACCGCGCTCGCCGTCGAGATAGTAGGCACCGGTGTCGCGCGACGTCAAACCGTCGCCGTCCTCGGACCAGGCCGGCACCTGGTCGAGCGCTGCGGGCCAGCGACCCGTCAGCAGGCGGCCGGCGACGAGCAGATGGCGGACGCGCGCGGTCGCGAAGCGCGCGCGCGCCTCGGCGAGCGGCTCGCTGCCGATCGGAAGGCCGGGCGCCCCGCTCGCGGTCCGGAGCGGGAGCCAGGCGACCACTGCGAGCACGGCGAGCAGCGCGAACGGGCCGACCTGCAGCGCCCAGCGCCGGACCCCGACCGGCGCGCCCGGCGCCGCGGCGGCCGCGCGCGACTCGCGCGTGCGGACCGGCTCGATCCAGCCGGCGCGCGCGAGGTCGACCAGGATGCGCATGCCGAGGAAGCTCCCGAGACGCGAAAGATCGATCACGCGGCGCGCGCTCGAGCGCCCGTCGATCAGGAGCAGCAGGCGCTCGGTGTCCGCAGGCCAGCGCGAGGCGCGGGCGGCCGGCGAGCGGCGGTAGTCCTCGATGCTGCCGCGCCGGCGGAAGATCGCGCCGTCGTCGGGGATCTCGCTCTCGAAGGCGCGCCACTCGTCCACCATGCGCAGGCCGTCCATCAGCACCTGCTCGGCGCCCAGCAGCGACTCGGTCGGCCGGTCGTGCACCACGGGCTGCGCGACGAAGCGGAACGAGCCGTCGTCCCAGCGCAGCAGATCGAAAAGCGTCTCGCGCGTCAGGAGGTCCTCGATCTCGACGCGCACCGCGGGGGGGACGCCCGCCTCCGAGAGCTTCACGGCCGACGGGTCGGGCGCGGTCGCGCGCTTGCGCTCGAGCTCCGCCAGGCGCTCGCGCGGCAGCGCGCCGCAGCGCACCAGCATCTCGCCGAGGGCGGCGTCCTCGTGCGTGCCGACCGGTGACGCCGACACGATGCAGCCGCCCTCGAAGCGGAGCTCCACCTCGGCGTCGGCGCCGCGCACCTGCAGCACGCCGGTCTTGCGCTGCTGCCCGATCAGCTGGAAGACCTCGCCGATCCCGAAGTCGCGCAGGTTTCCGTGCAGGGCGATCGCCATGGTCTCAGCGCCGACCTCCGACGCCGGCCGCGGCAGTGAGCGACACCTGCAGCGCGAGCAGGAGCAGCGCGGCGCAGCCGAAGGCGAGCGGCCCGGCGCCCCCGACGCTCGCCGGATCCGGCACTGCGCCGTGGCGTCCGAGGACTGCCGCGAGCGCGGCGGCGCCCGCGACGTTCGCCGCCAGCGCGAGCGCGGGCCGGCGCGGCGCGGGTCCTACCCGCCCGGGCCGCGCGCGCGCCGTCCACCGGCGCGCGCGCGCCGAGAGGTCGCCGGCGCTCGCGCGGGCCGAGTCCCAGGGGCCGCCGTGATGCGATTCGCGCCTCCTGCGCGTGCACGCCGCGCAGAGGTCGTGGCTGCCGCGCGGCGTCCCGCAGCGCGCACACAGGCGCGCCGAGCACTCCGCGCAGGCCGTCGACCGCTCGAAGCGCCCGGCCAGCCCGATCCCCAACGCCGCGGCCGCGACGAACGCCGCGACCGAGAGCACGGCGAAGCGACCGAGCGCGCCCGGCGCGAGCGGCGCGCGCAGCTCGGCCGCGATCGGCTCGCCGCCGCGCGCCAGTCGCTCGCGGACGATCTCGACGGGGAGCGGGAGCTCGGCGGTGAAGCCGGCGTTCGTGTCGGAGAGCCGGCGCGTCAGCTCGTCGACGACGTCGGTATCGATCGCCTGCGCGGCCGCGAGGGCCCGCTCGTGCTCGTCGACCTGGATGGCGCGGCCGTGCGCCTGCGAGAGGTTGAACCAGATCAGCGCGGACGGCTTCTCGGCAGTGGCGCGGCGGTAGAGCTCGATGGCGCCCGCAGAGTCGCCGAGGGCGAGGCGCACGTTGGCGGCGTTGTTGAGCGCGACGGGATCGGACGGCGAAGCGGCGATCAGCGCCGCATAGCGCGCGTCGGCCTGTGCCAGATCGCCGGCCCGACGCGCGCGCGCCGCGAGCGCCTGCGTCGCCAGGGTGTCGCTTGGCTCGGCGTGCTCGAGGCGCATCAGGTCGACCGGATCGAGGAAGCCGCTCTCGCTCGCCCAGGCGGCCTCCGCGACCGCGTCGGACCCGAGCGCCGCGAGCTGTCGTCCGGCGAGCTCGACGAGCGGGTGGATGGCGAGCACGACCAGCGCGGCCGCTGCGGCGAGCGCGCGCCGCTCGGCGCGGGTCGCGTAGATCGTGGCCAGCGCGAAGAGCCCGAGCGCGGCGCCGAGCACGCCCTGCCCGAGCGCGGCCGGCGCCAGCACCGCGGCCGTGATCAGCGCCCGTCGCGCCGGCTCGGACATCGACGGATCGATGCGATCCGCGAGGTCGTGGGCGGCGTGCGGGAGCGCGGCCAGCCCGCGCCCAGCGAGGTAGGCGAGCCCGGCCGACAACACGGCTGCGTAGAGGAGCAGCGAGGCGGTCGCCGTCAGCCAGAGGGAGCTCTCGAGGTGGCGCGAGAGCGCGCGGATCGCCTGGCAGGCCGCCTCGACCCCGCCCAGCAGATCGGCCGACCCAAAGCGCGCGCGCGCGCGCGCCCAGTGGGCGGCGGGGAGGTCGGGGGCGAGCTCGACCGCGGCATCGGCACGCTCGAGCGGCGTCGCGTCGCCCGCGCCGAGCAGGACGGCGCGCGCGAGCGGCTCGAGATCGACCAGGCCGAGCTGGTCCGCCTCGTGGCGGGTGCGAGCGACGCGCTCCACCAGGCGCCGCGCCGGCGCGAACCACGCGCGCTCGAGCGAGTCGAGCTGGGGGGCGATCCGCGACGGGGCGCGGGACGCGTCGGCGCCAGCGGTGGGCGCGGGGGACGGGCCGGCGACGGCCTCCGCCGCGGGCGATGCGGCCGCGGGGCCGGGCCCCGTCTCGGCGCCCGCCGCGAGCACGACCCCCAGCGCAACGGCCAGGCCCCCCAGGCAGCCGAGGCACGTCCGACTCACACGATCCCCTCCACAGACGGACTCGTCCGGGAGGCGTATCGGCTGGTCGGAGGGGCGGGTTGAAGGAGTTGCGCCCCGGCTGCGCTGGCGCTGCCGGGGCCGCGCCCCTATGTTGGGCCCCCCTCGTAGGCCCCGGCTCCGGCCGTGGACGCAACCTCCGGGAGGCGAGGAGCCGCGTGGCCACCCACAAGTCCGCCGAGAAGCGAGCGCGCCAGGATGCCCGCCGCCGCGACCGCAACCGCGTGGTCAAGAGCCGCGCCAAGTCGACGGTGAAGGCGCTGCGCGCCGACCTCGACGCGGGCGCCGCAGGGCTCCGCGACAAGCTCCGCGAGACCGAGAGCATCCTGCGCAAGGCGGCGAGCCGCGGAGCCATCCCGAAGCGCCGCGCGAGCCGGCTCGTGTCTCGCCTCGCCAAGCGGGTCGCCAAGGCGAAGTCCTGAGCGACTAGGCCGCGAGGCCGATCACCAGCCTCTCGAGGGCGAGCTGCGCGTCGAGCCCCCCCTGCCCCTTCAGCGCCTCGTCGGTGTCGTGGATTGCGCGCAGGCACGCGAGCAGTCGCGCGAGCGCGTAGCGGCGCGCCTGCTCCTCGAGCTTCCGCCGCACGAAGGGCGGCGCTCCCACCGTGCCGCCGGCGCGCAGCCGCAGCAGCCGCCGGAAGTGTCCGGCCAGCGCACCGAGCACGACGGGCGGGGCGCCGCCGGACGCGAGCAGCTTCGCGAGATCCGCGAGCGCATCTGCCGCGCGTCCGTCTCCGATCGCGTCGGTGAGCTCCCACACCGGCTCGTCGGCGAGATCGGCGACCGCGCGGCTCACGTGGTCGAGCGCCACGGCTCGGCCCGGCCCCGCGAGCAGCGCGCTCTTCTCCAGCTCGCCGCGCAGGCGAAGCAGCTCGGGGCCGACCCGCTCGGCCAGGAGATCGGCGGCCGCGGGCTCGATCGCGATCCCGAGCCGCACGGCCTCGCGCCGCACGAAGTCGACGAGCGCTCGGCGCCCCTGCGGCGCCTCGCACTCCACCAGCGCGCCGGCCTCGACGAAGGCGCGCACCCACTTCTCGCGGCGGTCGAGGGCGCTCGACGTCACCACGAGCACGCTCCGCGCCTCCGCGCCCTGCGCGCGCACCACGTCGGGCAGCGCCTCCGCGAGCGCGCGGCCGCGCCCGCCGCCAGGCTCCCGCAGCCACACCAGGCGCCGCGCGCCGCCCACCGGCAGCGTGCCGACGGCGTCCCAGAGCGCGGACGGCGTCGCGCTGTCACCGTCCAGGCGATCGAAGTTGAAGTCGGCGGGCGCGTCGGCCAGGACTGCGCGCCGCAGCGCCTCGAGCGCCTCGTCGCGAAGCAGCGGCTCGGGCCCGATCACGGCGTAGGCGGGTCGCACCCGACCCGCTGCGAGCTCGCGCGTCAGATCCTCCGGCGTCACGGTGCGACCCGCTCCGGGGCCGGAGCCGGGGCAGGCGTGGGTGCCGGCGTCGGCGTGGCGGGTGCCGGCGCAACGGGCTCCGCCGGGGCGGCCCCCGGCGTGGTCGAGGGTGCCGGAGCGGGCACCGATGCGGCGGCAGGTGCCGCCGCCGCCGCGACGAGCTTCTCCCCGAGGGCGTCGTGCACGCGCCCCGCGATCACCACGGAGATGCGGCGCAGCGCCTCCTGGCGGTTCTTGCGCTGCACCTCGATGTCGGAGCTCGACAGATAGATCTCGGCGGCGGTGAGGATGCCGGGGCCGAAGCGAATCACGGTGCCGTTCGCCCGGCGCGCCGAGAGGTCGATGTTCATCACCACCTCGTACTCGAGCGCGAAGGCGACCGAGGAGAAGCTGCGGGCGCGCGTGGAGAGCGGGAACAGCGTGCCCGTGAGCACGATGTCCGCATGCTTCGGATCCTTGACGACCCGCACGTCGCCACGGCGCTGGAACTCGCGCAGGAGCGCGTCGTTCACGAGCGCCTCGGCGCCGGCCTCGTACGAGTGGTTGGTGATCGGCTGGATCGCGACGGTCCGCACGTCGCCGAGCGCGCCGTTGTAGCGCATCCAGTGGTAGCCGCTGCAGCCCGCGAGCGCGCAGGCGAGCAGCACCGCGATGGCGGGAGCCCCGGGCCGCATCGGGCGCACCTATAGCAAAGGGGATCGCCCCTGGACGCGGTCGGGCGCGGCGATCAGAGCCGGAAGCGGCGGATGTCCTCGCGCAGCGTCTCGGCCGCGCCGCGCAGCTCCCCGGTCGAGCTCGAGAGCTGGGTCGACGCCTCGTAGTTGGCCCGCGCGCCGCTCGAGACCCGCCCCATCGTCTGCGCGGACTGCTGGCACGCGGAGGCCTGGTCCTGCAGCGCCTGGTAGATGCGCTCCACCGCCTGCCGCACCACCTCGATCCCGGCGCGGATCTGGTTGCCGCCGCGCGCCTGCTCCTCGGTGGTGCGGTGCACCTGCTGCGCGACGTCGCGCATCGTCGTGGTGCCGCGCAGCACGACCTCCTGGCCCTCTTCCTGCTCGCGCGTCGCCGCCCGAAGCTGCTCGACGCCGTTGCGCACGCGCTCCATCAGGAGCTGGACGTGCGAGGCAGCCCGGCTCTGCTCCTGGACCGCCTGCACGATCTCCGCGATGCGCTGGCCGCTCTCGCGCGCCGAGCGCGTGATCGCCTCCAGCGACTCGCCGGCCTGCGCCGAGCGCTCGACGCCGACCCACACGCTCTCGCTGCCGCGCTCGATCGCCGAGATCGCTGCGGCGCTCTCCGCCTGCACCGAGCGGATCAGCCCGCCGATCTCCTTGGTGCTCGACATCACGCGGTCGGCGAGCTCCTTGATCTCGTCGGCCACCACCGAGAAGGCGCGCCCGTGCTCGCCGGCCTGCGCCGCGATGATCGCGGCGTTGAGCGCGAGCAGGTTGGTCTCGTCGGCGACGTCGTCGATCACGTCGACGATCGCCCCGATCTCCTGCGTGCGCTCGCCGAGGCCCCGGATCACGCGCTCGACCGTGTCGGTCGCGTCGCGGATCGCCTCCATGCCCGCGATCGTCTCCTGCACGCGCTCGCGGCCGCCCTCGGCGACCGCCACCACCTGCGCCGAGAGCCGCGCCGTCTCGGCCGCGTTGCTGTCGACCTCGCGCAGGGAGCCCGCCATCTCCTCGACCGACGACTGCGTCTCCACCGCGGCCTCGGAGAGCCCTTCGACGCTGCGCCCCATCTCGGCGACGCCGCGGATCATCTGCTCGATCGAGCTCCCGACCTCCTCGACCCGCGCCGAGAGCACGGAGGCGGTCTGGTTGAGCTCCTCACCGGCCGCGCCCATCTCGAGGATCGAGCTCGACGACTCCTCCACCGAGGCGGAGAGCTGCTGCGCCGAGCTCGTGATCCCGGCCACCTGCTCGCGGATCGCGTCGGTCGACTCGCGCGCCTGGCGGATCGCGCGCTCCTGGTCCGCGGCGGCCGAGGCCACGCCGGTTCCGACCCCCGCCATCTCGCCGGCCGACGACTCGACCCGATCCGCCGCGGCGGACACCCGCCCGACGGTCTCGCGCAGGGCCTGGCGCATGCGGTCGAAGGCGCGGCCGAGGTCGCCGAGCTCGTCCTCCGATTCGAACACCTCGCCGCGGGAGAGATCGCCGGACGCGATGCGGTCGGCCTCGGTGCGCAGCCCCGCGATGCCGCGCGCCAGGTCCTGGGCCACCAGCCAGGCCACGCCGAACGCCAGGCCCAGCGCGGCGGCGAGCAGCGCGATCAGCACCTTGGGAGTCGACTCGACGTCGGCGCCGAGCGCGCTGCGCGGCAGCGCCGCGACCAGTGCGCGCCCGCCCGGCTCGATCCGCCGCCACGCCAGGAACTGCCGCTCGTTCGCCAGCGCGCCGCGCGGCGACGTGTCGGCGGAGATGCGACCGCGCTCGCTCGCCGAGAGGAAGGCGTCGTCGCCGCCGAGCACCTGGCCGGTCGCGAGCTCGACGAGCTGCCAGCGGTGCACCGTGTCCGAGCTCTCGGTGGATCCGCCGAGACGCGAGAGGTTGCGATCCAGCCACTCGGCCTGCCGCTCGGCCACGAAGCGCTCGAGCGGCTGGCGCGCCTGGTCGTGGGCGACGAAGACCGCGAACACCACCGGCACGACCGCGGTCACCAGCACCGTGCCCTGCAGCTTCCAGACCAGCGGCAGCGGCGGGGCGGAGGCCGCGCGCGCGTCGGGATCCTCGATGCGGAGCGCGAGCGTGCGCCGCAGCGGCTCGAACTGGCGCTTGAACAGGAACGCGATCAGCAGGCTCGAGAGCGCGCCGCCCGAGACCGCGGCCGCGACCATGATGGAGACGTCGAGCCAGCCGAAGTCGGCGAAGAGGGCCTTCATCGATAGCGCCACCGCGAGCCCGCCGAGCGGCCACAGCGTGTAGCCGTTCAGGAGCGAGAGGCGGGGCACGTCGAGCACGGCGGCGAACGCGCTCCGCAGGTCCTCGGGCTCCGCCCGTCCCTCGCGCTCGAGGTCGAGCCAGCGGGCGGCGGGGCGGTAGGAGCGGTCCTGCAGGCGCTGCGAGACGGCGAGGAAGATCACGAACCAGAACGCGAGCACCTCGAAGAAGCCGACCCACTGGGCGTGCGTCAGGTCGAGCAGCACCCGCAGGTAGACCGCGACGGTGGCCACGCTCACGGCGCTCGCCGCCGTGGCGACGAGCATCATGCGCCGCTTCCACTGCCTTCCGCTGGTGCCGATCATCGGGTCCCTCCGCGCGGCACCGCGCTCACCCGAGCTTCAGCAGGCTCTTGGCGACCTGCAGCACGCGGTTCGCCTGGATCGGCTTGGTCAGGTACTCGTCGGCGCCGAGCGAGAGCGCGCGCTCGCGGTCCTCCTTGGCGCCCTCCGTCGTGATCACGATGATCGGCATCTCCTTCAGGCTCTCCTCGCCGCGGATCAGGCTGATCAGCTTGAGCCCGTCCATCACGGGCATGTTGATGTCGATGAGGGCGAGGTCGAAGTGGTCGCTCGTCACCTTGCGCAGGCCGTCCATCCCGTCCGACGCCTCGACGATCTCCACGTCCTTCAGGCGCTTCAGCGCGAAGACCAGGAGCTGCCGCATGGTCGGGCTGTCCTCCGTGATCAGGATGCGATGTCGAGCCATGTCGCCCCCTCCCGCCCCCCGGCGGTCGCCTCTCACTTGGTGAGGAGATCGATGAACCCCTGGATCGTGTTGCGCTTGCGCTCCGACTGGGAGTAGAGCCGCGCCGCGAAGATCGCGGTCGCCGCGTGCCCCGCGAGCAGCGTGAAGAGCTCGTGGTCGAGGGCGGTGAAGCTCTCCTTCTGCTGGAGCAGCTTCTGGATCGCGATCGCGCCGATCGGCTGCTCCTGCACGCGCAGCGGGATCACGACGATCGGCCGATGCCGGTCGTCGGAGCGCAGGTCCTCGGCGCAGGCGGTCTCGCCGGTGTCCACCGCGCGGCCGACCGGGCCGACGCCGAGCTCGAAGACCGGGAACTCGCGCACGTCGCGTCCCTCCGCGGCGACGGCCGAGAGCGCGTGGGTCTTCTCGTCGAGCACGTAGATCGCGAACACCTCGGCGCCGATCAGGTTGATCACGATCTCGACGATGATCTGGAGCACCTCGGAGAGATCGAGGGTCGAGTGGAGCTGGTAGCTCGCGACGTAGAGGCTCGCGAGGTTGTTGTTCTCCTCCTCGATCTCGAGGTAGCGCTCCGCGAAGTGGCGATTCTCCGCCTCGACCGCGCGCAGACGCTCGAGCGCGTCCTCCTTCTCCCCCTCGAGGCTCTGGATGCGCGTCAGGAGCTCGCGCCGCAGCTTCTCCCACTGGCGGTCGTCGGAGGCGGCGAGCTGCGCGTCCTGATGCGCCGCGACCTCGCGCCGCAGCCGCTCGTTCTCGCGCAGCAGCTCGTGGGTGAACTCGGCGCCCTGCCGGAACAGGGCGAGCACCTCGTCGGCCCGCGCGAACAGCCCTTCCCTCTTGTCGCTCATGCCGGACCCTCTCGCTCGGGCCGGCCCCGGCTCGCGCCGACGCCGGACTCGATCACCGTCGGGATCTGCTGCAGAGGCAGCACGGCGTCCACCACACCGCTGCGGATCGCCTGCTGCGGCATGCCGAACACCACCGCGGTCTCTTCGGATTCGACCACCACCGTGCCCCCCGCCTGCTTCACCGCCACCACGCCGCGCCGGCCGTCGTCGCCCATGCCCGTCAGCACCACGCCGAGCAGGTCGGACCCGAAGTGCTTCGCGGCCGAGGTAAACATGCGGTCGACCGAGGGCGCGTACTTGTCGGCGGGGACGGCGTCGGCGAGGCGCACGAGGGTGCGTCCCGCGCTCCGCTCGAACTCGAGGTGGCGGCCGCCCGGCGCCACCAGCACCGTGCCCGGCAGCGCCTCGTCGCCGTCCTCTGCCTCGCGCGCCGCGAAGGGCGTCAAGCGGTCGATGCGCTCCGCGAATCCGCGCGTGAAGCCGGCCGGCATGTGCTGGCAGACCAGCACCGCCGCCGGCGGCGCCTTCACGAAGGCGCCGAGGACCTGCATCAGCGCGGCGGGGCCACCGGTCGAGCAGCCGATCGCCACGGCGCGGGGGGCGAAGGGCGGCGGCACCGCCGGTCGCTGCCGCACCGGCGGCGACGCGGCGAGCCGCTCGCGCACCTTCTCGATGCGGAGCTGGCGGATCGCGTGGACCTTGCGCAGCAGCTCCTGCTCGATCCCCTCGAGGTCGGGGCCGGCCCGCGGCGTGGGCTTCGCGATGAAGTCGACCGCACCGAAATCGAGGGCGCGGAACACGTCCTGGTCGCCGCTCTTGCCGCTGATCACGATGACCGGAGTCGGGCAGTGGCTCATCACCAGCCGCAGGAAGGTGAAGCCGTCCATGCGCGGCATCTCGAGGTCGAGCGTGATCAGGTCGGGCCGCAGCTCGAGCGCCTTGCGCAGCGCGTGCTCGCCGTCGGGCGCCGCCGCGATCACCTCCACCAGCGGCGAGCGCTCGAGCATGCGCGTGATGGTGCGGCGGCTGAAAGCCGAGTCGTCGATCACCAGCACGCGGATGCGGCGCTCCGAGCTCACGACGCCCCCCGCCGGTCGACCGCCAGGAGCGTCCGCTCCGCCGTCTCGTGCCAGGGGTCCGCCTCCGAGGGCTTCCGATACACCATGTCGTGCCGGAGATGGCGCAGCTCGAAATCGTTCGAGAGGTTGATCAGCGACTCCGAGTGACCCAGCAGCAGGTAGCCGCCGGGGCGCAGCTTCTCTTGGAAGGTCTGGACCACGCGCCGCTTGGTCTCGACGTCGAAGTAGATGATCACGTTGCGGCACAGGATCACGTCGAGCGAGCCGAGCAGCGAGGTACGCGTGTCGTCGAGCAGGTTCAGGTGCGCGAAGTTCACGTGCCGCTTGATCTCGTCGGAGATCCGGTAGAGGCCGTCCTTCTCGACGAAGTACTTCTGGCGCAGGACGGGATCGGTCTGGCGGAACGACGCGTCCCGGTAGAGGCCGCGGCGCGCCTTGTGCAGCGCCTGGCGCGAGATGTCGGAGGCATAGACGCGGAGGTCTCGTCCGGGCGCCAGCCCCGCCTCGAGGGCGAGCAGCACGATCGAGTAGGGCTCCTCGCCGCTCGCGCAGCCCGCGCACCAGATCGAGACCGGGCCGGTCGACGAGCCGCCGCGTCGGGCGAGGAGGCCCGGGATGATCTCCCCGATCAGGGCGGCGAGCTGAGCCCGCTCGCGCAGGAAGTAGGTCTCGTTGGTGGTGAGGTTGTCGATGGCCCAGGCGAGCTCGCCCTCGGCGGAGACGTCGCTGCGCAGCAGGTAGTGGTAGGCCGTGAAGCTGCGAAGGCCGAGCTCCGCGAGACGGCGGCCCAGCCGGCGCTCGAGTAGATAGCGCGACTCCGGACCGAAGTGCAGGCCGCAGTGCCCGCGCAGCAGCTCCGCGAGCATGCGGAACTCGGCGTCGGTCATCGCGGGCTCCTGCGATCGATCCTCGCCGGCCATCGCTGCCGCTACGCCTCCTCGAGCCGGCCGAGCGCACGCAGCAGCGTGTCGCGCACGAACTCGTCCTGCTCGAGCTCGAGCCGGCGCAGCGCCGCGGGCACCGCCGAGCGAACGCGCCGCTCGGCGAGCGAGTCGATGGCGGCGGCCCGCACGGCCCAGTGCGGGTGCGAGAGCAGCGGGATCAGCGCGCCGAGGTCGTCCTCGCGACCCGAGCCGCAGATGCAGCGCACCGCGCTCTGGACGACCTCCGGGTCGGGATGGGCGAGGACGCCGCGCACCGCCTCGAGCGGGAGCGCCACGCCGAGACCCTCGATCGCCTCGACGGCCGCGAGCGCGACTGGAGCGCCGTCCGCGAGCGCCGCCTCGAGCAGGCGCCGCACGCCGGGCAGCGCCGCGCTCGCCTCCGCCGCCGGCGCGTGGCGCTCGATCTCGCCGATCGCGCGCACCGCGGCAGCGCGCACCGAGGCGTCCTCGTCGGCGAGCAGGCTCTCGAGATCCGGCAGCGCGTACAGCCCGGCCGACGCGCCGAGCGCGGCCGCCGCCGCGATGCGCACGGAGATCTCCTCGTCCGCCAGCGCCAGGCGCAGCCAGTCCGTCGCCGCCGGGCCGACCCGCGCCAGCGCGCCGATCGCCGCGCGCCGCACGGCCGCACTCGGATCCTGCACGAGCAGGACCATCTGCTCGGCATGCTCGGCGCCGCCGAGCCCGCCGAGGACGCGCGCGATCGCCAGCCGCACCGGCTCGGCGGCCCCCTCGAGCGCGCCCGCCAGCAATGCGACGGCGCTCGGCTCCTGCGCGATCCGCACCAGCGCATCCGTCAGCGCGGCGCGCTCCTCCTCGGCCTCCGGCTCGTCGTCGCCCGCGCTGGCCTGCAGCCGCCGCAGCAGCACCGGGAGCGCGGCGGGATCGGTGCGGCGCGCGAGCCCGCGCGCGGCGGCGGCCCGCACGCCCGGGTCGCCGTCGTCGAGCGCGAGCGAGAGCCGCGCCGCGCCGGTGCGCCCGTCGGTCTGACCGAGGAGCTGGCAGGCGAGCGCGCGGCCCTCGGCGTCGAGGGCGTCCCAGCGCCCTTCGATCGCCGACTCGGCCGCGGCGCCGAATCCAGCGAGGGTCGCGATGGCGACCTCCGCGAGCGCCTCGTCGCGTGCGGCCTGCAGCAGCGGCAGCACGCTCTCCGCGAGTCCCGCGATCCCGAGGAACTGCACCAGCGTGAGGCGCACGCCGAGGTCGGCGTCCGCGAGCCGCGCGGTCGCGTCCGCGACGCAGGCTGGCGATCCGCGCGCCGTGTCGCGGATGCGCGAGGCGAGCCGCTCGGCGTCGCCGGGCTCTCGGCGCGAGAGCGCGCGCAGCAGCGCATCGATGGCGGCCTCGCGCGCCGCGCGCGAGCCGGACTCGAGGCCCTTCAGCAGTACTTCCTCGCCCTCGCGGTCCTCGCCGTGGCCGAGGACGCCGAAGGCGACCGGCCGCAGCAGCGGATCGGCGAGGGCCGAGGCCAGTGCCGAGGCCGCGAGCGGCGTCTCGAGTCGGGCCAGGCTGCGCAGCGCGGAGAAGCGGACCAGCGGCTCCTCCGCGTCGGCGAGCGCGGCGCCGGTCAGCGCCCCCACGGCGTCCGGCCCGCCGATCGCGCCCAGCGCGTCGGCGGCCGCTCCGCGGACGTTGGCGTCGCGGTCGCCGAGCAGGTCGACCAGGCGCGGGACCGCGCGCTCGCTGCCGATGCCGCCGAGCGCGTCCACGACGAGCTTGCGCACGTCGATGTCCTCGCTCGCCGCCGCCGCGAGCAGCGGCTCGACCATGCGGCGGCCGCTGCGGACCAGCGCCTCCACCGCAGCGTTGCGCCGGCCTGGGTTCTCACCGTCGGCGAGCGAACGGATCAGGTGCGCCGCGACCGGCCAATCCTCCGGTGCGCCGACGAGGCACTCGACCGCCGCCTTGCGCACCCGCCAGCTCGGGTCGCCGAGACGCTCGACGAGCTGCGGCAGCGCCTCGCCCGCGGGCAGGAGCGGCAGGCGCTCCACGGCGAGCCGGCGCACCTCGTCGTCGGGGCTCGCCAGGTCGCTCTGGATGCTCTTGCGCTCGCGCGGGTCGAGGGTCACCGCGGCCCCCGCGATTCCGCGACCCGCAGCAGCTCCTCGGCCAGGTAGTCGCGCTCGCCGCGCACAGCGTCCCCGATGCGCTCGCGGAAGAGCGCGCGCCCCTCCTCGAGCTCGTCGCGCATCGCCGCCACGACGGAGCTGCTCCGCAGCGCGCTCGCGAACTTCTCGGGGTTGTAGAGCACGATGTCGGAAACGATGATCCGCGCCAGGCGCTCGGCGTTGGCGCGCTCGGCGGCGAGGGGGTCCGGTTGCTGAGCGGCAGCGGGTCTTGATGAACTTCGCTCGGCTTCGCCTCGCTGCGCGCGCCCTTCGGGCGCTTGCGGGGGATGCTCCAGACGCGCGCCTTGCGTCGGAGGTGACGTGGCCGGCTCGCTGCGCGCGATCGGATCTTGCTGAGCGGCAGCGCGTCTGTTGACTTCGCTCGCCTGCGGCTCGCTGCGCGCGATCGGATCTTGCTGAGCGGCAGCGCGTCTGTTGACTTCGCTCGCCTGCGGCTCGCTGCGCGCGATCGCTTCGCGATCGCTTGCGGGATGCTCCGGACGCTCGCCTTGCCTCGGAGGCGACGGGGCCCCGGGCGGCTCCATCGGTGCGGGCGCTCCCCGGGTGCCGCGGACGGGGAGCAGCTCGAAGCGCCGCAAAATCTCCTGCAGCGCGCCCGGGAGCTCGTGCGGCTCGACGTAGACGTCCGCGCCGTAGAGCTCGCTCGGCGGCCGCCGGTAGCGGTCCTCCTTGTGGATTGCCCCCACCAGCACCACCCCGATCGAATGAAGGCTCTCGTTGCGCTTGACGAGCTCGCAGATCTGGAAGCCGAACATCTTCGGAAGCGCGGCATCGATCACGATCGCGCGCGGCAGCGCGCGCTGGATGGTGAGGATCGCCTCGACACCATCGTGTGCCACGAGCACCTGGAGACCCCAGCCCTCGAGCGCGTCGGCCAGCACCTTGCACGACTCGGGGTTGGCGTTGGCGACGACGACCAGCCGCTCTCGATCGAAGCGCGGCTCGTCGAGCTGTTGACTTCGCTCGCTGCGCTCGCTGCGCGCGATCGGATCTTGCTGAGCGGCAGCGCGTCTGTTGACTTCGCTCGGCTTCGCCTCGCTGCGCGCGATCGGATCTTGCTGAGCGGCAGCGCGTCTGTTGACTTCGCTCGGCTTCGCCTCGCTGCGCGCGATCGCTTCGCGATCGCTTGCGGGATGCTCCAGGCGCTCGTCTTGCGTCGGAGGCGACGGGAGGCTGCCTTCGGGGGCTTGCGGGAGCCGCACCCGGAAGACGGCGCTGCACTGGCTGCAGCGGAGGCGCGCGCCATCGGAGCCGAGCTGCTCGGTTCCGACGCGGTAGCGGGTCTGGCACTTCGGGCAGGCCGCGATCATCGCCGACTCCTCTCCCCGTCCCGCGCCGCGCGCGGCGGGGCCGCTGCCGATCCACTGCACTCATCGGTCGTCGCGCCACGGGACTGAGCCCCACGGTGGGGCTCCGGATCCGAAGCCGCCAACCCCGCCTGCGGGCGCGCCTGCCGGTGCGAGAGCCGGGACGGCGAGGGCCCGTCCCCACGCCTGCGCCTCAGCGCTCCTCGTCCGGCGCGCCGAGCGCCGATCGGTACACGCTCTCGAGCAGGTGCTCGAGCGAGAGGACGAGCGCGGGAACGGCCCCTTCGCGCCGGACCACGGCGCGCACGGCGTCGTAGCCCGCCTGCGCGACCAGGGCAGGCGGCCCCTCGACGTCGCGGCCGGCGACCGCCAGCACCTCGGCGGCGGCATCGACCCGCAGCCCGAACACCAGGCCCTCGACCTCGACGATCGCGATGCGCGCGCGCGCGCCGTCCGAGCCCGGCTGGCCGAGGAGCGCGCGCCCGAGGTCGACCACCGGGACGATCGCGCCGCGCAGATCGATCACGCCTTCGATCAGCCCGGGCGCCTTCGGCAACGGCGTCACCCGCTGCGAGCGCACGATCTCGCGGATCTGCTGGACGTCGATGGCGAAGAGCTGCCCGCCCACCTCGAAGCACGCCAGCTCGACCCGGTCGTCGTCGATCGCGAGCGACACGCCTAGGCGTCCAGCTCGAGCA
>Ga0335069_10006566_pt1 | contig 16893 bp, 15 predicted proteins | sample Lox_Sample_11_FD_206714 | JGI IMG/M metagenome (GOLD analysis project Ga0335069, IMG submission 206714) | Soil microbial communities from Loxahatchee National Wildlife Refuge, Florida, United States - Lox_Sample_1.1 | ecosystem: Environmental > Terrestrial > Soil > Wetlands | place: USA...
GGTTCGTCGATGCGGTGCGCGCCGACATCAACTTCGCCCAAAGCCCAAAGGACTTGCTGGGCAACGCCATCGGGTCCTTCATGCGTTACATCGACGCCAACCGCGCGTCCTGGATCGTGATGTACACCCAGGCCATCAGCTCGCAGGCGTTTGCGCACACCGTGCGCGACGGACGCGAACAGATCATCGATCTGGTGGCCGAGCTGATGCGGGCCGGAAGCCGCACCCCGCGGTCGGACGCCGAGTATCAGATGATGGCGGTGGCGCTGGTGGGCGCGGGCGAGGCGATGGCCAACCGGCTCAGCACCGGCGACATCGGCGTCGACGAGGCCGCAGAGCTGATGATCGACCTGTTCTGGCACGGTCTCAGGGGCACGCCGGAGGACCGGGAAGCCGCCGCGGCCGGCTAGCCCCTACATTCATGGGGTGGCCCTCCCGCCTGCCCGCCGCAACCTCGACTTCTTTTGCGCGGTGGTCATCGTCGGGCTGCTGGCCGGGGTCGCCGGGCTGGCGACGACCGCGGTGCTGCGCTTCGTCGAGCACGCCACGTACCACTACAGTTTCGGCACGCTGCTCACCGGGATCGCCGGCAGCAGCCCGGTCCGCCGCGTCCTCGGACCAATGGTCGGCGGCGCGCTGGCGGGATTCGGCTGGTGGATGCTGCGCCGCAGCACCCCGGTGCCGCCGCTCGCGCAGACCATCGCCCGCCGTGATCGGATCCCGCGGCTGGCGTGGAGCGTCGATGCCGCGTTGCAGGTGCTGCTCGTGGGTTCGGGAGCGTCCCTGGGCAGGGAGGGTGCCCCGCGCCAATTCGCAGCGGCCCTCGGCGATTTCGGCACCGCGTGGCTGAAGCGCCTGTCCGCCCACGACCGCCAGGTCTTGCTGGCGTGCGCGGCGGGGGCCGGGCTCGGCGCGGTCTACGCCGTTCCGCTGGCCGGCGCGCTGTTCGCCGTGCGCATCATGCTGAACACCTGGCATCCGCGGGCGGTGGGCGCGGCGTTGCTGACCTCCAGTGTGGCCGTAGCGATCTGCTCGGCCGCCACGCACGATCAGCCCACCCTGGACTGGCCGAGCGCGGAATCGTCGTACTTGCTCACCGCGCACGGTCTGATGCTGGCGCCGCTGACCCTCGTGGTGGGTCTGGCGTTCAACCGGCTCATGGCCGCGGCGCGGCCGGCCAGGGAGATGCGGACCTGGGTGCTGATCCCGGCGCTGGCGGGCGCGGGTCTGGTCATGGGCGTCTGCTCCCATTGGTGGCCGGAGTTGCCCGGCAACGGCCGCAGCATCCTGACCGTCAGCCTCGCCAGTGGCATGACACTGTCGACGGCGGCGATCATCCTGGTGCTGAAACCTCTGCTGACGGCCCTGTTCCTGCGCGCCGGCGGGGCGGGTGGAATGCTCACGCCCTCGCTGGCCACGGGCGCGGCGGCGGGGTCGGCGCTGGTGCTGGCGATCAACTGGGCGGCGGGGACGAACCTGCACACGCCGGCGGTGTCGCTGGCCGGGGCCGCCGGGGTGCTCGCGGTCACCCAGGACTCACCGATCTGGGCCGCGATCTTCGTCTGGGAACTCGCCCATCCGCCGCTCTGGCTGTTCCTGGTCTTCCTGCTGACCGCCTGCGGCGCATACGGATTGAAGGTGCTCGCGCTCGGTCGCAGGCCCGCCTAGAGGGCCCGGACGCTGCCGGTCAGATACGGGTATCCCTTGGCGATGTTGCGCAGCGAAAGGTCCCACCCGCCGTCATCGCCCTGGTCGATGTAAAGCCCCGCGGTGCCGGGCAGGACCAGCGGCTTGCCGAACCGCACCGAGTACTGCACCCGGTCCGGAAGCCGGGCCTCGATATTGGCCAATACCGTTGCGGCGCTGAACATCCCATGCGCGATGACCGTCGGAAACCCGAACAGCTTGGCGGCGATCGGGTTGGTGTGGATCGGGTTGTGGTCGCCGCCGACGACGGCATAGCGGCGGATCTGGCCCGGGCTGATCCGCAGCACGGTGCTGGGCGGCGGCAGCTTCGGCTGCTTCTGCGGCGGCGGTTTGGGCTCGTCGGACAGGCTGGTGCGTTGCTGGTGCAGGAAGGTGGTCACCTGGTGCCACGCGGCCTCATCGCCGACGCTGACGTCCGTCACGAGATCCACCAGCAGGCCCTTGCGGTGTTCGCGCAGGTTCTCGGCGTGCACGCGCACGCTGACGGTGTCGGTCACCGAGATCGGGCGGTACTGCGTGATGCGGTTCTCGGTGTGCACGGATCCCATTGCCGCGAAAGGGAAGTCGAAGCCGGTCACCAGCGACATCATCGCGGGAAAGGTCAACGCGAACGGGTAGGTCAGCGGCACGTGATTGCCGTAGCGCAGGCCGGTGACCCCCGCGTACTCGGCTACGTTCGTGTGGTCGATGGGTAGCTCTTCGACGGTCACCGTGCGGGTGGGCAACTGGTCCGACCGCGGCAACAGCGGCAGGGCCCCGGCCGCCGCGCGCAGCATGTTCTTCAGACCGCTTGGCTGGTTCATCACGTCCTCCCGAGAAGCCCTATGCGCCCAGCATCGCCTGGCCGCAGACGCGAATGACGTTGCCGGTCACCGCGTTCGAAGCCGGGCTGGCGAAGTACGCGATCGTCTCGGCGACGTCGACCGGCTGCCCGCCCTGCAGCAGCGAGTTCATCCGGCGGCCCACCTCGCGGGTGGCCAGCGGGATGGCGGCGGTCATCTGGGTCTCGATGAATCCCGGTGCGACGGCGTTGATCGTGATGCCCTTGCCGTAGAGGCCCGGCGCCAGCGCCTGCGTCAGGCCGATCATCCCGGCTTTGGTGGTGGCGTAGTTGGTCTGCCCGCGGTTGCCCGCGATGCCGGCCATCGACGACAGGCCGATCACCCGGCCCCCTTCGCCGATGCTGCCGTTGCCGATCAAGCCCTCGGTAAGCCGTTGCGGGGCAAGCAGATTGACGGCCAGGACGGAGTCCCAGCGGGCGTCGTCCATGTTGGCCAACAGCTTGTCGCGGGTGATGCCGGCGTTGTTGACCAAGACGTCGGCGTGCCCGGCGTAGTGGTCGCGCAGGTGCTCGGTGATCCTGTCGACGGCGTCCTCGGCGGTGACGTCCAGCCACAGGGCGGTGCCGCCGACCCGGCTGGCGGTTTCGGCCAGCGTCTCGGCGGCGGACTCCACGTCGATCGCGACCACGCGGGCCCCGTCGCGGGCGAACACCTCGGCGATGCAGGCGCCGATGCCCCGCGCGGCGCCGGTGACGATGGCGACCTTGCCGTCCAGCGGCCGGTCCCAGTCGCCCGGCGGAGTGGAATCGGCCTCGCCGACGTAGAAGACCTGGCCGTCGACGTAGGCCGACTTGCCCGACAGGATGAACCGCATCGTCGATTCCAGGCCCGTGGCCGCGGGTTTGGCGGCCGGCGACAGGTACACCAGCTGCACCGTCGCACCGTTGCGCAGTTCCTTGCCCAGCGAGCGGGTGAAGCCCTCCAGCGCCCGCTGCGCGATCCGTTCGTCGGTGCCGGCGGCGGCGTCGGGCGTGGTGCCGACCACGACGACGCGCGCGCTGTGGCCCAGATTGCGCAGTACCGGGGTGAAGAACTTGTGCAAGGCCTTCAGCCCGGGCGGCGTGGTGATCCCGGTGGCGTCGAAAACCAGGCCGCCGAATTGATCCGCCCAGCGGCCGCCCAGGTTGGCACCCACCACGTCGTAGTCCTTGTCCAGCGCCGCCCGCAGCGGCTCGACCACCCGCCCCTCCCCGCCGATCAGCAGCGAGCCGACCAGCGGCGGATCGCCGGGCTGGTAGCGACGAAGGGTCTCCGGTTGCGGGATGCCGAGTCGCTTTGCCACAAACGATCCGGGCCCGGAGTTGACGACCTGCGAGAACAGATCGGACGAGCGCTTGGGAGCCACTGAGCTGCCTTCCATGGGTAGTGCGGTACAAAGGCCAACCGTATCGGGACGAACTTACTTCAGAGTAAGAACAGTGGGTAGTATGGCCTGTAACGGCCGGTTCAAGGCTGGTGTACCCGGAGATACACGGAGAGAAAAGTGGCCCCTGACAATAAGACCAGGCGACCCGTCGCGGTGCTGGGCGGCAATCGCATTCCGTTCGCGAGGTCCGACGGCGCCTACGCGGAGGCGTCCAACCAGGACATGTTCACCGCGGCCCTGGACGGCCTCGTGGACAGGTTCGGGCTGGCCGGCGAGCGGCTGGGCGTGGTCGTCGGCGGCGCCGTGCTCAAGCACAGCCGCGACTTCAACCTGACCCGCGAATGCGTGCTGGGCTCCGAGCTGTCGTCGTACACGCCGGCGTTCGACATCCAGCAGGCGTGCGGCACCGGGCTGCAGGCGGCGATCGCGGCGGCCGACGGCGTGGCGTCCGGCCGCTACGAGGTCGCCGCCGCCGGGGGGGTGGACACCACCTCCGACCCGCCGATCGGCCTGGGCGACAACCTTCGTCGCCAGCTGCTCAAGCTGCGCCGGTCCAAGTCCAACCTGCAGCGACTCAGGCTGGTGGGCACGCTGCCGGCCACCCTCGGCATCGAGATCCCGGCCAACAGCGAGCCGCGCACCGGGCTGTCGATGGGCGAGCACGCCGCCATCACCACCAAGCAAATGGGCATCAAACGCGTCGACCAGGACGAGCTGGCCGTGGCCAGCCATCGCAACATGGCCGCCGCCTACGACCGCGGATTTTTCGACGACCTGGTCACGCCGTTCCTGGGGCTCTACCGGGACGACAACCTGCGGCCCAACGCCAGCACCGAAAAGCTGGCGACGCTGCGGCCGGTGTTCGGCGTGAAGAACGGCGACGCGACGATGACGGCCGGCAATTCCACCCCGCTGACGGACGGCGCCTCGGTCGCGCTGCTGGCCAGCGAGGACTGGGCGGCCGCCCACTCGTTGGCCCCGCTGGCCTACCTGGTGGACGCGGAGACCGCCGCGGTCGACTACGTCAACGGGCGCGACGGGCTGCTGATGGCGCCGACCTACGCGGTACCCCGGCTGCTGGCGCGAAACGGACTGGGGCTGCAAGATTTTGATTTCTACGAGATCCACGAGGCGTTCGCTTCGGTGGTGCTCGCGCATCTGCAGGCGTGGGAATCCGAGGAGTACTGCAAGGAACGGCTGGGGCTCGACGCGGCACTCGGCTCGATCGACCGGTCCAAGCTCAACGTCAACGGTTCGTCGCTGGCCGCCGGCCACCCCTTCGCGGCAACCGGTGGGCGGATCCTCGCGCAGGCCGCCAAGCAGCTGGCCGAGAAGAAGGCCGGCCAGAAGGGCGGCGGTACGATCCGGGCGCTGATTTCGATCTGCGCCGCCGGCGGCCAGGGTGTGGCCGCGATCCTGGAGGCCTGATCGGCAGCCGATGATTTCGGTCACACCAGGTTACTAGTGCCGGAGGCGGGGTATCCCAGGGTCCGGATAGCCCCGTGTTGTGGTCTGACCCCCCGACCCCGACGGCAATACGGGGCATCCCTTTAGTCGCCGCCCGATCGGTGGAACAACGCGCCGGGCGTACGAAAAGGGCCGCCGCTGGAGTGAGGGGATCCAGCGGCGGTCTTTTCGTATGCACATACAAAAACCCCGCTTCCAGCCGGAAGCGGGGTTTCTGCTGAGGCCCGTTAGAACGCGGCCTCGTCGAGCTCCATGATGTCGTTGTCCAGCGTCTCGATGACCTCGCGGGTACCGGCCAGCAGGGGCAGGAAGTTCTTGGCGAAGAATGACGCCACGGCGACCTTGCCCTCGTAGAAGGACCGCTCGGCGCCGCTGGCGCCGCCGTCCAGCGCCGCCACGGCCACCGCCGCCTGACGCTGCAGCAACCAGCCGATGACCAGGTCGCCGACGCTCATCAGGAAGCGCACCGAACCCAGGCCCACCTTGTACAGGCTGGTGACGTCCTCCTGGGCCGCCATCAGGTAGCCCGTGAGGGTGGCCGCCATGGCCTGGACGTCGGCCAGCGCCTTGCCCAGCAGCTCGCGCTCGGTCTTCAGCCGGCCGTTGCCGGACTCGCTGTCGACGAACTTCTGGATCTCCCCGGACACGTGGGCCAGCGCCACACCCTTGTCCCGGACGATCTTGCGGAAGAAGAAGTCCTGCGCCTGGATGGCCGTGGTGCCTTCGTAGAGCGAGTCGATCTTGGAGTCCCGGATGTACTGCTCGATCGGGTAGTCCTGCAGGAAGCCGGACCCGCCGAGCGTCTGCAGGCTCTCGGTCAGCTTCGCGTAGGCCTGCTCGGAACCGACGCCCTTGACGACCGGCAACATCAGGTCGTTGACCTTGACGGCCAGGTCGGCGTCCACCCCGTGCACCGCCTCGGCGACCGCGGCGTCCTGGTAGGTCGCGGTGTACATGTACAGCGCCCGCAGACCCTCGGCGTACGCCTTCTGGGTCATCAGCGACCGGCGAACGTCAGGGTGGTGCGTGATGGTCACCCGCGGTGCTGTCTTGTCGGTCATCTGGGTCATGTCGGCGCCCTGCACCCGGGACTTCGCGTATTCCAGCGCATTCAGGTAGCCGGTCGACAGCGTGGCGATCGCCTTGGTGCCGACCATCATCCGGGCCATTTCGATGACCTCGAACATCTGCGCGATGCCGTTGTGCACCTCGCCGACCAGCCAGCCCTTGGCGGGCACATCGTGCTGGCCGAACGACAGCTCGCAGGTCGCCGAGACCTTCAGGCCCATCTTGTGCTCGACGTTGGTCACGAAGACGCCGTTGCGCTCGCCCGGCTCACCGGTCTCGGGGTCGAACAGGAACTTGGGCACGATGAACAGCGACAGGCCCTTGGTGCCCGGTCCGGCGCCCTCGGGGCGGGCCAGCACCAGGTGCACGATGTTTTCGAACAGGTCGTCGGAGTCGGCCGAGGTGATGAACCGCTTCACGCCCTCGATGTGCCAGGAGCCGTCGTCCTGCTGGGTTGCCTTGGTCCGCCCGGCGCCCACGTCCGAACCGGCGTCCGGCTCGGTGAGCACCATGGTGGCGCCCCAGCCGCGCTCCGCGCACAGCTCCGCCCACTTCTTCTGCTGCTCGGTGCCGAGGTGGTGAATGATGTTGGCGAAGCCGGCGCCCCCGCCGTACATCCACACCGCAGGGTTGGCGCCCAGGATGTGCTCGTGCAGCGCCCAGACCAGCGCCTTGGGCATCGGCATGCCGCCGAGCACCTCGTCGATGCCGACCTTGTCCCAGCCGGCCTCCTGAACGGCGCGCACCGAGTCCTTGAACGACTCCGGCAGCGTCACCGAATGCGTCTTCGGGTCGAACACCGGCGGGTTGCGGTCGCCCTCGACGAACGACTCCGCAACGGGTCCCTCGGCCAGCCGGCTGATCTCGGTCAGCATGTCCTGGGCCGTGTCGGCGTCCAGGTCGCTGTACTCACCCTGGCCTAAAGCCTTGTCAACGCCGAATACCTCGAACAAATTGAACACCTGGTCACGGACATTGCTCTTGTAGTGGCTCACTACGTTCCTCCTCGTTGAGAATGCCACTTGTGGTTGGGTACTAGGTCTAAGTTACCCACCAGTAACACGCCTAAAATATATCGGTCGCGTAGTACAACGCAAGCGAGTGTGAGCCATATTGCAACCCCTGACCGACCAACCGGTTGGGGAGGCTGCCGATGTCTCGGTGACCTGCGAAGATGATGGACCTATGACGGATGTGCGACGCGTCACTGGGCTGCCGGTGGTGGACCTTCGGGCCGACCCGGAGCCGCTGCGGGAGGGCCTGCGCCAGGCCGCGCACGAGGTCGGCTTCTGCTATGTGGTCGGCCACGGCGTGCCCGACGAACTGGCGGGCAGGATGCTCGACGCCGCCCGGCGGCTGTTCGAGCTGCCGGACGCCGAGAAGGACGCCATCGCGATGGTGCGCAGCCCGCATTTCCGCGGCTACACGCGGCTGGGCGGGGAGCTGACCCGGGGCCGGGTGGACTGGCGCGAACAGATCGACATCGGGCCCGAACGGCCCCCGATCGGCGGGCCCGGCAAGCCGGATTACCTGTGGCTGCAAGGCCCGAACCAGTGGCCGAAGGCCCTGCCCGAGTTGCCCGGGGTCATCGCCGAGTGGGATGCCGCGCTGTCCGCGGTGGCCCGCACCCTGCTGCGCCATTGGGCGGCCTCACTGGGCGGCGCGCCCGACTTCTTCGACGCCGCCTTCGCCGACGCACCGGCCACGCTGATCAAGGTGATCCGCTACCCCGCCCGGGCGGCCGGCTCGCAGGGCGTGGGAGCGCACCGCGACGCCGGGGTGCTCACCCTGCTGTTCGCCGAGCCGGGTAGCCGCGGCCTGCAGGTGCGGCGGCCCGGGGGGTGGATCGACGTGCCGCCGGTGCCGGGGGCGTTCATCGTCAACATCGGGGAGCTGCTCGAGGTCGCGACCGGCGGTTATCTTCGGGCCACCGAGCATCGGGTGAACCTGCACGGGCAGGCCGCGGAGCGGCTTTCGGTGCCGTATTTCTTCAACCCGCGGCTGGACGCGCGCATACCGGTGCTGTCGCTGCCCGGGGAATTAGCAGCGCTGGCCTCGGTGAGGAACGACCCGTCGGACCCGATTTTCTCGGTCTACGGCCGCAACGCCTGGAAGAGCAGACTGCGGGCACACCCGGATGTGGCCGCCGCGCACGGCTACTCAGCGGGTAGGGTTCAGCAGGACACACCGTCTTCGACTTCGAGGGGCGACCCGGTCCGGTGAACTCGATGAACAAGCTGACACCGTCTTCCCTTCGCGAGGCCTTCGGCCACTTTCCGTCCGGCGTGGTGGCCATCGCCGCCGAAGTCGAGGGGATCCGGGAAGGCTTGGCGGCCAGCACCTTTGTCCCCGTCTCGCTCGACCCGCCGCTGGTGTCGTTCTGCGTGCAGAACACCTCGACGACGTGGCCCAAGCTCAAGGCCGTGCCGATGCTGGGCATCAGCGTGCTCGGCGAGGCCCACGACGAGGCCGCTCGCACGTTGGCCGCCAAGACCGGGGACCGCTTCGCCGGCCTCGAGACCGTCTCCTACACCAGCGGTGCGGTTTTCATCAGGGGCACCGGCTTGTGGCTGGAGAGCGCGATCGAGCAACTGATCCCGGCAGGGGATCACACGATCGTGGTCCTGCGGGTCAACGAGGTGACGGTGGACGCCCAGGTGGCGCCCATCGTGTTCCACCGCAGCATGTTCCGCCGGCTGGGCGCCTAGGGGCGGTGGCTGAGTTCTTCCCGATAGCTGTCGATGCGCCGCTCGATTTCGGCGGCGTCGTCGTGCCGCCCTTCCTTGTGCGCGAGTTCGGCGCGGACCGACAGCTCGCGGATCGCGGTGCGGATCTCGTTGATGCTGGTGGTTGCTCGCATAGGGATCGGGTACCCGGTCCGGCCTCTGTCTATTGCGGCCTTAACGGCGGAACAGCTTGTTACCCAGCCACACCACGGGATCGTATTTGCGGTCCGCGACCCGCTCTTTCATCGGGATCAGCGCGTTGTCCGTGATCTTGATGTTCTCCGGGCACACCTCGGTGCAGCACTTGGTGATGTTGCAGTAGCCCAGGCCGTGCTCCTCCTGCGCCTGGTTGCGCCGGTCCAGCGTGTCCAGCGGGTGCATTTCCAGCTCGGCGATGCGCATCAGGTAGCGCGGGCCGGCGAACGCCTTCTTGTTTTCCTCGTGGTCGCGGACCACGTGGCAGATGTTCTGGCACAGGAAGCACTCGATGCACTTGCGGAACTCCTGCGAGCGCTGCACGTCGGCTTGCGCCATCCGGTATTCCCCGGGCTGCAGGTCCTTGGGCGGCGCGAACGACGGTATCTCCCGGGCCTTTTCGTAGTTGAACGAGACATCGGTGACCAGGTCGCGGATCACCGGGAACGTCCGCAGCGGCGTGACGGTCACCACCTCGTCCTCGGCGAACGTGGACATCCGGGTCATGCACATCAGCCGGGGATAGCCGTTGATCTCCGCCGAGCATGATCCGCACTTGCCGGCCTTGCAGTTCCACCGCACCGCGAGGTCGGGGGTCTGGGTCTGCTGCAGGCGATGGATGATGTCGAGCACCACCTCGCCCTCGTTGACCTCGACCGTGAAGTTCTGCAGCGCGCCGCCGGCCTCGTCGCCGCGCCACACCCGCATGGTGGCGTTGTAGGTCATCAGCTCTCCATCCTCGGGGTCCGTCCTGGGTGGTCGGCCAGCTCTTCGTCGGTGTAGTACTTCTCCAGCTCGGAGATGTCGAAGAGCTCCAGCAGGTCGGCACGCATCGGCGTCTGATCCTCGCGCGTGATGGTGATGTCGGGGATCACGGCGGCTTCCAGGTCGCCGGGCTCGGCGACTGCCCGGCACACCAGCAACACCTTGCGCCACGACGAATCCATCGACGGGTGGTCGTCGCGGGTGTGCCCGCCGCGGCTCTCGGTGCGCTCCAGCGCGGCCTTGGCCACGCATTCGCTGACCAGCAGCATGTTGCGCAGGTCGATGGCCAGGTTCCAGCCGGGGTTGTACTGACGATGCCCCTCGACGCGGATGTTTTTGAACCGCTCGCGGAGTTTGTCGAGCCGGGCGAGGGCCTCGGAGATCTCCTCCGACTTGCGGATGATGCCCACGAGCTCGTTCATCGACTGCTGCAGTTCCAGCTGCAGGGTGTACGGGTTCTCGGCCGTGGCGCCGTTGGTCGGTCCCTCGAAGGGGTCCAGCGCCCTCTTCGCCGCCGTGTCGACTGCGGCCTGGGCGACCGCGGGGCGGCTGCTCAGCGCCCGCACGTAGTCGGCGGCGCCCAGGCCGGCGCGCCGGCCGAACACCAGCAGGTCCGACAGCGAGTTGCCGCCCAGCCGGTTAGAGCCGTGCATGCCGCCGGAGCACTCACCGGCGGCGAACAGGCCGGGCACCGTGGCCGCGCCGGTGTCGGCGTCCACCTCGACACCGCCCATCACGTAGTGACAGGTGGGCCCGACTTCCATCGGCTCCTTGGTGATGTCGACCCCGGCCAGCTCCTTGAACTGGTGATACATCGACGGCAGGCGCCGCTTGATCTCCTCGGGCGTCAGCCGGGACGCGATGTCGAGGAACACGCCGCCGTGCGGGCTGCCCCGGCCGGCCTTGACCTCGGAGTTGATCGCGCGGGCGACCTCGTCGCGGGGCAATAGGTCGGGGGTGCGACGGGCCGAGTCGTTGTCCTTGAGCCACTGGTCGGCCTCTTGCTCGGTCTCCGCGTACTGGCCCTTGAACACGGGCGGGATGTAGTCGAACATGAAGCGCTTGTTGTCGGAGTTCTTCAGCACACCGCCGTCACCGCGGACACCCTCGGTGACCAGGATCCCCTTCACACTCGGCGGCCACACCATGCCCGTCGGGTGGAACTGGACGAACTCCATGTTGATCAGCGACGCGCCCGCGCGCAGCGCGAGCGCGTGCCCGTCGCCGGTGTACTCCCACGAGTTCGACGTCACCTTGAACGACTTGCCGATGCCGCCGGTGGCCAGCACCACCGCGGGCGCCTCGAACAGCACGAAGTTGCCGCTGTCGCGCCAGTAGCCGAAGGCCCCGGCGATCGCGTCGCCGTCCTTGAGGAGTTCGGTGATGGTGCATTCGGCGAATACCTTGATGCGCGCCTCGTAGTCGCCGAGCTCGGCGAAATCCTCTTGCTGCAGCGACACGATCTTCTGCTGCATGGTGCGGATCAGTTCCAGGCCGGTGCGGTCACCGACGTGCGCCAGCCGCGGGTAGGTGTGCCCGCCGAAGTTGCGCTGGCTGATCTTGCCGTCCTTGAGGCGATCGAACAGGGCGCCGTAGGTTTCCAGCTCCCAGACCCGGTCCGGTGCCTCCTTGGCGTGCAGTTCGGCCATGCGCCAGTTGTTGAGGAACTTCCCGCCGCGCATCGTGTCGGCGAAGTGGGTCTTCCAGTTGTCCTTCGGGTTGGTGTTGCCCATCGACGCTGCGCAGCCGCCCTCGGCCATCACCGTGTGGGCTTTGCCGAACAGGGATTTGCACACCACCGCGACCCGCAGGCCACGCTCGCGCGCCTCGATGACCGCACGCAGCCCCGCGCCGCCGGCACCGATGACGACTACGTCGTAGGCGTGCCGCTCGACCTCAACCATGAAACCCTCGCTAAATTCTGGTTTTCCTCAAATGGCCTGTTAGCCAACAAATCTCAAATCAGGGATGGCGCCGCCGGCCACCAGCGCGATGTAGAAATCGGTGAGCATCAGGGTGCCCAGCGTGATCCAGGCGTATAGCTTGTGCCGGGTGTTGATACGGCTGACCTGGGTCCAGATCCAATACCGCACAGGGTGCTTGGAGAAGTGCTTGAGCCGCCCGCCGGTCACGTGCCGGCACGAGTGGCAGGACAGCGTGTAGACCCACAGCATGATGACGTTGCCCACCATGATCAGGTTGCCCAGCCCGAAGCCGAAGCCATGCGGGCCGGAGTCGGAGTGGAACGCGATGATCGCGTCGTAGGTGTTGATCACCGAGATGATGCCGGCGACGTAGAAGAAATACCGGTGGCTGTTCTGGATGATCAGCGGAAACCTGGTCTCGCCGGTGTAATGGACGCGGGGCTCGGCCACCGCGCAGGCGGTGGGCGATTGCCACACCGTGCGGTAGTAGGCGCCGCGGTAGTAATAACAGGTCAGACGGAACAGCAGCAGGAATGGCAGCGTCAGCGCCGCGTACGGCAACCACCAGACGTCCGGCAGGATCTGCGGCCAGAAGTCGCCGGCCGCCCCGCAAGCCTTGCTCACGCAGGGCGAGTAGAACGGCGTCAGGTAGTGGTATTTCGGCACGAAGAAGTAATCGCGTTGGAACGCGCGCGCCGTCGCGTAGATGACGAACGCGGCGAAGCCCAGGTCGATCCGCAGCGGCGACATCCACCACCGGTCGGTGCGCAGGGTCCGTTGCTCTATGTGGGCGCGCGTGGGTGAAAAGACACCTGACGCAGGACGGTTCGCCGTGGGTGCGCTCATCTAGTGTTCCTCTTCGAACGGGCTGTTGGTCGAAGGGTACACAGAGAGCACCCCCTCACTTTCAGGGGGTTTGGTTGTCAGGACCTGCTGTGACCCCCGACACCCTCGTCGTCGACATCACGCCAGAAGTCACTGTCGTACTGGGTGTCGGGAATGACGATCCTCTCGCCCGACTGCTGCACGGTGGCGCGGGCCAGATCCAATTCGGAGACGTCGGTATCGAGCAATTCGACGTCGGACAGGATCCGGTCGGCGTCGATGACGATGCGGCGCATGGCCGGGCTGTCGCCGTATCGCGCCCTCAGGGAGTTCACGCACCGCCGCAAGCCGCCGATGAGGTCGTGCAGTTCGGCGAGTTCAGCAGTGCCGGTGGGGCTCGTCAATGGGTCTCCTCGGATTTCCCCGCGCTCGACGGTGTCACGGATCACAGTACCCCGATACTATCGACCACACAGCTCTCGTGTCAGGCGGTCACTGCCCCGCGCGGCCTCACCTGGATCGGGCTCAAATCGGCTCCAGCATCCGGTGCGGCCGCCGGAGCGCCCGGCTCACGGGATCGTCGCGGTTCGGATCCCGCGGCCGCCGCGGTGGGTGCGCGATGAGGTGGGCGACGTCGGGAACCTGGGCGCATCGGTGGCACACGCGGTCAGGACCGATCGTGCCGCCGCAGTCGGCGTGCCGGTAGGTCCTTCTGTTGGGCTTGTCCACGTAGTTCTCGTTGCCCCAGGTGATCATCGACCAGATCAGCGGCCACAGCTGCCTGCCCTTGACGGTCACCCGGTATTCGCCCGAATCCTTCGTCAGCACACCCTGTTCCACGAGAAAGCCGAGCCGTTCGGACAGCACCGCTTTCGGGATGCCGAGATGACGGTGCAGGTCGCTGAAGCGCCGCACCCCGTAGAAGGCGTCGCGCAGGATGAGCAGGGTCCACCGTTCGCCGACGATCTCCAGGGACCGCGCGATGGGGCAGCTCTCGGCGGGATATTCGCGGGGAAGGGCCACGCCGCGATCTTACGCCTTGTGGGTTCGTTCACTGAACCATACACTCGCGGGTGCCGAGTTCGTTCACCGAACCACATGGTCGCGATGAAGGCAGTCATCGTGCTGGACCCAACTACCGAATCGTGAGGTATCGCAATGACAACCAGCGTTGAAGCGGCCGAGTACACCGTGACGCCGCACCCGATGAACCGCATCGACGTGGCCACCGGTGTGGAATTCGACGAATTCCGAACCGCTTTCGAGAAAGCCGCGCCGCCGTTCGACCGGGCGTCGGTGCAGGGGATCATCGAGCGCGGGGGCAGCTGGGACGACGTCCGCGCGGCCGCGGCCACTAACGCCCCGCACGGCCTGATGGTCTACGCCACGATCGACGCGCTCCCCCTGCTTTACCTGGCCGGCCACACGACCAAAGCGGTGGAGTATCTGATCGGCAACCACACGATCGCCGAGACGATGTTCCGCCACGACCCCAGGGCCCTGCTGTACGCGCCGCTGCGGGTGCTCGTCTACGCCGACGCCGAGGGCGATGCGGTCTTCTCGATGGACCAGCCCAGCGCCGCGTTCGCCAGTCTGGGCATCGCCGAGGTGGCCGGGGTGGGTGAGGATCTCGACCGCAAGGTGGCAAACCTGTTGCGGGTCATCGGAATCGATGCCGCCAAAGCGTTCGGTTGCTAGACGCGGCGAATCCGGCGGAGCCGATGACCCCGCCGGATATCGCCGCAATTTACCGCGAATTACTTCGTGATCGTGATGCGCTGCGCCTGAGTCCCGGAGTGGACACCGGCGACCCGCACCGTCAACACACCGGCGTCGTACGACGCCGCGATGGACTCGCTGGTGACGTGCGCGGGCAGCTGGAACGTCCGGCGGAACGACCCGTACCGGATCTCACGCAGGGTGCGGCCGTTCTCCTCCGCCGCGTGCTCGTCACGGTGTTCGCCGTGGATTACCAGGCGGCCCTTGTCGACCTCGACGTTGACGTCCTTGTCTACGTCCACACCGGGCAGTTCGACGCGGACCACGGCGTCGTCGCCGTCCCTGACGATCTCGGCGGCCGGCCTAAATCCGCTGTTCATCGGCTTGTACCAGTCGGTCGTCGCCGCGTGGCCGAAAAAGTCGCGGAACCACCGGTCGGTATCCCAGGCCGGTCGCGACCCCAATGCGAGGTTGCTCATGGGCTTTCTCCTTTTGCTTCCTTGTGCTTCGTTGTGAGTTTGCTGTGACCGGCGGGCTGCCGGACGGCTATTTCTAGAAACCTGAGTCGACCACGCTGAAGTTCCACCCGGGAGTTCGCCCGCAGCGAACAGATTCACAGCGGCCGTTGTGAGGTGTGAGGGCGCCGTCATGCGGGCGTCACATTTCGCGATTTCTCCTTAATTTGGTGTCCCTACCCTCGTGGCATGGCCCAATCCGAAACCGTGCGCGAGCACTGTGCCGCGCGTCACGTCATTGTCGTCGGGCACGGCATGGTCGGTCACCGGCTGGTCGAGGCGCTCCGTGCCCGCGACACCGAGGGGTCTTGGCGCATCACGGTTTTGGCGGAGGAGGCCGACGCGGCATATGACCGCGTCGGCCTGACCTCCTACACCGAAAGCTGGGACCGGGCGCGGCTGGCGCTGCCCGGCAACGACTACGCCGGCGACGAGCGGGTCCGGTTGCTGCTGAACGCGCGCGTCACCGAGATCGACCGGGCCACAAAGTCGGTGGTCACCGCCGACGGTCAACGGCACAGCTACGACGCCCTGGTGCTGGCCACCGGGTCGTATGCGTTCGTCCCCCCGGTACCCGGCCACGACCTGCCGCTGTGCCACGTCTACCGCACGCTCGACGACCTCGACGCCATCCGTGCCGACGCCCGGCGCACGCTGGCGGCCGACCGCCCCACTTGCGGCGTGGTCATCGGCGGCGGCCTGCTGGGCCTCGAAGCCGCTAATGCGCTGCGCCAGTTCGGGTTACAGACCCATGTTATCGAGATGATGCCGCGCCTGATGGCCCAGCAGATCGACGAGGCCGGCGGCGCGCTGCTGGCCAGGATGGTCACCGAGCTGGGGATCGCGGTGCACGTCGGGACGGGTACCGAATCGATCGAATCCGTCGAGCATGCAGACGGTTCGACGTCGGTGCGGGTGCACCTGACCGACGGCGAGATCATCGACGCGGGCGTGGTGATCTTCGCGGCCGGCGTCCGGCCGCGCGACGAGCTGGCGGCGGCGGCCGACCTGGCGCTCGCCGAGCGGGGCGGCGTGCTCACCGACTTGTCCTGTCAGACCAGCGATCCCGACATCTACGCGATTGGCGAGGTCGCCGCGATCGAGGGGCGGTGTTACGGCCTGGTCGGCCCGGGCTATACGTCCGCCGAGGTGGTGGCGGACCGGCTGCTGGACGGCGCCGCGGAATTCCCGGAGGCCGATCTGTCGACCAAGCTCAAACTGCTCGGCGTCGACGTCGCCAGCTTCGGCGACGCCATGGGGTCGACCGAGCACTGCCTTGAGGTCGCCATCAACGACGCGGTGAACCGGACCTACGCCAAACTGGTGCTGTCCGACGACGCCAAGACCCTGCTCGGCGGGGTGCTGGTGGGCGACGCCTCGTCGTACGGGGTGTTGCGGCCCATGGTCGGCAGCGAGCTGCCGGGGGATCCGCTCGCGCTGATCGCGCCCGCCGCCTCCGACGGCGGAGCGGCGTTGGGCGTTGGGGCGCTGCCGGATTCGGCGCAGATCTGCTCGTGCAACAACGTCACCAAGGGTGACCTGAAGGGAGCGATCGCCGGCGGCTGCGCCGACGTTCCCGCGCTCAAGTCGTGCACGGCCGCGGGCACCTCGTGCGGGTCGTGCGTTCCGCTGCTTAAGCAGCTGCTGGAAGCCGAGGGCGTGGAACAGTCCAAGGCGCTGTGCGAGCACTTCGCCCAGTCGCGGGCCGAGCTCTTCGAGATCATCTCGGCCACCGAAATCCGGACGTTCTCGGGCCTGCTGGAGCGCTTCGGC
>Ga0335069_10006567_pt1 | contig 16891 bp, 8 predicted proteins | sample Lox_Sample_11_FD_206714 | JGI IMG/M metagenome (GOLD analysis project Ga0335069, IMG submission 206714) | Soil microbial communities from Loxahatchee National Wildlife Refuge, Florida, United States - Lox_Sample_1.1 | ecosystem: Environmental > Terrestrial > Soil > Wetlands | place: USA: Florida...
CCCTTCCCAGGGCTCGCAACTCGGCCCCTACGCTGCCATCGCGCCTCGCGAAGCGCGCGCGCAGTGTGCCGCGCGTCGCGACGCACCGTCACCGGCCCCCTTTCGCGGCCGCAACGCCGAGCAGCGCCGCGCTGACAGCAACGGCGAGGGCCTGGGCGTCGGGCTCCGGCGCCTCCGATGGAGCGGCCGGGTCAAGTCCAGCGCGGCACGCCAGTCTCGTCGCGTCAGCCGCCGCGCCTCGTCCGCCCGTAGAGCACGAGCCCGGCGATGCCGCTGGCGAGGAGCAACAGCGTGCCGGGCTCGGGGACGAAGTGGAGCGTCATCACGCCGAAGGCCGCAACCACGGTCGATGCTGCGATGCTGGTGGAGATGGTGACGGGCGTCACGAGCTGGAGCGAGCCCGAGGCGGCCGCCGTGCTCGAGGTCGAGGAGGCTGGCCCATGGGCGAAGCCCATCTGGGTCAGGGTCGCCCCGCGCGTGGTCTTGACTGCCGCCGTGCCGACGGTCCACGGCGCTCCGATCGTGGTCACATTCGCGTGGATCGTGCCGAACACCCTTGTGACGAATGCCGCTCCGCCAGCGCCCACCGGCCCCAGCGGAATGGAGAGGTTGGCCAGCGGGGCGCCAGAACAGGCCGCGAAGAAGCAGACCTTGGCGACGCCCGGCAGCGGAATCTGGCCGTTCCCGCCGATGATGGTTCCGGGGCCGTTGTGGGCCGTGAGCTGGATTCCCCGGATCGGTGCGACCTGTGTACCCGTGATGGGAAACACGCGGCCCGTGGTAGCGAACGGCGAGGCGGGCATGACGAGGGTCGCGAGGTGCGACCCGGGACCGTTTACCGTGGCGACGCCCGTGCCCGAGATCGGCAGGGGCGCGAGCACGCCGAGCAAGAGCGACAGGCTTCCCGTGAAGGGCAGCACGGCCGCGCTGGACGTGGTGGCACACAGCGCGGTGACGCATAAGACGGACAGAAGACGAATCGGTCTACGCATGGGCCTTCGCTCCTCGGGCTCGCGGCAAGTCTCGTTCCGGTAGGTGGACATCGAAGGGTCGGGGTGGCAGTCGGGGCCCTGCGCTACCCCCAGCGCGTCGTCCGCTCCGCCGCGAGGCAACGACGCCCAACAGCGTCGCAAGGGCAGCGATCGCGAGCATCTGGGCGTCGGGCTCGGGTGCCCTCTCGTAGCCGCCGATGTCGACGTGATCGCCCTGCATGCGCGGGCTGCCATCGAGGTCGATCGTCAGATCGGCGGGAACCGAAGTGTCGTCGCCGGCGTCGATGGCCGGCGACCCCGGCTGCAGGTGGTAGTCGTCGGCGCCTGCGAAGTGCGGATCTTCCGTGATGGTGCCCGGTCCGGCGTGAAGCTGTCAGCGCCGTTTCCGAACACGAGGTTGTCTCGGTTCTCGAGAGTCGTCGTCGCAGTGACCGCGGGGATCGAGATGCCGGTCTCGTTCCCGCTTACGATGTTGTTGGCCACGAGTCCGCTCACCGTGGTGGCGTTCTCCGGCCACGCCGCGATTCCCGTCCCGTTCCCCGTGATCGTGTTGTTGACCACGGTGGCGTCGATCGCCCCCAAGAAAGCGTGCAGCACAACGGCGCCCGTCGGGACCCCAGTGCTCGCCTGGCCGATGATCAGGTTGTCGAGCAGACGCACGCCCGCCACCCCGAAGATGTTGATCCCATCGACATATGCCGTACCGGAGATGCGGTTCGCGATCACGTCCGCACTCAAAGGCCGCGGGCCAAGCTCTTCGATGGAGATCCCGACGCCGCCTTGATTGCTACCCATCGCAATCGAGTTGTTGTCGATGCTTCCATGGGAGCCGCTTGGGAGGTGGAGCTGCAGCGCGTTCGCCGAGCCGTCGATCGTCACCGTATTGCCCGAGACCTCGAAGGCGACCGCACCGGCGCCCCCCACGCAATCGAGCTCGATGGCCTTCGCCGACGGGCTCGAGCTTCCGTTGCTCACCGTGTTGCTCACGACGTCGACGCTCATCGGGCTCGCACTGCTCTGGGTCACCGAGATGGTGCCTTGGGCGAGCGTAAGACCTTCGATCCGGATCGAGTAGGCGCCCATGGATGCAGTCGTGGCGGTGATGCTGCGGCCAGCAGAGAAGACCGGATGGAAGCCGGCCTGCGCCGTGAGCGCGAGCGACTTGCTGAACGCGATCGACTCGTCGATCGGGCCGTCGGTCTCGATCCGGATCCGGTCGCCGGGATTCGCTCCGCTGACGCACGCCTGGAGCGTGGTGTCGCAAGGAAAGTCCCCGCCCGGCCATAGCCGCAATATGGGCAGATCGGCCTTCGCCATCGACACCGGTCCTGCCAGCGCTGCGAGCACGACGCAGGGAGCGATCCGGTTCATCGACGTCTCCAGCCGGATCCGATGCGCGGGCTTCCGTCGAGGTTCTTCATGCGGCCCGCGATCTTCGAATCCGCTGCCGTCCCGCGCGGCGCAGCAGGGCGAGAGTCGTCGTGGCGCCGGCCGCCGACGAGAGCGCCGAGGCCTCGGGCGCCGCGATCGCAAGCGAGTGAGAGCCGCCCGCGGAGATCGAGCTTGCGCGCAACGATACCGGCGGCGTCAACGCGCCGGAGTCATTGGAACCCCAGCAGACAACGGCGAAGCTTCCCGCTTGGATCGCACAGCTGTAGTACCCGCCTGCGGAGATCGAGACCGCGGAGCCGTGCGTGCCGTCGACCGCCGTCGGTACGGCGGGCTCTCCGGGGCCGATGAAGCCCCAGCACACGACGGCGCCGCTCCCCGTCTGGATCGCACAGGTGTGGCTCACGCCCGCGGCGATCGCGCTTGCGGTGCCACCCGCACCATTCACCGAGTCGGGTGGCGTCGACTCACCGGAGCCATTGGAGCCCCAGCAGACGACGGCGCCCGTTGGATCGATCGCACAGGTGTGGAACCCGCCTGCGGCGATGGAAACTGCGCGCACGCTATCGGCCGGCGCCGACTCGCCGTAGGAGTTCGAGCCCCAGCACACCACGTGCCACGGGTCGAACTTGTTCACCCGGATGCCGCAATTGTGGTTTCCGCCTGCGGTGATGGCGAGCGCGCGGCCATCGGGCCCGTCCAGAGCGGCGGGCACCGAGGTCTGCCCCGAGCCATTGGAGCCCCAGCACCAGACGCTGCCATTCTCGATCTGGATGGCGCAGCTGTGGCTGTAGCCGGAGGCAACCGCTCTCGCCACGCCCGCCGCGCCGTTCACGGCATCGGGCGGACTGGCTTGGCCGTCGGAATCCTCACCCCAGCAGACGACCGCGCCGGTGCCCGTCTGGATCGCGCAGCTGTGGAACAGGCCCGCAGCGATGGCACTGGCTGTCCCGCTCGTGCCATTCACGGAGACTGGCGGCGTCGCCTGGCCTTGGGAGTTTCGACCCCAACCCACCACCGGACCCTCGTCCGCTGCCGCGATCGCCGAATTCAGGAGGCCGATGACGAGAAGGGGAATCCAGAGCGTGCGCCGCGTGCGTGATCGCCTCCGCCCTCGGCTCTCGCCCGGCGTCCTTCGCCCGAGCGCGGTCAACGCCAGCAGCGCACCTACGCTATCGAGCACCGCCGCCGGCTCCGGCGCCGTCTCATAGGCCCCGATGTCGACGTGGCTGCCCTGGATACGCGGATTGCCGTCGAGGTCCGTCGTTAGGTCGGCAGGCACCGAGCCATCGTCGCCCGCGTCGATGGCGGGTGAGCCGGGTTGGAGGAGGAAGTCCGAGACACTGACGAAGAGAGGATCCAGGGTGACTGTCCCGGGACCGGGCGTGAACGGATCTGTGGCATTCCCAAAAACGAGGTTGTTCGAGTTCGCGAGGTTCGGGGGGTCGATGCGAATACCCCACGTCGTGTTGTTGGTGACGATGTTGTTGGCCACGAGCCCGGTCATGAGATTGCCGCGCGTGGCGATTCCGATCTCGCCATCGGCAACCGTGTTGTTCACTACGGTGGCAGCAAATGGCCCGGGCGCGTCGGCTTCGAGAGCAATCGCTCCCGTTAGGCCCGCGTTTCCTCCCTGCCCGGTCACAAGGTTGTCCAGGATGCGGACCTCGGCGGCTCCGCCCTCTCCTGCGACCACGCCGATCCCTGTATCGTAGTTCGTTCCCGAGAGATGATTCGCGATCACGTCGACATCAAGGGAGCCGGCAGCGTCGTAGAGATCGATCGCATAACCATTCGAGGCTTCGCCCATCACGATCGAATTGTTGGCGATCCGGCCGGTCGCGTTGCCGTTGAACCCGGCGTCGATCCCGACGTCGTCCTCCCGGTACGCCGGCACGCCCACGGTGTTGTTCGAGATGTCGAACGTGACATCTCCGGTCCCGGCGAAAATGAAATTCAGGTTGATTCCGACCTCCTGCGCGTCGAGCGTGGTGTTGCCCACGATCGCCGCGTCGAGCGATCCGACACTCTCCTGGATCACCGAAATGGTCCCGCCCAGCAGGGTCAGGCCCTCGATCGTGATCGAATTCGCGCCCGTCGCTGGAGTCGGCGCATTGATGGAACGGCCGACCGCGAAGACCGGCGTATGGCCCGAGCCTGCCCGGAGCGTGAGGCTCTTCTGGAACGAGATCGACTCGTCGATCGGTTCGTCGGTGTCGATCCGGACCACGTCTCCCGGAGCCGCTTGGTCGATGCAATCCTGGAGCGTAGTCGGGCAGGACGCATTGCCATCTCCCCAGATCCACAGCGTCGGGGGCGGTGGCCCGCAGACAATGGGTAGACAGATGGCCTCTGCCTGGATCGACCACAGGTAGGCGCAGGAGGCGCCGGCGAGCAAGAGCCGTTTCATCGCAGGGTCCTCGGGATGGCAGAAGTGAAGCGCGTCGCTCCGGCTGCCGATTCCGGTGCTCCGGTGGGAACGGGATCGGCGCCGAAGACAGATCACAGCGAGCAAGGCCCCGAGGCTCGTGAGCGAGAGCATCGACGGGCCCGGCTCGGGAATCTGGATCGCGAGCGTGTGGATGCCACCCGCGGCAATCGCGCTGGCATGCAACGAGGAGGGCGGCGTCGCTTGCCCGTACGTGTCGTCGCCCCAACAGACGACATCGTTCGTCCCCGCCTGGATCGCGCAGCTGTGGTCGAGGCCGGCCGAGATCGCAATGGCGGTTCCTGTTGTCCCGTTTACCGCGTCGGGTACCGTGGTCTGCCCGTCGCTGTCGTAGCCCCAGCAGACGACGGCTCCGGTTTCCGCCTGGATCGCGCAGCTGTAGCCGTTGCCTGCTGAGATCGCACTGGCGAAGCCCGTCGTCCCGTTGACCGAGTCCGGCGGAGACGATTCCCCGTAGACGGTGTCACCCCAGCATACGACCGCGCCTTCGTCGAGTGCACAGGCATGGAAATCGCCCACGGCGAGGGCATCGGCGTGCAAGCCAGCTGGCGGCGTGGACTCGCTGTAGTAGTTCGAGCCCCAGCACGTCACGGAATAGTCGGCCTCGATCGCACAGCTGTGATCGCCTCCGAGTGCGATGGTGATCACACCCTTGGTTTCGAGCTCGGCAGGAGGCGTTGCTTGGCCGCGGTCGTTGTGGCCCCAGCACACGACCGAATGCTCAAATCCGACCATGGCACAGGTGTGGCGCGTACCCGCGGCGACGAGCCCCACGGCCACTTGGGCCGAAGGCGGGGGATCGATCTGGCCTTCGTCGTCGCGGCCCCAACAGACGAGATTCCGCTCCAGCGTGCCCTGCTGCCCGACGATCGCGCAGCTGTGGTAGGTGCCGGCCGCGACGAAGAACCGGGATTCGGCCGTGTTCACGACGTCGGGCGGTGTCGCCTGCCCGTAGTAGTCCGAGCCCCAACCGACGACTGGGGACCCCACCGGAATCGCGGCTTGGACTCGGACGGCGACGAGCAGGATCGAGAGGAGGAGCCCGGATGAGCGCCCGCCGGGTCCGGCAAGGCGTCGCATCAAACGCGCCCCGCACCCCGTGCCCCGACCCCGCGCCCTCGATCGGAGAGTGCTGAGCGCGAGCAGAGCGACAGCGCCGCCGAGCCCCTCCCTCGGCTCCGGCGCCGCCTCGTAAGCGCCGATGTCGACGTGGCTGCCCTGGATACGCGGGCTGCCATCGAGGTCGGTGATTGGATTCCCATCGATGTCTGTGGAAGGCACGGCGCTGTCGTCGCCTGCGTCGATTGCCTGGGACGGCGCGACGATCCGGTAGTCGCCCGGCCCGGCGTAGTGCGGGTTGGCGAAGACACTGTGCGGGCCGGGCATCACCGGCGACAAAGCGATGTCGACCCCGTTTGCATAGAAGAGGTTGTGGTCCTGCGCGAGCGTCGTGCTGCGATCCAGGTCAAGCGACAGCCCGGCAAGGGTGTTGTCGGTGAGGGCGTTGTTCGCGATCACGAGGCTCGAGGAGCCTAAGGTCTGTACAAACACACCCTCGCCGTCATACGCGAGGGTGTTGTTGGCAACGGTCGCCTGGAGCGCGTCGCTTGCGTAGATGCTGATGGCTCCCGGACACGCCACTTGCCCGGCCTGGCCCGTTACGAGATTGTCGAGGATGCGCGCCACCGTCGTCCCTTGTGCGTCGAGATGAATGCCACAGTCGTAGCCTGTGCCGGCGATGCGATTGGCAATCACGTCGACCTCGGAGACGGAGCCGCTCACCCAGATGCCCGTCGCCTCGCCGGGGTCGACGGTGATCTGGTTGTGGTCGACCGTCCCGATGGCCCCAAAGAGGTTGACGTGGATCCCCGTCGGTCCATTTGGCGTGCTCGGCGCGACCAGTACGAGATTCCCCGATATGTCGAAGGAGACGGGCCCAGTGTCCGTGAATTGAAAGACGGAGATCCCTGCAGGCAAGGATCCATTGGAGGTGCGGACCCGGTTGTCGGCCACCTGAGCCGTCATGACTCCCGTGGTCTCCTGCAGGATCTCGATATAACCATCTTGAAACGACAGGCCCTCGATCCGGATCGTCTGATCACCGCTTGTCGAGGTCGCCGCGATGATCGAGTGCGATGACGAGAAGACCGGGTGGAACCCGGGCTGCGCGGTCAGCGCGAGCGCCTTGCTGAAGGTGATCGACTCGTCGATCGGCCCGTCGGTCTCGATCCGGATCCCGTCGCCGGGATTCGCTCCGCTGACGCACGCCTGAAGTGTGGTGTCGCAAGGAGAGTCCCCGCCCGGCCAAAGCCGCAATATGGGCAGATCGGCCTTCGCCATGGACACAGATCCTGCCAGCGCTGCCAGCACGACGCAGGGAGCGATCCGCTTCATCGACGTCTCCAGCAGGATCCCGTATGGGCGTGCGTTCTGCGTCCGAGCGCGTGTAGCGCGAGCAGGGCGGCGCCTCCGGCAGGCAGCGTGGCGGGCTCCGGCGCCGTCTCGTAGGGGCCAATGTCGACATGAGCGCCCCGGATGCGCGGCGCGCCGTCGAGGTCGGTCGTCAGGTCGGCCGGGACCGAGCCGTCGTTGCCCGCGTCGGTCGCCGGCGAGCCAGCCTGCAGATGGTAGTTGCCATTGCCGACGAAGTGCGGATCCAGGGTGATCGTTTCGGGACCCGGCGTGAAGCTGTCCATGCCGTTGTCGAACACGAGGTTGTTGCGGTTGGTGAAGGTCGCCGCCGAAACGGGGTCGATGGAGACGCCGTACCTCGTGTTGCCGCTCACGATGTTGTTCGCCACCTCCCCGTGAATGGGGTCTGCGATCACGAAGCCGTCCTCGTTGCCAGCGATCGTGTTGTTGACCACGATCGCGGAGAGCGACGACCCGGTAGTCTGGAAGAGAGAGATGCCCGGGCCCGCGGACGCACCGATCACCAGATTGTCGAGAATGCGCGCCTGCAGGGCCCCGACGAGCGAACCAACCGACTCTGTTCCTAGGACAATGCCAGCCGAATAGTCGGTACCCGAGATGCGGTTCCCGATCACATCGACCGCAGAGGGACCCAATGCGTCGATCGCGATTCCCGTGCCGTCGCTGCATTCGACCGAGTTGTTCGCGACCCTCCCGATCGACTCTCCAAGGGTCCTTACGTCGATCTGCGCGTTGGTCAATCCGGTGACCGCGTTGTCCGACAGGTCGAATCGGGCGGGTCCAGTATCACTCCTGAGCACGATTCCATACTCGCTGGTGTTCCTGACAACCTCGGCGGTCAACGGGCTTGGGCTCTCCTGGTCGACCTGGATCCCACCCTCGACCCTCAGTCCCTCGATCCGGATCCGATACCCGAAATCGTTCTCCAGGGTGGGTGAGGCGTCCACGAAGCTCGTGAGAACCGGCGCGAAGCCGGGCGCGGCGCGCAGCGTGAGGCTCTTCGCGAACGAGATATCCTCTGCGATCGCATCGTTCTTCGCGATCTGCACCTCGTCGCCGGGGAGCACGGCGTCGATGCAGGCCTGCAGGGTGGCGTCGCACGGCGCGTGCCCCGGCCAGACGACCACCTCTGCCTCGTAGGCGCCGAGGTCGGCGTGCGCGCCCAGGATCCGCGGCCGCCCGTCGAGGTCGGTCGCGAGATCGCCCGGGACGGCGCCGTCGTCGCCCGCGTCGATGGCGGGGGAGCCGCCCTGAATGTGGTAGTCGCCGCTGCCAGGAAACTGGGGATCCCGTGCGATGGTGCCAGGACCCGGCGTGAAATGGTCGAGACCATTGCCGAAAACGAGGTTGTAGCGGTTCGCGAGAGTCGCTGCGAACTCGTTCGAGATTCCGAGGCCGAGCTGGCTGTTTCCGCTGATCACGTTGTTGGCCACCAGTCCGCGGTGCATGCCGCCGCTCGCGATCGTCTGGAGGCCCACCTCGTTCCCGGTGATCGTGTTGTTCACCACGGTGGCATCGACCGTGTCCGCATCGCTGACCTCCAGCACGACAGCCCCCCCGCCGAAGATCTCCAGGCCGGCTTGGCCGACGATCAAGTTGTCCAGCAGACGTGCGGTGAGAGTGCCCGCGCCGTTCGCCGCATGAAGGTTGATCCCGAATCCGTAGCGAATCCCGGAGACGCGGTTCGCGACCACGTCGACGCTCCAGGGGCCCGCGCCTTCCTCCAAGACGCGGATCGCGCCAGCGTCTTCGTTGTGCTCCATCGAGAGCGAGTTGTTGGCGATACGGCCGTAGGATTGGATCGGAAGATCCGCGATTCCGATTCCGATCTCGGAGCTTTCGCCTTCGATCGTCACCTTGTTGCCCGAGACCTCGAAGCCGACCACACCGGTGCCGGTCCCGCCCGACAAGTCGATTCCGACCCACGACGGCTCCGGGGCCCCATTTCTCACCGTGTTGCCGACGACCTCGACGTCTACCGCGCTGGGGCTGTTCTGTCTCACAGAGATCCCGTGGGCTTCGAAGGTGAGCCCTTCGATGCGGATGTAGTAGCCACCCTTGCTGGTGGCGGTCGGCGTGGCCGCAGACAGCGGTCCGAGCAGGACCGGTTTGTGCCCGGCCGCAGCGCGTAGCGTGAGCCCCTTCTCGAAGGTGATCGGGTCGGTGATCAGCTGTTCGGTGGCGATCTCGACCACGCCCGCGTCGCAGGGCGCCGCGTCGATGCAGGCCTGGAGCGTCGTGTCGCACGGCGCCGCGCCCGGGTAGGTGAGGAAGAGGGGACCGACGACGCTGCAGGCGGCATTCGACGCGGTCGCTCGGAGGAGCAGCCCGCCCGCTACGAGCCAAACACCGAATCGCGTCATCCGCTCCTCCTGCTCGGGCACGTCCGGCCCCGCATTTTCCTTCCGAGTCCATGGGCGCGAACGCGGCGGCACTCCCGACGAGTGCCGACGCCCGAGCGCTCCCGATTCCCCTCAACCGAGGAGTCGTCGGGTCGATGCCACTCCGCCGACCGCCAGGGCGAACCCAGCAGCAGCATTCGACAGCTCCGCGCTCGGCTCGGGCGCTTCGTAGGCACCGATGTCGACGTGAGCGCCCTGGATGCGCGGACTGCGCTCGAGGTCCGTCGTCAGGTCAACAGGCACCGAGCCGTCGTCGCCGGCGTCGATGGCGGGCGAGCCGGGTTGGAGGTGGAAGTCGGAGCCGCTTGCGTACCGAGGGTTCGCGAAGATCGAGTTGGGTCCAGCTACGGCGCCCAGGATGTCGCTCGTGTTTCCGAAGAAGAGATCGTTCCGTTCCGATATGTTGGCTCCCGGAGCCACATCGAGCACGAGTCCCTTGACGTTTTGGGTGAGCGCATTGTTTGCGATGACAGCCGTGCTGCTGGCGTCATTCAACCCGACGAGGATTCCTGCATCGTTGCCCGCGAGCGTGTTGTTCACGATCGTGAGCTGGAGAGGTGCCTGGCTCGCGTGGGCGCTGATCGCGCCGGGTGCACCGGCCGTCCCATTCTGCCCAGTCACGAGGTTGTCGAGTACGCGTGCGGTCAGGGTGCCAGCTCCGGATCCGTAGAGCTCGATGCCGCTGTCGTAGTCGGTCCCCGCGATGCGATTGCCGATCACGTCGACCGAAAGATCGTTGGCGAGGTCGTCTACCTCGATCGCACTTCCGTCGTTGCCTCCCGTCATCGTGATCTCGTTTCTCGCGATGGATCCGCTCGCGGAGGAGCTACCGGCTACCACGACGATTCCGGACCCTTGCGGGCCCAGCGGGACCTCGATCATGTTGCCCGACACGACGAACGAGAGGGGACCGGTCGGATTGTAGGGGTCCGCGTCCACCTCGATCGCTGGATAGAGCGCAATCGAGTCGACCGCGTTGTTCTCGACGTCGATCGTCGCTGCGCCGCTACTCTGCTGTCTGACCTGGATCCTGCCTCCTCCGATCACGAGCCCCTGGATCCGGATCGACTGATCACCGCTGTCCGACGTGCTCGCGAAGATTCCGTCGCCCAGGAAGATGGGCTCGAAGCCGGGCTGTGCGGTCAGCGCGAGTGGCTTGCTGAACGTGATCGTTTCCCAGATCGGGCCATTGGTGGCGATCCGGATCCCGTCGCGCGGCCCGGCTCCGTCGACACAGGCCTGCAGCGTCGTCTCGCAGGGGGGGTCTCCCGGCCACAGGCGGATCATCGGGGGGTCCGCGTTCGCGGTGGTCACCCGTCCGGTCAGTACGGCGATCGCGCCGAGCCGCAAGGCAAGCCCGGCGAAACGGCTTCGCGTCATGGCATCCTCTCACACAGGCGTGTCGCAGCCGGCCAATACGATACGGTGTCGGATCGTACGACCTTCCGGCCGTTTTTTCTTGATATGCGCCCCCTGGCCCGGCGACAATCCTCTGAACAGGGGAATGGACGGGTGGACAAGTCCGATTCGCTGAGGGTCCGGGACGTTCGGGACGCCTACCGGCTGATCGGCGAGTGCCGCGACCTCGGCGGCGAGCCGTCGCTCTGGTATCGACACATGCTCGATGGGCTCTCGCGCTGGCTCGGGGTTCCCCAGGTCACTGGCGGCGAGGCCCGGATCGCGCCCACCGGAGGGGTCGAGGTGCTGTCCGCATACGGGACCAGCACCGCTCCGGCCGCTGACGCCCTCTTCCAGGAGTATCATCGGGAGAACGGACCCGCCGACGACCCCTGCTTCCAGGCGCTCGCCAAGCTCCCTGGGCCTCTCGCGACGCGCGCGCGACGGCAGCTGGTTCCCGACTCCACCTGGTTTCGATCGGCGAGCTACGAGCGCTTCCGGGAGCCCGCCGGAATCGACCAGAAGGCGTTGTCCTTCTTCCAGGTATCGGCGACCGCGTTGAGCGGCATCGCCTTCCACGCGCCGCTGCGAGGCCGCGATCTGTCGGCCCGCGAGCTCCGCTCGCTCGAGTTCTTCCACGCGGAGCTCGGCCGGCTGATCGGCGGGGCCCTGGTGAGCGACACCGAGCCGGGCCCGGAAGCCCTGTCGCGTCGCCTCCGCGAGACGCTCGCCTGTCTGCTCGAGGGCGACAGCGAGAAGCAGGTGGCCGCTCGCCTGGGCCTATCGCACGCGACCGCTCACCAGTACGTGACGGCGCTCTATCGCCACTTTGGCGTTCGCAGCCGCGCACAGCTCATGGCGCACGTGATGAGGCGCCCGCCCGAGCGTCGGATGCCTCTGGTGGGGAGGCCTGTCAGGACCACGCACGAGCCTCCGGCGTCGACGCGGGAGCGTGTCGATCGGGGACCCGCTTCCTCTGTTTAGGGGAATGGCTGCGACCCCGGGACGTCGCGTACAAGGACGAGCCGTGAGGCTCGCATGGCGGCGCCGCGCTGTGACGGGATCGAGCGCTGTCGCGATCGCGCTCGGCACACTCCTCTTGGACCCCAGCCGAGGCGAGGCGAGGCCTCCGCTTCCGATCTGCCTGCCCTGCGTCTGCACTGCATGCCCGGTGCTGCACGCGTGGCCGACGGATCCGCCGCCCTGCGACGCGTCCTCGACCCTTCAGGCTTGCATCGACGCCGCTGCTCCCGGCGACGGCGTGCTGATCGAGACCGACGGCCCGATCGACGAGTCGATCAGCTTCAGCAAGGGTCTTAGCTTGGGTGCCGGGTCCGGGTACCACCCCGTCTTCTCGTCATCGCGCTCCATCCTCGCGACGAGCTCGACGAGCGGCGACCAGACGATCCGGATCCAAGGGCTGAGACTCCAAGAAGGCTCTATCGAGATCATGCAGAAGAGCACGGGAGTCCTGACGGCTCAGGTGCTCGACAACTGGGTCCGCACCTCCGTCGGATCCATCTATCCTGGGGTATTGATCTACCAGCCCGGGCAGACAGGTCCGGTCTCCTTCGACGTGTCGGGGAACCTGGTGCAGGTCTCGGAGAGCGCGCCCCATGGTCAGACGGGAATCGCGTTCAGCGGATCGGCTGCTGCCACAGGGACAGTGGAGCACAACGAGATCGTGGTGGACCCGGGCGATCAGGCGACGGGTATCTCTGTAGGCGATTCCGACGATTTCACGATCGATGTGATCGCCAATGACGTCTACGGCACGGGCTACAACCAGGGAATCTCTCTCGAGGCGCTCGGGGCGACGACGGCGCGCATCCTCGACAACCTCGTGACCGGCCAGGCCGGGCACGTGGCGGGTCCCGGGGCCATCAGCATCTACGCGAGCGGCTCGCTCCAGGCGACGGTCGTGAACAATACACTCCCCTACAACGCCGAGGGCGTGACCGCAGAGACGCTCCCAGGGTCGTCGAGCCTCGTGATCACCAACAACGCCGTCACCGCGAACAGCTTTGCCGGGTTCTCGCTCACCCTCGATCACAGCACGACCCTCGCGCAGGATCACAACCTCTTCTACGCAAATGGAGTCGACATCGAGTCGGTGACGGCGGTGATGCCGGGCCCCCGCAGCGTATTCGCCAATCCGAACTACCAGGGACCCGGCGACTACCGGATCGTCGCGCCCTCCCCGGCGATCGACGCCGGCGACGACGCAGCCGTTCCGCCCGATCTGGACACGGACTTCGGCGGCAACCCCCGCATCCAGGGCAGCCACGTGGACATCGGTGCCTACGAGGTGGCGCCCGAGCCGGCGGGGGGGCTCGGCGCCGCCGCCGCCGTGCTCGTGCTGCACGCTCTCGGAGCGAGGGCGCGGGGTCGGGCGCGACCCGGATCGAGCGTTCGATGGAGTGGCGCGCTCACGATGGGGCCGTGGGGCCGCGCGCGACGCAGCAGAGCGAGAGCGATCGCGGCAGCGGCCGCCGACGCGAGCGCCGGGGCCTCGGGCGTCTCGTAGGCGCCGATTTCGATGTGCAAGCCCTCGACCCGCGGCTGACCGTCGAAGTCCTCCGTCAGGTCCGCAGGGATGGCGTCGCTCCCCGCATCGATCGCGGGAGATCCGGGCAGCAGGTGATAGTCGGCTCCCGGGACCGAGAAGCCCGGATCCGCCAGGACCGTGCCCGGCCCGAGCGTGCCGTTGCCCGAAAAGTCGGTCGTGTTGTCGAAGAAGAGATTGTTCTGGTTGCTGGCGCTCGCCTGCCCCTAGACGGCGAGCCCCGCGTAGAGGCTCCCGACGATCACGTTGTTCACACGGCATAGTACGTGGGTCGGCGGCGCAGGGAAGGCTCATACACCACGTCGCGGCGGCTCAATACGATACGGCCTCGGCTCGCAACAGCCTCTGCTCTCGATAGGCACGTCCGCCCCCCGGCGACAATTCCTCTGAATAGGGGAATGCGATGCGGGACGGTGTAGGCGACCGTGGATTTGGGTTGCCACGCTCGAATGCGATCGTTCACCTACACAGGGGAGTGAGGTGGAGTCTCGGCGTGCAGGGCGATTCGTAGGGCGGACTCTTTCGGCCGCGGAGGGAGGGGGACGAGATGACGTTTCTACGGCGGTTGTCGAAGGTGCTCGTGGGGGTGTTCTTCGCGCTCTCGGGCCCTGGCACTGCCCGCGCGGCTCAGATCTACGTGACCACGCTCGAGGACAAGATCAGTACCACCGGAGGCTGTTCGCTGAAGGAGGCCGTCTACTCGGCGAACTTCCACAGCAACGTGGCGATCGACGGGTACAACGAGATCGGAAGGCCCAATGTGATCGTCACGCAGTGCGTTGCGGGTGATCAGGATTCGAACACGATCGTCCTGCCCGCGGGGGCAACGCTCCTGTTGAAGAAGATCGTGGACGACGCGCCCAATCCCTTTGGACCGACGGCGACACCCATGGTTACGTCGAACCTGACGATCGAGGCGAACGGCTCGGTGCTGCAATTCAACGGACCGATCTCCGAGGACATCGCAGGTGCACAGCTCGGGTACTTTCGAGCCTTCGCTGTGGGATCCTCCGGCCACCTGACCCTCCGGAACGCATACATCCGGGATTTCCGCGCCCAGGGTGGCAGCACGGCCGTCAGCGGCGGCGGCGGATTGGGAGCCGGCGGTGCGATCTACGTCAAGGGGAGCGGGAGCCTGACCGTCGAAAGCAGCACCTTCGAAGGCAATGCAGCCGTCGGCGGGAATGGCGGAATCCAAGGTGACTTGGGCGGCGCTGGCGGCGGCGGCATGGGCGGGAACGGCAACCCGAAGGGAATCTTCATCCAGTGCGCAGGTGGTGGCGGCGGCGGCGGTTCGCGCGGCAACGGCGCGATCACGTGTATACCCGGAGCTGGACTGTTCGGCGATGGCGGCACCGGCGGCGGGGGGACCGTGACCGACGGTTATGAACGGACGGGCGGCTTCGACTGCGGCGGCGATGGCGGAGATGGCACGAACGGTCAGGATGCCCCGTGTGACGGCGGCGGCGGTGGCGGTGGCGGGAGGAACGCCACCGGCAGCGGCGACGGTGGCAAAGGTGCGTATGGCGGCGGCGGCGGCGGTGGCGGCCTTCACGGTGGAAACGGCGGCGACGGCGGCTTCGGTGGTGGTGGCGGCGGCGGTTGGAGCGGGATCTTCGGTGGCACGAGAGGCGGCAGCGGCGGTTTCGGCGGCGGCGGCGGCGTCGGCCCCGACGGAACCCTTGGAGGTGGCCATCCCGGCGCGGGCGGCCTGTTCGGCGGCAACGCCAATGCCCTCAACGGCGGCGGTGGCGCCGGTCTGGGCGGCGCGCTGTTCAGCGACGGCGGCAGCGTCGTCGTAAGGAACAGCACGTTCTACAACAATGCTGCGACCCGAGGCCTGGGCGGTGGCGCGCTCGGACTCGCGGGATCGGCCGGCCCTGCCGACAACGGCGCCGACGCGGGCGGAGCGATCTTCTCTCGTAACGGCGTGCTGGAAGTCGACGACGCGACCCTGAGCGGCAATCAGGGCACGGGCTCGGGTGCCGGGATCGTGGTGGTCGGAGACGGCGCCACGGCGTCATTCACGCTCAACAACACGATCCTCGCCAGCAATGGTGCCCAGGAGTGCTTCGTGGGCGGGCCGGTCGCGGCCGCAGGCGCCGGCAATCTGATCACCAGCAATGGATCGGGAGGCTCGTTCGGCGCTTGCCCCGGCGTCGTGACGAGCAGTGACCCCGCGTTGGGACCGCTGCAAGTCAACGCGCCCGGGAATACTCCGACGATGGCGATTTCCCAGAGCAGCCCTGCGTGGAACACGGCGGACTCGGGCACCTCGCTCGCCGCCGATCAGCGCGGCATGCCGCGCACGACCGGCTTCAACATGGGGGCACCGGACATCGGGGCCTTCGAGCTCTGCCTCCAGCGCTTCGGGCCGTTCATCCAAGTCTGCCAGCTTCCTCCCCCGATCCTGATCACCGAGCCTCTGACGATCCAGGTGACACCGGCAGGCGGCGGTATCACCAATCCGGCTGCAGGGGACTACAACAAGCCGGAGAACTCGGTGGTGCTCCTCCACGCAGCGGCGAGCGCCGGCTACTCGTTCCTCGGCTGGACCGGCAACGTGGGGGATCCGAACAGCGTATCGACTTCGGTCGTGATGAACATGCCGCAGACCGTGACGGCGAACTTCGTTCCCGGGACGACGACGCTGGGCGGCAACATCCTGACCAAGAGCGGTCCGCAGAATGCGCGCATCTGGCCGATCAGCATCTCGAATGCCGGGGTCGTCGTTGCCCACAGCGCGCGGATCAGCAGCTTCAGCCTCACGCAGACCTCCGGGGCCGCCTGCACGCCGTTCCTGCTCACGGTCCCGCCGGTGATCGCGGGGGATCTGGCTCCGGGCAACTCCACCACGGTCAATCTTGCGATCGATTTCACCGGCTGCGCGGCAACGGCGCGATTCACCGCTCAGGCCACGTTCTCGGCCAACGGCGGTGGCGTCACGGGATCCATGACGCGCACCAACCAATTCCAGTAGGAGCGGACGATGAAGAAGAACCCGTTGTTCGGAGGTCTGGTCGGTTGCTTGCTGTTCGCCGCCGCGGCGCACGCGAGCCCCGTTCTCACCCTCGACCCGCCGAGTGGCGCCATCAGCGGCACGCCCGGAACGACCGTCGGCTGGGGCTTGAGCCTCACCAACACCACGGACTACGCGGTGATCACCGGGTCCCAGTTCTGCGACGCCAGCAGCAGCCCGCTGCCCGACATCTGCCTCCCCGTGTCGCCCGACCTCGGAAGCTACACTGACCTTGCCGGGCTG
>Ga0335069_10006568_pt1 | contig 16889 bp, 17 predicted proteins | sample Lox_Sample_11_FD_206714 | JGI IMG/M metagenome (GOLD analysis project Ga0335069, IMG submission 206714) | Soil microbial communities from Loxahatchee National Wildlife Refuge, Florida, United States - Lox_Sample_1.1 | ecosystem: Environmental > Terrestrial > Soil > Wetlands | place: USA...
GCTTCCGGCCGGCGCCATCGTCGTCAACCCGCGCCAGCCGGGCTGCGCTTATCCCTACAAGGAGCTCGCCGCGACGGCGATCGCGATGAAGATCGCCGAGGCCGTCGGCCGGAGGGCGGGCCGGTCGGTCGCGCGCGAGTCGCTGCTGCGCGCCGCGTGCCTCGGAACGATCGCCGACCTCGTCCCGCTCGAAGGGGAGAACCGCGTGATCGCCGCGCTCGGTCTCGCCGCGCTCGGCACGGCGCGGGCTCCGGGCCTGAAGGCCCTGCTCGCGGAAGCCGGTCTGCCGCCTGGCGCCGCGCCGACCTCGGAGGAGGTCGCGTTTCGCGTGGCGCCACGGCTGAACGCGGCAGGCCGGCTCGACACGGCGATGCTGGCGCTCTCGCTCTTCGAGGAGCGCGACGCCGGCCGGGCCGCCGCCGTCGCTCGCGAACTCTCGCTTCGGAACGCCGAGCGCCAGGCCCTGGAACGCCGCGTGGTGGCCGAGGCCCGCGAGCGAATCGGCCCGGAGCCGGAGCACGCCGTCCTCGTCGAAGCCGATCCCGGCTGGCATCGCGGCGTCCTGGGCATCGCCGCGTCCCGGCTCGCCCGGGAATACCACCGTCCGGTCCTGCTCTTCGGCATGGACGGGGGGCGCGCGAGCGGCTCGGGCCGGTCGATCCCGGGCGTCTCGCTGCACGACATCGTGAAAGAGCTCGAGGACCACTTCACCGACTTCGGCGGTCACGATCAGGCGGTCGGCGCCACGCTGCCCGCCGACGGGTTCGAAAAGTTCCGGGACGGCGCGCTCGCCCTGTTCCGCGAGCGGATCCCTGCGGAAGCACTCGTGCGCCGCGCGCGGGCGGAGGCCGTCCTCCCGATCGAGGACGTCACGCCGGAGATCGCCGCGGAGCTCTCCGTTCTCGAGCCGCACGGCGCCGGGAATCCGCGACCCGTTTTCCTGGCTCACGACGTGGAGGCCGAGGGCCCGTTCCAGCCCGTCGGCGCCTCGGGACTCCGCGGTCGGCTCCGGGGCCGGCGCGGCGGCCTGCGGGCGATCGCCTGGCAGCCGCCTGCCGGCTTCGGGGACCTCGCGGCCCCGGGTCGGCGGTTCGACGCGCACTATCGCATCGCGGAAGACCGGCGCGGCTACGGCCTCCAGGTCGAGATCCTCGAGGCCCGCCCGGCCTCGGGCGGCCGACGATGAGAATCCGCCGCTCGGAGCTCGTCGTTCTCGCCGTCGCGCTCGCATTCGCGGCGGTCCTCGTGCTGTCGTTCCGGTCCGGTCGGAGGCCCTCGCGCGGCGGGAGGGAAGCCACGTCCGCTCCGGGCCCGGTCCCGGGCCTCCACGGACAGGCGACCACGATGCTCGACGGCTTCGACTTCACCGAGGAGTCGGGGGGCAAGCCGATCCTGCGCATCAAGGCCGACCGCACGGTCGGCTACGGCGCCGCGGCCGGCCTGGCGCCCGACCTCTACGCCGGCGAGAAGGTCACGCTCACCGTCTATCCCGACGACGGAGCGCCGGTGACGGTCCACGCCGACAAGGGCACATACGACGAGCACAGCCGCGAGGCGCGGCTCACCGGCAACGTCCACTGGTCCGACGAGCAGGGCGCGATGGCCGAGACGAGCGAAGGCATCTTCCGCCCGAGCGCCCGAGCGCTCGAGCTTCCGAAGCCGATCCACTTCGCGCGCGGCTCGATCGACCTGAACGCGCCGTCGGCCCGGTACGACTTGAACGAGCGGGCGCTGCACCTGGCGGGCCCGATCCAGGGCGCGGGGTCGGGGTCGGATTCGGCCGGGCTCTCGAAGATGACCGCGCGCTCGGGCATCTTCCGACGCGAGCAGGGAGTCCTCGAGCTCGAGACGGTCGACGGCGCGTCGAAAGCCGGGGACCGATACGCCGCCGACCACGTCGTCGTCAAGACGAGCACGCCCGGCGGAACCACCGAGTGGATGCGGGGCACGGGGAACGTCCACGGCATCCTGGCCACGAATCCGACCGGGCGCTCTTCGGCCGCGCCGCTCGAGCGCCAGTACTCCGGAGAGGAGAGCCTCCTGACCTTCGATGCCGCCGGAAAGGCAAAGACCCTGGCCTTCTCGGGGTCCCCGGCGCTGCTGTGGGAGCCGGGGCGCCGGCTGACGGCGCCCCGGATCGACCTCACCTTCGAGGAGGGCCGGCTCGCCGCCGCGCACGCGACGGGCGGAGTGCGCGTCGAAGGCAACGACAGCCGGGCCCAGTCCGACGAGGCGAGCGCGGGCTTCACGAAGGAAGGCGACGCCCAGAACCTGGTGCTCGACGGTTCGGTCCGCGTCGAGACGGAAGGCCGCAAGGGCGACGCCGCGCGCGCGGTCGAGCTCGATCAGAACGGTCTCTGGCTGCTGACCGGCGATGGCGCGCACGCGGCGCGCGTGGAGAGCGGCGCCTCCAAGCTGTCGGCCGACCGCATCGAGCTCGATCACCCGCGCCAGCAGGTCCGCGGCCAGGGTCACGCCCGGGCCGTCCTCGGCAGCGATCCGCAGAAGCCGCGCGCCGTCACTTTCGTCGGCGACCCGAAAAGGCCGAGCTTCGGCAAGGCCGACCGCATCGTGCTCGACGACGCCGCGCAGCTCGTGACGCTCTCGGGTTCGGCGTCGCTCTGGCAGGACGACTCCTCGCTCTTCGGCGACGACATCACGCTCTCCGACGCGCAGAAGACGGTGACGGCGGTGCAGAACGTGCGGGCGGTGCTCGCCCCCGACCGTAAGACGAGGCCGGCCGAGAAGGCCGCGTCGGTCGTGACGTCCAGGCGGCTGCTCTATCGCGAGACGGACCGCACCGGCCGGTTCGACGGCGGCGTCTCCGTCTCGCGCGGCGCCGACTGGAAGGCGACGGGCGGCGAGTCGACGGCCTGGCTCGGCAAGGACCGGGGCGTCGACTGCATGGAAATCTCCGGCGACGTCGACCTCGCCGATCGCGCGGCGGGTCGGACCGCGAAAGCGGAGAAGGCGGTCGACTATCCGAACCAGGGCAAGACCGTGCTGTGGGGCTCGCCGGCCCGCGTCGTCAGCGCCGGCGGCAGCCAGGTCGCCGGGGCCGTCTTGACGATCTTCGACCAGGGGGGTAGGGTCGAGATCACCGCGCCGGAAGGCGGCAAGACCGAGACCATTCACCGAACCGAGAAGAATTGAGCGAGACGGCGCCGGGATCCGAACCGGAACGGCCGGTCCTAGCGGCCGAAGGCCTCGTCAAGGTCTACGGCGGGCGCACGGTCGTGCGGGACGTGTCGCTCGGGATCGCCGCGGGCGAGATCGTGGGGCTCCTCGGCCCGAACGGAGCCGGCAAGACGACGATCTTCTCGATGGTCGTCGGGCTCGTGCGCCCGGACCGCGGCCGGGTCAGGCTCGGCGCGCAGGACGTCACCGACCTGCCGATGTACCGCCGGGCGCGCGCGGGCGTCTCGTACCTGCCCCAGGAGCCGTCGGTCTTTCGCAAGATGACCGTCGAGGAGAACCTCCTCGCGATCCTGGAGACGCTGGCGCTCGGTCCGGAAGAGCGAGCCGAGCGCTGCCGCGCGCTGCTTGCCGAGTTCGGCCTGACCGAGCTCGCGAAGGATCGCGCCTATTCGCTGTCCGGCGGCGAACGCCGGCGGGTCGAGATCGCGCGCAGTCTCGTTCTGTCGCCCTACTTTCTCCTGCTCGACGAACCGTTTGCGGGAATCGACCCGATCGCCGTTCTGGATATTCAGAAAATCGTGCGCCGGCTCGCGTCCTCCGGCATCGGCGTGCTCATCACGGACCACAACGTCCGCGAGACTTTGAGCATCGTGGACCGGGCTTATATAATCAGCGGGGGAGAAATTCTTCGAGCGGGCACGCCTCTTGCACTCTCGAACGACACCGTCGTGAAAAAGATCTACCTCGGGGAGGGATTCCGGCTCGACTAGGGCCGTCGCCATGGCGCTGGAACAGAAGCTGAACCTCCGGCTCTCGCAGCGGCTGGTCATGACGCCGTCGCTGCAGCAGGCCATCAAGCTGCTCCAGATGTCGCGCCTCGAGCTCCAGGAAGTCCTGAACCAGGAGATGGTCGAGAACCCCATCCTCGAAGAGCAGGAGGAGGCCGTCGAGGCCGAGCGGGCCGAGACGCCGCGCGACGAGGAGACCCCGCCGGCCGCGGAGACCGCGCCCGCCGCCGAAAAGGAGCGGGATTCCTTCGAAGAGATCGACTTCAACTCCTACTTCGAGGACTACCTGGACTCGGCCTACAACCCCCGCCAGTACCAGGAGCAGCCCGAGGAGTTCTCGCTCGAGAACGTCCTGACGCGGCCGGACGGCCTTCCCGAGCACCTGAACTGGCAACTCTCGATGTCCGACGCGAGCCCCGCCGCCCGCGAGATCGCGGCCTACCTGATCGGGAACATCGACGAGGACGGCTACCTGCGCGTGTCGCGCGACGAGATCCGCCAGGCGCACTACGAGAACGACAGCGACGTCGAGGCCGCGCTCGCGCTCGTGCGCTCCTTCGACCCGCCGGGCGTCGGCGCGTTCGACCTTCCCGACTGCCTGCTGCTGCAGCTGTCCGCGCTCGGGGTGGAAAACGCGCTGATCGAATGCATCATCCGCGAACACTGGCCGGCGTTCCTGAACCGGCAGTTCGTGCCGCTCGCGAAGACGCTCGGCGTCGGGATGTCGGAGATCCAGGCCGCCTTCGAGATCATCAAGAACCTCGAGCCGAAGCCCGGGCGCAAGCACTCCTCCGACCGGACGATCTACGTCGAGCCCGACGTCTTCGTGCGCAAGATCGGCGACGACTACGTGATCCAGCTCTCCGAGGACGGCCTGCCCAAGCTGCGCATCTCGGCGGCGTACCGGCGTCTCCTGCGCGGCGGCAACGGCGCGATCGGCGCGGAGGCGGCAACGTATCTCAAGGACAAGATGCGCTCGGCCATCTGGCTCATCAAGAGCCTCGACCAGCGCCAGCGGACGATCTACAAGGTCGCCGACTCGATCGTGCGCCACCAGCGGAGCTTCCTCGACCACGGCATCGAGCATCTGCGCCCGCTCGTCCTGCGCGACGTCGCCAACGACATCGGCATGCACGAGTCCACCGTCTCCCGCGTCGTCTCCAACAAGTACATGCACACGCCGCGCGGCCTCTTCCCGATGAAATACTTCTTTCACAGCGGCATCGACTCGTCGCAGGGCGACGACGTCTCGTCGTTGTCGATCAAGAACAAGATCTCCCGGATCGTCGACGAGGAGGACGCGCGCCGGCCCCACTCCGATGCGCGCATCACGCAGAAGCTCCGCGCCGAGGGCATCCAGATCGCCCGCCGCACGGTCGCCAAGTACCGGGAGGAGCTGCGCATCCCTTCGTCCTCGCAGCGCAAGCAGAGTTTCTAGCCAACCCAGGAGGTGCTCATGGCCGTGGAATGCACGGGTCGCAACGTCTCGGTGACTCCCTCTCTCAGGTCCCTCGCCGAAGAGCGCGTGCAGCGTCTCGAACGGCATCTCGGCGGACCCGCCGAGGTCCGGGTCGTCCTGTCGCACGAGAAGCACCGGTTCGGCGCCGAGGTGATCGCGGCGCACGGGCGCCGGCGGTGGAAGGCGCAGGAAGAGACGGCCGACCCGCGGGCAGCGCTCGCGCTGGCCTTCGAAAAGATCGACGCCCAGGCGATGCGCGACACCGAGAAGCGGCGGGACCGCAAGCACCGCGATGGACGATTCCCGGCGGCGGTGGCGGCTCCCCGGGCGAAGGCCGCCCCGGCCCGCCCGGGGCGCGGCGCCCGCGTGGTGCGCGGGCGCACGTCCGCGGTCAAGCCCATGGGAGTGGACGAAGCGGCCCTGGCCATGGAATCCTCCGGTCAGGAAGTGCTCGTGTTTCGCGACGCCTCGAACGAACGCGTGTCGGTGCTCTACCGCCGGCGCGACGGCGACCTCGGACTCATCGTGCCCGAATGCTGAGTCCCGATCCCGGAACGGCCGGCGCGGCGCCGGGGGTGGAGAATCTCCTCGACCCGCGCCGCGTCTACCACCGCTTGCCCGGCGGTTCCCGCGAGGAGCTGCTCGAGGAGCTCGCGGCGCGGCTGGCGGCCGACGGAGCCGTCGCGGATCCCGGGGAGCTCACGGCGCGCCTGATCGACCGCGAGCGCCTCGGCTGCACGGGCCTCGGAGGCGGCGTCGCCATTCCGCACTGCAAACTGCGGCACCTGGCGGGCGTCGTCGTGGCGGTGGCGTCGACGGCGGTTCCGGTCGACTTCGGCGCCGCCGACGGCGTCCCGATCGACCTCGTCTTTCTCGTGGCGTCTCCCGCAGACGCGCCGGCGGCGCACCTCCAGGCCCTGGCGCGCGTCTCGCGCCTCCTGCGCACACCCGGCGTCGTCGACGGCCTCCGGGCGGCTCGCTCCGCCGACGAGATGGCCGGCCTCCTGAGGAACGCCCAGGGCGCGCTGGCGGTCGCGCCGTGACGGCTTCGGGAGCGCAGCGGCCGACGCCGGCCCTGACCGCCGAGATCCTCCGGACGCCCGCCCTCGAGGACCTCGAGATGCGGGTGCTCGCCGGCGAGACCGGCTTCGGCAGGTCGATCTCCTGGGGCCGCATCCAGCGGCCCGGCCTCGCGCTCGCGGGGTTCATCCCGTACATCAAGCCGGGCCGAATCCAGATCCTCGGCGAAAGCGAGCTCAATTACCTCGACACCCAGCCCCCGGAGGTCCGGCGCGAGCGGATCGAAGCGATCTGCGCCCTGGCGGTCGCCGCCTTCGTCATCACGAAGGGCCAGGCCCCGCCGGACGACATCATCCGGGAGTGCCGGCGCCGCGAGATCCCGCTGCTCGTCTCGGATCGCACGACGTCCGTGGTCATCCAGTCGATCACCCGCGTCCTCGAGGACGAGCTCGCGCCGGCGACGACGCTGCACGGCGTCCTCGTCGACGTCTACGGCATGGGCGTGCTGCTGCTCGGCGAGTCGGGCATCGGCAAGAGCGAATGCGCGCTCGACCTCGTGCACCGCGGGCACCGCCTCGTCGCCGACGACGCCGTCGAGATCCGCCGCTATCCAAACGGTGCCCTCGTCGGCCGAGCGGCCGAGATGATCCGGTACCACATGGAGCTGCGCGGCATCGGCATCATCAACATCAAGCACCTGTTCGGGGTCTCGGCGGTTCGCACCTCGAAGTCGATCGAGCTCGTCATCGAGCTGCAGCGGTGGGATCCCTCGAAGAAGTACGACCGCCTCGGGTTGGACGGCGAAACCTACGCCATCCTCGAGCGAGAGCGGCCGCTCCTGCGCCTCCCGGTGGCGTCCGGCCGGAACCTCGCGCTCCTGATCGAGATCGCCGCCCGGAACGAACTCCTGAAGAGCCAGGGCTACGACGCGGCCAAGGAGTTCGCCCGCCGGGTCGACGAGGAGATCGCGCGGAACGCTCCGGAGGATGCGGCATGGCGCTGAGCTCGGCGCCGCGGCCGTCCGCTCCGGCGCCCGTGCCCGAGAGCCTCGTCGTCGTCACCGGGCTCTCCGGTTCCGGCAAGAGCTACGTGAACAAGTGCCTCGAGGACATGGGGTACTTCTGCGTGGACAACCTGCCGCTCGAGCTCGTCGAACCGCTGCTCGACCAGGTGTCCACGAAGAAACGCGTCGGGATCATCCTCGACGTCCGCAACCTCGACTTCGCGGCGCGGTTCCCCGAGATCCTGGGCCGCCTGCGCCGCCGCGTGCCGGGAACCCGGCTCCTCTTTCTCGACGCCTCCGAGGAATCCCTGATCCGCCGTTTCTCGGAGACCCGCCGACCTCACCCGCTCGCCGGCAAGGTGCCGCTCCTCGAGGCCCTTCGGCGCGAGCGCGCGATGCTCGAGGAGGTGCGCGCCGTCGCCGACGTCGTCGTGGACACGTCGGCGATGACCGTTCACGAGCTGCGCTCCTTCATGCAGAAGACGTTCGTCGGCGACCCCGAGTCGACCGGCATGGTCGTGTCGGCGACCTCCTTCGGCTACAAGTTCGGGATTCCGCACGACGTGGACCTGCTCTTCGACGTCCGGTTCCTGGCCAACCCGCACTTCGTGCCGGAGCTGAAGGGAAAGACGGGCATGGATCCCGCCGTCGCGGCCTACATCGAGAAGGACCCGGAGACGCATGCCTTCCTCGAGCGCCTCGAGGGCTTCCTCGACTACCTGCTGCCGCAGTTCGACCGCGAACACAAGAGCTACCTGTCGATCGGCATCGGGTGCACGGGCGGGAAGCACCGCTCGGTCTACATCGCCGAGCAGCTCGCCGCACGCCTCCACGAGCGGGGTTACCCCGTGCGCGTGTCCCACCGGGACGCCACGCGCGAATGAGATAATGCCGGCCTCCGATGATTGGGATACTGCTCGTGACCCACGGCAGGCTCGCGGAAGAGCTGCGCGCCGCCGCCCTGACGATCCAGCCCGGCCTCGAGCGGATCGTCGCGGTCGCCCTCGAGTGGAGCGAAACCGGTGAAGACGCGCGGGAGAAGATCCGGCGCGGGCTCGAGCAGGCCGACGAGGGCGACGGCGCCGTGATCCTGACCGACATGTTCGGGGGAACGCCCACGAACCTGACGCTGCCGTTTCTCCGGAAGGACCGCGTCGAGATCGTCACCGGCGTCAACCTGCCGATGGTCCTGAAATGCGCGTCGCTGCAGTCGAGCGGCCGGCCGGTCACCGAGGTCGCCCACGTCGCCAAGGACCGGGGTCAGCGCTCGATCTACGTCGCCTCGGACCTCCTCGCCGAGGAAGCCGAGCCGACACCGGCGGGCGCGGGGGAGAAGCGCCTGCCGTGATCGAACGCCAGCTCGCGATCCGCAACCGCCTCGGCCTGCACGCGCGGGCGGCGGCCAAGTTCGTCCAGACGGCCAGCCGCTTCCGGTCCGAGGTCAAGATCCGCAAGAACGGCGAGGAGGTCGACGGCAAGAGCATTCTCGGCATCCTCCTGCTCGCGGCTTCGCAGGGAACTCGCATCACGCTGGCCGTCTCGGGCGAAGACGAGAACGATGCCTTCGCCGCCGTCGAGGACCTGATCGCCCGCAGCTTCGACGAGGAAGAGTAGCCGGGTCTCGCGGCCACCATGCTCCAGGGTCTCTCCGTCTCTCCGGGCGTCGCCGTCGGCCGGGCCGTCATCCTTCGATTCGGCCGTCTTCCGGCTTTTCGGCGGGCGGTCCCGCCCGAAGAGTTCGAGCGGGAGGAGCGCCGCCTGCGCCGGGCCGCGGCGCGGGCCGCCGAGGAACTGTCGCGCCACTCGCGGGAAGCCAAGGGCGACATGGGCACCGAGCTCGCCGCGATCCTGGAGGCGCACAGCCTCATCGCCGGCGACGAGACCTACCTCGGCGGGATTGCCGAGCGCATCCGGCGCGACCGCGTCAACGCCGAGTGGGCGCTCGCCGAGGTCACGCGCGAGCTCGGCGAACGGCTGGCCGCTGCCGATTCGGCCGCCATGCGCGAGCGGGAGGCCGACATCGCGGACGTCGCCCGCGAGATCGGGGCCCAGCTCTCCGGTGGAAGCCGGCCGGGCCCCGGCGAGCTTCCGCGCGGGTCGATCCTCGTGGCCGACGAGCTCTCGCCGGTCGACGCGGCCCGGCTGGATCCGCGCCGCGTGCGCGCCCTGGCGCTCGAGCGGGGCGGCCCGACCTCGCACGCGTCGATCATCGCGCGCTCGTTCGGGCTCCCGGCCGTCGTCGGGATTCCCGACCTTTGCGAAGCGGTGTCGCCCGATCGCCCGATCATCGTGGACGGTGACCGCGGGCTCGTGGACATCGCGCCGACCCGCCAGCGGCTGCGGCGCGGGCTCGTCCGGGAGCGCGAGGAGCGCGAGCGCTTCCGGCGCCTGCGCGGCCGTGCGACCCGGCCGGCGGTGACCGCCGACGGCGTGGCGATCGCCGTCCGCGCGAATCTCGAGCTCCCCGAGGAGACCGCCGCCCTCGAGCGTTATCCGGCCGAGGGCGTGGGACTCTTCCGCTCCGAGTTTCTGTACCTGCGGGCCTTGCCGCGCTCGCCGGGCGTCGAGGAGCAGCGCGCGGCCTACGAGACGCTGCTCAGGGCCGCGGCACCGCACCCGGTCGTCGTGCGCACTTACGACCTCGGCGGGGAGAAAGGCATTGGTCCGGCTCCCGGGGAAAATCCGGCGCTCGGGCTGCGCGGCATCCGCTATTGCCTCGCCCACCCGGAGCTCTTCGAAGAGCAGCTGACCGCGCTCTGCCTCGCCGCCCGCTCGGGCGAGCTGCGGATCCTCCTGCCGATGGTGACGTCGCTCTCGGAGCTCCAGGCCGCCCGCGCGCTGCTCGCGGCGGTTGCCGCCCGCACCGGCCTGGCCGAGCCTCCGGAGCTCGGCGTGATGATCGAAGTGCCCTCGGCGGCGCTCCTGGCGGACCGGCTCGCGCGGGAAGCCGATTTTTTCTCGATCGGGACCAACGACCTCGCCCAGTATGCGCTGGCCGTCGACCGCGCCAATCGCGACGTCTCGTCTCTCTATCGGCCGCTCCATCCGGCGGTCCTGCGCCTGATCCAGTTCGTCGTGCGGGCCGGGCATGCGGCCGGCCGGCCGGTCGCCGTGTGCGGCGAGCTCGCGGCCGACCACACCGGCGCGGCGGCTCTCGTCGGGCTCGGCATCACCGATCTCTCGGTCACGCCCGTGGCGATTCCCGACCTGAAGGAACATCTCTCGACGCTCGACGCGGCTCGCGCCCGAGGCCTCGCCCAGCGGGCCCTCGAGGCCGCCGAAGCCGCCGACGTGGAGCGCATTTTCGGAGGCACGGCATGAGGACGGTACCGAAGCCCTGGGGCAGCGAGCTCGTTTTCGCGGAGAACGACCGCTACGCGGGCAAGATCCTCCGTCTCGAGGCCGGGCACGCGCTGTCGTTGCAGTACCATGAAAAGAAGGACGAGACGATCTATGTCCTGGAGGGCGAGCTCGACCTGGAGGTGGACGAGGGTGGGACCATGCAGACGCGAAGGCTGAAGGCCGGCGAGGCCTACCGCATTCGCCCTCTCGTCAGGCACCGGATGCGCGCCGATCGGCCCTGCAGGATCCTGGAGGTCTCTTCGCCCGAGCTCGACGACGTGGTCCGCCTCGAGGACGCCTACGGTCGGGCGGGTACCAGGGATCCATGAACGGCCGCCGTCGGCCGCGCGGACTGACCCGGCGCCTCCGGTGCGCCGCGGTCGGTTTCGCCTGCGCCGGGATCTTAGCGGCCCAGAATCCACCCAGGACGGCGACACCAGCTCCACGCCTCTCAGGTGGTTTCGGGCGTCCGAGGGCCACGCCCCCTCCGACACCGGAGATCGATCCGTCCATTCACGGCCAGGGCATGTCGGACGTCGTCAGCGCCGCTCATGGGTCGAAAGCGGGAACGCCTCCCGAGAAGAGTTCCCTCACGATCGACAACAAGTCTCTGGTGAAGAACCCTCAGAAGGGGAGGGTGACGACCGGCAAAGCGCAGCCGACTCCGGCCCGGCCCGGTCCCACCCAGCCTTCCGCCCCGCCGGCCGCGGCGGCGAGTCCTGCCGCGGCGCCGGCCGCCCCTCCCTCCGGCGGCGAAGCCGAGTGGAAGGAAATCGCCGCGAAGGCGCGCAAGCGCGTGGCCGACGACAAGACGCGCGTCGGCGAGCTCGAAGCCGCGACGAAGAAGCTCGAGAACGATTTCTACGCCTGGGACGACGGCCAGTATCGCGACCGCGTGATCAAGCCGGCCTGGGACCGCTCGCGGAGCGACCTCGAGACGGCGAAGCAGGAGCTGGCCGAGGCCGAGAAGGACCTCGCCGATCTGCCGGAGAAGGCGCGCAAGGCCGGGGCGCTCCCGGGCTGGATTCGCGAATGATCGGGGAGGATCGGGGACGCGCCCTGCCTTCTTACCGCGTCGAGACGTGGGGCTGCCAGATGAACGTTCTCGACGGCCAGCGCATGGCTGGCCAGCTCGAGTCCCAGGGGCTCCGTCGAGCCGGCGAGGGGGAAGAGGCGGGCGTGATTCTCCTCAACACCTGCTCGGTGCGGGAGAAAGCCGAGGCGAAAGTTTTCAGCGCGCTCGGCACCCTCGCCCGGCGCAAGCAGGAGAATCCCGATCTGGTCATCGGCGTCACGGGGTGCGTGGCCCAGGTGTCCGGCGAGGAAATCCTGGAACGGGCGCCGTGGGTGGACTTCGTCGCCGGGACAGGACAGGTCGAGTCGATCGGAGACCTCGTCGCCCGGGCGCGCCGCGACCGCCGGCAGGCCCTCGAGCTCGAGCTTCCCGAGGAGGACCCGGTCTACCAGTTCCGGCAGATCGCGCGCGACTCGGCCTTTCAGGCATACGTCACCGTCATCGAAGGCTGCGATCAGTACTGCACGTTCTGCATCGTGCCGTTCACCCGAGGGCGTGAGCGCTGCCGCCGCTCGACCGAGATCCTGGCGGAGCTCGATCACCTGGCGCGCGCCGGCTACACGGAAGTCACTCTGCTCGGACAGACGGTCAACGCGTACCGGGACCCCGAGACCGGATCGGGCCTCGGGTCGCTGCTCCGCCTGGCCGCCGCCGTGCCGGGGCTTTCTCGCGTCCGGTTTCTGACCTCCCACCCGGCGCTGGTGGACGACGACCTCGTGGCGGCCCTCGCCGAGGGCGGAAAGCTCGCCCCGTACTTTCACCTCCCGGCGCAATCCGGGTCCGACCGGATCCTGAACCGCATGAAGCGCCGCTATACCGCGGCCGAGTACGTGGAGACGATCGGCCGGATCCGGAAGCACATCCCGGAGATCGCGATCTCGACGGACTTCATCGTCGGCTTTCCGGGCGAGTCCGAGGACGACTTCGAGGCGACCCTCGAGCTCGTCCGGACCGTGCGGTTCTCGAACGTCTTCGGATTCCGCTACTCCCGCCGTCCGGGCACCGCGGCGGCGCGGTGGGGAAGCCAGGCCGAGGTGCCGGACGAGGTTTCGGCCGGCAGGCTCGCGCGCCTCCTCGACCTGCAGGCCGTCCTGCAGCAGGAGACCAACGGAGCCCTGGTCGGACGAGAATTCGAGATCCTGGTCGAGGGAGAGGACCGGGAGGGGCAGAGCCGCGGCCGCACGCCGTGCAACCGGATCGTGCACGTCGAGGACGGGGGCGGAAAGCTCAGGGCCGGGGACTACGCCGCCGTCCGCATTACGCGCGGCTTGCCGAATTCGCTGATCGGGAGGATGGCCGGATAGGGACCCACGGGTACCCGGGGAGCGCGACATGATCAAGATGGAAATCAAAGGCCTCCTCATGGACCCCGTTTCCAACATGCCGGTCGTGATCCTGCGCGACACCGAGAAGGGCCACTTCCTTCCGATCTGGGTGGGCCTCTTCGAGGCCAACGCCATCGCCCTCGAGATGGAGAAGGTGGCCACGCCCCGTCCCATGACGCACGACCTCCTGAAGAACGTCCTCGCCGAGCTCGACGCCCGGGTGGAAAAGGTCGTCATCAACGACCTCCGGGAAAACACCTTCTTTGCGCGCATCCACCTGGCGCGGAAGGACTCGACCCTCTCGATCGACAGCCGCCCGAGCGACGCGATCGCCCTGGCCCTGCGCTCCCAGGCGGAGATCTTCGTCGAGGAAGAGGTGCTCGAGAAGAGCCGGACCCTCCACGCCGAGGGCTCGGAACAGGACCCGGACCGGCTCCGCAAGTGGCTCGAAGAGGCGAGCACGGACGAGCTCGGGAAATACCGCATGTAGGGATCCCGTCCGGGAAATCCCACGGGTCTCCGAAAAGACCTGCGTTGTACACTCGCCCCCGTGATCATCTCCATCACCAATCAAAAGGGCGGCGTCGGAAAGACCACGACCGCGATCAATCTCGCCGCGGCCATGGCCCAGAAGGGCATGAAAACCCTGCTCGTGGACCTCGACCCGCAGGGCAACAGCACGATGTCGTATCTCGACCGGAAGTCGATCCAGAAGTCGATGTTCGAGGTGCTGGTCGAGCCCGAGACGAAACTCCGCGACGTCATACGCCCCTCGGGAATGAAGAACCTGGACATCGCACCGGCGCGGATCTCGCTCGCGAAGCTCGAGTCCAAGCTGCTCGGGGAGATCGATGGTCACTTCCGGCTCCGCGACAAGCTCGACCCGGTGCGCCGCTCCTACGACGCGATCCTGATCGATACGCCCCCGACCCTCGGCATGATCACGGTCAACGCCATGGTGGCCTCGACCCACATCCTGATCCCGATCCAGTCCTCGTACTTCGCGCTCGAAGGAACGGACGATCTCCTCGAGACGATCGACAAGATCAAGGCCCGCCCGAATCCGAACCTTCAGATCCTCGGGGTCGTCATCACGCTTCACGACAAGCGGACGGTGCTCGGCAAGGACGTCTACAAGCAGATCGCGGGAGTCTTCGGCAAGAAGATCTTCAAGACCACGATCTCCAAGAGCGTCCGTCTCGAAGAGAGCCCCGCCCACCAGGAATCGATCTTCACGTTCGCGCCGCGCTCGAGCGGCGCCGCCGAGTACTACTCCCTGTCCGAGGAGGTGCTTTCCCGTGTCTAAGCGCCGCGGCCTTCCCGTGGAATCGCACATGAAGCACGACGCTCATTTCGTCGACTCGCTGTCCGAGCGCTTCGGTGCCGCGATCGGCCGGAACATTCCGATCGACGAGATCGAGACGAACCCCGGCCAGCCGCGCCGAAGCGTCGGCGATCTGTCGGAGCTCCGGATGTCGATCGAATCCAAGGGCGTCCTCGAGCCGCTGCTCGTCCAGCCGATCGCCGAGGGCCGGTTCCGGATCATCGCGGGGGAGCGCCGGTTTCGCGCCGCCATGGAAGCCGGACTCGCGGAGGTTCCCTGCATCGAGCTCGACGTCCCCGAAAACGAGGTCATGGAGATCGCCCTCATCGAAAACCTCCATCGCCGGGACCTCCACCCGTTCGAGGAGGCGATGGGCTACGCGTCCCTCGCCGACACTCACGGCTACACGCAGCAGCAGATCGCAAAGACGATCGGGAAGTCGCGCGTCTCGATCACGGAGTCGATGTCGCTTCTTCAGATCCCGGAACGGCTGCGCGAGAAATGTCGGCGCGCCGACATCGACGCGCGGTCCGTGCTCCTCGAGATCGCGCGCCTCGGCGACGAAGAGAAAATGGAAGAGGCGATCGCGCAGGTCGCGAGCGGATCGACACGCGACGACCTTCGCGAGCAGAAGAAGGGGAGCGCCGATGGCAAGACGAAGCCCAGGCCGTTCCACTTCGTGTTCCGTCCGAAAGACGGCCCCTATCGGATCGACGTCTCGTTCCAGAAGTCCCGGGTCCAGCGGGAAGAGCTGATCGAGGCGCTCAAGCAGGTCCTGCGTCAGCTCGAGTCCGGCGAACTCCCGTTGAAGCACAAGTAGCCGACCCTGCCTCGGGCCGACTCGTGAACTTCACCGCGCTGGCTTCGGCCGCGACCGCGAACTTCGTCGAGCACGCGACCCGGACGGTGAGCTCCCATCCGGGAGCAGACGTCGCGGTGACGTCCGATCTCGTCGTCAGCGACTCGGGCCTCGAGATCGACACCTTCAACATCGTCTGCGCCGCAAAGCTCGGCGAAGGCGGGGTCGGCGTGGCCGTGCGCCGCGTTCGCGCGCAGTTCGGGTCGCGAGCGTTCTCGTGGTGGGTCGCCCCGGGAGACCTGCCCGCCAACCTCGGCGTCAGGCTGGAGGCGGAAGGGCTCCCGCCTTCGGAGTCTTGCCTCGCGATGTTCGCCGACGTGGTCGTCGGGGAACTCCCTCCGATCGCCGAGGGCGTCCGCATTCGCCGCGTCCGGACGCCCGATCAAATGGCGAGCTATGCGGCGATCAGTGCAGCCAACTGGGCGCCTCCGGACAGGATTCTCGAAGGCCTCTACCGAAGCTCGGCCCCGGCCCTTCTCGAGACCGGGTCGCCCCTCCGGTTCTATGTCGCGGAGCGCTCGGGAGCCCCGGTAGCCGGAGTCGAGATCGTGCTGGCGGCCGGCGTAGCGGGCGTCTACGGCCTCTCGACGCTCCGGGAGCTGCGAAGGCAGGGAATCGGAACCTCGATACTCGCCGGCGCCCTCGCCGATTCGCTCGCGCCGTCCGGAGGCCGCGTCGTTCTCCAGGCCGCGGCAGAAGGAGTCGGCCTTTATCGGCGCCTCGGTTTCGCGGAGTTCGGCTCCATCGTGGAGCACAAGCCCCGTCCGTAGTGTCCGATAAGATATATTATGTTAAATACATGATCTGACGCCCCGGTCACACGCCGTTGCCTGGAGCCCCGCCGGCTTTACTTCACGGCCTCCCGTCTGCACTATCGCTCCTGATGCGCCTGGTCTCGCGGTCCGTCATCCGGGAGATCTGGCCGCCTTTTCTCCTCGGCTTTGCCGCCTACACCTTCGTCCTCCTGATCCGGACGATCCTCTTTCTCGCCGACTTCGCCGTCCGCCGGAGCGCCGCGGTCTGGGAGGTCGCGCGCCTGGTCGCGCTGTCGCTGCCGTGGATCGTCGTCCTGACCCTCCCGATGGCGTTTCTTCTCGGCGTCCTGATCGGCGTCGGCCGGCTCTCGGCGGATTCCGAGGTCGTCGCGCTCCAGGCGTGCGGCCTCGGCCCGTCGGCGTTGCTGAAGCCCGCGCTGTCTGCCGCCGCGCTCCTGTCGCTGCTCGTCTTCGGGATCTACAACGTCGTGCTGCCCGCCACCAACGCGGCCCTCGAGCGGTCCATGGCCCGGGTGGCCGCGACGTCGATCGTCAACGTCGTCAGCCCCCGCACCTTCCGGGAGCCGCGCCCGGGTATCCTCTTTTTCTTCGACCGGATCGACCCGGACGGGAAGGGCTTCCAGGGCGTATTCCTGAAGCTCGGCGACGAGGGCGAGCCGCCCAACCGGGTCATCGTCGCCCGGCGCGGAAGCCTGGCCCTCGAGGGCGACCAGCTGTGGCTCGACCTGACGTCCTCGACGGTCCACGAGATCGACCCCGAAGACCCCTCCCGCTACCGCA